>Ga0315912_10001391_pt1 | contig 30135 bp, 17 predicted proteins | sample VfabasoilMG_FD_204469 | JGI IMG/M metagenome (GOLD analysis project Ga0315912, IMG submission 204469) | Garden soil microbial communities collected in Santa Monica, California, United States - V. faba soil | ecosystem: Environmental > Terrestrial > Soil > Garden | place: USA: California...
CGACTGGCAACCTGGCGATTCAATGATTCGTTCGTCGGGGAGGAAGGCCAACAGCCAGTTGCCACTCCGCAAAGCGTTACATTTACTCCTAGTTGGAACCAACAAGCTGCCAACATGTCGGCGATCGCGCCCACCCTCACGTACCGCGCTGTCGAGATGGACGGGCAACGAAACATCAATCGCTACGTAGGTTCCATCCGACTTTGGTTTCGGCCCGACTGGAACAGCGGAAGTTTCACCGGTACCGGCAATCTAATCGAAATCACCGGAGACGGGTTGACGTTGAAGATTGTCAGAGAGTCAAACGAGACCCGTTTGAAACTCGAAAACGGCTATGGTGCGACTCATCTTACCTCCCCCAATGTGAATTGGGCTGCTAACTATTGGTATAACGTGGTTGTCACTTATTCGAGCGCGGAGACGAAGCTATATGTTGATGGCGTTTTGAAAGTCACTGGCAATGGCCTTTCGCCCGGCGGTTACAGCGCCTCGCAATTCCGGGTCGGCAGTGGTGCCGCCGGTGCAAACCCAGCGATGGGTGCCTTCGATGAACTGTCCACATACAATTACCCTCTGACCCAAACCGAGGTTACGGGTTTGTTCAACACAGATATCAGTCTGGATTCCGATGGCGATTTGTTGACCAACTTGTACGAAGTTACCCATGCCATCCTCCACGAAGGCCAGGTGCGTTACACCGATCCTTACAATCCCGACACAGACAACGATGGGTGCATGGACGGCGCCGATGCTTGGCCGCTAGACCCCAACAGTTGCACCATCAGTCTGAATGACCCAACGCCTCCGATCATCCAGCTCATTCACCCAGTGAACGCCGTGAACACCGCGCAACAGCCCCAATAATTATTTCCCGTTTATGAAGATCAAACCCTGTTCCCTGACTTTGCGCATCTTCTCGGCATTTATGGCGCTCGTGATGGGCATGACCACGTTGCCCGTCTCCGTCTGGGCGGCAGCGATTCCTGCCCCCTCACTGGAAAGCAACGAAGAGCCGGCTGATATTGCACCACCGGCGCGCACACCAAAGCGATTGCCAGCAGTTCGTATCCCTATAAAGGACACCGTGGAATTCACAAAAGCGCCGGGAGCAGCGGAGTTCGCGCAAGTCAGATTGGAACAACCGCTTTATCCAATTGGCAAACCGACGGATGCAGAAAATCGCGAACTTGCGGCTGCTCTCACTAAATACTTCAAGCGGAACGACAAAAATGACCAATCCTTGCTGGCTGCGTTCTTGGAATCCAATCCTCAATCGGCTTGGAAGCCGGCGCTCCTAGTAAATCTCGGGCTCACTTGGCGAAGGGCCGGTTATTTTTCGCGTTCCCTGAAAGCTTGGGAAGAAGCGTGGAAGCTCAGCCGGAGCGCAGTGGATTATCAATCTCGCATCATAGCGGACCGGGCTTTTGCTGAATTGGTTCAGTTCAACGCGTGGGTTGGCCGGGCTGAGACAGTTGAGCCACTGCTGGCGGAGGTGAAAGACCGCCAGTTGACGGGAGATGCGGCTGAGATTGTCTCAGGCGTGCGACAGGGACTGTGGGTGATGAAGAACAATCCGCAGCAGGGATTTATGTGCGGCCCGTTTGCCTTAAGCCAGATTGCCTCCGTTTCTGCCGATAGCAGTCTTAAGGCGCGCACCTTGCTGGGCGCCAAGTCACCCCATCACGGTTTCAACCTCGTCCAATTGCGTTCCCTCGCCGCCGACATTGGCTTGGAGTATCAGATTGCCCGGCGCCAGCCTGGCAGTGCGATTCCTCCAAAATCAGTGATCCATTGGAAACTCAACCATTACGGCGCGGTGCAGAAATCCGATGGCAGGCGGCACCTCATCCAGGATTCGACGATGACTTACAAATATGGTCAGGCGCTTTGGATTTCTACCGACGCACTTGAAGAAGAAGCTTCCGGTCTTTTTCTCATTCCGGCCGGCCCATTGCCGGCAGGATGGCAGCCCGTACCGGATTCTGAAGCTGAAACTGTGTTCGGGCGTGGTCCGGGGGCAGATCAGGATCAGACTGCGACCACGCCCTGTGACAGCATGTCATGTCCGGGCGGCGGCGAACGGCACATGGCGCGAGCCAGCGTTCACTTGATGCTCCTAAGTTTGAACATCGCGGATATTCCGTTCGACAGCTCAAGTCCTGTCGGCCCGGACGTGGCTTTTCGCGTGACCTACAACCAACGCGAAATGGACGCTAGCGTGATTCAGAATTATTCCAATCTGGGTTACAATTGGACGCATCCTTATTTCAGCTACTTGGAGGACATCGGCCCGGATGAGGAGGACCGTCTGACAGTCCGGCGGAAAGTCGGTGGCGGCGGATGGATCACTCACGCAGGGTACACTCTGGCCTCAGGTGAACCGTCCCTGACCGGGATCTACACGATTGACCGTTTTGGCGGAGTTCTGCGCTATTTCCGGACTGCCGCCAATCCGTCCACCGAGTGGTATGAACTTCTTCTGCCGGACGGCTCCAAACAAGTTTTTGAGCATAAGGAAACATTGACGCAGGGGAACAAGCGACGATTCCATCTTACACAGGAAGTTGATCCCTCGGGCAACGCTGTCGTGCTCTCGTACGATGGTGTGCGGATCACGCACATCAACGACGCGCTTGGCCGTACCACCGAGCTTTTGTACGGCAACAATGCCCACCCGAATCGGATCACTGGAGTCACCGCCTTAGGCCGCACAGCCAGTTTCAATTATGACAACAATGGGCGGCTGACGAAGATCACCGATACCATGGGACTTACCTCGGCTTTTACTTATGCCGGGGTCTCCAGCTTGATCACCAGCATGACGACACCCTATGGCACTACAACCTTTGTAGTGACGGAAACAGCACTGCTCACGGACGCCTTCGTCAAAACCCTGCGGATCACCGACCCGAACGGTGATGCTGAACTCTTTGTTTCAAAAAACTACGCGGGAATACCCGGCGCTGAGACTTATTGCCCTTCGAGTTATCCATTCGAAAATGCCAATCTCGACCACCGCAATACTCTTCACTTCGGCAAAAAGCTGCTCAAACAAATTTCGATGCCAGCGGACAATCAAGCCACCATCTATCATTGGTTGCATGCCGATGTCGTAGGGGTGTCCACGTTTTCTCCCATCCTTGAAAGCGTGAAGCCGCCCAACCAAAGCCGCGTCTGGTTTCGCTACCCAGGGCAGGTTTCCGCTACTTCCGCGCAAGGCATCACCTTTGCCCGTCCCAGCGTGGTTGCCCGCATGGTGGAGGATCCGAGCGGTGGAGCAATCCCAGTGGAAGAGATTCAACTTTACGAATACAATGCCCAAGGCCGAATCACAAAGTACACCGATCCACGTGGACGCATCACCAGAGTGGATTACAAGACGAACAATCCGCGTGACGTGGATAAGGTGAAGCAGGAGGTTGCTGCCAACACCTTTGAGGTTCTTGCGGAATTTGGCAACTACAATGCCCAGCACCGTCCTGCCAGTTACACGGATGCAGCCCGTCAAACCTACACTTTAGCTTGGAATACGGACGGCTCGATAGCCAGTATCACCAAACCTGCCGTTGGCAGTCCCCCGTTCGCGGAGGTGATACGCTTCATTTACTACCAGCCCCCCGACGCACGAGAAGGACAGTTGCAGTACATCCATCGCGATTGGTCCAATAATGGCTCGCCTGCCACTAAATCCACTTTGTTCGATTACGACGGTTACGGTCGCGTGTGGAAGGTGAAAGACGTTTCCGATAACTACACCCTCACTTACGATTACGATCTCTTCGACCGGCCCACGAAGGTCACGTACCCCGACGCTACCTTCGAACAGTATGCGTACGATAAACTGGACCTGGTGCGTTCACGCGACCGGAACGGACATTGGACCCATATGACCTATGACAAGGTCGGACGCCCGCTAACCGTGAAGGATCGGTTGGGCAGGGTTACCAGCTTCAGTTGGTGCGGTTGCGGCGGACTGGACCAGATGACGGATCCGAGGGGACACATCACCACCTGGCAACGCGACAATCACGGGCGCGTGACCGACAAGATTTATCACGACACCAAAACCACCCACTATGAATACCAGCCTTACAGCGGGCGGCTGGCCTCGGTAACCGACGCCAAGAATCAGGTCAAACGATACGCTTACTACAAGGATGGCACATTAAAGAATGTGAGCTACGACAACGAAGCCATCGCGACATTGGACCTCAGCTTCACTTACGACTCCGTTTATCGCCGGCTCACCCAGGTAGCCGATGACATGGGAACCATCACATTCACGTACAAACCCATCACCACGGGTGGCACGTTAGGGGCGGGCAAGGTTGCCACGGAGGTCGCGGCGGACAGCGCCATCACCTACGGCTTCGACGAATTGGGCCGGCAGATCGCTCGCAGCATTGATGGCACGGGCGAAAGCATGACTTTTGACACGCTCGGGCGTTTGGCCAGCCACGTCACCGGTATCGGCACATTTACGCCTGCTTATGTTGGCGACACACACCGCTTGGACACCTACTCCTATCCCAACGGTCAGGTTGCCGACTTGGATTACTTTACCGGTACGGGCGATTTCCGGCTCAAGCAGATCTGGAACAAGAAGTCCGGTAGTGCAACGGTCTCGAAGTTTGATTACGCATACGACGTGCTGGGCCGCATCAAGACCTGGACGAAGCAGGCGGACGCCGCGACCCCAGAGGTGATGTCGTTGGATTACGATCTCGAAGACCAGTTGCTTGGCGCGCTCATCACACCACAGGAAGGTAGCCCCACTAAGGGATTCAATTATACCTACGACGACATGGGCAATCGAACCAGGGAACAGTTGGATGTGAACACCGGCGGATTACCGGCCCGAAAGTCCACGGTCACCAAGTCCACCTACAATAGTGTGAACCAATTTGACCCTGTGGGCGGTCAAAGCGGCGCCAATCCCCTGCCGGTGCGTTTCATGGGCAAAGTCAATGAACCGGCGCGCGTCACTGTGGGCGGTGTGTCGGCCAAAACCCTAGCGGATTCAGACCAGGCTCCCAATGGCCGGGTGTTCACTGCGACCAAGGAGTTAAATGCCGGCACGCACAGTGTAACCATCCAAGCCGAGGATTACGCCATGGGCGAGGAAGGTCCCCACGGTGGCAACGTGACCAGCGAAATCTATGATCTAAAGGTAGCCGCAGGCACGACTAGGAGTTTTGTGTACGATAACAATGGCAACTGCACGCGGAAGGGTGGTGTGACCTACGAGTGGGACGCTGAAGATCGGTTGGTGGCGATCAACAATGGTTTGCTAAGGACTGAATTCACCTACGACTGCTTTGGTCGTCGGGTGAAGATTGTGGAACTGAACAATAACGTTCCGACGAGCACAAAAAAATTTGTTTGGTATGGGACAGAGATTGCCGAGGAGCGTAACGAGGCTGGCGAGGTGACCAAGAGGTTTTACGCAGAAGGGTTCGTGCGCTACGACCCGCAGGTGGCGCGCTACTACACGCGGGATCACTTGGGCAGCGTGCGCGAGGTGACGGATGGCAGCGGTAACGTGGTGGCGCGGTATAATTACGATCCCTATGGCCGGGTGACAAAAGTCGGCAGCGAGGATGCGGACTTCCTCTACACTGGTCACTACTACCACGCTCTCAGTGGCCTGCACCTGGCCCTCTACCGCGCGTACGATGGAGATACGGGGAGGTGGTTGAGTCGGGATCCTATTGCTGAACACGGAGGGATAAACCTCTATGGATACGTGGGCAATAATCCGATCATGTTTTATGATCCGCTTGGGTTGGATTTCTGGACGGATCTCGGCAATGGGCTGAACAATACTGTTTCAGGAATTGGCGAAGCCATGGGACAGGGACTTTACGACCTAACTCATCTTCAGTGGTCACAGGACCAGTATCTGAGAATCGCAGATAAGATGTATTCCTTAGACACGCCCGAAAATCCTGCTGCGACTCCATATATCGTTACAGCGCTTGGCGTGTCTTGCGCCGCAACAGCCGTCGCGAGCGCAGCCTTAACGAGTGAAAGTTTAGCAATGAGTGGTTGTTACCGCGTGGGCGCAAATGTCACTCGCCGCGCCGCAAGCCCTTTCTTACGTAACACCGGTTCGCGATGGTTCTCGAAAATGCAAACTGACGCCTTGCTCCAAACGCCACGACTTGGGAATTTTGCTGGTAGTAGTACTTGGTATGGAAATCTTTGGAACTGGGCCACAACTTTCCGGTACGCGCAGACAGGTGGTGGAGAAGTCGTATACAACTGGTTGACCAGAACTATTATTCATGCCAATCCTTTCTTCTGAGATGAATTCTCGTCCTACACGCGAAGACCTGATTGGGTTATTGAATAAGTTCACGTCCGGAGAGCTTCCGATAGAGCATTTTGCTATCGAATTCGATGAACTCGGTAAACTTGGCGTGTCGAGCACCGTTCTCGAACCAGAGCGTGAACTGTTTAGTGAACTGTGGCGGTTTGTGGATGCTTACACGCCGCACTACCAGAATCCAACCACGATCAGAAGTCGGCTTGAGAGCTTGGTAAAGCAATTCAAAGGCGAACCCGAAGTTAGCGCAGAAGCAGTGAAAACTAAGGCAATGGAACTTCAACGAGTTATTCTGTCGTCGCCGTAGAGCTACCCCATGCTCCGCGCGTTGCACATCGCCGCTCCGGTCTGCCAACACATTCTGAACTGGCTAAAGTCCTTGGTCTAAAGTTAATTCCCCGCAAAACAGGAACTCCTCTTTCACCGTGAGCGTCCAAGCAGCGTAACGGCAGATGTCGGTAAACATCGGGCCAGCAGACTGCACCTTTACCAAAAATTTTGCGCGGACTAATCCATCATAAATGACCAACCCAACATATCTCGTGCCCTCCCCCCCCCCCCCTTCAGCTTTCCGACACAACCTGACACAAAACAGTGGCAAAGTTAGTCCTGACACAGTTCTGACACAGCGCGGTAGGGCTGACACAGATTTGCACAACAACTTCTGTGACTCGTTGCCGCTAGATGCACGAGAATCGTTGACTCTATTGGATGTTAAGCTAGTGTCGCGTTGCAATGACTGACACACAGCCTGCAACTAGTGCTATTAAGGAAACGGTTCACAATCCCTTGAAAGTAGGTTCGAAACCTACAGCGCGCACCATCTTCCTGGTGCTTTTCATGCGATTCTTGTTTCCCATTCAATGCTGGCGTAATCCTTTGATGCCCTTCGAGAAATTTGAGCCCTAAGGCGACCGGATCGCAGGTCAGATCGAGAAATTGAGAACTGTAATCCGTAGACGCACCGCCTCAAGGTGCGGATCGCTGAGTAATACTGTCGGGGATGGCGCTAACGGTGCACGCAACGACGTCAACCGCGCAGGGAGCAGGATTTTTTTGGGGCAGGATGGAATCCGCGAAACGCCGGGCGGCGCAGGCGGCAAAGGGAGCGCGCACCTCACCAATCAGCGGGAGCGCTTGCGCCCGCTTGAAGGCAGGGTTGGTTTTGGCGAAAGTCGCTTTCATCCTTCCACACTATTAACCCGGCAGTTGCCGATTTGTTGCAACGTTTTGGGAACAATTATTCGTCGGGTGTCGGGTGGATTGGCGTCGCACACAGTCGACCACCACGACTGGCTCGCTACACGAGCCGGAGCGTGAGCGGATAACGATAGCACAAGCCGTCGGCCGCCTTGATCGTCGCAATGATGGCCAGTACCAGCGATCCCAAGCCGATCACCATGAGCAGCGGAATGCCGATGAAAATGAAAACCAACGGAACGCAGCACAGACTATAAATCAGCACGGAGAGGTGGAAGTTCAAGGCTTCCCGGGCATTGGTCGCGACATACTCCGACTCCCGGCGCATGGCGAGGTACACCACAAGCGGCAGCAGAATGCCGACACCCAGCAGCGCGGAGAGATGGCACAGCATGCTCCAGATCTTGTCGCTGCCTTTCGGCGCGGACGATACGTCAGTGAATGACGAAGTTTCCATAGTGTTCCTTTTGGCGGTCATCTGGGTTCTCTGAACTTCCCGACCGGATGACGCGCTAACTTATGACTTGAGTCTAGGGAGCCGAGGAAGAACAGCAATTACATGAACGAGCCGGCTTTATATCGATGCTTGAAGCGCACTGACGAACCTGCGCGTTCAGCCATGGTGCGTTTTCTTGTTTCGTCGTATTGCCTCCCTTGAATGTTGGTAACCCATCGCATCCGGCCAAGGCGGCGTGCAGAATCTAAATCTGCACGCCACCGTAACCGGCCATATCAGAGGAACCAGCCGTCCGGTCCAGCTTGCCCTGTAGAGATGGGGATGGAGAATCCCGCGGAAGTGGCAGTCCGGTTCCGAACTGCCTCTTTGTATGATTCTAGAGCCAAGGCCTCCTACCCTTATTTTGGCATTCTTTGCCCGCGACAGGAACTTTTGCCGGCGCCGTTAGAACTGATCTTCCTTCTCCTTGAACAGCACGTTGAATGTGGTCATCGAGCCGTAGCAGCGGGTGATGTATTGTTGCATCTCGACCTTTTCCGCGTCGCTCAATTTTTCATGTGCATTGATCTTCTGCTCAAGCACGCGAAGCTGATTCCGTATCATGACAATCTTGTGAAAGAAAACGTCCAGCTCGACTTCCTTGGTCTGCAGCGTCGGGTCTGCCGGGTGCATGACCAATCGCCCCTTGTGCCAGCGAACCCCAAGTTTACCTGCAGAATCGGCTGGCTTCTCCAGACCGAGCTTGGCGGAGACGGCCTCGACCGTTTGCGTGATAAGCTGCGCGAGCGGCAGATTCAATCCCGTGAGGTTGGCTTGTGACTCAGCGGGCTCCAGCCCGGCGGACTCCGGAGCGACGGTGCGCTTGCCATCGTTAAATTGAATGTCCGCGCTGGCTTCGGAAATCGTTTTGACCGCGCCCAACCCGTATTGCGGATGGCGGACCTGCATGCCCACGTGAAGCTCTTGAATTCTCATGCCGTCATTTAACCACCGGCAAATCCCCTGGCCACGCTTTTTTCCATGGCCATTTCGCGCTTTCGTCGGCGCCCGATTGCCGCAATGCTGGCGCGCGTGATCCTTGGCGTGGGCATTGACATCATTGAAGTGGCGCGCATTCGGGCGTCGCACGAGAAATTTGGCGAGCGCTTTGCGCGGCGCATCCTGCTGCCAGCGGAGATCGAATACTGTCTCACGCACAAGGACCCCGCGCCGTTTCTGGCCGTGCGCTTTGCGGCCAAGGAAGCCATCTCTAAGGCTTTCGGGACCGGCATCGGCGCGCAACTGGGCTGGCAGGACATGGAAATTCGGCGCAAGGAGACCGGCGAACCGTACGTGGTGCTGCACGGCGGGGGCGTGAAACTGATTGAACACCGCCAGGGCAAACATGTGCTCGTGAGTCTGAGCCATACCATCAATTACGCGACGGCCGTCGCCATCCTCGAATCGGTCTGACCCGGAGTCCGGCAACTTTCAACGGCGAAGGGTGTTTCGAGTTTCGATGCAAAACCGCTCGAAGAAACTTTTGTGGCTGGCAATCGTGTTGATTGTGTGCGGCGTGATCGGCTGGATAATCCTCGGCGGCAAGTCCAGCGGGGCAGCAGAAAAATACAAGGCCGAGTTACGCGCCAAGGGCGAGAAAATCTCGTTCGCAGATCTGGGGTTCCCCAAACCGCCGGAAGACGGCGCGGGCATAATGCGACTGACGAACGCGGCCAGCCGGATCAGCCTGAGCGGACTGAGTGCCGGGAGCTTTACCAGTCCAAGTTTCGCCGGACCCGGCCGACAGCGGGTGCTCTGGATGGCCGATGGTATGGAGCGCGATCAAGCTCCCAATCGTGTGTCGTTCAGGGACGTGAGCGCCTTACTTGCGGCGGTCAGCAACGAACTGGCCGAGATTCGAGTGGCGGTCGAGCAACCGCTGCGCTGGTTTCAATTCCACCCAGCTGGCTATTTCACAAACTTCGCCGGCGTGACCAAGTATCCGTTTGTAGAAATGCGCAACGCGGCGCAGTCGCTCTACCTGGATGGCATCGCGGCATTGCATGCGGGCGACCTGGTGCGGGCGCGCCAGGATCATCGTGCGTTGATCCAGTTGACGGAGCTTAATCGCGAAGATCCAACACTGGTGGCAGCGATGATCCGCATCGCGATTTCGGGATTGAACCTTCAGTTCACCTGGCAGGTCCTGCAGCACCCGAACTGGACAGAGTCTGATCTGCTCGCGATGCAGCGGGATTGGGAACGAGTGGACTTGCTGGCCGCCGTGGAAACGGGCTTGACGGGTGAGCGTGCGGCCACCGAAATGATTTTTACCACGACGAGGGAACGCGGGTTGGGCTGGATTCAAAAAGCCATGAATCCCGGTGCGCCCTCGAAACCATTGGACACCATGCGCGATTCATTCCTGGGGATGTTGTGGAATGCAGACGAGGATGAGTTAATGGCGTTACGCCATCATCAGACCACGCTCGAAGCCATCCGCGCGTTCCGCGCAGGCGGAACGTGGTTGGAAGCGCATGCTGCGATCAAGTCGCAGCAACAAGCGCTCAACCAAGCGTTCGGCAGCGCCAACGGCTTGGACCGTTTCAAGTATCAGGTTTCTGCAATCGCCCTTCCGAATTTGAGCAAGGCAACGCAGACGGCGGTCCGAAGCGAAACTCTGCGCCGCCTGACTGTTGCCGCAATTGCCTTGCAACGCTTTCACCTTCGGCATCAACGCTGGCCGGAAACCTTGGCGGAACTTGCCCCGGAGTTCCTCGCGACTGTGCCGGTTGATCCGATGTCAGCGGAACCCGTGCGTTACCGTCGGGAAGCGGATGGTGGCTTCGTACTCTATTCAGTGGGCGAGGATGGCAAGGACAACAGTGGCGATCCGACGCCGCCGAATAATCTGTCAAAGGCCGACCCGTGGAATGGGCTCGATTACGTCTGGCCGAAGCCTGGGGATTAGGGCCGGGCCAAGAATTTTTTTCGCCAATCGGCCCGGGAGATCTTGCCCCGCTGATTTGGCGTTAGTGAATCCACGAACCACCATTCCCGCGGCACCTGCCAGGAATCCAGTCGCACCAGCAGGAATTTACGAAGTGCGTCCGCATTCACCGGCTTGCGGGTGGCAATGCACGCTACCATGATATCGCCACGCTCATCCGGGCCAGGAACGCCAAACACCAAGCTTGCCTTTACCGCCGTATGCTCGCTCAACGCGCGTTCGATGATCTCCGGCGAAACCTTGCGACCGGCAATGTTGATGACATCACTCGCGCGGCCGCGCAAATAAACCTGGCCGGCCTTGAGTTCAGCGAGATCGCTGGTCTCGAATCGTCCTTCGCCCAGGCTATCATCGCGCTCCGGCCAATAGGTTTCGCCCACGGCGTGGCTTCGGACCATGAGGCAACCGGCTTCATTGATTTCCAACTTCACGCCATGCATGGCCGAACCAACAAAAGCGTCGTCGGTGCGCGGTGTGTCGCTGGTGTCGTAGGCAATGCCGCCGCATTCGGACGAGCCATAGAAATTATGCAGCTTCAATTCGCTCCCCGCGAACACGGCTTGCTCCAACGCCACCGGCAATGGTGCCCCCGCGGAGATGGCAAGATTGGCACTGGCAGGAATAGCTTTCGCCTCGTGCCATGCTCGCCACATCGCCGGCACGGCAGGCAAGGAAAGTGCCGGCCAGCCGAGCGCCGCACGGCGGACAACCTCGGGGAGGGGCGATGGCGCCAGGATGAGCGGTATGCCGTGCAGTAACAAGGGCAGCACGAGGCTCGAAAAGCCGTACGAGTGTGCCAGTGAAATGACGCCGAGGTTCGGCCAGTCCGGGCGCAGTCCCATTGTGAAGAGGATATTCTCGGCATCGGCGGCCAGTTGCGCCGCCGTAAACAACACGTGCCGTGGCGCCGTGGTGGTGGCGGAAGTGGTTTTCAAATGGACGCAGTCCCGCGGCGGCGGCTCGATCGTCGGAACTCCTTGACCAGTTTCGATCGGACAAACCATCAATTGTTCGCGCCAGGCGGCGAGCAGAGTAAGTATGAAGCCGGCCGAGTGCCCTTGGGGAAAGACAATCCGTCCCCGCCGGAGCGTGCCTGGCACCGCAGCCTGCTGTCCGGCTTCAAACAACTGGCGAAAGGTCCACCGCCGGCCGGAAGCGCCGTCCTCCAACGCAAATTCGTCGCCGCGTTCCCGGGCGACTTCATGCCAGCGATCGTAAAGCATTGTCAGGTTGGTAACGCGGCCGTAACTTCTCCCGCAAGCGAATTGATGAGCATAACGGCAACTGAAATCCACCCGCCCGGGCTTGCGGCGACAACTGCGGCTCGGCGATTCGATTTTGACCGCGACCGGTTTGCGTTCGTCAATGACCTGCTTTGGGAATACCAGTTCGACAACGCCACCGGCAAAGCCACCGCCCGGAACATCAAACCCAGGCCGGACTATGCCTTGCGATGCTTTGTGATGACCCGGGCGGCCAAACAGTTTTTTTTGCACGCCCGGTTCAACGCCGCGAAGCCAGCGATGGCGGACGACCGTTACCGACAGCTGGTGCGGCAGATCATTTCGCGCAGTCCCCGAAGTTCCACGCCCGCCGACCGGATCGAGTTTCCCGGATACGATTGCCTCTACGAATTTAGCCGCGCTTACGAACGATTGTTGAAGGAGGAATGTGGCGGCGCGTGGCGGTCTTATGTGCTGCGCAGTCACTGGCGGATGGTATTGCCGATCTCGCGGGCGCATCAGACCGCGACTGCGGTGCGACTGGAGCGGCAATTTCAAGCTGGCGGGTTGCCCATCCTTCACCTGGTGACATTTCCGCAACTGAGCATCAACCACGGCGTGCTGTTGTACGACGCGCGCCCGGTGGCGAATGGCTGGGAGTTTGCCGCCTACGATCCAAACATTGCCGACCGGCCGATGACTATTTCCTACGACGCGACCGGCCTGGGATTCTCCGTCCCGCAGAACAAATACTGGATGGGCGGGCGGCTGAAGGTGATTGAGATATATCGCAACTGGTTTTTCTGAGCCTGCGGCGGTGCCCGACAAAAATTTGTTCGCCGCCGTTACGGATTTGTTACAGATTGAAGGCATGACGCAGTCGGACGACCAGACCATCATGATCGCCTCGGTAGGCGACGTTCAGCACGGCTGGCATGATTTGAAGCTGCGGGTCAGCCAGCTCGAGGTCGAGCGCGCGGCGCTGGAGCAGGAGAACAAATCGCTGCGCACCTTGCTGGAGCGGGTCATCGAGCATCGGCAGAAAACCCACACCGAACTCGTCAATATCCTTTCGAGCCTGGTCACCAAGCTCCCGATGAACGATGTGGGCTTCACCGTTTCCAAGCTGGTCGAGCATGGGGCGCACGTCAGCGAGGGCTGCGGCGTGTTGATGAAGGGCAAGGCGGACGTGACGTTGCCGCAACCGGCGCTGCTCAAAGCGCTGGATCAAACGAAGCGCGAGCTGCTGGCCGCCGTTAAGCCGTTGGTCGAAGACCTGATCAAACTCGATACGCCGTTGGAGCCAGCGATGCTCAACGCACTGACCACCGACCCGGAATCATTTTTCACTCCCCGGTTTGTGCGTGCCAACCGCTGTTACGTCAAGGGCCAGTTGCCGCGGGAACGCGTGTTGCGGGAATTTGGTGAAGCGGCGTTGCCGCTCTTCACCGACCTGACAACCGATCCCAAACTCAATCCGCGTCCGAAGGCCGATGAGATTGTCCTGGGTTTCAAAAATGACTTTGAGTCGCTGCTCGCGGCCTCGGCGTTAACCGCGGAAGGCAAGGCGGCGATGCTGGCGCTGTATCAGCGCGTGCAGAAAAGCAAAGGGACGGGCGAGCCGGCCAAAGCGCAGCGCAATTGTTTCACCAAACTTTCATTCGTGCTGGAATTGCTTCACTACTACGAGAACTCGAACACGGAAGCCCCGGATGTCATCTTTGCCCAACGCTTGCCGGCGTTGATCGAGCAGCTCGTGACCAGCGGCGGCGCGGAGGTATTGGACGAGAAACTGATTTTGCAGGCCGAGGCGCTGTTGATGCACATCGTGGCGCCCGATCACCGGCTGATGGTCATCAACAACATCGGCAAGAGCGGCGGGTTGGGGCGCACGCTGAAGTTTGTGTTGCGCTTGCGATTCGAGAAAGTGCCGGACGTGGACGAAATCGTGCCGGAATTCGTCAAACATCTCATCCCGCCCAAGCGAGCGCCGAGCGTGACAGAGCTTGCGCCGTTGTTTCGGTTGTTGCATCCGGAAATGTTGCGCCCGGTTTGCCGCGGCATCATGGTCACCGACCGCATCCGGAAGGACGAGGCGGAGGCACTGGGCCGGGCGCTGGCGAAGGAACTGGGCGTGAAAGGCCTCGAAGAAGAAATGGTGTTCGCCAGTTCGTTGTCGCCGGATGTCGAGCGCCAGCTGGCCTGGGACAACATCAAGGAACTGATCACCAAGCGCGCCGAAGCGGGAGCGATTGCCGCGGCCATTCGTGATCGACTGCACGTGAAGTACGATAGCGACGAGTTGCGGCAAAGCTGGATCACGCTCACGGAGGCCGACCCGATCTCGCTTATCCGCATTATCTGCCAGTTACCGTACACGCCGGATGGCCGCACTGATCCCATCGCGCGCGCGGTGCTGGAAAGTTACGTGACGCGGCTGACCCACGAGAAGTATGCCGCCACGTACGCCAAGGTCGTGAACAGCCTAAAAAACATGGCCCGCGCCAACGTGAATAGTCCCACGCTCCAAAATTTTCTCGCCATGGTGCGCTGGGTCGACCCCGCTTCCGCTGGACGGCTCAGCGGGGAAATCGGGCTGGCCGCCTGATTGGCGGTTCGGCATATACGCGGGCTGAAATCCAGAGCCTTAATCCCTCCCACGCAGACGGTTCGGCTCCAGGCGTATTCGCGCGCACGTCGATCGAATCGTTTGCTGTCGGCCAGTCGCCAAGTTGTGGACAACTCCGGATTGCCATTCCAATCGGGCGTGTTAAAAACAGTTGTTCCACGAATCCCCTTATTTCCATGAAGGAAATGCTATGCAATTATTCCGCCTTAGATCCCCCGCTTTGGCTGGTTTTCTCAACAGCTATCTCCCTGCTCAGGCCTGGCGGGTAATGCTTGTTATTGTAATGACGGTTTTCGTGCCGCCCGCTGAGGCGGCGAATCGTTTCTGGACCGGCGCCGTCAATGGCAACCTGAGCAACGCGAGCAACTGGAATCCCGCCGGTGCGCCAGTGGCCGGGGACGATCTGATCTTCCAGGCCAATGCGCTGGTCACGCGATTGGTCGTGACCAACGACTTCAGTCCCAATCGCGCGTTCAACAACATCACGTTTCAGGGGAGCAATTACGTCGTGCGGGGCAACGCCATCCTGATCACCAATGGTATGGTCTCCATCAATTCTACCGGCCCCAACACCATTGACGCTGACGTGGAAGTGCGCGGTTCGCAGTTCTGGGAGGCCAGCGGTCCGCTGGCTTCGATTGACGTCAATGGCGATATCAATCTCAACGCACACACGCTGACCGTGCGGGCGAACACAGGTGATTTCTTTTTCAGTGGCATCGTTAGCGGCACAGGTAACCTCGTGAAGACAAACGTCGGCACGCTGCGCATGGATGGCGCCGGACACAACACCTATAGCGGCTTCACGCGGTTCCACGGTGGCGTGCTGGAATTGAATAAATTCGCCATTTTTCCGACCCTGACAAACTTCATCGCCATCGCCGGCAACTTGACCGTCGGCGACGGCAACGGGGTCGTGGGGACGGACGTGTTGCGATTGTTGGCGGACGACCAGATCGCGAATACGTCGGACGTGACGGTGAAAAACTCGGGCACGTTCGACCTCAACGACCGCGACGATCACATCGGCACGCTCACCATGCAGGGCGGCACCATTGACACCGGCACAGGCAAACTTTTTCTCGGCGGCAATTTGACGACGATAGATGATCCGAATACCGCGACGATCAACGGGAATCTTTCCTTGGGTGGTGCGTCGCGTGATTTCGTGGTCAATTCAGGTGCGCCCGCGGCTGATTTGCGGATCAATGCCACGCTGAGCAGCGACAACGTCACCATCTTTGGCACGTCGGGGTTTACCAAGACTGGCGGGGGCAGTCTCTTCCTCGCCGGCACCAACACTTACAACGGCACTACCATCATTGATGACGGCCAGGTGGCGCTGTTGGCCGATCGTGCGTTGGGAGCCACCGCGACGCCGCTGGGCGCTCCCGCTGGCGTGGTGGTGAACGGCAACGGCAATTTGTTTCTCAGTGGCGTGCAGGTTACGAACGAGGATCTGACGATCAACGGGAGCAATCCGGGCGGCAATTTCAACGCCAGTGGTGCCTCCGTCTGGACGGGCGAAATACTGCTCAACAGCGCCACTTTCCTTTCTAGTTCCGGCTCGTTTCTCCTCCTCGGGCCAATCACCGGCACTGGCGGTTTCACCAAGCTCAGCGGCGGTTCATTGACTCTGGCCGGCACAAACGCGAACACCTACTCTGGCACGACGACGGTGAGAGACGGCACCCTGTTGCTGGACAAGGACACCACGGCGGTGATCGATGGTGCCATGTCCGGACCGCTTGTCATCGGCGAGGATGAACTGCCTGTGAACACCGACGTGGTGCAATATGTTCGCTGCTGCCAGCTTCCCGATGACACGGACATTACGCTCAACTCCTCTGGCCTGCTGGATTTGAACGGTTTCGGCGATAACATCGGCGACCTCATTTTCAACGGCGGCGACGTGGATGCGCCCCTCCCCGGCAGCATCCTGCCCACCGGCAACATCACGGTGAACCGCAATACCAACTCGCAATCCATTATCAGCGGACGCATGAGCGTGCTCAGCAGTCCCATCATTGATGTCACTGGCCATCACTTTTCGCCGGATTTGAACATCACCGCAGTATTGATCGGGGCGGGTAGCTTGACCAAAAACGGCGTGGGAGAGGTCGGGCTGACGGCAACCAACACCTACTCGGGTACGACCACGGTGAATGATGGCTTCCTGATCGTGGATAATTCCTCCGGGCTGGGGACCACTGCCGGCGGCACGGTAGTCAACAGCGGGGCCGTGCTCGCTCTGCGATTTGGCGTCGACATCCCGGCCGAGGCCCTCTCGCTGGCCGGTTCCGGTCAGTCCGGCTTCGGCGCACTGGATTCTTCTTTTGGCTCAAACTCTTGGGCCGGGAACATCACATTGACGTCCGACGCCACGATTTCCGTGGACTCAGGTGATTTCCTGAATCTCCCTGGCAGCATTACGGGCAGCTTTGACATTACCAAAACTGACACCGGCACGCTCATCCTCAGCGGCGGAACCGCCAACAGTTTTGACGAGATGATCGTCAATGCCGGCGCACTGCTCCTGGACAAAAACGTCGCGAATGTCGCTTTGACCGGCCCCATATCCCTGGGTGACGGCTCCGGCAGCGACACGATTCGTTTGCTCCGCGACAACCAGATCAGTGACACTTCACAGATAACGATGGCCAGTCCCGCGCTCCTGGACCTTAATGACATGAATGAAACCATGGGATCGGTTCGTGGCGCGGGGACAATTGATTTGGGTTCGGGAATATTCAGAGTTGGGGCGGACGACGGTTCAACATCCTTCACCGGCCTTATCATCGGCACTGGCGCTATGTTCAAGTTAGGCACTGGCAGTTGGACTCTTTCGGGCAACAATACTTACACCGGCCAGACTACCGTGAGCGCCGGCACGTTGGAGGTCAATGGTTCGCAGCCGCAAAGTCCCGTCACTGTCAACGGCACGGCCACTCTCATGGGCGATGGCGTGATTGGAAATCTGCAGGTGTTCGGTGCCGTGGCCCCAGGCAGCAGCCCCGCGATTCTGACATGCAGCAACGTCACCTTCGCTGCTCAGGGCGATTACTTCGTTGAGTTGAACGGACCGACTGCTGGCACCGGCTACGACCAGCTTGATGTCCGGGGTGGAGTCACCCTCGCCAATTCGACGCTCCACGTCACGCTGGGCTTTCAATCCGCGCTCAGCAACGCTTTTACCATCATTAATAACGACGGCTCGGAGGCCGTGACCAACACCTTCAGCGGCTTGGCGCAGAACGCGGTTCTTTACGTCGACGGCGTGCCTTTCCGCATCAGTTACACCGGCGGCACAGGTAATGATGTCGTGCTTACCCAGCTTGCCGGCTTTCCGATCTTGAAAATACTGCGCAGTGGCCCCACAAACGTAGTGCTTTCGTGGCCGACGAACGTCGTCGGATTCAGCCTCCAGGCCAACACCAATCTAAACCCGAGTGTCTGGGCGACGGTCTCACCGGCACCTGTCGTCAGTGGTACCAACAATGTCGTGACCAACGCCGCGAACTTGGTACAACGATTCTACCGACTTCAAAGCCCGTGAGGCCAATGAGAATTGGCCTGCTCAGCAGGCGGGAAAACCAAAACCGTAACTTCATCATGACCATCACCCCACATCGGATTCATCCACGACTGCGTAGTTCAATGCCGGTCGTCATTTCAATCGTATTGCTGTTCAGTTTCCAGCGCTATGAATCGTCCGCCGCCACGTTGAGTTGGTCCGGCGGCGGCGCGGTCAACAATTGGAGCGATAGTGGGAACTGGGGGTTTGCCGGTACGCCGACCAATGGTGACATACTCATTTTTCCAGCGGGGCAGCCGCGGCTCAACAATACGAATAACATCGCCAGCCTGACGCTGAATCAAATCCGCTTCGTTGGTGCGGGCGGGGGTTACCTCATTCGCGGCAATTCGCTTACGATTACCAACGGCATCGAGGCGACCAACACCACCGGGATCAACGTGCTTTCCAACAACATCACCTTGGGATCGCCGGGCAACTTCATCGTCAACGTGGCGACGAACGCCAAGCTGTTTCTCGGCGGGACACTCAGCGGCAGCGTCGGGTTGATAAAAACTGGCGCGGGCACCAACACGCTGGGCGGGGGTCTGTCGAACACCTACGGCGGTTCAACCACGGTCACCAACGGGCTGTTGGAATTGTCCAAGTTTGGCGCCATGGCCGCCGCCATCCCGCACGACCTGATCATCGGCCAAGGAACAGTCGGCAGCACGGTCCGCAACCTGGCCGGGGCGGAGATCGCCGACGTCGCCAATGTGACCGTGAACCGGCTGAGCACGTGGGATCTGAACGGTAGCAACGAAACGATTTCAGCGCTAACGCTCAGCGGCGGGAATGTCACGACCGGCGCGGGAACCCTGACACTGGGTGGCAATGTTACAGCGAACTCCTCGATCACTACTGCCAGCATCAGTGGGCGGCTTTCGTTAGGCGGAGCAACCCGGACCTTCTCGGTGGGCAGCGGTTCGGCCAGTCCGGACCTGCTTATTTCTGCGGACATCATTGAAGGCAGTGCCAGCGCGGGCATCACCAAGACCGGTGTCGGCCAACTCACGCTATCGGGCTCTAACAACTTTAGCGGCGTGATGACCATCAGTGGCTTCGTGATTCTGGCGAACGACTCTGCGTTGGGGGCTAATGGGTCGTCCACCAATGGGACGGTGGTCAATGCCAGCGGTTTCCTGCTCGTTCAGGGCGTGGCTATTGGCAACGAGTTTCTCACGTTGGCTTCGAACGTTGATTTTCGTTCGTCAGGCACGGCCAGTTGGGCCGGCCCGATCACCCTCAACGGCGATGTGATCATCAATGTCTTCAGCGGCTCATTTACCAACAGCGGTGCCATTACCGGATCTGGCGGTGTCACCAAAGGCCAATCGGGCACCCTCATTTACGCGGGTAGCGGCGTCAATGCTTATGGAGGCGATACAGTCGTCAACACTGGCACGCTGCTGCTTGCCAAGACCATTGCCACGGCGGGAATCGTCAACGGCACGCTAACCATCGGCGACGACATCGGCGGGGTGAATGCAGATGTAGTCCGGGAGATGGGTCCGAACCAGATCAACTCGTCTGTGCCCATCACCTTTAATAGTTCCGGGCTGCTGGACCTGAACAATTTCAGCGACGCTCTCGGGCCGTTGACATTTACCGGTGGGCAGATCACCACCGGAACTGGAACCGCGTCATTGACCGGGAATGTCACCGTCACCGCAAATCCCAACACCAACGGTTACGCCGTCATCGCGGGCAGAATCTCCATGTCCTCGACGCGTACCTTCGACGTGGCAGACGGGAATTGGTCCCCGGACCTGTCGGTGGTCGCGGCGGTCAGCGGCACTGGCGGGATATTCAAGATTGGCCCCGGAGTAATGATGCTCATTGCCTCGAACAGCTATTCGGGCCTGACAACTGTGAGCGACGGTATGCTGCGCATCGAAGATTCTTTTGCGCTGGGTTCGACCAACAGCGGCACCATCGTGACGAATAGTGCGGTCCTGGATTTGCTTTTGGATGTGCATGTTGGTCTGGAACCCCTGACGATCAGCGGCCCGGGCCATTCGGTCCTCGGGGCGCTAAACAGTATGCTCGGGTCGAATTCGTGGGCTGGCGTTATCACCCTGGCCAGCAACACCACCTTTAACGTGAGTTTCACCAACGATTACCTCAACCTGGTCGGAGCGATCGTCGGCACAGGGGACCTCACCAAAAGCGGCCCCGGCACGATGATCATGAGTGGTGCAGCCGCTAACACCTACTCCGGCAGCACTTTTTTCACCCAAGGCACCAACCTGCTGAGCAAGTCCGTCACCGATGGCGCGATTCCGCATGATTTGTTCGTCGGCGATGGCACGGGTGGCTCTCTCAGTGACGTCGTCCGAATCACGGATCGCCCGCAAATCGCCACGGTTTCGGATGTTACCATTGCAACGTCAGGGCTGCTGGACTTGAACGAGATCGGCGAGGGGATTGGTACGCTTACTGGGTTTGGCCGTGTGGACCTGGGCAGCACAGGGACCGGAATTCTCGTTTACAATGGCACCGCTTCCACAACTTATTCGGGCACCATCGTTGGTACCGGTGGCGATCTCCTCAAACAAGGGAGCGGTACTTTCACTCTCACCGGCAACAATACCTATTCGGGTCTTACCACCATCAGCGCCGGCACACTCATCGTGAATGGTAACCAGCCTTCGAGTCCTGTGTGGGTGAACACCGGTAGCGGGACTTTGGGCGGGGCCGGAATCGTCGGCAACATTACCAACACGGCCGGCGGCCTCGTTGCGCCCGGGAGTAGCCCCGCTATCCTTACCAGCAGCAATGTGATTTTCTCGGGCGCCTCCTCCGATTTCACGGTCGAGCTGAACGGCACCACGCCGGATTCCGGTTACGATCAATTGAACGTCCGCGGCACGGTGTCGCTCGGAAGTGCAACCCTCCACGTCACGCCGAATTTCTCGCCGGCAGATGCGCCTTCCAATGGCGACATCTTCACCATTATCAACAACGACGGCGCTGAAGCCATTTCCGGCACCTTTAACGGCCTGGCCAACGGCGCGGTCTTTACGGCTGGCGGCTTGCAATTCCGGATCAACTACTCTGACATTTTCATCAACGACGTTTTTCTGACCCTCACCAATGTCAGCCTGGGCTTGGTCAGTAGCGCCATCAGCTCCGGCAATGGCGACGCCATCATCCAGCCCAACGAATGTAATCTGCTCAACATTATCATCACGAACTTCAGCGGCACCACCATCACCAACATTTCGGCGACGCTGCTAAGCCAGACACCTAACGTCAGTGTTCTGCAAGGTTCGACTTTCTATCCGAACATTGCCGCCAACGGCCGCGGCACCAACAACACCGCCTTCCAACTCAGCGTTTCCCCCTTGTTTGTCTGCGGACAAAACATAAACCTGCTGCTGTCGGTCACCACGAGCAACGCAGGCACTTTCTCGATTCCACTGGTGCTTAATACCGGCGCGGCTGGGCCTGCTACCAGCTTCAGCAATTTGGGCATCAAGAACATCCCCGATGGCGGTTCAACCAATTCCACCGTGAACGTCTCCGGCATCACCGCGCCTATCGCCAAGGTCACCGTCACGTTGAACATCAATCACGGCTCCGACTCGGACCTGGACATCTTCCTCCAGGGACCTGACGGCACCCTGGTTGAGTTGTCCACCGATAACGGCGGTACGGGAAACAATTACGGGAACAGTTGCGCCCAGCGCACCGGCTTCGACGATGCCGCCGTCACGGCCATCACCAGCGGCGCCCCTCCGTTCTTTGGCACTTTCCGCCCGGAAGGCAGCTTGAGCGATTTCCGCGGCAAATCGGGCGCGGATGTCAACGGCACCTGGACCCTGCTGATCACCGATGACTTGGTGAACGCGACCAGCGGTGAGCTGGACTGCTGGACCTTGAATGTTTTTCCCGCGACCTGCCCCGCAGTCAATGCCGCCTGTGAACTCTGCCCTAGCATCACCATCAACGGCGCCCTGGGCACCAACAGCCTCCAGGAAACCGCCCGTCTCACCCGCGACGGGACCAACACGGTTTGCGGCGTTGCCAAGGTTTGTCCCGGAACGTTCCCGCCTGCAACCGCCCACGCCTACGATGCCTATCAGTTCAAGAACGGCCCCTCCAACGCCTGCATCACCGTAACGCTCACTGCACCGCTGGCCGACCTCTTCAGCGCCGCGTATCTGGGCAGCTTCAACCCCACCAACCTGTGTGCCAATTATCTGGCAGATGCAGGCAATAGCACTCAAAACCTCCTCACGCCGCGAACTTACTCGTTCAACGTTGCTGCCAATGCCAGCTTCGTCGTGATCGTCAACGAGGTCGATTCCGGAGAGGGCGGCGCTTATACGCTCGATGTCGCTGGCGGAGATTGTCGGCCGGTACTGAACATCACGGCTGCCAACCCAACGCAAGCTGCGCTCGACTGGACGACGGCAGCGGTCGGCTATCAGTTGGAGAGCACGAACCGGCTCGTGACCGGCGTAACGAATTGGAACCCGGTGGCCACCGTTCCTGTCGTGGTCAATGGCCGGTTCAACGTCACGAACAACCTGAATCCCAGCAACTCCTTCTTCCGCCTGCGCAAGCCGTCGCCGTAGGTCCACGGTTTGACCTGACGACGCCCCGCTCACGCAGGCGTGAACCGGGCGTCATTGTTTCGGAGACGAGCTCGAAGCACCGGGCACTTGACGACGCTTCAAGTCAGCGCCATTGATTTCTTCATGCAACTGGACAAGTTGACCATCAAATCGCAGGAAGCGCTGGCGGAAGCCCAACGCATTGCGCATGAACATTCGCATCAGCAGGTGGATTGTGAGCATATGCTGCTGGCGTTGATCGGGCAAGGGGAAAGCCTCGTGCCGGAGTTATTGGAAAAGATCGGCGTGCCGGTGGCGAAGTTGCAACCCGATTTGCAAGCGGAGTTGAACCGCCGACACAAGGTTCAGGGCACGAGCAGCAGTGACTTGTATTCCAGCAATGAACTCAAAAGGGCGCTCGATGCTGCGCAATCCGAGGCCGGCAAGCTCAAGGACGATTACATCAGCACGGAGCATTTGCTGCTCGGAATTCTCGATGCCGGTGGGTCGACGCTCAAAAGAGTCCTCCAAACATATGGACTGCAGCGCAACACGGTGCTGCAGGCCCTGGCGGAATTGCGCGGTAACCAACGCGTCACCGATCAGCAGCCTGAGGGGAAATTCCAGGCGCTCGACAAGTATGGACGCGATCTCACCGCGCTAGCGCGGCAGGGGAAGATTGATCCGGTCATCGGACGAGATGAGGAAATCCGGCGTGTGATGCAGGTTTTGACGCGGCGGACGAAGAACAATCCGGTGCTCATTGGTGAGCCGGGTGTGGGCAAGACAGCCATCGCGGAAGGTTTGGCGCGCCGCATAGTGAGCGGTGACGTTCCCGAATCACTCAAGAACAAGCGGCTCGTGGCGATGGACCTGAGTGCGATGATTGCCGGGGCGAAGTATCGCGGTGAGTTTGAGGACCGGCTCAAGGCGTTTCTGAAGGAGATCGTTTCCAGCGAAGGCAAGATCATCCTGTTCATTGATGAGTTACACACGCTCGTCGGCGCGGGCGCGGCGGAAGGGGCGACGGATGCGGCGAATATCATGAAGCCGCAACTCGCGCGCGGTGAACTGCGCTGCGTTGGCGCGACAACTCTCGATGAATACCGCAAACATATCGAGAAGGATCCGGCGCTGGAACGCCGTTTTCAGCCGGTGCAAGTCGCTGAGCCGACGGTCGAAGCGACCATCGCGATTTTGCGCGGGCTGAAGGAGCGTTACGAAGTGCACCACGGCGTGCGCATCCAGGACGCGGCGCTAGTGGCGGCGGCGACGCTTTCGCATCGCTACATCACGGATCGGTTTTTGCCGGACAAGGCGATTGATCTCGTGGATGAAGCGGCGTCGCGCATCAAAATGGAACTGGATTCCAAGCCTACGGAATTGGACCAGCTCGACCGCCAGATTCTTCAGTTTGAAATCGAGCGCACTTCACTCGCGAAGGAAAAGGACCCGGCCAGCAAGGAGCGGCTCAAGCTGATCGATAAGGAGATCGCCAACCTGAAGGAGAAATCCAAAGCCCTCACCGCGCAGTGGCAGAACGAAAAGACCGCTGTTAACGCCGTGAGCATCGTGCAGCAGCAGCTGGAGCAGGCGAGGATTGAACTTGAAAAGGCCCAGCGCGCCGGCGACCTGACGAAATCGGCTGAACTTCAATATGGGAAAGTTCCCGATTTGGAAAAGAAATTGGCCGACATTGAAAAACAATCGGCGCAAGCCGCGCGTCATTCTTTGTTGCGTCAGGAAGTCACCGAAGAGGACATCGCGCGCGTCGTCGCGTCGTGGACGCACATTCCCGTTTCGCGGATGCTCGAAGGCGAGCGCGAGAAGTTGCTCAAGATGGAGGAGCGATTGCAGCAGCGTGTCATCGGGCAGAAGCAGGCAGTCGTCGCCGTGTCCAATGCCGTGCGCCGTTCGCGCAGCGGCTTGCAAGACCCGAATCGCCCCATCGGCTCGTTCATTTTTCTCGGGCCGACCGGCGTGGGCAAGACCGAGACCGCCCGCGCGCTCGCGGAATTTCTCTTCGATGACGAGCAGGCGATGGTGCGAATTGACATGAGCGAATACATGGAGAAACACACCGTCGCGCGGCTCATCGGCGCGCCGCCCGGCTATGTCGGTTACGAGGAAGGCGGGCAACTCAGCGAAGCCGTGCGTCGCAAACCTTACTCCGTGATCCTCTTCGACGAGATCGAAAAGGCGCATCATGACGTGTTCAACGTGCTGCTACAGGTGCTGGACGATGGCCGGCTTACCGACGGACAGGGTCGCACCGTGGATTTCAAGAACACCATCGTCATCATGACCAGCAACCTCGGCTCGCCCATCATCCAGGAATATTTTGGAAGTGCGGAACGCGGAGTGCGGAATGCGGAATCCAAAAACTCTGCACTCCGCACTCCCAATTCCGCACTGGCGAAAATGGAGCAAGCCGTGCTTGCGGAACTGAAGCGGCACTTCCGCCCGGAATTCCTGAATCGCGTGGACGACGTGATTATTTTCCAGAGCCTTGACGAAAGCGAACTGGCGCGCATCGTGGACATCCAGCTCGGGCGATTGGAACAACGCCTCGCGCAGCAGAACCTCACGCTCGACGTGGACGCCGCCGCCAAGAAGCTGCTCGCCAGCGAAGGCTACGACCCGCAATTCGGCGCGCGCCCGCTCAAACGCGCGATTCAGGAACACCTGCTCGACCCGCTCGCCTCGAAGTTGCTAGCGGGAGAGTTTAAGCCCGGCGAAAAGATCAAGGTCGGCGGGAAGGATGGAGAGCTGGTTTTTCAGAAGAAATGAACCGCAGAGACGCGGAGACGCGGAGGTGAGACAAAATTAACAAGGTCCGGAGAATTGCTCTGGTAGGTGGCGTTGCTGTGCCGCCGCCGCCTGAGAAGTCAAACTGACTGCGCCAACGGGGCAAAAGTAACTAGCCCGGCGTTTGGGCAATGGGGTTCATGGCTGGGCGCCGGGCGATTACGCTTTTATGCGGTGACAAATCTCTACCCGATTGCCCCAAGGATCTTCAAAGAATACAGCGTAATAGCCGGGTTCGTAGGGCATCGGGCCTTCGACGTTTTGTGCGCCAGCGCTCTTGGCGACTTCAGCCAAGTCATCCACAAGTTCATTGCTTTCGGCCCAGAATGCGATGCGGTTTTCATTCGGGACATGGTTGGCGGATTCAGTGACGCCAAAGAACTCGGTGATCTCGCCATCGGCGGCCTCAAATTGTAGCCAGCCTTCGATGGCCACTTTGCGAGTGAAGCCGAGCGCCGGAAGCAGAATGTCGTAGAACAGCTCAGCTTGTTTCAAATTTGGCACGCGCAAATCAATATGATCAAAACGTCGCGGCATATCCTGGCTTAGCTTTTGGAGAGATTTCCGGACGATTGCCAGCCAGCGCAGTGAATCTGGTTATGGTTTCGGCGAGTTCACGTGGATTGTTCTCGTAGCCGGTGGCCAGCTTGGGCTTCATGCAGACGACACTAACTCATCAGCCCATGTTTCCAAGCGGAACCTACTGTATGGGACGGTGGAGCGCCGGCCTCCGGGTTGGTGCGGGTGAGGTCCCATCACGACGCACCGGAGAAGGGAGTCGGCGCTCCACGATTGTGTTCGCAAGCAGGCCTCAATACAGCATCACGGCCGCTTTCTTGCGAAAGTCGTCCAAATCCATTTTCCCGTTTTCAAATGATTCGGCATCTGCTTTTCGGACGCGGAAAATCAGCTTGGCGGAAGCAGGTGCAGAAACGGCGGCCGGCGCGGAAACACCGTACCGGAGAGCGAAGGCATCAGCGCCCGAATCCAGATCTTCAGAGTCCGGGGATCGTGCTGCCTTTGCCACTACTGCTCCCGGTCCTTGGACCACAACTGTGACCGTCTCGTCGGACTTGAGTTTCCGGATATGGCCGGCGTTCTTGAGCGCCAGCAAGACGCGCTTCTTGAGTTCTTCAACCTTGTCCGCGTCGTAGGCTACCGGCTGATTCGCGACAAAAAACGGACTTCCGGCGTCCAACCCATAGAGCTCCGCGCTTCTTCGGCCCGGGCCTTTAGCGGGTTCGGTCAGTTCCCGGCGGGCGGTTTCCCATTCGTTGCTGACTTTTTCCTTGGCACCGATTTCCTTTTCCTTTGCGGGAGAAGGCAACAGCGGGAAATTGACATCGAAAAAGAAAATTGCGCCGTGATTCTCGATGAACAGGTTCGGCGCGGCAGACGAACCGGCCCATTTGTTGACCACCATTCCCATGGCGCGCGTCACCTTGTCCTCATCACCGACTGCCTTTTCGAGAATGTGAGCCATCACACCCATGTCTTCCTCCACGAGTTCCATGGCCTTGGCATCGGTGGCGTCTTTCGGGATGACCATCGTCCGAGCGCGGGGATTGGAGCGCCCAACGACACTAACCAAACGATCGGTGTAGCTTCTCGCACTCGGGGCTGAGACCTGAGCTGCCGGTCGCGGCGTCGTGGCTACCCCAGGCGGAACCGGCGTGGTTTGGGCAACTGGCGCCAAGGTATTGACCGAGCCGGCGATGGTCGTGCCTTGATTCTGAACGGCGACATCATCAGCCGAGTAACGAGCCTCGGAAATCTGGGCGGAACAAACTCTGGCGACCAGCACCGTCAGGCTCACGATAAGAATGGACTTGGGCTTCATAGTTTGGATGGATTGATGGTTTATGGTCATGAGTTCACTGATTTGATTCGGGCTTTGTCCCTTCGGAGATGGTCAGCGAGACGAGGTTCGCCAGACCTTCCTGGGTTTGCTGAAAACTATCTTCGGTGTTTACGGCGACGGTTTCGAGTTCGGCCCGCAGCCGACTCAGCCGCAATTCCATCTGTCGCAACGCGAGGGACGTCGTCCGCCGATCTTCAGTGCGTACTGCTTCGGCGGCGTGTGTGTAATCCGTCATCAACCGCGCGACTTCGGCCTGGGCAACCGCGGTGGCCTCGTCAATCGCGTTAACCGCACTGGCTTCGCGATCACGTTCGACGGTCTCAGAAATTCGGGCTACCGATGCCTTGAGCGCGGCGAGTTCGCTGGCGGCACTCGATGTCTGGCGGCCGAGGAGAAATCCAAAGCAAAGCACGACCGCCGCTGCGCTCGCCCACTTCAAGGCAGGCTGCCAATGGCGCGGGGCGCGTGGGATTACTGGCAACTCCCATTCATCGAGTGCTGACATGCCGGCGCGCCACGATTTCAACTGCTGGCGACAGGTTGGACATTGCGACAGGTGATCACCCAGTTCATGCCGTAGTGCCGCCGGAATTTCGCCGTAAAGAAATCCCATCCAGTCTTCCGCGCTGGGATGATTCACAGCGCCCGCGTTTCGAGTGTCGGTCTTTTGCATGATTCGTCCTCGTTCACTTGTTTCAACAACTGGCTCAACTGCCCCAAAGCTTCGGCCATGCGCGATTTCACCGTCCCTTCCGGGATACCCAGCACCGCGCCGATCTCCCGGAATTTCAAACCTTCGTAATGACGCAGCACTACGACTTCACGGTAACGGGGCGACAATGTCGCCAACGCCCGTCGCACCAATTCGCCGTGCTCGCTCGCTGCTGCCTGAACGTCCGGTGACGGTTCGGCCGCCGCGAAGCTGTCCGTTCCCATGTCACCGTCCTCGTCCAACGCATCCAGCGACATCTCCCCGCGGCGCTGCTGCCGACGTAATTCGTCGTGGCATAAATTCAGCGCGACGCGCCACAGGAAAGTGGAAAACTTCCCCGTCGGTTCCCAATCGGCGCGCCGCGTGAAAACCCGCGTGAAAGCCGTTTGCGTCAGATCCTCCGCGCGATGCGTATCGCCGGTCATACGGAGGCAGAGCCGTTGGATGGGCTTTTCCCAGCGGGCCATCAGGCGCGCAAACGCCTGCGCGTCGCCATCCAGCTTCACACGCCACATCAACTGCTCATCGCTGGGAGCTAACCACGAAGTCAGCAGACGTCCCATGAGTTGACCTGCAAAGTTGGTTGCAACGGCTTCATTATTCGTCGGACAAGCGCCAAGGCGAATCGGTTCATCAGGTATAACGCGCGAGGACTGGATTTGGTTCGGAAAAATCTTGGTAACTGGAAGAATGCGCCACGAATTGGTGCAGGTCGTGGTTTTGCCGTTTTAATCAAACAAGCCAGCCACGGTGAATGGAACTAGAGGCCCATTTGAACCGTGCAGCAAAACGTGCAAGTTCGGCTTTCTGTATCGTATTACTAGTGAACTGGACCAGTAATCTGGTTCGCGCAAATGAACACATGAACACTGAAAGCACATTGGAACTGACGGATAACGATCGTCGATCAACAGAACCGAAACCAACTTACCGCGTCCCGACGATCCCCAATCTCGAGGTTATCAAGGCCCGGCAGAAGGCGACTTGGGAAGCCGGCGACTTTGGGCAGATCGCCCGGAGCATCGAGAATGTCGCCGAGGAGTTTATGGCTGAAATACCTATGCAGCCGGGTTCGCGAGTGCTCGATGTGGCTTGCGGCACGGGGAATCTAGCGCTCATCGCCGCGCGTCAAGGTTGCCAGGTGCAAGGCATCGACATCGCGGGAAATCTTATTAAGCAGGCGCGCGTGCGGGCGGCGCATTTGGAACTGAGGGTCGATTTCAAGGAAGCTGACGCCGAGGCGCTGCCGTTTGATGAAAGGCAATTCGACCTGGCGGTGAGCATGTTTGGGGTCATGTTTACGCCGCAACCCGACCTCGCCGTGAAGGAACTGCGACGTGTGACCCGGCCTGGCGGTCAGATTGCTTTGGCCAACTGGACTCCCGAAGGCTTCATCGGGAAAATGTTCAAGCTCTTCAAAGCGCACTTGCCACCGCCGCCGGCGGGCGTGCCGTCGCCCATGGCTTGGGGTGACGAAAGCACAGTGCGTGAGCGCTTGCAGCATGGTTTCACAGATTTGCGCCTGACGCGACGCAAGGCGACCATGCGTTATCCGTTTCCACCGGCTGAAACGGTGGAATTTTTCCGCCAATACTACGGTCCGACCAACAAGGCCTTCGCGGCCCTTGATGCGACCGCGCAAGCAGCACTGCGTCGGGACTTGGTCGAATTGCAGACCAGCCACAACGTCGCCCGGATGGTTGGCGCCACCAGAGTTGAAGCTGAATACCTAGAAGTGATCGCAACCCGGATCTGAACAATCCATAGCCATACATCAAGCAAACGTATGTAC
>Ga0315912_10001392_pt1 | contig 30093 bp, 29 predicted proteins | sample VfabasoilMG_FD_204469 | JGI IMG/M metagenome (GOLD analysis project Ga0315912, IMG submission 204469) | Garden soil microbial communities collected in Santa Monica, California, United States - V. faba soil | ecosystem: Environmental > Terrestrial > Soil > Garden | place: USA: California...
TGATCGGGATCTCCTCGCCGGTCTTGGGGTTGCGTCCCGGCCGCTGCGGCTTGTCGCGCAGCTGGAAATTGCCGAATCCGGACAGCTTGACGCTTTCGCCCCGCTCCAGCGCTCCGCGGATTTCCTCGAAGAACGCTTCCACCATGTCCTTTGCCTCGCGCTTGTTCAGCCCGACCTTTTCAAACAGCAGATCGGCCAGTTCGGCCTTGGTCAAAGTCATTACAACTCCCTGATCCGTCTTAGATTTTGATTATTATGACCGCAGGATGGCCCCAAAGCGCCGCCCCCACAGCGCAATCAGCGCATCACGCGCCGACTCGGCCTCCACATCCGTGAGGGTTCGTTCAGTATCTTGCATAACTACCCGGAACGCAAGGCTTTTTCTCCCGGGCGGCAGGTTGGCGCCCTGGTACAGGTCGAATACCCCTACCGACTGCACGATGGGTGCTTTTTCGGCTCCGGCGGCGTCCAGCAGGGCCTGGGCGGGCACCCCGGCATCGACCAGCAGGGCAATGTCGCGCACCACGGGCGGAAAGCGGGAGGGCTGGGAGGGCCTGGGCAACGGGGCGGCGGCGAGCAATTCGGCCTCCAGTTCGAACAGCACCGCCGGCTGGGGCAGCTCGTATTTCTGCTGCCAGCGCGGATGCAGCTCGCCCAGCCAGCCGGCGCGCTCGCCATCGAGCAGCACGCGCGCGGCACGGCCCGGGTGCAGCGCCGGATGCGGCGCCGATTCCAGGCGCAGCCGGCGCGGCGCGCAGACCGCCTCCAGGTCCGCCTTCACGTCGTAGAAATCCACGGCGCGCGCGGGACTGCCCCACTGTTCGTCCAGCGCCGGGCCGAAGGCCGCGCCGCCGATGCGCACCGGCTGGCGCAGGCCGGCCACAACGAGCGGCCCGTCGACGGCCGCGGGATCGCGCAGGTACACGCGCCCGATCTCGAAGACGCGAATGCGTTCGATCTTGCGGAAATGATTTTTTTTCAAAACATCCACCAGGGAGCCGATCAGGCTGGTGCGCATGACGGAGGCCTGACTGGCGATCGGGTTGAGCAGGCGCACGGGGTTGGTGGCGCCGGCGAAATCGTCCTCCCAGGCCGGCTCGACGAAGGCGAAATTGATGGTTTCCTGGTAGTCGCAGGCGGCGATGCGCTCGCGAAGCTCGTGCAATGTGCGCCGCGCCTCGGGGCGCGCGCGCATCTGCGCCGGCGCGCGCGGCGGCTGCGCCGGAATGCGCTCGAAACCGTGCACGCGTGCAACTTCCTCGATGAGGTCTTCTTCGATGCCGATGTCGAAACGGTAGCTGGGCGGGGTTACCGTGAAACTGCCCCTGGCTTTCTTGTAGGAAAACCCCAGGCGCCTGAAAATCGATTCCACTTCCTTCAATGCAACTTCAATGCCCAGAATCTTCTGCGCGCGCGCGACGCGCATCGTTACCGGTTTGCGCTTGGGCAGTCGCCTGACCACGTCCACCGTCGGGCCGGGCTCGCCGCCGCAGATCTCCAGGATCAGCTGGGTGGCGCGCTCGATGCCGTCCACGTTGTTGGCGAAGTCGACGCCGCGCTCGAAGCGGTGCGAGGCGTCGCTCGCGAAGTTGTAGCGCCGCGCGCGCCCGGCAATGGCGTCGGGGAAGAAGAATGCGGATTCGAGGAACAGGTTGCTGGTCGTGGTCTCGGCCTTGGTGGTCTCGCCGCCCATGATGCCGGCCAGGCCGATCGGGCCTGAGTCGTCCGTGATGCACAGCACCGAGGGATCCACGTCCACCGTCTGGCCGTTGAGCAGCAGCAGCTTTTCGCCCGCGCGCCCCCAGCGCACGTCGATCGCGCCCGAGAGCTTGTCCTGGTCGTAGACGTGCAACGGGCGGCCGAGTTCCAGCATCACGTAGTTGGTGACATCCACCAGCGCCGAAATCGACCGCTGCCCTGCGCGCTCGAGGCGCTCGCGCATCCAGGCCGGCGTCGGCGCGGCCGCATTGACGCCGCGGATCACGCGCCCGGCGAAGCGGCCGCAGCCGTCCGCATCGGTGATCCTGACCGCGTGTTTTGCAGTGCTTTTCGCCTTGATCTTTTTGATCTCCGGGGCCTGCAGCTTCACCCCGGACAGGGCCGCAACTTCCCTCGCAATGCCCAGAACGGAAAGACAATCCGCGCGGTTCGGCGTCAGCTTGAAGGTCAGCACCTGCTCGTCGAGCTGCAGCGCGCGGTAGACATCCTGTCCGGGCTTGCCATCGACAATCTCAAGCAGTCCCGAATGATCCTCAGAGAGCCCCAGCTCTCTTGCGGAACACAGCATGCCGTTGCTGTCGACGCCCCTGAGGTTGGTCTTCCTGATTTCGAGGTCCTTCAGTTTCGCGCCCACCAGCGCCAACGGCGCCCGCATGCCAACCCTGACGTTCGGAGCACCACAAACCACCTTGTGCATGTCCTTGCCGGTACTGACCGTGCACACCGTCAGCTTGTCCGCGTTCGGGTGGCGCTCGACGGCGAGGATTTCGCCGACGACCACGCCTGCGAACGGCGCCGCCACCGGCGCACAGGACTCGACTTCCAGGCCCGACATGGTCAGCAGATTCGCCAGTTTTTCCGTGCTGGTCCTTACCTGCACGAAATCCCTGAGCCAATTCTCCGGAACGTTCATGAAAATTGCCTCAGGAAGCGCAGGTCGCCGTCGAAGAACAGGCGCAGGTCGTCGATGCCATAGCGCAGCATGGTCAGGCGCTCCAGGCCCGAGCCGAAGGCGAAGCCGATGTACTTCTCCGGATCCAGGCCGAAGTTGCGCACCACCTGCGGATGCACCTGGCCCGCGCCGGAGAGCTCCAGCCAGCGCCCCTTGAGCGGGCCGGCGCTGAACTGCAGGTCGATCTCGGCCGAGGGCTCGGTGAACGGGAAATAGGACGGGCGAAAGCGCACCTGCAGGTCGTCGGACTCGAAGAAGCGGCGCAGGAAGTCCACGTACACGCCCTTCAGGTCCGCGAAGCTGATGTCCTCGTCGATCCACAGGCCCTCGACCTGGTGGAACATCGGCGAATGCGTCGCGTCGGAGTCCACGCGGTAGGTGCGGCCCGGCGCGATGACCTTGATCGGCGGCTTGTGCATCCTGGCGTAGCGCACCTGCATGGGGCTCGTGTGCGTGCGCAGGAGCAGAGGCAGGCCCGTTCCGCTTTTCCCTCCCGTCCCATCTTCCATGTCGACGTAGAACGTGTCCTGCATCGAGCGCGCCGGATGGTTCTCGGGGTTGTTGAGCGCGGTGAAGTTGTACCAGTCGGTCTCGATCTCGGGGCCATCGGCGACATCGAAGCCGATCGAGCCGAAGATTTCCTCGATGCGCCGCCAGCTGCGGCTGATCGGGTGCACGCCGCCGCGCCCGCGGCCGCGCCCGGGCAGCGTGACATCGAGCGCCTCCCCGGCCAGGCGGGATTCGAGTTTTTTAAGTTCCAATTCCTTCCTGCGGGCATCGAGCGCCGCCTCGATCTGTTGCTTGGCAGCGTTGATCGCTTGCCCGAAGGACTTTTTCTCTTCAGCGGCAAGGGTGCCCAGCTGCTTCAGCAGCGCGGTCACCTCCCCGGTCTTGCCGAGGTACTTCGCCTTGGCGTTCTCGAGCGACGCGGGATCGCCGGCGGCCGCGAACTCAGCGGCCGCCCGGGTGACGATGTTCTCGAGGTCTTGCATCCCCATGCCCCTCATTTACCACAACGAGGGGCGGGGGTCAGTGAGCGAGGCTCGCCTTGATCTGGCCGGCGATCTTGGCGAACGCCGGCTTGTCGAGCACCGCGAGATCCGCCAGCATCTTGCGGTCGATCTCGATGTGGGCCTTCTTCAGCCCGGCCATGAAGGCGCTGTAACTCATGCCGAGCTCGCGCACGGCCGCGTTGATGCGCGTGATCCAGAGCGCGCGGATGTCGCGCTTCTTGTTGCGCCGGTCGCGGTAGGCGTACTGCCCCGCCTTCATCACCGCTTCCTTGGCGACGCGGTAGACGTTGCCCCGGCGGCCGCGGAAGCCCTTGGACTTGGCGAGGACCTTCTTGTGGCGCGCGCGCGCCGTTACGCCGCGTTTGACTCTTGCCATGGCCTGCCCCTCAACCCGAGTACGGCAGCATCATGCGGACGGCCCGCTTGTCGCTGTCGTGCACGCTGGTGATGCCGCGCAGCTTGCGCTTGTTCTGCGTCGACTTCTTGGTGAGGATGTGGCGCTTGAACGCCTGCCCGCGCTTGATCGAGCCGCCCGGGCGGACCTTGAACCGCTTGGCGGCCGATTTCTTCGATTTCATCTTTGGCACAGCATTGCTCCTGTTGATTAACCCGCCGTGGCGGGCTTTGCTTCTTCCTTTTTCTCTTCCTTCGCCTTCTTCGCTTCCTTGGGCACCTTGTCGGTTTTTTCCGCGGCCGCCTTCTTCGGCCCCTTCACCGGCACCACCTTCTTCTTGGGCGCCAGCACCATCACCATCTGCCGGCCTTCGAGGCGCGGGAATTGCTCGATGATCGCGTGCACTTCGAGGTCCTTGCGCACCCGCTCGAGCAGCCGCACGCCGAATTCCTGGTGCGCCATCTCCCGGCCGCGGAAGCGCAGCGTGACTTTTGCCTTGTCGCCTTCCTCGAGAAACTGGATCAGCTTGCCGACCTTGATCTTGTAGTCGCCCTCATCGGTGCCGGGGCGGAACTTGATTTCCTTGACCTGGATCTGCTTCTGCTTGAGCTTGGCCTCGTGGGCCTTCTTCTGCTCGCGGTAGCGGAACTTGCCGTAGTCCATCAGCTTGCAGACCGGCGGTACCGCGAGCGGCGCGATTTCGACCAGGTCCACGTTCTGCTCTTCCGCCATCCTGAGCGCATCGCCGACTGCAACGATGCCCAGCTGGTCGCCGTTTTCCGCCACCAGCCTGAGCTGCGGCGAAGTGATTTCCCCGTTGATGCGCTGCGATCTCTCGAGTGCGATGGGTGACAACTCCTCTGTTCGTCAAAAAAATGCGGCCGTGCCGCTACGCGCTTGCCTCGTTTTTGAGGCGCTCGATGAAGGCCGCGAAGCTCATCGCTCCGAGATCTTCGCCGCTGCGCGTGCGCACAGCCACGGTTCCAGCCTGCTTTTCCTTGTCGCCGACCACCAGCTGGTAGGGCAACTTTTGCAAGCTATGTTCCCGAATTTTATAGGAAATTTTCTCGTTTCGCAAATCGCTTTGGGCACGGAAACCGGCCTCGCGCAGGCCCCTGGCGACGTTTTCCGCGTATTCGGCCTGATGCTCGGTGATGTTGAGCACCACCACCTGCTCCGGGGCGAGCCACAGCGGGAAGGCGCCGCCGAAATGCTCGATCAGGATGCCCATGAAGCGCTCCATCGAGCCGATGGTGGCCCGGTGCAGCATCGCCGGCGTTTTGCGGGTGTTGTCCGCCGCCACGTATTCCGCGCCCAGGCGCTCGGGCAGGTTGAAGTCCACCTGCATGGTGCCGCACTGCCACGGGCGGCCGATGGCGTCCTTCAGGTGGTACTCGATCTTGGGGCCGTAGAAGGCGCCCTCGCCGGGCAGCACGTCGAACGGGCAGCCCGAGGCCTTCATCGCGGCCATGAGCGCGGCCTCGGCGCGGTCCCAGACCGCGTCCGAGCCGATGCGCTTGTCGGGCCGCGTCGCCACCTTGTAGGCGATGTCCGTGAAGCCGAAATGCGCGTAGACCTTCTGCACCAGCGCGGTGTAGGCCACGCACTCGGGGAGGATCTGCTCCTCGGTGCAGAAGATGTGGCCGTCGTCCTGCGTGAAGCCGCGCGTGCGCATCAGCCCGTGCAGCGCGCCCGAGGGCTCGTTCCTGTGGCAGGAGCCGAATTCACCGTAGCGCAGCGGCAGGTCGCGGTAGCTCTTCACGCCCTTGTTGTAGATCAGCACGTGGCCCGGGCAGTTCATCGGCTTCAACGCGTAGTCGCGCTTCTCCGACTCGGTGGTGAACATGTTGTCGCGGTAGTTCTGCCAGTGGCCAGTGGTCTCCCACAGGCTGCGCGGCAGCACCATCGGGCCGCGCACTTCCTGGTAGCCGCTGTCGCGATAGACCTTGCGCATGTACTGCTCGAGCTGCTGCCACAGCGTCCAGCCCTTGGGGTGCCAGAACACCATGCCGGGGGCGTCCTCCTCCATGTGGAAGAGGTCGAGCTGGGTGGCGAGGCGCCGGTGGTCGCGCTTGTCGGCCTCCTCGAGCATCTTGAGGTACGCGTCCTGCTCTTCCTTGGTCGCCCAGGCGGTGCCGTAGATGCGCTGGAGCATCTCGTTCTTCGAGTCGCCGCGCCAGTAGGCGCCGGCCACGCGCATCAGCTTGAACACCTTGAGCTTGCCGGTGGAGGGCACGTGCGGCCCGCGGCACAGGTCGATCCAGTTGCCCTGGCCGTACAGCGAGATCGGCTCGTTGGCCGGGATCGCAGCGATGATCTCGGCCTTGTACTTCTCGCCGATGGACTGGAAGAACTTGACCGCTTCGTCGCGGGAAAGTGTTTTTCTTTCTACCTTCAAATCTTTTTTGGCGATTTCCGCCATCTTCTTTTCGATGGCGACCAGGTCTTCGGGCGTGAACGGGCGCGTGTAGGCGAAATCGTAGTAAAAGCCGTTCTCGATCACCGGCCCGATGGTCACCTGCGCGCCGGGAAAGAGCTCCTGCACCGCCTGCGCCATCAGGTGCGACGTGCTATGGCGGAGGATCTCCAGACCTTCGGGACTCTTGGGCGTGACGATGGACACGTCGGCGTCGGACTCGACGAGATAGTTCGTGTCGACGAGCTTGCCGTTTACCTTCCCGGCAAGCGCGGCCTTGGCGAGGCCGGCGCCGATGGATTGGGCGACCTCGGCGACCGTGACCGGACCCGGGAATTCCTTGACCGCACCGTCGGGCAGTTTTATTTTCAGCACGGCTGGCAATTGTTGGTAGGCGCGATTGGACTCGAACCAACGACCCCCACCATGTCAAGGTGGTGCTCTAACCAGCTGAGCTACGCGCCTAAAGGACGCGGATTTTACAGGGATTCCGCGCCCTTTAGGCCGTCCTGCGAAGACCTCCGCAGGTCTAGTCCTTGTAGCCTTCCATCGACACCCACAGGCGCACCTCGTCGCCGATCGCCGGCACGCCGTACTTCATGCCGAAATCGGTGCGCTTGACCGTGGCCGAGGCGTTGCCCCCGCACATCGGCTTCTTGTTCATCGGGTTGTCCTTGCAGACCCAGCGCTCGACCTTGAGCGTGAGCGGCCTGGTGACGCCCAGGAGCGTGAGCTGGCCGGCGATCTCCGAGGGGACGTCGCCGGCGAACTTCACGCCGGTGGACTTGAAGCTCATGCGCGGGAATTCGGCGACGTTGAAGAAGTCCGCGGTGCGCAGGTGGTCGTCCAGCGTGCGCGGTCGGCTGCCTTTGACGTTGTCGCCCGAGGACAGCGAAGCGGTCTCAACCGCGAGCTCCACGCCGCCCGTCTTGGCGGCGCGGTCCAGCGTGAACTTGCCGCTGGTGCGCTCGAAGCGGCCGCGCTGCATGGACACGCCGAGGTGCTCGACCTCCCAGTACATGAACGTGTGGTTCGGATCGATGGTGTAGCTCTCCGGATTCGCCTGCGCGGTGAACGGGAGCGCGGCCAGGGCGGCGGCCAGTAGTGCTTTCTTCATGTTTTGCTTTTCCTTTCTGTGAACTTCGCGACAAAAAATTCTCAAAAGCCCAGTCTCTGTTGCACCCCGGGCCACGACAACAAACAGGCGGCGAGCGCGACTATTCCGCCATAGATCGAAACGGTGATGGCCTGCAGCCAGAGGCCGCCTTTCGGCGCCGGCAGGCGCACGGCGACGGGGATCAGCGCGAGCACCGCGGCCGCATACGGGGAAAACGGCGACGCAAGCAGGGCGCCCGACGCGATCAGGCCGCAGGCGACACCCGCCGAGAGCGTCAGCGTTGCACCGGCAACAATGTTTCTATTCAAAAGCATTTGAACCAGCAAGAAAGCGCCTGCGCCAGCCCCAACCGAAACCGCATATTGTCCATAGGAAGCTGACGCGGAAAGCATCGCGCTCACGCCCAGTCCCAGGCCGAGCGCCAGCGCGGCCGCGCCCGCGCGCACCGGGTCGTCGCGCAGCGCGAACATCGCGCTGGTCAGCCACGCGGTGAGCGCGAACACGCCGCCCGCGGCGATCAGCAGCGCCGTCGTTTCCTTCTGCCTGAGCACGTTGATGCCGACCCACAGCACCAGTACGCCGAAAATCAGCCCCAGCACGGCAGCGGCGGCGCGCGTCGGCTTGAATGCGAGGTCGACGATGACACCAACCACCGGCACGGCGAGCGAGACCAGCAGGATTTTCTGCTGCGCGGAGACGGGCGGGAACGCGAAGCCGCCGATGAGGTAGACCGCAGTGGCGAGCGCCGCGCCGACCGCGAGGCCGCCCAGGCGCGCGCCAAACAGCGCGAGCGCGACGACGAGCGCGGTCGCGAACGGCGCGATACCGCCCTGCACTGCCGGATGCCCCAGCAACTCCTGCACTCAGGCCCGTCCGGCCCGGATGACGGCCTTCACCTGCTTCACGGCCGCGATGGCGCGCTTCAAATGCGCCGCGTCCGCCACGTCGAAGCTGAAGCGCATGTGCGCGAGTTCGTCGCGGCTCTGCGTGCGCACCGCGGTCACGTTGATGCGCTCACGCGCGAGCGCTTCGCCGATGTCGCGTAGCAGCCCCTGACGGTCGCCCGCCGTCACCAGGATGTCCACCGGATAGGTCGCATCCGAGGGCGTGCCCGTTTTCCTGCCCCACTGCGCGTCGATCAGGCGCCCGGGGTCGCGCTCGGCAAGGCGCTTCAGGCCCGCGCAGTCCTGGCGGTGCACGGAGATGCCCTTGCCGCGCGTGACGAAGCCGCGCACCGGATCGGGCGGCACCGGCTTGCAGCACTTGGCGAGCTGCGTCATCAGGCGGTCCACCCCGACAATGAGCAAGCCACGGTCTTGCGGAGACTTTGCTCTGGGTTTCTTTCCCGGTTGAATTTTTTCCTCAGGGAAAGAAACCAAACCAGCCAGCTCACGCAACGCCGCCTGCAACTGGCGCAGGCCGACCTCGTCGCGCGCGACCGCGGCGAACAGTTCGTCGTGCTTGGCGAATCCGAGCTTGTGGGCGAGCTGCTCGAGGTTGGCCTGCGTCGCGCCTTCGCGCCGCTGCTCCTTTTCGACGATGGCGCGGCCCTGCGCAACGGTCTCGGCGAGCTGGCGCGCGTTGAACCACTGGCGCACCTTGCCGCGCGCGCGGTGGCTCTTCAGGAACCCGAGCGCCGGATTGAGCCAGTCGCGTGATGGGCCGCCTGTTTTTGCGGCGACGATCTCGACGCGCTGGCCGCTCGCGAGCGCATGGTCGAGTTTCACCAGCTGGCCATCCACGCGCGCGCCGCGGCAGCGGTGGCCGAGGTCGGTGTGCAGCGTATAGGCGAAATCCACCGGCGTCGCGCCCGCCGGCAGGTCGATGACCTTGCCCTGCGGCGTGAGCACGTAGATGGTGTCATCCAGCGAGGCCTTCCTGGTCTTTTCGGCCCAGCCCGTACCATCGGCGATCTCGTCGCGCCAGGCGAGCAACTCGCGCAGCCAGGCGATCTTGTTGTCGAACGCACCGTCGTTCTTGGACGGTTTCGCCGATTCCTTGTAGCGCCAGTGCGCGGCGACGCCGAACTCGGCCTGGCGGTGCATTTCCTCGGTGCGGATCTGCACTTCCAGCGTGCGCGCGCCCGGCCCGATCACCGCGGTGTGCAGCGACTGGTAGTTGTTGCCCTTGGGCCGCGAGATGTAGTCGTCGAACTCCTTCGGGATCGGCTCCCACAGGTCGTGCACCACGCCCAGCACCGTGTAGCAGTCCGCCGGCGTGGGCACGATGACGCGCAGCGCGCGCACGTCGTGCACGTCGGAGAAGTCGAGCTGCTTCAGCCGCATCTTGTTCCAGATGGAATAGATGTGCTTGGGCCGGCCGGTGACTTGCGCGTCGAGCTGGAGTTCTTGCAGCTCTTTCTTCAAGAGCAGAATGGCAGTCTCAATATACCGCTCCCGCTCGACGCGTTTCTGGTCCAGCATCTGCGCGATCTTCTTGTAGAGCTCGGGCTCCAGGTAGCGGAACGACAGGTCCTCGAGCTCCCACTTGAGCTGCCAGACGCCGAGCCGGTTCGCCAGCGGCGAGTAGATGTCGAGCGATTCGCGCGCGTAGGCCTTCCTCTCGTCCGAGGGATTCTTCGCGAACCAGCGCAGCGTCTGCGTGCGCGAGGCGAGCCGGATCAGCACCACGCGGATGTCCTCGACCATGCCGAGCACCATCTTGCGCAGGATCTCGTTCTGCTCGCCGGCCGAGGCGCGCGTCAGCACGCGCAGCTTGTAGAGCTTCTCCGCGCCGGCGGCCAGCCCGGCGATCTCTTCGCCGAACTCCGCCTGCAGCGCCTGCGGATCCGGCAGCAGCTTCGGCGCCGCGAACAGCACGCCCGCGGCCTGCGCGGCCGGGTCGACGCCGATCGACGCCAGCCCCGCCGACAATCCGAGCGCGTGCGGCCACATCGGCTCGCCGGTGGACAGCGTCTGGCCTTCGTAAAGCGGCCGCGCGAACGCATGCGCGCGCTGGACAAGCGCATCTCCCTCGCGCCCGATCGGCGCATCCTGCGGACGAAGCTGGACGACGGAAACCATGCTGCTATTGTACTGAGGTCGTTTTGAATGGATGCTCCATGGGCTGGCTCCGCGACTGGAAGCGCAGGCGAATCCTCCGGCGTCACCGGATCGACGACGTGCTCTGGCGGCGCGCGCTGAAACACCTGCCGTTCCTGCGCGGACTGCCGGCCGGCGAAGAGCAGCGGCTGCGCGAATTCGCGGTGCTGTTCCTCGCCGAAAAACAGATCACGCCGGTGCGCGGGCTCGAACTCTCGGACGACGGCCGCGTCGAGATCGCGCTGCAGGCCTGCCTGCCGGTGCTCGAGCTCGGCCTGGACTGGTACGACGGCTGGGTGGGCGTCGTCGTGCATCCGTCGGACTTCCACGTCAAGCGCCGCGAGACCGGCGAGGACGGCGTGGTGCACGAGTGGGACGACGAACTCGCCGGCGAATCCTGGCCGGGCGGGCCGGTGGTGCTGTCCTGGGAAGCGCTCGACGATTCTGGCAGCGTCGCCGAAGGCGGCGCGAACGTGGTGATCCACGAATTCGCGCACAAGCTCGACATGCTCTCGGGCGAGGCCGACGGCGTGCCGCCGCTGCCCACGCGCGCGGCGCGCGAGCGCTGGATCGAGGTCTTCGACGCCGAGTTCGACCGCTTCTGCAAGGACGTGGACGCGGGCCGGGAGACGTTCCTCGACCCCTACGCGGCGGAACACGAGGCCGAATTCTTCGCCGTGGCGAGCGAGGCCTTCTTCGAATCGCCGCACGCCCTCAAGCGCGATTTCGCCGCGCTCTACGAACTGTTCAAGGGGTTCTACCGGCAGGATCCTGCCGCGCGCCTTGAGGCCTAGCGTTCGAGCGCGGTAGCATTCCTGCGTGAATCCGGCTTCGGCACGACTTCTGAACCAGGCCGCCGCGGCGCTGTCTGCGCGCCGATGGCCGGAAACGATCGGCTTGTGCCGCCAGGTGCTGGCCGTGGATCCGGACAATCTGCAGGCCCACCAGCTCTGGGCGGCGGCATCGCTGCCCGGCGACGACTACCTCGAGGTCCTCGGGCGCATCCACCGGGAGCTTCGTCCCGACACCTACCTGGAGATCGGCGTCGAAACGGGACAGTCGCTGGTGCTCGCGCAGACTGGCACCACCTGCGTCGGCATCGATCCCCGGCCGCGGATCGTGCATGCGCTGCCGGCGACGACCTGCGTCCTCGCCAAGACCAGCGATGCGTTCTTCGCGGAGCACGACCTGTTCGAGGAACTGGGCGGACGGCCGGTCAGGCTCGCGTTCCTGGACGGCATGCACGACTTCACCTACACGCTGCGGGACTTCGTCAACGTCGAAGCCTACTGCACGCCGGATTCGACCTGCCTCGCGCACGATTGCTATCCGCTCGACGAACGCACCGCCGCCAACCCGCGCGCGACGACGTTCTGGAGCGGCGATGCCTGGAAGCTCATTCCCTGCCTGAAGAAGTACCGGCCGGACCTGCGCATCCACACCATCGCCGCGGCCCCGACCGGCCTGGCGATGATCCGCGGCCTCGATCCGGCCTCGACCGTGCTGCGCGACCGGCTCGAGGAGATCTCCGCCGAGTTCGCGGCGCTTCCTTACGCGTACCTGGACGAGGACAAGGCCGGCAAGCTCAATCTCGTGGCCAATGACTGGCTTGCCGTGCGGCAGCTGCTCCATTGAAGTCGCTGCTCATCGTCTACCACACCGGCGGCGTGAAGACCGCGCGGATGGCCGAGGCGGTCGAGCGCGGCGCGCGTGAAGGCTCGCGCGACGCGCTCGGCGAAGCGAACGTCAAGGTGGTCGTGAAGCGCTGCGCGGAGGCAGGTCCCGAGGACCTGCTCGCCGCCGACGGCCTGATCCTCGGCACGCCGGAAAATTTCGGCTACATGTCCGGGATGATGAAGGACTTCCTGGAGAGGGTGTTCTACGCCTGCGAGGGCAAGGTCAACGGCCGGCCCTGGGCGCTGTTCGTCGGCGCCGGACAGGACGGCTGCGGCGCGGTGAGCTCCGTGGAGAGAATCGTGACGGGGTTGCGAATGGAAAAGAGAGCAGAGGCTCTCGTTTGCGTTCGCGAACTTACTCCAGAAATGCTTTCAAAATGTGAAGAACTGGGAGCCGCATTCGCCGTCGGCCTGGCGATGGGCGTTTTCTGAAAATCGGAGTCGGGACCCGAATTCCTTACAGCACCAGCTCGGAACCCTCGGCCGGCGCCTCGCAGACCACCGGCGAGCCCAGGCGCTTGAGCTCCGCGCGCGTTTCCGCCAGCTTCACGTCGATGTCGGCGTCGGTCTGGTCCGGGTCGTGGTGGAACAGGTGCAGCCGCTTGACCTCGGCGCGCGCCGCGAGGTCGGCCACCTGGCTGACGCAGGAATGGCCCCAGTCCACCTTGGACGGGTACTCGTGGTCGCGGTAGGTGGTGTCGGTGATCAGCACGTCGGCGCCGCGCACGAACTGCGCGAGCCGCTCGACGTAGCGCGCGTCGTGGCGCGCGTCGGTCGGCAGGTAGAGCTCGTTGTCGGTGATGTAGCAGATCACGCGTCCGCGGCAGCTCAGCTTGTAGCCCAGGCAGTAGCCCGGGTGGCGCAGCAGCATGGTGTCGATGCGCACGCGGCCGAACTGCAGTGTCTCCTCGCGCAGGTCGCGGAACAGCAGGCGCGCGCCGAACTCGCGCACGGTGACCGGAAAGTAGACGCTCTCCATCTGCGCGCTGATGGCGCGCTCGATGGTCAGGTCGCCCTGGTAGGGCCCGAAGATCTCGATCTGGTTGCCGCGCAGGTACAGCGGCGCGAAGAAAGGCACCGTGTTGATGTGGTCCCAGTGCGTGTGCGAGATGAAGATGCGCCCGGAGAAGCGCTCGCCGGCCGCCACGGTGTCGCGCATGATGCGGTCCGAGAGCTGCTTGATGCCCGAGCCGCAATCGAAGATGTAGAGCGGCTCGCCGCTGATCTCGACGCTGACGCAGGGCGTGTTGCCGCCGTAGCGCGTGTAGGCGGGGCCGGGCGCGGGCAGGGTCCCGTGCACGCCCCAGTAGTGCAGCGAAACGCGCTCGGATACCGACGCGTAGATCGACTGCAGGAAGGTCTCGACGTTGATCGGCTTGGTGATGTAGCCGTCGGCGCCCATCTCCTTCGCGCGCCGCCGGTCGAACTCGTAGCTCTTGGCCGACAGGATCAGGATCTTGGTCGATTTCAGCTCGGCCTTGGCGCGCAGCGAGCGCGTCAACTCGAAGCCGTCCATGCCCGGCATCATCACGTCGGTGATCACGCAATCGGGCGGCGCCTCGACGATCTCGCGCAGCGACTGGGCGCTGGAGGAGCCCACGACGACCTCGTGGCCCGCCTCGGTGAGCAGGCGCGACACGAGCGCAAGGACATCGGGATCGTCGTCGACGATGAAGAATTTCATCCGCCCGCGATTCTAGCAGTCCGACTTGAGCCGATATACTCGTACGCTGGATAGGATGCCCCCGTGACAGACAACGTCCTCGAGCAGGCGGTGAAGGGCTGGGCGCGCAGCGCGCCGGCGCGCACCACCGAGCTTTCCGCCGACAAGGCGGGCTTCGGGCATTTCTGGCAGCGCTCGGGCGAACTGCTCGCGCGGCTGCCGGCCAGGCCCAGGCGCAACGCGGAGGAAGGGGCCGCCGCCGCCGAGATCCTCGCGCGCGCGCGCGATTCGCGCACGCTCTTCCTGCGCGCGCATGCGCGCGGGATCTACGACACCCTGACCGCCAGGCGCACCATCTATGTGCGCGTCGACGAACTATGCCAGCGCGCCGCGAAGGAGTATCCGGGCCTGGTGCCGGATGCGAAGGCCCTGGAACGCGATTCCGGCATCAACCAGGGCGACAAGGACGGGCTGGAGGTCGACCAGGGCATCTTCCTGTCCCAGGTGCTCGCCGACCCGGCGGCGGGCGCGCACCTGTGCCACGCGATGCTGCTGCCCCGCGAGGAATCGCGCGAACTCCTCGCCGGCTACACCCACGCCGGGAACATGCGGTTCGATGGGGCGAGGGTCGAGCGCGTCGGCAAGGCCTCCTTCGTAACGATGTGCAACCCCCGCTTCCTGAACGCCGAGGACGAGACCACCCTTGCCGGCCTGGAAACCGCGATCGACCTCGCGCTGCTCGACCCGCAGAGCGAGATCTGCGTGCTCCGCGGCGACACCGTCACGCACAGCAAGTACGCGGGCCGGCGCCTGTTCGGCGCCGGCATCAACCTCACGCACCTGTACCAGGGCAGGATCCGCTACCTCTGGTACATCCTGCGCGACCTGGGCCTCGTCAACAAGCTGTACCGCGGCCTCGCGCTGCCCGAGGCGCCGCCCGAGGAGGAGTCCATCGAGAAGCTGTGGATCGCCGCGGTCGAGGGCTTCGCGATCGGCGGCCACTGCCAGATCCTGTTGACCATCGACCAGGTCATCGCGGCGCAGGACGCCTACATGACCCTGCCCGCGCGCAAGGAAGGCATCATCCCGGGCGCGGCCAACCTGCGCCTGGCGCGCCACGTCGGCGACCGCGTCGCGCGCCAGGCGATCCTCGCCGAGCGGCGCATCGACTGCGCGAGCCCCGAGGGGCGCATGATCTGCGATTACGTCGTGGAACCCGGCGCCGTGGACGCCGAAGTCGAGCGCCTGGTCCGGCACGTCACCGGCTCGGGCGTGGTGAGCGCCGCGGGCAACCGGCGCGCGCTGCGCATCGCCGAGGAACCGCTGGACGCCTTCCGGCGCTACATGGCGGTCTACGCGCGCGAGCAGGCGCACTGCCACTTCAGCCCCGCGCTGATCGCCAACCTGGAAAAGCACTGGGACGCGGCGAACCGGAAGGGATAGCCCCTTACCGTCGCCCCCGAGCGCTTTAATCGGGGGCCCAGGTTTTCTTCGAAAAAAACAAAACCTGGATCCCCGCTTGCGCGGGGATGACGATGGTTACGTTAGTAAAAAATCCTTAACCACCTTGATCTGATCCTCGTGCATCAGCGTGGGCGCGTGGCCGACGCCGGGAAATTCCACCACCCGCGCCTTCGGGCCGCGCCGCGCCATCTGCGCGCAGGTCTCGCGCGCGAGCAGGTCGGATTGCGCGCCGCGCAGCACCAGCGTCGGGCACTGGATGGCGTCCCACAGCGGCCAGAGTTCGAGGTCCTTGTCCGGCAGCGTCGCGCGAAAGGGTTCGGCGATCTTCGGGTCGTAGTGCACGCGCAGGCTGCCGTCGGCGTTCCGGCGCATCGCCACTTCGGTGAGGAAGCGCCACTCGGCGTCCGTGTGCGGCCCGAAGGGCGCGTTGACCGCGCGCACGTACTTTTCGGCCGCATCCATGTCCGCGAAGGCCGGCGCCTTGCCGAAGTAGGCGGCGATGCGCGCGAGCGACCCCTTGCTGATCACGGGGCCCGCGTCGTTGACCACGAGCTTGCGCACCGGCGTGTCCGGCAGGCCCGCGAGAGTCATGCCGATCAGCGCGCCCATCGAGGTGCCGACCCAGTGCACGGTCTCGACGTCCAGCCGCGCGATCAGGGTCACCATGTCGGAAACGTACTGCGGCAGCTGGTAGAGCATCGGGTCGGCGAGCCAGGCCGAGTCGCCACGGCCCGCGACATCCGGGCAAACCACGCGGTACTCGCCGCTCATGGCCGCCGCGAGCGCATCGAAATCGCGCGCGCAACGGCCCAGGCCGTGCACGCAGACCAGCACGCGCGCGTTGCGCGGCTCGCCCCACTCCCGGTAGGCGACGCGGTGCAGGCCGCGGATCGACGCGCATGTCAGGAAACGCTGCCGCGCGCTCATGCCCGCATGCTCAAGCGGGATTGCGCTCGCCGGTCCACTTCTCGACCGGCCGGCCGCCTTCGAAGACCACGCCGCCTTTCGCGCCGGGCTTGTCCCCGCCGTGGTCCCAATGCGCTTCGACGCGCAGCTCGGGAAATTCCGCGCTGGCGGCGACGATGCTCGGGAACGGCAGGCCCTTGGTCAGCTCGAAGCGGTATTCGAGCGCGGCGCCCGCGTGGTGCTCGGTATAGGGTTCGGTATCGGGATCGCGCACCAGCAGCCAGCGCAGGCGTTCGCGGAACTCCTCGAAGCGCCCGGCGCTGCCGGTGACGCGGACGATCGCGGTGAACGCCACGCGGGCTATTCCAGGTATTGCGCGTTCCAGCGCGTGTACAGCGCATACGCCGCCGCCTTCATCGCATAGCGGTCGGCGTAGTCCTTCGGATCGAGAGGATCGTACACATAGTAGTTCGCGCGGTTGTTCACCGTGGCCATGAAGTGCCGGATCTTGTCCACCAGGCCGTAGGGCGGCTGCCACTCGAAATCGTCCTGCGCTTCATAGTGCAGGAAGACCGGCAGGATCGGCACGCCGGTGCGGAACGAGACCTCGAAGGCGCCGGTCTTGAACTCGCTGTGCAGCCGCCGTCCCTTGCAGCCGCCTTCCGGATAGAGCGCGATGTTCTGCCCCGCATTGACCGCATCCACCATGGCGAAGATGACCTGCTTGCGCGATTCGGGATTATCGCGATCGACGAACAGCGTGCCGGCCGCCCTGGCGATGCGGCCGGCGACGAACCAGTCCTGCACCTGCAGCTTGGCGAGCGACACCACATCGAACACCGCCGGGATGCCGATGTCCTCGAAGGCCGACGGGTGGTTGGCGATGAGGATGTAGCGCTGCGGCAGGTGCTTGCGGTGCTTCTGGTGCACGCGGATTTCCACATCCAGCGCGCGCGCGAACGCCCGGCACCAGGCGGGAAAGAGGCGCGCTACCGGGTGCTTGCCCGGCCAGGGCAGCCAGGCGAGCAGGTACACCACGATGCTGAGCAATACGAAGTCGACCCAGCCCGCGACCTTGCGGACCAGGCGCAGCAACAGCAACATTCAGGCTAAGCCGTTATGCGCCGTGCGCGGGCTACGGCTCAAGCGCCGTATTTGAACGACAGCGACAGGCGCGTGCGGAACTGCACCACCTTGCCGTTCTCGACCTTGACGTCGAGCTTGGTGACTTCGGCGATGCGCAGGTCGCGCAGCGATTTCGAGGCCGTCTTCACTGCGCTGCGCGCGGCGTCTTCCCAGGAAACGGCGCTGGTGCCGATGACGTCGGTAACCCGGTAAACCGCGTTCTTGTCCTTAGCCATGATCGGTCCTCCTCGAGGGGTGGTGGAGAAGCCCGGAGGGCCTCCCTCGGGGGCATTATCGCCCCAAGGCCGCGCTCCCTGTCAACGCTGCATCACCGCGGCACGTCGCGCCAGTAGCGCCGTTGATCGCGCCGCTGGCTGTTGAGCGCGATGCCGCCGCCGGCCAGGCGAACCATGACGGCGCCCTCCAGATCCGTGCGCCATATTGCGGCGCCCGCATCGCGATAGCGTTCGACGACCTCCGCGTTCGGATGGCCGAAGCGGTTCAGGTAGCCCACGGGAACGATCGCCACCACGGGACGCACGGCGGCGAGAAAACCGGCGCTCGACGAGGTACGGCTGCCATGGTGGGGCGCGAGCAGCACGTCGGCGGCGAGGGCCGCAGCATCGCGCTCGAGCAGTTCGGCTTCCGCCGGCCGCTCGATGTCGCCGGTGAGCAGCATCGAGCGCCCGCCCGCGGTCACCTTCAGCACGCAGCTCAGGTCGTTGCTCTTGCGCGCGCGCGCCGCAACGCCGGCCGGATGCAGCACGGCGAAGCGCACCCCGTCCCACTCCCATGCCCTGCCCGCCGCGCAGCGCTCGCCGGCAAGCATCGCGGTCAGCGGATGGCCCGCGGGCAGCGAGTGCAGCAAGGCGTCCACTTCGAAGTTTCCGACCACCGAGGCGGCGCCGCCGGCGTGGTCGCTGTCATTGTGGGTGACCACCAGCGCATCGATGCGCTCGATGCCGATTGAGCGCAGGTAGGGCGCGATAATGCGTTCGCCGCTGTCGGTGTCGCTGCCGAACGCGGGCCCGGCGTCGTAGAGCAGCGCACGGTTGGCGGTGCGCACCAGCACCGCGAGGCCCTGGCCCACGTCCAGCGTGGTGATCCAGGCCTCACCCGGCGCGGGCGCGGGCGGCGGCAGCGCGACCGCCGGCAACATCAGCGCGAGGCCCATCGCGCGCCACGGCAGGCCGCGCGGCGCGAGCAGCCAGGCGACCCCGACGATCGCCAGCAGCACCGACCACAGCGGCGGCGTGTGCTGCTGCCATACCGCGGCGGGCAAAGCCGCGCACCATTCCAGGAACTGCAGCAGCCATTGCAGCAGCCAGGCCGCGAGCTCCAGCAGCCCGTCCCAGGGAATCACCGCCGCCAGCAACGCGATCGGCGTCACCACCGCGGACACCAGCGGGATGGCAACGGCATTGGCAAGCGGGCCGACGATGGAAACCTGCGCGAACAGGAACAGCGCCGCGGGCGCGAGGCCGAGCGTGATCGCCCATTGCACGCGCAACCATTGCGCGAGCACGGGTATTTGTTCATTTGCAACAAAAAATATGAGAGCGACTGCGCCAAACGACAGCCAGAAGCCGGGCGAGAGCAGCGCCCAGGGATCGGCGGCCAGCACCACCGCGAGCGCGAGCGCCAGGGTGCGCGCCGGGGCGGCGACGCGGCCCGACCACAGCGCCAGCGCGACCACCGTCACCATCCAGAAGGTACGCTGCGCCGGCACCGCGAAGCCGGCGATCAGCGAGTAGCCCAGCGCGCCCGCGATCGCCGCCAGCGCGGCCGCCTTGCGCGCCGGCAGGCGTTGCGTCAGGGTGGCGGAGCGCCGCCACAGCCAGGCCACCAGCCAGGCGGCCAGGCCCGACACCATCGTCACGTGCAGCCCGGAAATGCTCATCAGGTGCGTGACGCCGGTGCGGTTGAACAGGCGCCACTCCTCGGCGCTGATCGCGCGCTGGTCGCCGACCGCGAGCGCCGCGAGGATGCCGCTCGCCGGCGTTTCGCCCAGCACCCGCTTGAAGCGGTCGCGGATCGACTCGCGGATTCTTTCGATGTGATCGGAGAAACTGTTTCGCGTTCCGAGTTTTTCCGGGAAAGATCTTTTTCCTGAACGAACATACCCAGTCGCCCCCACGCCCCGCTCGAGCAGCCAGGCCTCGTAGTCGAAGCCCTGCGGGTTGGCGTTGCCGTGCGGGCGGCGCAGGCGCACGGTGAAGCGCCAGCGCTCTCCCGGATGCACGAGCGCCACGGCGGCCGACGGCTGCTCTTCGTAGGCGGGACTGCGGTACCAGGAGAGCAGGATCCTCGCCGGCAGCTTTACCTCGGCGTGCTCGGGCGCGAATTCGAAGCGCTGGCCGCGCTCGCCGGCCGCGGACAGGCCGGCGACGACGCCGACCACGTCGATGTCGCGGCCCTCGAACGCCGGCGCGAGGCGATCGGCCATGCGCAACTGCGCCATGCCGAGCGCCCAGCAGAACCCGAGTGCGCATGCCGCCGGCAGGCGACAAATCCTGAATGGAACGAAAAACAGCAGCGCAAGCAACGCGAACCAGGCGGTTCCCGGCAATTCGGGCCGCAGTTGCAACAGCAGAACGCCGCAGGCGAACGAAAGGATGACAGGCGTCATCTAAAATCGAACGCAGCAGGCCCGCCTGCGCCGACCATGCCGATCAGATTCTTTCGCAAGCACCTCCCCGACGGCGACGCGATGCGCAGGAGCCGGTACCTGGCGTGGGTCGCGCAGCGGCCCTGGCTCAACCACCCCAACCTGTGGCACCTGAACCGCGATTCGGTGTCCGGCGGCTTCGCGATCGGCCTGTTCGCCGGACTGGTGCCCGGGCCGCTGCAGCTGCTCACCGCCGCCCTGCTCGCCATCCCGCTGAAGAAGAACCTGGCGGTCGCGCTGGTGACCACGCTCTACACCAATCCATTCACCATCGCCCCGCTCTACCTGCTCGCCTACGGCTACGGCCGCCTGGTGCTCGCCGCGAGCCACCACCCTGCCGCGCCGCGGCCGTTCGAATGGGACTGGGCGCACTGGCTGGACTCGGCCCAGGCGCTCGCGCACTGGGCGATCGCGCTCGGCAAGCCGCTCGCGGTCGGCCTGGTGGCGCTCGCCCTCACGCTGGCCGCCCTGGGCTACGCCGCCGTGCGGATCGCCTGGCGCATCTACATCGTGCTCGCCTGGCGCCGGCGCGCCGCGAAGCGTAGCGCAAAGTAGATTAGCATCGCCCTCCGACCATGGAACATGCCAGCGGCTACCTGATCCAGAGCGTGGTGTTTCTCGCCTCGGCGGTGCTCGCGGTGGTGCTGTCGCACCGCCTGGGCCTGGGATCGGTGGCCGGCTACCTGCTGGCGGGCGTCGTCATCGGCCCCTTCGGCCTGAAGCTCATCGACAAGATCGAGGACGTGCGCCACATCGCCGAACTGGGCGTGGTGTTCCTGCTGTTCGTCATCGGCCTGGAACTGGAACCCAAGCGCCTGTGGACCATGCGCGCGCGCCTGCTGACGCTGGGCGTCTCGCAGGTCCTCGGCTCGATCGCGCTGATCGCGACGGTCGCATGGCTGGCCGGGACCACCCTGCGCATCGGCATCGTCGCCGGCATGGCGCTCGCGCTGTCCTCGACGGCGCTCGCACTGCAGCCGCTCACCGAACGCGGCGCGCTGCAGAACAAGGGCGGCCAGGCGGTGTTCGCGATCCTGCTGTTCCAGGACATCGCGGTCATCCCGATGCTGGCGCTGCTGCCGCTGCTGGGCGCCGCTGGCACGTCGGTCAGCTTTTCATGGTCCGGGCTGGCCTTCGCCGTCGCGGTGATCGCCGCCACGCTGGTGGGCGGCCATTACCTGGCGCGGCCCGTCTTTCGCCACATTGCGCGCACGCGCCAGCGCGAAATCTTCACTGCGTTCGCGCTGCTGCTGGTGCTGGGCATCGCCTGGGGCTTCGAGCTGGCGGGCCTTTCGATGGCGCTCGGCACCTTCCTCGCGGGCGTGGTGTTGGCCGATTCCGAGTACCGCCACGAAATCGAGGCCGCCGTTGAACCCTTCAAGGGCCTGCTGCTGGGCCTGTTCTTCATCGCCGTGGGGATGGGCGTGGATTTCGGGCTGCTGTTCGAACGGCCGCTGCTGATCCTGGGCATGGTCGCCGGGCTGTTCGTCCTGAAGGGCGCCGTGCTCTGGGCGATCGCGCGCCACGCCGGGCTGCCGCGCAGCGAGCGGCCCCTGTTCATCCTGCTGCTCGCGCAGGGCGGCGAATTCGCCTTCGTGCTGCTCGCGCTCGCCGTGCAGCGCGATGTGCTGCGCGACGATGTCGCGCAGGTGATGACGCTGGTGGTGACGCTGTCGATGCTCTCGACGCCGTTCCTGCTGGCGTTGTACGACCGGCTGCTGGCGCGGCGCTTCGCCGACACGGCGCCCGCGCGCGCAGCCGACGCGCCGGAGGCCGGCAAGGTCATCGTCGCGGGGCTTGGGCGCGTCGGCCAGGTGGTCGCGCGCCTGCTCAATGGCAGCGGCTTCCAGCCGACCATCCTCGACGACGACCCGGACCACGTCGAGCAGTCGCGCCGCTTCGGCTTTCGCGTTTTCTACGGCGATGCCACGCGCCTGGACCTTCTGGAGGCCGCGGGCGCGGCGCACGCGGACTTCCTGATCATCGCGCTGGACGACCCGGGCGCGATCACGCGGCTCGCCCAGGTGGCGATCAAGAACTACCCCAAGCTGCGCGTGATCGCGCGCGCGCGCGACATGCGGCACATGTTCGAGCTGCGCGACCTCGGCGTCGAGATCGTCGAGCGCGAAACCTTCCAGTCCGCGCTTGCGCTGGGCCAGGCCACGCTGACCGCAGTGGGCGGCGACGCCGAGCGCGCGCGGCGCGCCACGAAGCGCTTCGCCGAACACGACAACGTGGTGCTGTCCAAGCTCTACGCCGTGCACACCAGCGACCTCGACGCCAACGTGTCGATTTCGAACGAGCTGCGCGAGCAGTTCGCGCGCACGCTGCGCGAGGACGAAGCGGCGCTCGCCGCTAGGGCGAAGGGCCCAGCCGACCGTCCTGCAGGCTGAGGACGCGGCCGGTGCGCGCCGCCAGCGCGGCATCGTGCGTCACCAGCACGAACGCCGTACCTTGCGAATTCGATAGCCGCACCATCGCCTCGAACACTTCGTCCGCAGTCTGCGCGTCCAGGTTGCCGGTCGGCTCGTCAGCCAGCACGCAGGCTGGCCGCGTCACCATCGCGCGCGCGAAGGCGCAGCGCTGGCGCTCGCCGCCGGAGAGTTCGCCGGGCTGATGTTTCAGGCGCCCCGCGAGGCCGAGCTCGGCGAGCACCGCGCGCGCCTGATCGAGCGCGGCGGCGCGCGGCACGCGCCGGATCAGCAGCGGCATCGCGACGTTCTCTTCCGCGCTGAACTCCGGCAGCAGGTGGTGGAACTGGTAGACGAAGCCGAGCGCCCGGTTGCGGATCTCGCCGCGCGCCGCTTCGCCCAGGTCGCTCAGCAGCCTGCCCTGCAGCCTGACTTCGCCCGCGCTCGGAACGTCCAGCCCGCCGAGCAGGTGCAGCAGCGTGGATTTGCCCGAACCCGAGCGGCCCATGATGGCGACGCTTTCGCCCTTGCGCACTTCCAGATCCACGCCGATCAGCACGTGGACCGGCGCGGGGCCTTGATACGTTTTTTTCAGACTCTGACAACCCAAAACCACTTCACTCATAGCGCAAGGCCTCCGCCGGATTGGTCTTGGAGGCGCGCCAGCTCGGGTACAGCGTGGCGAGGAACGACAGCACCAGCGACACCAGGCCGATCGTCACGACGTCGGCGAGCTGCACGTCGGAGGGCAGGTCGGAGATGTAATACACATCCTTGGCGAGGAACTTGAAGCCGAGCAGGTTCTCGATGAACGGCACCACCGTGGCGACGTTGAAGCCGAGCAGCACGCCCAGCAGCACGCCCGCGACGGTGCCGATGACGCCGATCAGCGCGCCCTGCACCATGAAGATCTGCACCACGGAGCCGGGCGAGGCGCCCAGCGTGCGCAGGATCGCGATGTCGGCCTGCTTGTCGGTCACCAGCATCACCAGCGTCGAGACGATGTTGAACGCCGCCACCGCGACGATCAGCGTGAGTATTATGAACATCACGCGCTTTTCGATTTCCACGGCGCGGAAGAAATTGGCGTGGCTGCGCGTCCAGTCGGTGGCGTAGAGATCGCCGCCCAGTTTCGCCATCAGCTCGCGCGCCACGCCGCGCGCCGCGAACAGGTCGTGCAGCCGCAGGCGCAGCCCCGAGACGGCGTCGCCCATCTGGAACAGCTTCTGCGCGTCCTCCAGGTGCACCAGCGCCAGGCCCGAGTCGTACTCGAACATGCCGACCTCGAAGATGCCCGCCACGGTGAACTGCTTCAGGCGCGGGATCACGCCCGCGGGCGTCACCTGGCCCTGCGGCGCGACCAGCGCGACCTTGTCGCCCTGCACCGCGCCCAGCGCGCGCGCAAGCTCCGAACCGAGCACGATGTTGAATTCGCCGGGCTTGAGCGCATCGAGGCGGCCGCGGCGCATGTGGTTGCCGATGTCGGCGACCTTGTCTTCGCTTGCGGGCAGGATGCCGCGCACCACGCTGCCGCGCACCGCCTGCCCCGCCGAGAGCAGGCCCTGCGCGTTGACGAACGGCGCGGACGCGGCCACCCGCGGGTCCTGCGCGGCGGCTTTCGCCACGGGCTGCCAGGCGGCCAGCCGGCCATCCGGGCCGCTGATCTGCACGTGCGAGGCGACGCCGAGGATGCGCGCGCGCAGTTCCTTCTGGAAGCCATTCATGACCGACAGCACGACGATCAGCGCGGCCACCCCCAGCGCGATGCCGGCCATCGAGGTGGCGGAAATGAAGCTGATGAAATGGTTGCGGCGCTTGGCGCGCGTGTAGCGCAGGCCGACCAGGAGCTCGTAACGCACGTTGGGGCGAGAATACTACAATCGCATCGATGAGCCGCCCGCCGGAATTCGCCGTCGACCTCGCCCGGCTGCTGCGCGGCGAGCGCATCGCGCACCTCGCCACGCTGCGCGACGGCGCGCCGATGGCCTCGATGACGCTGTACCTGCCCGAGGCGGGGTTCGCGGGCTTCCTCGTGCACGTCAGCCGGCTTGCCTGGCACACGCAGGACATGGGACGCGACGCGCGCGTGGCGCTGTCGATCGCCGAGACGGACGATGGCCGGGCCGACCCGTTTACCCTGAAAAGGATATCCATCCGGGGAACGGCGGAAAACCTGGCCGGGGAACGGCCGGACCTGAAACAGCAATGGCTGGTCCTTTTCCCGGAGCAGGCGGTCAACTTCGAACTGGCCGATTTCTCGTTCTGGCGCATCACGCCGCGCGCTGCGCGCTTCGTCGCCGGCTTCGGGCGCATTCACAACCTCTCGGCGGCGGAGCTCGCGGCATGCTCGAACTCCTGATCGCTGCGGGCCTCGCGGCGTTCCCCGCCGCCGAATGCGATGTCGGCTTCGAAATCCGCGAGGAAACGCGCCGGGTGCTACGCCTGCGCCCCGCCTGCCCGATCGGCCATGCCTCCACGCAGGGCGCCGTGCGCGCGATCCTCGAACAATCCGGCGGCGCGCCGGATGTCGCGCTTGCCTTCGGGCGCATCGAGCGCTATCCATGGCTCTCGGAGATGCTCGCGCGCCAGGCCTCCAGCTCGCGGCGCTGGAATCCGGCCACGGGCCGCCCGCACGACGGGCACGAGAACGCCTACGTCGCGGCCGCGCTGCGCGGCATGCCCGAATTCACCGCGCTCTTCGGGCGCTGGCGGATTGCCGGGATTTCCGTCGAAAAAGTGCTCGTCAGGCCGGCCGCCGAACTGCGCCTGGCGGCAGGCGCGCCGCTCCCGCCCGGGTCGAAGCTGCCCTATGACGCCATCGTCTGGATTGCGCTAGGCCTTCCCGCAGACAAAGATTGAGGTTTCCCCGAACGTCCGGTGAAACCAGTCCGTGTCCCGGACGGCGACGGGTACGAATTTCTTCCAGCTATTGGTAAATCGCCTGCCGGTCACGAGAACGAGCTTGAGTCCCGCTTTTTCCAGCAACGCGATCCATTCCTTCTTGGACGGGAACCGCTCGTCGCCAAATTCCTGGATCTTCCTCGTGCGCAGGGAATTGGGAACGTCGAAAATGACATAGGCACTGGCGACGCGCGCCTGCTCCCGCAGCATCTGGACGATTTCGGCGTCCGGAAAATGCTCCAGAAATCCCTGGTGAAAGACGATGCTCACTTCATTGTCCTTGAAAGGCAAACGCTTCGAATCGGCGATCCTGAAGCTCAGGTTTTTTACGAATCCGAAGTTGCGTTCGGTCCGCGCAAGCAGTTCGGGCTCCACATCGCTCGCGATGACCTTCGCGCCCTTGTTGCGCAGGAGATCGGCGACCAGCACCGATGTATACCCGCTGCCCGTGGCCACCTCGAGCAATACCGGGAGTTCGAGTTTGCAGGCCATGTCATGGATCGTGTCGATGTACTTTGCCTGTATCTTCGCGCTGCGATACAGGGTGAATTCGATGTTCGTGAAATACTCGCTCCAATTCATAGGGCGGCAATCCCGTTGGTCGGCGTCTAGCGGATGCGGCGTAGCACGCTGTCCGGGAAGTTGCTGATCCCGGTGGACGTGTACTCCGGCACGACGGCGAAATCGCCGCGCGCGGCGAGGAAACGCCGCAGCGCCGTCCGCGGATTCGAATTCTTTGCGTCAGGGTACTTCGCGCTGGGCGCGACCACGGGCGTGTCGGCAAGATCCTCGAATGTCGTGTCGGCGACGATCAGGATACCCCCGGCCGTCACCAGCCCGGCATAGGCGAGAAGTTCGGCATGGACGTGCTCGCCGTCGTGCCAGTCGTCGAGAAATACCATCACCGGGCCGGGTTCGGCGGCCACCGCCGCGCGGATGGCGGCAAGCGTCTCCGGCGCCTTGGCATCGCCGACCAGGCGCCGGCGCACGTAGGGCGCGAAACGATGCGGTTTCTCGAGCAGGAACTCGCGCGCCTCGGCCGTCTCGTGCGTGTCCACCGTAATGACGCCTCCGTCTCCCGGAACGCGCCCCATCATGGCCAGCAGCGACGCGAAGAACAGCGCCGACCCGCCGAACTTGGTGCCGGTCTCGACGATCCACCTGGGATTGGCGTCGAAGACGATCCGTTGCAGCGCCACGAGATCGTCCGCCAGCTGCCAGATCGGCACGCCGAGCCACAACTGCTCGTACCAGCGCAGATTGTCGGCGACCCGCAGGAACGTTCGGCGCAGGTCCTTCACCACGAAATTCAGGTCCGGGCGCGGCTCGGCCGGCGTGCGCCAGCTTGCAGCGGGTTCAGCGGGCGTTTTCTCCATGCAGCGATTCTACGAGACAGCGGCCGCGGGCCGGCTCGCGCTGCCCTGCCAGCGCTCGAACATGCCGGCATACGCGTCCTCGAGGCAGCGCGCGAGGCCGAGCGCATCGCACAGCGGGGATCCCGCCATCTTGCCGCGCTGGGCGGCGCGCAGGCGCTTGCGCGCTTCCACGTCGCGCGCGAGCGCGACCGCGGTCGTGACGTATTCGGCTTCGGAGCCCGCGACCCACTCCGGATGGCCAAGCGCGTTCAGCATCGACGTGGTCATGCGCGAAACCATGCGGTCGCCAGCGAGCGTGACCACGGGCACGCCCATCCAGAGCGCATCGCAGGTGGTGGTTCCGCCACCGACCGCGCCGACCGGATCGAGCGCGATGTCGAGCCGGTCGTAGTAGGCCATGTGGGCCGCCCAGGCAGGCGTGGTGCCGGCATCCTGCAGTTCAATGCGGTCCGCCGCGATGCCGTGCGCGGAGAAGGATTCGAGAATGCGCTTGCGATTGCCGGCATCGGCAAGTTGCCTCGCCTTGAGCAGGAGCCGTCCCTCGGGCAGCGCCTGGAGAACCCGCGCCCACAGCGCGAGCGTCGCCGGCGTCAGCTTGCTCAGCTGATTGAAGCTTCCCAGCCAGACCGCGCCGTCCGCGGCGCTGCGCCAGCCCGGCGCGGGCGCCTCGGCCTTGCCCTCGTAGCTCACCCACACCCTCGGCAATCTCCACACCCGTTCGCTGAAGGTTGCGTCGGTTTCCGGAGGCGCCACGAACGCATCGCCGAGCCAATAGTCCATTTCGGTGAGTCCGCTGGAGCCCAGGCCGCCGAGGTACTCCGCCTGCACCGGCGCGGCGCGCCGGGCAAAAACCCCCATTCGGTTGAGCGTGGTATGGCCGGACAGATTGACCAGCACGTCGATGCGGTCCGCCTCGACCTTGTCACGGACCTCGGCATCGGACATCTTTTCGATCTGAACCCAATGGTCCGTATGCGAGCGAATCCGCTCGGTGGCGGCATCGCTCCAGCCGTGGTTGGAATAGGCGAAAAGCTCGATGCGCGCGCGATCATGGTGCCTGAATATCTGTTCTATGAAATAACTCACCGCGTGCAGCTTGAAATCGCCCGATACATAGCCCAGCCTCAGCCGGCGCCCGGCCAGGGGTGCGGCCCGGATCGCGCGCGCGCGCGCCGCGCTGCGCTCGGCCTCCGGAATCACCGCGCGCTCCCAGCCGCGGGCATGGGCAAGGTATTCAGCGGGCGCAAGCAGGCAATGGTAGCTGCCGAATGCCAGCAGACTGCTGTAGAGCTCGGCCGAACCCGGGATCACGGCGAGCGCGGCGCGCAGGCTGCTCAGCGCCTCGCCGGTTTGTCCCTGATCCTCAAGCACCGTCACGAGGCCTTTCCACGCGCCCAGATGATCCGGTTCTCGCGCGAGCGCCTTTCGGTAGCTCGCAAGCGCCTCGTCGAACCTTCCCCGGTCTCGCAGCAGCATGCCAAGATTTGCGAGCACCCCTACCGAACCCGGATCGAGGGCCAGCGCCGCCCGGTAGCTGGCCTCCGCTTCGTCCAGCCTTCCGCGATCCCGCAGCAGCGCGCCCAGATTGATGAGGACCGGCACCGATTCCGGATCGAGGACGGGCGCGGTCCGATAGCAGGCAATCGCCTCGTCCGGTTTGCCCAGGTCCCGCAGCGCATTGCCAAGACTCAGGAGCGCAGGCACCCAGTCAGGCTTGAGCCGGAGCGCCGCCCGAAAGCTGGCGGCGGCGCCCGGCAAATCGTGTCGCTCGCTCAGCGCAAATCCGAGGCACAGATGCGCGTCGGGATTCTTTGCATCGCGCGCAAGCGCCTGCCGGAGCGATGCGACGGCTTCATCGAACCTGCCGAGGTCCCTGAGCACGTTGCCGAGGTTGTAATGCAGGAGCGCGTCGCCCGGCGCGATCGCGAGCGCGGTCCGGTAGGCGGCCGCGGCACCCTCGAGCTGCCCCGAGGCCTTCAGCGCGCCGGCGAGGTTGCCGGCGATTTCAACCGACCGCGGCTGGATTTCCAGCGCGCGGCGATAGCAGCTGACCGCCTCTTCCGGCCTGCTCTGGTCCTGCAGCACGATGCCCAGGTTGTAGTGGATTCCCGCCAGGTCCGCCCTGGACAGGTTCGGATTGAGTTGCAGAACCTGCTGATAGCAGGCTTCCGCCTCGCGCAACTGGCCCGCCTGCTGGAACTGCACCGCTTGCTGCAGCGCCGTCCGCGCCGCCGCCGCTTCCTCGCCAGCCCGTCCCGCGCGCGCCCGGTCCTGCGCATAGCAACAGTGCTTGTACTTCCTGCCGCTATTGCACGGACAGAGATCGTTGCGGCCGGGCAATTTCATGGAGCGGCATTCTACTTCCACTCGCACCGGCGCAAAGCGCCTAGAATGCCGCGCTCAACGCATCGCCTGCGCGTGATTCTCTTCCTGAAGGGACTGCTGTTCGGTTTCCTGCTCGCGGCCACGGTCGGCCCGATGTGGGTGCTGTGCTTTCGCCGCACGCTGGCGCAGGGCGCGCTCGCGGGCTTGGTCTCCGGCATGGGCATCGCCGTCGCCGACGGCATCTACGGCGCGGTGGCGGCGTTCGGCCTGACGGCGGTCTCGGGATTCCTGCTGCAGCACGCCTTCTGGATCGGGCTGGCGGGCGGCGTCTTTCTTGTTTATCTCGGGGTAAAGATTCTGATTTCAAACCCCACGATAAACGGCGCAGAAGAGCAGAAAACCAGTCACCCCAAAGCCTTCCTGTCGACACTCGGGCTCACGCTTGCCAACCCGCCCACGATCCTTGCATTCGCCGCGATCTTCGCCGGGCTCGGGCTGGTCGCCAGCGACTATGCGACCGCGTCGCTGGTCGTGCTGGGCGTATTCCTGGGATCGGCGTCGTGGTGGGTGCTGCTCGCCGCCGGCGCCGGCTGGCTGCGCGGCCGCGCCGGTCCACGGCTTTTCCGCGCGATCAATCTTGTCTCCGGGCTCAGCATCCTCGGCTTCGCGGCCTGGCAACTGGCCGCGGTTTTGCGGTAGATTGCGCTACTGGATATAAAACCACCTGAGCGCCCGCCCATGCGATTCCTGTTCGCCCTGCTGCTCGTGCTGCCCTTGCAGGTCCTCGCGCAGTACCCGCAACGCGCGCTCAAGATGATCGTGCCGTTCCCGCCTGCCGGCGCGACCGACGTGGTCGGGCGCATCGTCGCGCAGAAACTTTCCGAGCGGCTCGGCCAGCCGGTGCTGGTCGAAAACCGCCCCGGCGC
>Ga0315912_10001393_pt1 | contig 30083 bp, 28 predicted proteins | sample VfabasoilMG_FD_204469 | JGI IMG/M metagenome (GOLD analysis project Ga0315912, IMG submission 204469) | Garden soil microbial communities collected in Santa Monica, California, United States - V. faba soil | ecosystem: Environmental > Terrestrial > Soil > Garden | place: USA: California...
CATGCAGCGCCATGGCATCGACCGCCGCGCCCGTGTCGCTCTGTCCGGCGACCATCCCCTCATCATGACCACGCTGGCCTTCGCCTGCGCCATGGTGGGCTGCGCCTGGGTGCGCTTTCCGGCTTCCCCCGTGGCGCATGCCATGCTGCGGCTGACGCATTGTCTGTATCTGGGCCCGCGGGCGCCAGGCGGGAAAATGACGATGGTCGAGGTCGGCGCGGACTGGACGCGCCCGCCGCCGGCCGCGCCGGCACGGCCGTTCGAGTACCACCGCTCGGCGCGGGATACGTGGATGATCTCCCACTCCTCCGGCACCACGGGCGTGCCCAAGTTCATGGCGCTGGCGGCCGGTTCCATCTGGCAGCGCCGTATGGATGAACTGCTGGCCCTGGAAGACGAGGCGCCGGTCTTTGTCTCCCTGTTCCCCATCCTGACCACGCTGAACCTGCCGCCGGCGATGCAGGTGCTGTCCATGGGCGGCGCCGTCGCCTTCGCCGACCTGGCGGACTTGTACGGCGGGTTGCGCCTGGATTGCGTGCTGGGCTCGCCCAACCAGTATCTGGAATTCATCAACGACACAGCGCCGGAGGGCGCGCCGATCCCGAAGTGCATCGTCACGGGCGCCATGATCGGGCCAGAATTCGCCCGCCGCCTGGCACCGTATGCGCGGACGATCACCTATCTCTACGGCTCCACCGAGGCCGGCGCCCTCTGTTCCACGCGAATCGACCCCGCGGCGGGTGAGGACGGCGGATTCGCGGTGGGCAGGCCCCATACCGGGGTGGAGGTGGAAATCCTGGCCGACGACGATTCGCGCCTGCCCGCCGGGCGGGAAGGGCGCGTGCGTGTGCGCAGCCCCGCCATGGTCGACGGCTACCTGGGAGACCCGACCCTGTCGGAGGGCATCTTCCAGGATGGCTGGTTCCACCCCGGCGATCTCGGCTACCTGGCCGAGGACGGCACGCTGCGGATCACCGGCCGGATCAGCGAGCTGATGAATATCGGTGGCGTGAAGCGCAATCCCGCGATGCTCGACGAACTGATCCGCGCCTGCCCCGGCGTGGCGGACGGCGCCTGCTTTGCGGAACCGGGAGCGGACGGCATCGACCAGGTGGCCGCCGCGATCCGGCTGAATGGCCCGCTGGACGTGGATGCGCTGAAGCAGGCGGTGGCCGAGGCCATCGCGCGTAGGTCGGGACCAGATACGGTGCCGCGCCGCATCTATCTGGTGAACGACATCCCGCGCAACGCCAGCGGCAAGACCCAGCGCCACCTGCTGCCGGACGCGGTGCGTGGCGCGACGGTTATCGCGATCGAAAAGGACAGCTGATCGAGGACCGCGCCATGCCTGCCAAATCCTCCGCTGGTCGCATTTCCTTCGGCCTCGCCGGCCGCCGCGCCATCGTGACCGGCCACAAGGGCGGCATCGGCGGCGCCATCTGCCACGTGCTGGAAGCGGACGGGGTGGAGGTGATCGGCCTCGACCTGCCGGAATTCGACCTGACCGATGCCCATACGGTGGAAGCCCGCGCCGCCGCCGTCATCGACGACCGCGGCCCTGTGGATATCCTGGTCAACAACGCCGGCATCACCGTGCTGGGCAGCGTGCTGGAGACGGACATCGCGGAGGTCGAGCGCGTGTTCCGGGTGAATTTCCTCGCCCCCTACGCGCTCATGCGCGCCGTGATCCCCGGCATGATCGCGCAGGGCCGGGGCGCGATCGTCAACATATCCTCCGACCAGGCGATCATCGGCCGGCAGGTTTCCGCCGCCTATGGCGCATCGAAGGGTGCCATTGCCCAGCTGACTCGCTCTGCGGCGCTGGACTGGGCACGCCACAATATCAGGGTGAACGCCATCGCGCCGGGCAGCACGGACACGGCCATGCTGGGCGACGTGATCAGCGGACTCGCGGCGGCGTATCCGGACCGCTACCCCTCCGAATCGCACGACGCGTACCGTAGTGCCGTTCCCCAAGGGCGATTCGCCGCGCCGGAGGAGATTGCACGCGCGGTGGCTTTCCTGGCGTCGGACGCGGCCAGCTTCATCACTGGCGTGATCCTGCCGGTGGACGGCGGGACGACCGCTGCATGAAGGCACGCGCATGAAAACGGCGGTTGTTACCGGCGGGACGCGCGGAATCGGCCGTGCCATCGCCGTCCGCCTTGCCGCGGATGGCTGCCAGGTGGTTGTCGCGGCCCGCGCGCCGGCCGCGCTGCCGGGGGGAATCCGGTTTGCGGCCTGCGATGTCGCCAACGCCGAATCGGTGAAATCCCTGTTCGCCGGCCTGAAGCGGGTGGACATCCTTGTCACCGCCGCCGGGCAGGCCGGCGCCAACAGCCTGGACATCGACGACCCGGCCTGGCCCGCCATCATCTCCACCAACTTGACCGGCGCCTGGCATTGCTGCACCGCCGCGTTGCCCCAAATGCCGGATCGGACCGGGCGAATTGTCAACATCGCTTCCGTCCTCGGACTGCGTGGCGTGCCGGACCAGGCGGCTTATTGCGCCGCCAAGCATGGCGTTGTCGGCCTGACTCGCTCACTGGCCCTGGCTGTGGCGCCACGTGGGATCACCGTCAACGCCGTTTGCCCCGGCTGGGTGGATACCGAGATGGCGCATGGCCGCTTTGCGGAACTGGGCATCACGCCGGCGCAGGCCGCGCAGGGGGTGCCGCTTGGCCGCATCGCCACACCGGAGGATGTCGCGGGCATCGTTGCCTTCCTCGCCTCGGCGGAGGCCGGCCACCTGACCGGGCAGGCCCTGGTGCTGGATGGCGGCGGCCTGGCGTCGGCCTGAGGTATGGAACCGCGCCCCAAAACCAAACTTTGGGTGTCCCACGCATTGCGGCTGGCGGACCTGGCCGGCCATTCAGGGGCTGTTCTGCGCCGTGGAGACCCCGATTCGGGTGGGATTTTGGCTGTTTTGCGTGGACGAACGGGACTCGTGGTGCTCTCCCAGGCCCGGGCGGCGGATGGCGCCGCCGCATGGATTCGTGGCACCGGGTCCACACCCGTGGACCAGGAAACCGCGGATCAATACGTGCAGCGCCAGTTGAAATTTGATCCGGACCTATGGGTGGTTGAGTTTGAAACCCCGGATTTGCGCACGCCCTTCGCCGCGATTATCCTGTGAACCGGCCCACCGCGCATTTCATGTGGCACGGAAGCAACAGTGTGATGGAATTTGCCACAAGGGTCTGTGCAGCGAATGAATCGGTGATATTGTGCGCGGCGAAGGGGCTGTGCCGGAACGGACGCTCTGGCTGTTCATCTGCTCGTGGCCAAGGGATTGGGTGCGCGAGATAACGAGGAGAAGACGGATATGAAACTTCGAATTGCGCTGCTGGCCGCTACGGCGATGGCGCTGCCCATGGCGATGCCAAGCCAGGCCCAGGCCCAGCCCGTGACGGGCCTCTACATCGCTGGTGGTGCTGGCCTGAACTTCATGAGCAGCTCCAACCGCAGCTTCAATGCGACCTGGTCCGAGTGGTACTACGACGACCTGTACCTGCGTGAAAGCTACGGCGGTGGCCGCAGCGGCAGCAACCGTCAGCCGGGATTCGTAGCCCTGGGCAGCGTCGGTTGGGGCTTCGGTAACGGCCTCCGGGCCGAAGTGGAAGGCAGCTTCCGCCGCAACAGCATCAAGAACGTCGGTGGCTGCAACACCTACGGCAACAGCGACTGCGGCGGTGGTAGCTCCAGCAACTACGCCATCATGGTCAACGCTTTGTATGACTTCAACAACGTTGCTCCGTGGATCGTTCCCTATGTCGGCGCCGGTGTTGGTTATGGTTGGCAGAGCGTGAACAATGCGCATGTGCCGTCCAATTACTACTGGATGCAGGAACTGCTGGGTGGCGGCTTCTCCGGCACCACCGGCAACTTCGCTTGGCAGGTCATCGCTGGTGCTGCGTTCCCGATCGCTGGTGTTCCGGGCCTGTCCATCACCGCCGAATACCGCTTCTTCAGCATCGTGAGCGGCGGCACCATCGGCAGCCGCAACTACGGCGCCTGCTTCAGCGAAGGCTACTGCGAAGGGCTCAATGCCAGCCTGAAGGCCGGAGCGTCCTACAACCACTCCGTGCTGCTCGGCGCGCGCTACGAGTTCAACAAGGCGCCGGCGCCGGTGCCGGTTGCCGCCGCGGCTCCGGTCCCGGCTGCTCGTTCCTTCATGGTGTTCTTCGATTGGGACAAGTTCAACCTGACCGATCGTGCGCGCGGCGTGATCCGCGACGCCGCCGCCACCTCGAAGAGCGTCCAGCACACCCGCATCGAAGTGAACGGCTACGCCGACACCTCGGGCAACCCGAAGTACAACATGGGCCTTTCCATGAAGCGTGCTCAGACGGTTGCGGCGGAACTGGTTCGCAACGGCGTGGCCAAGAACGAGATCGCCATCAAGGCGTTCGGCGACACCGTGCTCCTGGTCCCCACGGGCCCCGGCGTGCGCGAGCCGCAGAACCGCCGCGTCGAGATCATCATCCGCTGATCTCCGATCTAACGGTCAAGTTTGGAAAAGGGCGCCGCAAGGCGCCCTTTTTCATGTCCCGTCCGGCCCGGCTGACAGGGCGATCATCCGGGCTATTTGCGGGGCTGTTCCCAGCAGGCGGCTTTCCGGTCTAAACGCTGCGGCGATGTCCCAAACACGCCAGGCCGCACGCCTCGATGCCACCTCACGGGCCTTGCTGCACCGGCTGTGGCGTGACCATGTGCGCACCCATCGTGGCCGCTTGCTACTTGTCGCCCTGCTCACGCTGCTGATGGCCGGCACCAGCGCACTCTATCCGCTGCTCATCGACCGCGCCTTCACGATGTTTACACGCCATGATGAGCGGATCCTCTACCAGATCCCCTTCCTGGCCATCGCGCTGACCTCTGCCAAGGCACTCGCCCAGTTCCTGCAGACTGTGGAAGTGCAGCGCGTGGTGCTGCAAACCATCCGCGACCTGCAGGAACGGATGTTTTCCCACCTAACGCATGCCGATCTCGCCCGCCTGGAACGCGAGCCGCCCGCGCAGCTCGCCACGCGCTTCACCACCGACGCCGCCACCATTCGCGAATCCTTGACGCGGGCCACAAACGGCATTGCCGACCTGCTCTCGATCATCGGCCTGGTCGGCGCCATGTTTTACCTGGACTGGCAACTCAGCCTGATCGCCGCGCTGCTCTATCCAATAGCCATCATGCCCATCGAGCGCATTGGCCGCCGCGCTCGCCGCGCTTCGGGTTCCATGCAGGCGCGCATGGGCGAAGCCGCGACAATACTCAACGAAAGCTTCACCCAGGCCCGCGTGGTGCGTGCCTATGGCCTGGAAGGCGCGGAGGAGGAACGCGCGCGCAGGGCGTTCAACGAGCTTTACCGCGCGCTGATGCGCATCGTGCGCAACCGTGCCCGCGTCGATCCGGTGCTGGAGGTGCTGGGTGGCGTCACGGTCGCTGCGGTCATCGGCTTCGTCGGCTGGCGCGCGGCTGTTGGGGACCAGACTCTGGGAAACTTCATGGGCTTCGTCAGCGCCCTGCTGATTGCCGCCCGGCCCGCCCGCTCGCTCGGTTCTCTCAACACGGTCTTGCAGGAAGGCCTCGCCGGCCTGACCCGCGTATTCGCCGTAATCGATGAGACGTCCCGCATCGCTGACGCGCCTGATGCGCATCCGCTCCCTTCCGGGAGTGGCGAGGTGGTGTTCGAGGATGTGTATTTCATCTATCCGGACGGTCGGGTGGGCCTGGAAGGCCTGTCCTTCCGGGCGGCGCCCGGTGCCACGGTCGCCCTGGTCGGCCCTTCCGGGGCCGGAAAGTCCACCGCCCTTGCCCTGCTGCCACGTCTGTACGACGTCGCCGCTGGCCGAGTGCTGGTGGATGGTGCAGACGTCCGCACCGTTACCCAGGCGAGTCTGCGCGCGGCGATGGCGTATGTCGGCCAGGATACGTTGCTGTTCGACGACACGATCGCGGCCAACATCCGGGTTGGCCGCCCGGACGCCTCGGATGCGGACATCGAAGCTGCGGCACAGGCCGCTGCCGCCGCCGATTTCATCGCCGCCATGCCGGACGGCTACGCCACACGCGTCGGCACGTCTGGCCAGGCGCTATCCGGCGGGCAGCGCCAACGCATCGCGATCGCCCGCGCCCTGCTGCGCAATCCCCGTGTCCTGCTGTTGGACGAAGCCACTTCCGCCCTGGATGCCGAAAGCGAATCCGCCATCCAGGCTGCCCTGGCGCGGCTGCGGCACAATCGCACCATGATCGTCATCGCCCACCGCCTCTCCACCGTCAGGGACGCGGATCTCGTCGTTGTCGTGGACAATGGCCGCGCCGTGGAGCTAGGCACCCATGCCACCCTACTCGCCGCCAACGGCCTTTACGCCCGCCTGGTCCGCAGCCAGGCCCTGGCGGCATGAACTTCAAAGAGGATTATGGAGGGCAAAGCCCCGTTGATCCTCCTGCGAAAATGGGCCCCGGCGTCATCCCCATTCGCCTTCAGGCCGCCCGGGTCTGCAGCCGCACCAGTACAGCCAGGGCGCCGAGCAGTTCGGCGAGGATGGCGGCGGGGACAACCCAGGCCATCCACGCCCCGAAGTAATTCACGCTCTCCGCGCCGAACAGAATGAGGATGTGGAGCAGGACGATCGGTCCGCACAGCACGTAGGGGGACATATTGCGCCGGTTGCCGCGCCAGGCGAGGACAATGGCGATTCCGGCGATCGGATGGGCGAGGGTGAGGAGTGGAACTGCGAATCGCTTGATGGCCTCGGACATCCAAGCGCGGCGGGTTCGGTTGCTGGCCAGGCTGGCATTCCGTGTAGCCAGGAATTCGCCGGTATCGAGTTCGTACACGCCGCGCCAGACGCGCTTGGGAATTTCCGAGGTGCCTTCCTTGCCGAACGGTCGGGCCAGTTCGTCGAAGGTGGTGGCACGCGGGTTGTTGCCGCCCGGGCCGGAGCTTTGCAGTTCCCCATCGGCGAAGACGATGTGCTGTTCGCCATCAAGGATCTGGAAGCGGGCCTCCCGGGCGACGATGAGGTTTGTGGCGCTGTTGGGCAGGGTTTCCTGGAACATGACGCCACCGACGATGTCGTCGGTGATTTTGCGCTCGAAGAACAGCGTGTAGCGGCCGCCTTCCAGTGTGTAGAAGGTCTGCGGGTGGAACAGGGTCACGCTCAGGTTGTTCCTGATAACAAACATCACGTCCTGGATCTGGGTGATGCTGCGAGGCGCGATCACGCAGGAGAGCAGATAGCCCACGAGGAGCATTGGTAGGCCGAGCACCAGGATGGGGCGCAGCAGCGCAAGCGGCGAGACGCGAATCGAGAACATGGCGTGCAGCGCGCTGTCCGCGCGCAGGTTGGCGAAGGCCCATGTGGTGCCCAGGCCGATTGCGAGCGGAAGTGTGAGGTTGAGCGCGGTGGGCACGATGCCCTGGATGGCGATCCAGGCCAGTGCGGTGCGCAGGGCCGGGCCGGGCAGCTGGGCCAGCACGGCGATCAGGATGACCGGGCCGCAGAGCACGACGATGCTGGCCAGCGTGGGGCCAAGCATCTGGCGGGCGACATAGCGGCTGATGACGGTCAAGGCGGGCCGATTCCGGCTGGTGTTGGCCAGGCTGGCCGCAGTGGGGCGCCGGCCGGCATGGCTCAGCCCACCCGGCGGGCGGCGCGGGCCGCGTAATCCACCCAGATGGGATCGAACGTCGTCTTGTCCGTGGGAAGGTCGCGCGCCCCGGCCCAGTGGGCGAAGAAGATGTCGCGCCCGTCCTTGTCCTTCGGCCCGGTGGGGACAAGCTCGATACCCCGTGCCAGGTAGAAAGTCTCGGTGGAGGCCCACGGCATCAGGTCGGTCAACGAAGCGATCTTCAGGCCGAGGCGATGGACGGTGAAATTGGCCACCGGCTGCGCGAAGGTGCGGGGCTTGCGCACGCGGCGGAAGATCCGGCGGTCCCGCCGCATCGTCGCGATCAGCTGGTCGCGGGAGAGGATGGACGGCGAGGTGACGAAAAACCCGTCCGAGAACCGGATCGCGTCCTTCAGTTCCGGGTAGTCGTTGCCTCGGTCGTTATACACCCAGGTGGGGCTGCGGGAGGCGATGACGAAATCCGCCTCCCCCGGCTTCACGTGGCCGAACAGGGGCGTGAAATCCCGGAAGGCGATGGTGTCCACGTCGATGTAGAGCACTTCGTCCAGCGGCAGGGCCAGGCAGTGAAACTTGCGCAGCCTGCGGCGGAACGTGCGCAGGAAGAACGGGTAGACATTCCATGCCATCCGGTCGATCGGCTCAAGATCGTCGTGGATCACCTCGATTTCGTATTTCGCGGCGGCACGGACCGACCGTTCCATATTGTTGTCGAACGGGATCAGGTAGGTTGGCAGGGTGGGGTTGTGTTCGCGGAAACTCTCCAGGAACGGCAGCAACCAGTCATAGATCCCGTCATTCGCCAGGATCGCGACGCCATATCTCTTGCTCATCGGGGTCCTGGAAGGGTCACGCTGTCCGCTTCTTAGCGGGTGCCCCGATGGCGGGACAAGACGGCTGGCCGATCGCGGTGTATGGCATGCGAATTTATTGACTCAGATATGCTTTTGCATCTAATGGCTACCGCTCCGGCGGCGGCTCAGGCCGGTGCCGGAGGCTTCGAACGAACAAGAAAGATAGCAGGGAGACTGTCCATGATGAATTGGACTCGGCGTGCCATCGGCGCCGCCGCGCTAGCCGGTGCCATGTTCCTGGGTGGGCATGTCGCGCAGGCGCAGAACACCATCAAGGTGGCCTTCATCGGGCCGTTTTCTGGTCCTGTCGCCGCGAACGGGGATGCCTGGCTGAAGATGCTGACCTATACCATGAACAACGCGAACGCCAAGGGCGGCGCGCTGGGCAAGAAGTTCGAACTCGTCACCTTCGACGACAAGTTCCAACCGGCCGAGGCTCTGATCGCGCTGAAGGCAGCGACGGACCAGAACATATCCATCATCATCGGCGGTGTAGGCTCCAACGTCGCGGCGGCGATGATGGAAGGCGTCTCCAAGCACAACGCCCGCAATCAGAACAATCGCGCCGTCTACCTGAACGTCTCTGCCCTGTCGGATGAGATGACGGAAGAGAAGTGCGACTTCTGGCACTTCCGCTTCTCCGCCAACGTGACGATGCGCGTCGCCACCATGGTTAAGGGTCTGCCGCAGGACATCAAGTCCGTCTACCTGATGAACCAGGACTATCTGTACGGCCAGGGCATCTACAACTCGACCAAGAAATTCCTCGCGCAGTACCGCCCAGATGTGAAGATCGTGGGTGAGGAATTCATCCCGCTGCAGAAGATCAAGGACTTCTCCGCCTACATCCCGAAGATCAAGGCCTCCGGCGCGCAAGCGTTGCTGACCTCCAACTGGGGCCCGGACTTCAACCTGCTGATGAAGGCCGGCAACGATGGCGGCCTGGATATCAAGTACTATACGTTCTCCGCCCACCTGAACGGTGGCCCGCGCGCCATGGGCGACGGTGGCGGCAACCGCGCCATCGCGGTGCTGGAAGGCCATGACAACATGGGCGCCGAAATGAGCCTCGCCTCTGCAGAGGAATGGGTGAAGGGCTGGCGCGCCACCGGGGCGGACTTTGACTTCCCGTGGGTGAACTTCCAGACCACGTGGGACATGCTGGCGGCGGCCATTACAAAGGCCGGATCCACGGACGCGCTGAAGGTCGCGCTCGCGCTGGAAAACATCCAGGTCAACGATGTCTACGGCAAGCCCAACACGATGCGGAAGGACGATCACCAGCTGCTGCAGCCCTTCCATACGGCGCTGTTCACCAAGCCGGTGAAGAACGACTCCGAAGGCACCGGCTGGGGTTGGAAGACGCAATATACTGCAAAGACCGACGACCTGACCTTCCCGACCACGTGCAAGATGAAGCGTCCCTCCGGCGCGTAATACCGAGCTAGGTGGGCGCCGCCGTGGACAGGCGTCGCCCACCAGGCTGGGCAGTTTCTTTTTTACGATGGCATGCGGCGCCGTTGACTCAGATATGTGCCGCTGCTTAGTTGCGCGCACACGGGCGGCGACACGGGTCGCCGCGGTGCTCATGAGAATAATGGGTAGGAGTTGTCCATGATGAGTTGGACTCGGCGTGCGCTCGGCGCCGCCGCGGTTGCTGGCGCCTTGTTCCTGGCGCCAGTTGCGCAAGCACAGAACACAATCAAGGTAGCCTTCGTTGCTCCCTTCTCCGGCGCGTTCGCCGCGAACGGCGATGCCTGGCTGAAGATGCTGACCTATGCGATGAACAACGTGAATGCCAAGGGCGGCGCGCTGGGTAAGAAGTTCGAGCTTGTTACGTTCGACGACAAGCTGCAGCCGGCAGAGGCGTTGATCGCGCTGAAGGCGGTCGCGGACCAGAACATCAACTTCCTCATCGGCGGCATCGGCTCCAACGTCGCGGCGGCGATGGAAGAAGGCGTGTCCAAGCACAACGCCCGCAACCCGAACAACCGGGTACTCTACCTGAATGTCTCCGCCCTTTCGAATGAACTGACGGAAGAGAAGTGCGACTTCTGGCACTTCCGTTTCTCCGCCAACGTGACGATGCGCGTCGCCACAATGGTCAAGGGCCTGCCGCAGGACATCAAGACCGTCTACCTGATGAACCAGGACTATCTGTACGGCCAGGGCATCTACAACGACACCAAGCGCTTCCTGGCGCAGTACCGCCCGGACGTGAAGATCGTGGGTGAGGAATTCATCCCGCTCGGCAAGATCAAGGACTTCTCCGCCTACATCCCGAAGATCAAGGCCTCCGGCGCGCAAGCGTTGCTGACCTCCAACTGGGGCCCGGACTTCAACCTGCTGATGAAGGCCGGCAATGAAGGCGGCCTGGATATCAAGTACTACACGTTCTCCGCCCACCTGAACGGTGGCCCGCGCGCCATGGGCGACGGCGGCGGCAACCGCGCCATCGCGGTGCTGGAAGGCCATGAGAACATGGGCTCCGAGAACAACAATGCCGCGGCCGATGCCTGGGCCAAGGGCTGGCGCGCCACCGGGGCGGACTTTGACTTCCCGTGGGTGAACTTCCAGACCACGTGGGACATGTTGGCCGGGGCGATTACCAAGGCCAATTCCACCGATCCGCTGAAGGTGGCCCTGGCCCTGGAAGGCATGCAGGTGCCTGACGTCTACGGCAATATGAACACCATGCGGAAGGACGATCACCAATTGATCCAGCCCTTCTTCACGGCGCTGTTCACCAAGCCGGTGAAGTACGATTCCGAAGGCACCGGCTGGGGTTGGAAGACGCAGTCCGGGGTGAAAGCCGAGGATCTGACCTTCCCGACCACCTGCAAGATGAAGCGCCCCTCCGGCGCCTGATCCGCACGAGGACCAAACGGCCGGCCTGGGCCAACATTCGCTCAGGCCGGTCGTCTCGTATTCAAGGGCACACCACCAATGCTTTGTAATCCAGGATAGCCGGTCATGGAGATCGTACTTATCTCGATCCTGAACGGCGTCGTCTACGGCATGCTGCTGTTCATGCTGGCGAGCGGCCTGACGCTCATCTTCAGCATGATGGGCGTGCTGAACTTCGCCCATGCCGGCATCTACATGCTGGGCGCGTATTTCGCATTCGACATCACACGGGTAATCGGCTTCTGGCCCGCCCTCATCATCGCGCCGCTGATCTGTGCCGCGATCGGCGCCGCCATCGAGATATACGGCCTGCGCCGGGTTCACCATAATGGCCACATCGCCGAACTGCTGTTCACCTTCGGCCTGTTCTTCATCATCGAGCGCGGCACACAGATGACCTGGGGCATGCTCCCCGTGCCCTATCGCGTGCCCAGCGCGCTCGATTTCCCGCTGTTCACCCTGTACGGCATCGCTTTTCCCGCCTATCGCGGGTTCATGCTCGTCGTCAGTATCGCCATGCTGACGGGCATCTGGCTCATGCTCACGCGCACGCGTATCGGCCTGATCATCCAGGCAGCGCTGACGCACCCAAACATGGTGAGTTCGCTCGGCCACAACGTGCCGCGCGTGTTCACCACCGTCTTCGCCGGCGGCTGTTTTCTCGCCGGCCTCGCCGGCGTGATCGGCGGCAACTACCAGACCACCGAACCGTCCATGGCCGCCACGCTGGGGCCGATCGTGTTCGTGGTCGTGGTCTTCGGCGGCCTCGGCTCGCTGGCCGGCTGCTTCGTCGCATCCATCATCATGGGCCTGATCCAGACCTTCTCCGTCGTTGTCGACGGATCGATCGCGGACCTGCTGAAGTATGTCGGCATCACCGTATCCAACAAGAATCTGTTCGGTGAGATCCTGACCGTACCCGGCTCGCGCATCGGGCCGCTGCTGCCCTACGCGCTGATGATCCTGATGCTGATGATCCGGCCTCGTGGCCTTCTGGGGACCCGCGACACATGAGCGCGAGCAACGTTACAGCCGCCCCGTCCGGCGGCAGCCGGCAGGGCCTGCTCTGGGCCGGTATCCTTGTCCTGGCTCTCCTGCTGCCCTGGGCGTTCTACGACTACGGCGCCAGCCGCCATTCCGGCTTCGTGCTCACGATGTGCAGCCAGATGGGCATGATGATCCTGTTCGCCCTGTCGTACAACATGCTGATGGGCCAAGCCGGCATGCTGTCCTTCGGCCATGCCACATTCTTCGGCCTGGGCGGCTACTGCACCATCCACTTCCTCAACTTCGCCGGGAAAGGCGACTTTCCTGTTCCGGTCGAAGTGATGCCGCTGCTGGCCGGGCTCTCCAGCCTCGGCTTCGGTATTGTCTTCGGCTATGCCGCGGCCAAGCAGCGCGCCACCGCCTTCGCCATGATCACGATGGGTATCGGTGAACTCATCGCGGTGGCGGCTATCATGTTCCACAACTTCTTCGGCGGCGAAGGCGGCATCAACGCCGACCGCATGATCGACCAGAGCCTGTTTGGCGTCTCCTATGCCTCTCCGGTGCAGGTCTATTACCTGATCGTGGCGTGGACACTCATCGGCGCCATCGGCATGCTGTTCCTTACGAAGACACCGCTCGGTGCCATGGCCAATGCCTGCCGCGACAATTATGAGCGCGCGCAGTTCATGGGCTACGATCCGCGCCGGGTGCGCTTCTACCAGTTCGCCCTGTCGGCCTTCTTCGCCGGTATCGGCGGCGGCCTCTACGCCATCACCTATGAAATCGTGACCTTCGACGCCGTGTCCGGTCAGCTTTCCGCCAACGCGGTGCTGATGGCCTATATCGGCGGGCAGGCCAGCTTCATCGGTCCGATCCTCGGCGCGTCCCTGATCACGTTGATGCAGAGTGTGGTCAGCCTGTGGTCCAATTCCTGGCTTATCTACGTCGGTGTGATGTTCATCACTATCGTCGCCTTCGCGCCACAGGGCCTGGCCGGGATGATCGAATCGCACGGTCCCATCGCCCAGGCCGGCAAACTCAACCGCCTGTTCGTGCCCTATGTCCGCATGGCTATTCCGTCACTGGGCGTCCTCGTGGGCTTCGTCGGCCTCGTGGAACTGACCAACTTCATCACGATCGGCGCCGCGCAAGGCAAGAAACTCGTCTTCTTCGGCAGCGAGGTTCCCGCCTACACGATCATGCCCTGGGCGATCTCCGCCGCCTGCCTCGTCGTCGGCGGCCTTTGGCTCAAGTTCGAGGCCGCGAACTACCTGCGCGTCTGGGACGAAATCACCGACGATATCAAGAAGGGGAGCCAGTCATGAGCGGCACACCCCCGGCCATCAGCCTGAAGGATGTTCGCAAGAGCTTCGGGCCGACCGAGATCATCCGTGGCGTCAACCTGGACATCCGCAAAGGTGAGCGGCACGCGCTGATCGGTCCCAACGGTGCCGGCAAGACCACCTGCTTCAACCTGATCTCCGGCCGCTTCCCGATCACCTCAGGCAGCATCTCGCTCAACGGCGACCGCATCGACCAGCTGGCGCCGCAGGAGATCAACCGCAAGGGACTTTCCCGCAGTTTCCAGATCACCTCGATCTTCCATCGCATGACGGTGTTCGAGAACCTGCGCTGCGCCCTGCTGTGGTCCCAGAACTACAAGTATTCGTTCTGGAGCCCGTTGTGGCGGCAGAAGCGGCTGAACGAGGAAGCGGACCGTATACTGGAGGACCTCAACCTCCATACCCGCAAGCACCTGCAATCGGGCCTGCTGTCCTATGCGGAGCAGCGCGCGCTGGAGATCGGCATTACCATCGCTGGCGGCGCCACGGTCATCCTGCTGGACGAGCCGACCGCGGGCATGAGCCACAGCGAGACGGAATATGCCCAGGAACTGATCAAGCGTGTGACGAACGGCAAGACCCTGCTGATGGTGGAACACGACATGCGCGTGGTGTTCGACCTGGCCGATACCATCACCGTGCTGGTTTACGGCCAGGTGATCGCCTCTGGCCCGCCGGCGGAAATCCGTGCCAGCAAGGCGGTGCAGGAAGCCTATCTGGGCGCTTTGGACGAGGCCTGAGACGATGTTGGAAGTAACCGACCTCCACGCCTACTACGGCAAGAGCCACATTCTGCACGGCGTGACGATGAACGTGCAGGACGGCGAGATCGTCTCCCTGCTCGGGCGCAACGGCGTTGGCCGCTCCACCACCTGCAAGGCCATCATGGGCCTGGTGGAACCGCATGGCTCGGTCAAGTACCGCGGCAAGGAACTCGCCGGCCTGCGCACGGATCTGATCAGCCACGCCGGCATCGGCTACGTGCCGGAAGATCGCCAGGTGTTCCCGACACTCACGGTGCGCCAGAACCTGGAACTCGGCCTGCGCAAGGCCGGCAAGTTCGGCCGCTGGAACTTCGAGGACGTGTTCAACCTGTTCCCGAACCTGCGCGAGCGTCAGAACAACGCCGCCGGCGTACTTTCCGGCGGTGAGCAGCAGATGCTGACCATGTGCCGCACGCTGATGGGCGACCCGGACCTGATCCTGATCGACGAACCCACCGAAGGCCTGGCGCCGCGCATGGTGGAACAGGTGGCCATCCTGCTGGGCGAGATCGCCAAGCGCGGCATCGCCATCCTGCTCGTCGAACAGAAGCTCACCATCGCGCTGAAAATCTCCAAGCGCCTGTACGTGATGGGCCACGGAGGCATCGTGTTCGAGGGGACCCCCGCCGAACTGGATGCCAATCAGTCCGTCCGGCAGGAGTGGCTGGAGGTCTGACCCTCTAACGCGCCGGCGGTGCCGATGGTGCCACCGGCTGCGTACCAGGTAGGGCGGCTGGGGGCACTGACTGCTGCGCCCGCCACTTCGCGACGTTCCTGTTGTGCTCCTCCAGCGTGCGGGCAAACACATGCCCGCCGGTGCCGTCCGCCACGAAATACAGATCGTCCGACTTCGCTGGATGCAGCACCGCCTGGATGGAAGCCATGCCCGGCGCCGCGATCGGCGTCGGCGGCAAGCCGCGCATCTTGTAGGTATTGAACGGGCTGTCCTTGTCCAGATCCGCCCGGCTGATCGGGCGGTCCAGCACGCCCAGCCCATCGCTCGCCGCATACACCACCGTGGGGTCGGATTGCAGCCTCATGCCCTGGCGCAGCCGGTTCAGGAACACCGCCGCCACGCGCGGACGCTCCTCGGGCTTGCCCGTCTCCCGTTCCACGATGGACGCCAGGATCAGCGCCTCCCGCGCATTCGCCAGTGGCAGCCCCTGCTCCCGCCCCGCCCAGGCATCCGCCAACGCCTTGGTCATCGCCGCCTTCGCCCGGTCCATCACTGTCGTGCGCAGCGTCCCGCGCTCAAACCCGTAGGTCTCCGGCAGCCAGGCTGCCTCCTCAAGGGCCGGCATTTCGCCCGCCAGCGTCTCCGTCCGCCCCAGCAGCGCCTGCGCCTGGCGCGCCGTCAGCCCCTCCGGAATCGTCATCCGGTGCTGCACCGGCCTGGCGGTGCGCAGCACGTGCAGCACCTCCCATACATTCGCATGCGCCGGAAAAGCATATTCCCCGGCCCGCAACGGCCCATCCTTGCCGCTCACCCAACTGGCAACCAGAAACACCCGCCCATCGGCCACCACGCCCGCCCGCACCAAGGCCCCCGCGATCTGGTCAGACGCCCCCCTTGGCACCACCACCGCCTTGGACTCCGCCAACGGCCCCGGCTGCCCGCACAAATGCCACACCAGCCCAACCACCCCACCCACCACCAGCACCGGCAGCAGCACCACCACCGACAATACCCACGGCCAAAGCCGGCGGCGGCGTAAGGGAAGGACAGGGGGCTCTGCCCCCCCTGAATCCATTGGGACCCCCGCCAAGGGCTCGCCCTTGGAACCTGTCACTTTCCGATCTCTCTCAAGAGGGGGCCGGGCACGGCTTTTCCAGTGGCACGGCCAGGGCAGGCCCTCTCTTGAGAAAGACCGGATACTAATGGGGGTCCAGGGAGCACGGCTCCCTGGCGGGGGTGCAGGGAGCGGAGCCCCCTGCGCTTCCTTAACGCAGCCGCCAACCTAGACAGCGCGGAAGATGACGCTGGCGTTGGTGCCGCCGAAGCCGAAGCTGTTGGACAGGGCGGCGGTGATTTTGCGCGGCTGCGCCTGGTGGGCGACGCGATCGATCACGCTTTCGCGCGAGGGTTCGTCCAGGTTCAGCGTGGGCGGGGCGACGCCGTCACGAATGGCGAGGATGGAGAAGATCGCCTCGATGGCCCCGGCGGCGCCGAGCAGGTGGCCGGTGGCGGATTTGGTGGAGGACATCGCCACGCCCTTGGCGGCGTCGCCGAACAGGCGCTCCACCGCTTCCAGTTCCAGGTCGTCGCCGAGCGGCGTGGAGGTGCCGTGGGCGTTGACGTACTGGATGTCGGACGGCGCCATGCCGCCGTTTCTCAGGGCGTTGCGCATGGCGCGGAAGGCGCCTTCGTGGCCTTCGGCCGGGGCGGTGATGTGGTGGGCGTCACCGGAAAGGCCGTAGCCGTGCACTTCGGCGTAGATCTTCGCACCGCGCTTTTTGGCGTGCTCGTATTCTTCCAGCACGAGGACGCCGGCGCCCTCGCCCATGACGAACCCGTCCCGGTCCTTGTCCCAGGGGCGGGAGCCCTTGGTGGGCGTTTCGTTGAAGGATGTGGAGAGCGCGCGGGCAGCGCAGAACCCGGCGATGCCGATTTCGCAGACAGCCGCTTCCGCGCCGCCGGCCACCATCACGTCGGCGTCGCCCAGCATGATCAGGCGGGCGGCGTCACCGATGGCGTGCACGCCGGTGGCGCAGGCCGTCACGGCGGAGTGGTTGGGGCCTTTCAGGCCGTATTTGATGGAGACATGGCCGGACACCAGGTTGACCAGGGCCGAGGGGATGAAGAATGGCGAGACGCGCCGTGTCTTGCCCTGATGGATCTGGATGGAGGTTTCGAAGATCGTCTGCAGGCCGCCGATGCCGGAGCCGATCATCACGCCGGACGCGCATTTGTCATCTTCGGTTTCCGGCAGCCAGCCTGAGTCTTCCATCGCCTCGGTCGCGGCGACGAGGCCGAGATGGATGAAGCGATCCATCTTCTTGACCTCTTTCACCGGGATCCATTCCGCAATGTCCAGGGCGTTTTCCGCCTTGGTGCCGGAGGGCACCTGGCCGGCAATCTTGCAGGGCACGTCCTTGGTATCGAACAGGTCGATCGTGCCCAGGCCGGACTCGCCATTGATCAGCCGGCGCCAGACATGCTCCACGCCCAGGCCCAGCGGGCTGGCGATGCCCATGCCTGTCACCACCACACGGCGCATGGCCTGTTTCCCCCGTTTAGATCGGTCGCGGAAGCGCCGGGATCAGCCGGCCTTCTGCTTCTCGATGTAGTCGATGGCTTCCTTCACGGTCGTGATCTTCTCGGCTGCGTCTTCCGGGATTTCCACCCCGAAGGCTTCCTCGAAGGCCATGACCAGCTCGACCTGATCCAGGCTGTCCGCGCCCAGATCGTCGATGAAGGAGGCCTCGGACGTCACCTTGGCTTCCTCGACGCCGAGGTGTTCGACCACGATCTTCTTCACCTTGTCGGCGATGTCACTCATCGGATGCATTGCTCCTGCTGGGTAGGCTGACCCCGGCCGAATCGTACCAGCACGGGTCGGATTAAGATTGCGGGCCGATTAGCATGGTTCCAGATAGGCGCCTAGACAGTAGGCGCCTAGATCATCGCCATGCCACCGTTTACATGTATGGTGGCGCCGGTGACCCAACTGGCCTCCTCGGCGGTGAGATAGACCACCGCGGCGGCGACATCCCCGGGCTGTCCCAGGCGGCCGAGCGGGATGGCGCCGGAGAGCTTCTCTTTCTGGGCGTCCGAAAGCACGTCCGTCATCGGCGTGGCGATGAAGCCCGGTGCCACCACGTTCACGGTAATGCCGCGCGGCGCCACTTCCTGGGCGAGTGACTTGGACATGCCCACCAGCCCCGCCTTGGCGGCGGCATAGTTCGCCTGTCCCGCATTACCGGTCGCCCCGACGATGGAGGAGATGGAGATGATGCGCCCGGCCCGGCGGCGCAGCATGCCGCGCAGCGCGGCGCGGGCCAGGCGGAAGGGCGCCGCCAGGTCGACTTCCAGCACCGCCTGGAATGCCTCGTCCGACATGCGCAGGGCCAGGCCATCGCGCGTGAAGCCGGCATTGTTCACCAGCGCCCAGAGCGGCCCGCCGGCGGCCTCGGCCGCTTCGATCAGCGCATCCGGCGCTGCCGGGTCCTTCAGGTCGGCGGTGCACACATGGGCGCGTTCGCTTAGCTCGGCGGCCAGTGCCTCCAGCGCGTCGCGGCGCGTGCCGGACAACACCACGGCGGCGCCCTGCGCATGCAGCGCCCGGGCAATGGCGGCGCCGATGCCGCCCGAGGCACCGGTGACCAGAGCAGATTTTCCGTCCAGCCGGAACATGGTCACAGCACCTTCAGGATGGCTTCGATGTCGGCCGGCGTGGACACGGCGGCGCCAGTGGCTTCCGGCGCGATGCGCTTGCCCAGGCCGGTCAGTACTTTGCCGGCACCGATCTCGATGAAGCTGTCCACGCCCAGCGCCGTCATCGCCTGCACGCATTCGCGCCAGCGCACGGTCGCGGTGACCTGCTTCACCAGCAGTTCCCGGATACGCTCCGGTTGCGTTTCCTTGGCCGCCGAGACATTGGCGATCAGCGGCACCACCGGGAAGCCTGGCGGCGTCTTCTCGAACGCCTCGGCCATCGCGTCGGCGGCGGGGGCCATCAGGGCGCAGTGGAACGGGGCGGAAACCGGCAGCAGCATGGCGCGCTTGATGCCGGCGTTCTTCGCGATTTCCACGGCGCGTTCCACGGCGGTCTTGTGCCCGGAAATAACCACCTGGCCGCCGCCATTGTCGTTGGCGGCTTCCACAACCTGCTTCTTGCCGGTCACGGGGTCGACCGCGGCCTCGTCGCAGATCTTCTGCGCCTGCTCCATTTCTGCGCCCAGCAGGGCGGCCATGGCGCCGACGCCGGGGGGCACGGCCTTTTGCATGGTCTGGCCGCGCAGCTTCAGCAGGCGGGCGGTATCGGCGATGCCGAAGCTGCCGGCGGCGGCCAGCGCGGCGTATTCGCCCAGCGAGTGCCCGGCCACCACGGCGGCTTTGCGCTTCAGTTCGATGCCGCCCTCCTTCTCCAGCACGCGCAGCACGGCCAGCGACAGCGCCATCAGTGCCGGCTGGGTGTTCTCGGTCAGGGTCAGTTCCTCACCCGGGCCTTCGAACATCAGCTTGGAGAGGTTCTGCTTCAGGGTCTCGTCGACTTCCTGGAACACTTCGCGGGCGGGGGCGAAGGCGGCGGCGAGGTCGCGGCCCATGCCGACGGCCTGGCTGCCCTGGCCCGGAAAAATGAAGGCGTGAACGGCCATGCGGGCGATTCCCCGGAAAAGTTGCGACGGAAGATGCGGCGCGGCGGCGTAGCTTTGCCCTACCCGGAAGTCAATGCGGCCGGTTTTCAGCCGGCATCCCCCACCAGCCCCACCGCCGCGATCCCCGCCAGCGCGCAGGCCTCGTCATTGTCCGACGTATCGCCGGAAATCCCCACCGCGCCGAGAACCGTGCCGGCGGCATCCTTGATCAGCACGCCGCCCGGCACCGGGATCAGCCCGCCCACCGCCGGGGTAACGGCGGCGATGAAATACGGCTGCTGCTGCGCCCGGTTGAACAGCGCGCGCGACCCCATGCCCATGGCCAGCGCGCCGTTCGCCTTACCGAGCGCTATCTCCCCGCGCTTCAGGCTGGTGCCGTCCTCCGCGGCGAAGATCTTCAGCGCGCCACGTGCATCCAGCACAGCGATGGCCAGCTTGTTCATGTTATTGGCATGTGCGTGCCCCAGCGCGGCGGTCAGGATGGAGCGGGCATGATCCAGGGTCAGAGCGGTCATCGGTTCTTCCATCTGCAAATGCGTCCGCCACACCTGACACGCGCTTGCGATTCCGTGGCAGCGGAAAACGCACTACATGTAGGCCATGGACATCACCACCATTCCCGGCTCCCGCATCGTCGACATCGCCAGGTTGGCCTTCACCACGCCCGGCGTCGATTTCCTGTGCTTCGGCGAATCCGACCAGCCCAGCCCCGCCAGCGCCCGCGTCGCGCTGGTGGACGCGGTGGAGGCCGGCCACACCAAATACCCGCCGATCCGGGGCCTGCCGCCGTTGCGGGAGGCATTGTCCGCCTACCTCACCACCCTGCACGGCACGCCAATCGGCGCGGACCGCATCCAGGTCACCGCCTCCGGCATGGCGGCAGTGTCCGTCTCCCTCGCCGCCATTGTCCGCGCCGGGGATCGCGTGGTGATCCACACCCCGCTCTGGCCGAACATCGCCAACGCCATCCGCCTGCGCGGCGCGACGGTGGACGAGATCGCGCTGACCCCACGCGAGGATGGCGGCTTCACGCTGGACCTGGACAAGCTGGCCGCCAAGCTGCGCGGTGCCCGCGCCTTCGTCATCAACTCCCCCAACAACCCCACTGGTTGGACGGCGCATCGCGACGAACTGGCAACGATCCTTGAAATCTGCCGGCGCGAGAAGGTCTGGATCATCGCCGACGACGTCTATTCCCGCATCGTTTATGACGGCGCCGCCGCGCCCTCCATCCTGGACCTGGCGACGCCGCAGGACCGGGTGATGGGCTGCAACAGCTTCTCGAAAACCTGGATCATGACCGGCTGGCGCCTGGGCTGGATCGTGCTGCCCGAAGGCACCGGGGATGCCGTGGCGGAGATCGTCGAAGTCACGCATTCCGGCACCGCGCCCTTCATCCAGTTGGCCGGTGTCGCGGCGGTGGGGGACACGCATACGGTGGACCGTTTCCGCGAATTCTGCGCCGAGGGCCGCCGCCTGTGCGGCGAGGTGCTGGGTGGCCTGAACGGCGTGCGCTACGCCGCGCCGGAAGGTGCCTTCTACGCCTTCGTCGGCATCGACGGGCTGCGCGACTCGCTCTCCCTCGCGCGCCGGCTGGTGACGGAGCACAAGGTCGCCGTCGCCCCCGGCATCGCCTTCGGCGACGCGGGCGAAGGCCATCTGCGCATCTGCTTCGCGCAAAGCCCGGAACTGATCAGCCGTGCCATGGGCCGGCTGCGCGACGCGCTGCGCGCCGAAGGGGTGGGCTGATTCCCGCTCAGAATCCGCGTGGCCGCACCGTCTGGCCGATCGTGCCGCCCACCATGCGTCCCACGTCGTAGGCCAGGGATACCGGTTCCTGCTCCGTCATCTGGCATTGCAAGGACAGTACCCAGGACACCTGCGTGGATCCCGGCTGTGTCACCTCCGCGCGCAACGACAGCGTGACGGGGGCATGCGGATGCGCCGGCTGGCGCAGGCGCATGCGCGAGGAACCGGGCAGGGACGGATCCGGCCCGCCGGAAAATCCGCCGAAACCCTCGTAGCTCGGCCCCTCTGTGCCACCCAGCCCTGCGTTCAGATCGATCACCGAGTAGGTGATGCTGATGACGGCGTTCGCCACGCCGTCCACCCGCGCGCCGCCGTCCCGCACGCCCTTCAGGAAGCTCTCGCCCAGGCGCAGGTTTTCCGGCGAGTTGTCGCGGATATCCAGCCTGGCCACGATCGGCTGTGGCAGCGGATGGATCGCGGTGGCGGAATAGGTGCCAGCGCAGCGCTGCGCGGCGGCGGGCGTGGCGGCGGTGAAGGCCAACCCGGCGAGGCCGAGCGCGGCTGCCATGCGGGGAAGAGCGTAGGTCATGCGGCGTATCCGTCCCGGAAGAGGTGTTCAGCCCAGCAATGCCAGCGCGGCGACCGGGTCCACGCGCCCGTCATACAGCGCGCGGCCGACAATGGCACCGTCGATGCGCCCGGGCGCGGCATTTGGCGCGTCATCCTTCAGGGCGCGCAGATCGTCCAGCGTGCCGACGCCGCCGGAGGCAATGACGGGGGTGGTAAGGCGTTGGGCAAGCCCAATGGTCTGTTCCAGGTTCAGCCCGGAAAGCATACCGTCGCGGCCGATATCCGTGTAGATGATCGCCGCCACGCCGGCGTCCTCGTACGACAATCCCAGGTCGAGCGCGCTGACGCTGGATGTCTCCGCCCAGCCTTCCGTCGCCACGTAGCCGTCCCGCGCATCGATGCCCACGGCGACGCGGCCAGGAAAGGCGCGGCAGGCTTCGCGCACCAGCGCCGGGTTCTTCACCGCCGCGCTGCCCAAAATCACGCGGCGCACCCCGGCTTCCAGCCAGGACGCGATGCCGTCCATGTCGCGGATGCCGCCACCCAGTTGCACCGGCACACGGGCGACCGAAAGGATCGCCGCCACGGCGGACGCGTTCTCGCTGCGCCCGGCGAAGGCGCCGTTCAAATCCACCACATGCAGCCAGCGGCAGCCGGCATCCTGCCAGGCCCGCGCCTGCCCGGCGGGATCGGACGAATAGACGGTGGCCTGGTCCATCTCGCCCCGCTTCAGGCGCACGCAAGCGCCGTCCTTCAGGTCGATGGCGGGATAAAGGGTCAGAGACATCAGGCTTTCTCGCGGCGCGGCGCCAGCGGGCGAAGCTGCTTGTAGTAGTAGAACCCGCGCACGATTTCCCCGCGCACGCGGGCATAGGCCGGGTGTTCGCCCCAGCGCACATAGCCCGCCGCCTCATACATGCGGATCGCCGCCACCTGCGTCTCGCGCACGTCCAGGTTCAGCACCTGGTAGCCCAGCGCCCGCGCGCCATCCTCCACCCGCTGCACCATCATGCGGCCCACGCCATGGCCGCGCGCGTAGGGGGCGATGAACAGGTGCATCATCTGCGCCGCGAAGCTCTGCGCCTCGTTGTTGCGTGGCGGGCGGACAAGCTGGGTGGACCCCACGATCGTGCCATCCAGCCGGCCGATGAACAGCTCGCGCTCCGGTACCAGGAGCAGGCCGCGAAAATAGCGTTCCAGCGCCTGGCGCCCGGGCGGATTCACCCAGCCGAAGCCGCCGCCTTCCATGATGGCGGCGTCCGTCGCCTCGCACAGGGCGGCGAGGTCGTCGTCGTCGAAATCGGTGACGCGCTCAACGGAGATCACCGCTTCGCGCTGCGTAATTCCATTGGGGGGTGTCCTGGTATCGGCCATGGTCAGGGATTCCAGCGCAGGAAGTTCATCAGGATGCGGATGCCGACCTCCTGGCTCTTTTCGACGTGGAACTGCGTGCCGGCGCGGTTGCCGGCGGCGACAATGGCAACGACGGGGCCGCCATAGTCCGTAGTGGCGATCACCTGCTCTGGCCGGAAGCCACGCAGGGCGTAGCTATGCACGAAATAGGCATGGTCGCCCGGCTGCAAACCGACCAGCAGGGGATGTACGCCGGGTGTGAAGTCCAGCACGTTCCAGCCCATCTGCGGCAGGCGCAGGCCGGTCGCGGGCATTTCCGCGATTTCCCCGGCGACCCAGCCGAATCCCTCCGTGACCTCATGCTCCAGCCCGCGTTCGGCCATGAGCTGCATGCCGACGCAGATGCCCAGGAACGGGGTGCCGGAATCCGTGGCCGTAGCAATCGCCTGGTGCATGCCGGTCACCGAGTCCAGCCCGCGCGCGCAATCAGCGAAGGCACCCTGGCCGGGCAGCACGATCCGGTCCGCGCGCGCGACCCAGTCCGGTTCCGCCGTCACCCGCACATCGGCGGCGATGCCGTCCTGCTCTGCCGCCAGCGCCAGGGCGCGGGAGGCAGAGGCCAGGTTACCGCTGCCGTAATCGACCACCGCAACCTTCATGGCGCGCGCAGGGCCGGGATTTCGTCGTCGGCCAGGTCGGGCCGCGCGGTCAGCAGGCGGGCAAAGGCGGCGTCGACATCCGGCGCGGCGACAACATGGGCCAGCGTGTAACCCCGCGCCTCCAGCGCCCAACGGCGCAAATCCGGGCCCAGGAAGCCGAACAGCCAGCGCCAGGCCAGGAACACGAACCCGACATAGGCGTCGGGCACCAGGAATCCGGCCGAAACTTCCCCGGCCAGCACCAGCGCGGCGGGCACCCAGGCGCGATGCCCGGCCAGCCAGAGCGGCCCGTATATGGCCGCGCTCCAGGCGAACCCCTCGCGCATCAGCACCGGCGCGCGATCCTCCCGCACATGCGCGGTGAAAACCTTCATCCCATGATCCTCACAGGGACCCCTTGGTGGACGGAATGGCCCCGGCAGCACGCGGGTCCATCTCGCACGCCGCGCGCAGGGCGCGGGCGGTGGCCTTGAAGGCAGCTTCGGCGACGTGGTGCGCGTTGACGCCGGCACGCATCGTCACGTGCAGGGTCACCAGCGCGTTGAAGGCGAGGGCGCGGAAGAACTCCTCGAACAGCTCGGTGTCCATCTCGCCGATCTTCGGCCGCTGGAAGCTCACGTTCCAGGCCAGGTAGGGCCGGCCGGAGATGTCCACCGCGGCATCCACCAGCGCTTCGTCCATCGGCACCACGCCGTGGCCGAAGCGGCGGATGCCCCGCTTGTCCCCCAGGGCCTTGGCGAACGCCTGGCCGAGGACGATGCCGACATCCTCCGTGGTGTGGTGGAAGTCGATATGCAGGTCGCCCTTGGCGCGCACGGTAAGGTCGAACATCCCGTGCTTCGCCAATGCCGTGAGCATGTGGTCGAGAAAGCCGATGCCCGTGGCGATATCCGCCGTGCCGGACCCGTCCAGGTCCAGGCTGAGCGTGATGTCTGTTTCCGAGGTCGTCCGGGTGATGGTGGCGGCGCGGCTCATACGCGCTCCACTACTCCCAAACGGCGCGGGCGGGCAAACGATCCTGCGTCGATCCGGCCTGCGCCGGCATGACGGGCGGGTCACGGCGTCACGATTGCCGAATCGCCCCTGCGCCGCGCACCACTGCCGGATGGCCGATGCCGCTGCCCCACCCGACCCGGAAGCCCCCGCGTGGCGGGATTCGCGGCTGTGGCTGATGGGCGGGTTCGGCTTCATGGCCGGGCTGCCGTTGCCGCTCTCCGGCTTCACCCTGCGGCTGTGGTTCGCGGAGACCGGGCTTTCCCTCGCCGCCATCGGCCTCACGGCCATGATCGGCTTGTCCTACGCGCTGAAATTCCTCTGGGCGCCATTGCTGGACCGTCTGCCGCCACTCGGCCTCGCCCGCTTCGGGCGCCGGCGCGGCTGGCTGCTGGCGATCCAGCCGCCCATGGCTGCCTGCGCCGCCGGTCTTGCCCTGTCCAGCCCGGCCACCGCGCCGCTGGCCGCGGTCGCCATCGCGGTCGGCCTCGCCTTCCTGTCCGCCAGCCAGGACGTGGTGATCGACGCCTGGCGCATCGAGACGTTCGAGCAGCGGCTGCAGGGCGCGGCGCTGGCGGCCTATGTCTGGGGTTATCGGGCCGCGCTGCTGGTCTCCGGCGCGCAGGCGATCCGCCTGGTCGGCTGGGTCGGCTGGTCCGGCGCCTTCCTGGTCATGGCCGCCCTGCTGGTGCTCGGGCCGCTGCTCACCCTGCTGGCGCGGGAGCCGGGCGTTGCGGCGCCCCAGGCCGCCGGTGGCCTCGGCGCGCAGCTGGCCGTTGCCGTGTGGGCGCCGCTGCGCGACTTCCTCACCCGCCCCGCCGCCGGCGCCATCCTCGCCTATGTCGCCCTGTTCAAGCTGGGGGAGGCGATGGCCGGCGTGATGACACCCGCCTTCTACAACTCCCTCGGCTTCGACCGTCCTTCCATCGCCCTGGCCAACGGCGAGGTCTCTCTCGCCGCCACCCTGGCCGGTGTCGCGGTCGGCGGCGCGCTGGTGGCCCACCTCGGCGTTGGCCGGGCCCTGATCTGGACGGCCTGGGGCCAGATCCTTTCCAACGCCATGTACGTCTGGCTCGCCTACTCAGCGGGAGACCGCGGCGTGCTGTTCGCCCAGGTGATCGTGGAGGCGTTCACCGACGGCCTGGTGGATGCCGCCTTCATCGCCTACCTCTCCGGCCTCTGCGCTGTGGCCTACACGGCAACGCAATACGCCCTGCTGTCATCCCTCGCCGCCGTCGCCTCGCGCACCGTCGGCGGCTTCTCCGGCTACCTGGTGCAGGCCGTGGGCTGGGCGGAGTTCTACCTGCTCACCATGGTCGCGGCGCTGCCGGCCATGGCGATCATGATCTGGCTGCTGCGCCGCTTCCCGCCCGTGCCGACCCCGGTGGTCCCAGCCAGATAGGCTCCGTGCTCAGGCCCCGCTTGTCACGCGCCGGGCGCGCTGACGCTCTGCGGCGCCGGCTCGATCATCTGCGGGCCGCCGCGCTGGATCTCGAAAATCCCCAGGCCGCGCCGTACCTGCCCGTCCGGCAACAGCACCACCAACCCGTCCGCGCCCATGTAGCCTTCCGGCCGCGCCAGGGCGGAGGTGGAGTAGCCGTTGCCGGAAGCCAGGTTCACGCGGGCAATGGACGCGGCGTCGAACGCGACGCCGGCGATGGCCGGCGGCGTACTGCCGAAGCGGGCATTGTACGCTTGCTCGAACGCCGCGCGCGCCGCCGGGTCGGGCGCCGCGTACCACAGGCCATTGGCGCCGGCCGCGCGGGTCGCATCGGCCGCCATGGACGCCGGGCCAAGCAGGCGCACCGCCGGGCGGTCCACGTCGTAGTAGGACAGCAGCGAGGTCAGCATCTCCATATTGTCGCTGGACTCGGCGATCAGCAGCGCGTCGAACGGCGCCGGCGGGATGCCGGAACGGGCAATCTGCGCCGCCCGCTTCCGCCCCTCGGCGGTGCCGGAGGCACGGGCCGCGTTGCGCTGCGCCTCAAGCGGGCCGCGTCGGTTGGCGTAGTCGGACAGCTCCCGCACCATGGCGTTGAGCGACTTGATGTCCGTCCCGCCATACAGCTTCACCTGCGGCGTGGGCAGGCCGAGTGCGGAGGCGGCGTTCGCCAGGCCGTCCGCCATGGCGCGGCCGACATCGTTTTCAGGCAACAGGGCGGCGAGCCTCGTCTTGCCCTGCGCCTGCAACGCGCCTGCCAGGCGGTACATCTGCTGCGATGGCCCGATTCCGAGCGGCCATACGCCGGGGCTGGCACGCTGGCCATCGTTGGTGAACGCCAGTACCGGCACGCCGGCCGCCGCCGCGATGGGAGCCACGGCGGCGGTTTCCTGCGAGGACAGCGGACCGATGATGACCCCGGCTCCTCCGGAGATGGCGGCACGCGCCGCCTCCGCCGCCCCTTCCGGCGTGCCGCCGGTGTCGCGCGGGGCCAGGGGCGTTCCGGTGCCGTCCATTGCCACCTGGGCGCCGTTCACCAGCGCCTGGCCGATCTCCGCCCGCGGGCCGGTCAGCGGCACGAGCAGTGCCACGCCGGTCGCGCCTCCCGGGCCAGCAGGGTTCGTCTTGCCTCGCGTCGTCGGCACTTCCACATTGGCGCCGATCATGGGCTTGGCCGGCCGCTGTTCCATGCCCAGGTAGTTGCAGGCGGACAGCGCCAGGCCGGCGAACAGGAGCATGCATGCCCGAGCCAGGGCGCCGGACCCCCGACGAAGCGAATCACGACGAAACGAACCAGGTTGGGGAGACCCAAACCGGCGAAACCCACGCGGATGAGTCGCAGGGGCAGCCAGTCCATGACGCGTCATCATCAACTCCCGGGGCAGTGACAGTTGCCGAAACCGGTCTTGTGCTGGTTTCGACCCCGATCGGCAACCTTGGCGACATGACATCGCGCGGGATTGTGGCGCTTCAAGGGTGCGAATTGATCTTATGTGAAGACACGCGTGTCACCCAGCGGTTGCTGACGGCGCTCGGCGTGTCCGGCAAGTTGGAAGCACTGCACGAGCATAACGAGGAAGCGCGCACCCCCGGGTTGATCGCCCGGCTCCAACGCGGCGGCCGGATCGCCCTGGTGTCGGACGCCGGCACGCCGCTGGTCTCCGACCCTGGCTACCGGCTGGTGCGCGCGGCGATCGCGGCGGGGGTGCCGATCACGGCGGTGCCGGGGCCGAACGCGGCGGTGATGGCGCTGACGCTGTCCGGCCTGCCGCCGCACCCGTTCCTGTTCCTCGGCTTCCCCCCGCCCAGGGAAGCGGCGCGGCGCGCGGCGTTCGGCAAGCTGCGCGCGGCGGAGCAGGCCGGGCTGGCGGCGACGCTGATCTGGCACGAGGCACCGCACCGACTGGCCGGGATGCTGGCGGATGCCGCCCTGGCCTTCGGAGACCGACCGGCGGCGGTGGCACGGGAACTGACGAAGCGCTTCGAGGAGGTGCGGCGCGGCGGCCTGGCTGAGTTGGCGGCGTTCTATGCGGCGAATGAGGCACGCGGTGAGATCACCGTGCTGGTCGGCCCGGCGCCGGCGGAGGATGCGAGCGCCGAGGATTTGGACACGGCGCTTCGCCAGGCGCTCGCGGCGCATTCGGTGCGCGACGCGGCAGCCCTGGTGGCGGCGGCGACCGGGCTGCCGCGCAAGCAGGTGTATGCGCGGGCGCTGGAGTTGGGCCGGGGGGAGATCAGCGCGGAGTAGGCGCCGCGACGACCGCACGCCACAAAGCTAGCAGCTCCGGCACGTCCGGGTCGCGGTTCGGGGGCAGGCGGACGGCCGTGTGCACCAGAACAGTGCGGCTGGGTGGGTCCACCAGGATCACCTGTCCGTGCAGGCCGAGCAGGGCGAACTGGCGCCTGTCGCCGCCTTGCCGATCCGGGGGCAACAGCCAAGTCTGGTAGCCATAGCCGTAGTAGTTGCTGGCGACGCGCGGGCGCAGGTAGGCGGCGTCCGGCGCGGTGCTCGTCATCTCCTGCACCCAGGCAGCGGGGATGATCTGCTTGCCGTTCCACTCCCCGTCCCGGGCCAGCATCAGCCCCAGCCGCGCCCAGTCCCGCAACGTCGCGGCGAAGCAGCAGGAACCGAGTTCGATATTGTCGCGGGAGATGGCCCACACCGCGTCCTGCTCCGCGCCGAGCGGGCGCCAGAGATGGCGGCTGGCGTAGTCCGCGAGCGACTGGCCAGTGGCGGCGACGAGCACGAGTCCGAGGGCGACGGAATTGGCGTTGGTGTAGCGGAACACGGTGCCGGCCGGCGCGTCTCGCTTGGTGAACTGGACCAGCCCGGCGACGGTGCCGCCGCCGTCGCGCGCGAACATCGCGTGGTTCAGCTTGGACCGGTCGTCGCCGTCCTCGTAGGTCTGGGTGAAGGGGATGCCGGCGGCCATGCGCAGCAGGTTGCGGATGCTGGTCTCCCCATGCGGGGACCCGGCCAGGTCGGGAACGTAGCTGGCCGCCATGTCGTCGAGCGACTTGATGTGGCCGTCCCGGACCGCGATGCCGACGAGGAGCGCGGTGATTGTCTTCGCCATGGACTGGGACAGGAAGCGGTGCGTGTCCCGGCGGTCGTACTGGTAGTGCTCGAACAGGATCGTGTCGTCCCGAGCAATCAGCAGCCCGGTGACCGGGTGGCGCTGCAGGTAGCTTGCGAGGGATTGCGGGGTGCTGCGAAAGCCGTACTCCACCGCGAGTTCGTGCGGCGCGCGACGCAGGGGGGAGACGGCCCCCTCCCGCCCGACGATGCGGGTACGGGCAACGCTGTCGTAGTTGGTATAGGCGCCCACCATGTAGGGTGGCTTGCTCAGGCCGGCGGCGCTGCCGCGCGGCGGGAGTGGGTAGCCTTGTGTAGCGCCGTGCAGTTCCGCGTCCGGCCCGGTGGGCGAAAACACCGGCAGCGCCTGGGCACGCGCTGCCGGGACCGGGACCAGACAGGGCTCGACCAGCAGGGACAATGCGAAAAGCCAGCG
>Ga0315912_10001394_pt1 | contig 30067 bp, 24 predicted proteins | sample VfabasoilMG_FD_204469 | JGI IMG/M metagenome (GOLD analysis project Ga0315912, IMG submission 204469) | Garden soil microbial communities collected in Santa Monica, California, United States - V. faba soil | ecosystem: Environmental > Terrestrial > Soil > Garden | place: USA: California...
GACCAGGGGCTCGGCCCGCTCGCGGGCACGATGCTGCGGGCCGTATGGAGTCACGTCGAACGCGGGCTGCCGGCCGAGTACGGCCCCAACCTCATCAAAGGCTTGCTCGAGGTCATCGCCACGACGTACGCGATGGAGCATCGGTCCGACGCGTGCACATCGTCCGTGGCCGCCGCCCGTCGTGCGCAAATCAAGCGATTCATCGAAGCGCATCTGCGCGACGCTGAGCTCTCCGCCAATGCCGTGGCGACAGGGCTCGGCTTATCGGCACGCTATACCCGGATGGTGTTCACGGCAGAAGGTGAAGGGATCGCCGACTACATCATGCGGCGGCGTCTCGAAGAGTGCGCCAGCCAACTCCGCAATGCGCTCTGGCAGGGCTCGTCCATCACGGACACGGCGTTCGCTTGGGGCTTCAGCAGCATGGCGCACTTCACGCGCGCCTTCAAAGAACGCTTCGCCGTAACGCCGACTGAGTACCGGCGCAATCCATCCACTCACTCACATCAACACGACACTCTCGAGAGGTCCTAATGACCAACATGACGTCCCTTTGCCGAGCGGTCCTCGCATCCGCGGGGCTCGCGTATTTCGCAGTGGCATTCCCCGCCGCCGGCGAGCCGGATCTGACCGGTGTTTGGACGAACTATCGAAACCCTAACGCGCCGGCGGCGGCACGTGGCACTAGGCCACAACTACCGTTGACGCCGGAGGCGAAGGCGAAGGCCGACCGCTACGTGGAAGTGACCACGGGCACCAACTACACGCCCGGTGGCTACTGCGTGGGGGGAGGAATGCCGGGCTCGATGCTTGGATCGGGCGGGTACCCCATGGAGATCATCCAGCGGCCCGAGCAGATCACCGTCGTTTACGAGGCACACAACGAGGTCCGGCGCATCTACTTCGGCGCTCGCGCGCCCGACCCTGCGACCATGTTTCCGGAACGCAACGGCTTTTCGATCGGGCGTTGGGACGGAGATACGCTGATCGTAGAGACGAGCAAGCTGGTCGAGCAGGTCGACACGGCTTATCCGCACAGCGACCAGGCGCGCATCGTGGAAGAGTATCGCGTCAGCGAGGAGAACGGCACGCGCGTGCTGACCGCCAAGATGACCATGACCGATCCAAAGTTTCTGACGGCGCCGTTCACGATGGAGAAGAAGTGGCAAGCCATCCCGAACGGAGTCGTGCGAACGTACGAGTGCACCGAGCCCGACTGGCTCGATCTTCTGGACCGATTGATGAAAGGCGAGGCACCAAAATCATGAACAAGTCAGCGATCGTATCCATTGCCATGCTGCTCGTCGCCGCTCCGGCGACGGCGGTGTTCGCACACCACTCCGCGGCACAGTTCGACTTCCAGAGCCCCGTCAATATCACGGGCATCGTCAAGGAAGCGCGGTTCTCGAATCCGCATGCGCGGATCATTCTCCAGGTGACGGACGACAAGAGGGGCACTCGCGACATCGAATTCGAGGGCCACAGCCGCAACAACATGATCCGGCAGGGCCTCATGCCCGACATGATGGCGGTCGGCGATACCATCACGATCCGCATCGCGCCGATGCGCACGGGCGAAGACGGCGGCTACGTCACCGCTTTGATCACCAAGGACGGGAAAGCGATCGGCAACATCACGCGGGCCGACTGAGCGCAGCGGCCTGCGGCTATGGCGGGGCCGCCTCCGGAACCAAACGCGGCTGTCCCGCGCGCGTAGGGTCTAGCGTTCCAGTTTCCTGATTGACGAAGTACCACTCGTCGCCGAGCTTCAGGTGGCGGTTGCCTTCGGCGCACACGTACTCGACCCACACCACGTTCTCCGTCTCGAGGCGATAACGCCGCTGCACCGTCCAGGGTTCGGTGAGAGCCGCGTCGATCGTCGTGATCTTGTCTTCGAGCGTGCTCGCGTCGATGCGTCGGATTTCCTCGCGGATCACGGTCTCATTGTTGTCGTGGAGAACGACACCGGTAGAGTCGAACGACCGGGGCCCCTTGATGCCGCGCGTCTCGATCGAGAGCATGTCGTACTCACCGTCGCCGTTCTCGTCGTGCCACTCCCCGATGGAATAGCCGTTGAACTCAGGGAGGATGTAGTCTGGCCAATCGCGTCCATCGGTATAGACGCGCCGCACTTGGCTCTCCCAGTCCGCGTAAACATAAGTAGTCGCCGGCGTGATGATGATCTCCATCGGAAACGCCATCGTCATCACGCGCGGCATGCCAGGCGGCAAGCACGTGGCGGGAGGGTCGCCCGCGAGCACGCCCTGAGCGCGTAGCGCCGCATATTCTTCGCGGCGTTGTCGATACTCCTCGGTGAGGGGCGGCGGCCCGGCTTTGTCGTAGCCTTCCGGTTCCCAGTTCAAGCTGCCGATGCGTGCCCACTGGCCGCTCCAATCGGGATAACGGGTCTGCGCCGGTGCGGCGGGTTCGGGCGGAGTGCACGCGGCCGAGGCGAGAACGCCGCTGAGCAAGGCGAGCGCGGCCCTCAGACGTCCGCCGCGCATGAGCGCTCTATTCGGGGCCATTGGCGGGCCGCGGTTCGACCGGCTGGCCATCGGACCAGCGCACGTTGCTGTAGTTGCCGCCTGGCGCACCGCTACGCAGTGGCCGCACCGTGACGATAATCCGATCGCCAGGCTTGAGCGTGTTGGGCGTCCAGCCGCGCCGGAACAAGCCGGCCGTATTGCCGCCCTCCACGCTCCAGACGACCTTTTCGCCGGTGGCCTCGTTGGAGACCTCGAGCACGATGAACGTGTGTGGGTTCACGAACTGCCACTCGACGACGGTGCCCGCGAGCTCGACGGGATGCTCGTTGTCGTAAATCGCAGTGGAGTGGTGCGCTCGTGCGATGTGACCGGCGACGACCGTACCACCGAGCGCCGCCAAGCAGATGTATCGGGTCAAACGGCTCATGGACCCCCCGCGTGCCATTCTCCGGATGCTGCAGCGCCGATGATGCCTGAGTCGAATCCCGATCCCTAGCAGCTGCCAGTCCTAAGATTTATCGCGAGCCACTGCGCGACTGACGCAGGGGCGCACAGCATCCCGCCAACCGCGTCAACTCCACAGCGCCGCCAGCTCGAGCTCGACGGCATCGAACGGCTGCGCGCGGACGCGAGCGTCGCCGTGATGGTGCTCGATCTCGCCGAGGCTTCCCGATGCGAGCGCCAACACCTCGACCGACCGGCGCAACGGATCGACGAGCCAGACGTGGCGTACGCCTTCGCGTGCGTAGATGCCGAGCTTGCGGCCGCGATCGATCGCTTCAGTTGACGGCGACAGCACCTCGCAAACCCAATCGGGGGCCAGCGCAAGGTACGGTTCATCCGGCAGTGCAGGAAGCCGCTCGCGGCGCCAGGCGGCGAGATCAGGGACGAGCACGTCGTTGCGGAAGTGGAGCTCCGGCTCAATGAGCATCAGCCACCCACCGGGGTCGCGATCAAAATGAAAGGGACCGCCGAGCCTTGCAGCAAGAGCGATGGCGGCATGGCCATGGCGTGGAGCCGGGCGCGGCGACGCGTAGAGCTCGCCGTCGAACATCTCGGCGACGAAGTGCTCCGGTACGCGAATCAGATCGTCGTAGGTTGCGCCTTTCTTCAGCGGCTTTGCGGTCACGGCCGGAGTCTAACGCCGCGCGCTTTGGGCGAGTCAACTTCGAATCTCGGCTCTAGGCGTGGATTCGACGGTATGATTTCCCGAGATGGAGCTCAATGAGGTTCACGCCATGAAACGACTGACACTCGCCACGCCGATTCTTGTTGGAAGCGCGCTTGTCGCTGCGTCCGCTTCGGCACACCACAGCCAGTCCATGTTCGACACGACGAAGGAGATCGTCATCGAAGGCACGGTCGCGCGCTTCGACTGGGTGAACCCGCACATGTACATCGTCATCGCGACGAAAGGCCCGGACGGGCAGCCCGCGCTCGTGGAGGGCGAAGGCGTCGGCATCACGCAGGCGCTCGTCGACGGGCTCGACCGCAATGCGCTGCCGCCCGGCACGCCCGTCGTCATGCGCGCGAACCCCAATCGCGGCGGTTGGGGCAAGCAAGTGCGCGTCATGGACATCACGACGCAGGACGGCGCGGTGCATCCGTTCTATGCGGCCAACACGCGCACGCGCGTGTTGAAGCCGGCCGAGAGCCTCGAGGGTCATTGGGCGCCGTCGCGCGCGGGGTTCGGTGCGGCGATGGGCGCGATGGCGCGCTGGCCGGTCACGCCGGAGGGCCGCACCGCGCAGAGAACGGCCGCCGATGACGGAATCTGCAATCCGGATTCCCCGCCCGTCCTTTCGGTGTTCGACGAGCTGCGCACGATCGAGCTCGGGGACGACGAGGTCGTGCTGCAGTTCGATAACACGGGCGACAAGACCACGCGTGTCGTTCATATGACCACCGCGCATCCGGCGGATTTGAAACCCTCAATCGACGGGCATTCGATCGGGCGATGGGAGGGTGAGACGCTGGTGATCGATACGATTGGGTTCGAGGCCGACTCGTCAGGACTCGGTCTCAATGTGCCGGCGGGTGCGCGGAAGCACTTGGTCGAGCGGCTGACGCTCACGGAGGATCGTACGCGGTTGCGGTACGAGGTTACCGTCGAGGATCCCGACTTTCTCACGGGGCCGGCTACGTTGACACAGCAGTGGGATCATCGGCCGGATCTCGAGTTTGCGCAGAACACGGGGGCGTGCGATCCGGAGGTGGCGCGCAGGTATAAGGACAGCGTGCCGAAGGATTGATCGGTCGAGCGCTACACGCCGAAGAAAAGATAGTCGATCGCAGCGAGTATGTCGTTACGACGATCGGCGAGGGATGCAACGGCTCGACCAAGACTCTGCACTGGAACGGTGGTCACGGACGTCACCAATAGCACGAACTCGTCGCGCTCGATGGCCATGATCGGCGTTAGCCGACCCGCGACAACGGGGAACGCCGCACGCGGCGCGACCGGTGCCACGGCCCGCTCGCGACCGCCTCGTGCCACATCGGCCTGGAGCACTACGACGAACGGGTAGCTCGCTCGAGCGCGTGCGACAGGATTCGCGAAGACTTCAAATTGGGCCATCGTCCGTTGCGGCGTAGTGCTCACACGCAAGCTCTGCGAAAGACCCGTGCCGTGCAACGTAGTCATTCGCCGCCGCCAAGTCGATCTCGATCTCCGCGCGCAAGACACGAGGGGACATGGCGTCCGGAAGCGCTTCCAGCTCGTCGAGCAGCGCGCGCAGCAAGCGGACCTGATCGCTGCGACCGAGCGCCCGAATCTCCTGCTCGATGTCGGCAAATACTCGCACCATGCCCAGAGTCTAACGCCGAACGCTTTCAGCGAGTCAACATCGAATCTGGGCGAACGATCTCGATATTGCCAATAGCGTAGAGGGCGTGCGCAGCAAACCCGCGTCAGATCCAGAGCGTTCGCAGCTCGAGCTCGAGTGCTTCGAACGGCTGCGCACGCACGTTTCCGTCGCCATCGTGCCGCGCGACCCGCGCTAGCATTCCGGATTCGAGGGCCAGCACCTCGAGCGACTGACGTAGCGGATCAACGAGCCAGGCGTGCATGACGCCTTCGCGTGCGTAGATGCGAAGCTTCTTCCCGCGGTCGAGCGCTTCCGTGGACGGCGACAACACCTCGCACACCCAATCGGGTGCAAGCGTGAGGTACGCCTCGTTCGTCAACGAAGGCAGGCGTTCGCGGCGCCAACCCGCGATGTCGGGAACGAGCACGTCCGCGCCAAAATGCAGCTCCGGCTCGGCGAGAAGGATCCAGCCGCCCGGCCCGTCGAAATCGAACGGGCCATCCAATTTTGCGGCGAGCTTGGTCGCGGCACGCAAATGCGGCGCGGCCGGCCTGGGCGACACGTAAAGATCGCCGTCGAACATCTCCGCGACGTAATGCTCCGGCACGCGCACGAGGTCGTCGTACGTGGCACCTTTCTTCAACGGCTTGGTAGTCACCGGACGAGTCTAGCGCCATGCGCTTTCAGCGAGTCAACATCGAATTTGGGCGGACGAACTCGATATAGTGGCGATCGCTTCGGAGCGCCTTCTCGGGGAAGTGCAATGAGCGGACTGCGGTTCTACCGTCATTGGATTGCGTGCGCGTTGCTCGTGCCGGCCGCAGCCGGCGCTCATCACTCTCGGACGCAGTACGACGGCAGTGAAGTTCAGGAAATCCAAGGCGAGCTGATCTCCGTCTCCTGGGCCAACCCGCATGCGGCTTTCAGCGTTCGCGTGACGAGCGCGTCGGGCGAAACCGCCACGTGGCAGCTCGAGTCGTGGGGTTCGCCGTACGTGCTCTCGCGCATGGGCGTGACGCAAGACCAGTTCGTCGTCGGCACCGAAGTGCGCCTGGCCGGACGCGCATCGACGCTGGTGCCCAATCGATTTTTGCTGACCAACATGCTGCGACCGGACGGCACCGAAGTCGTGCTGACGACCGAGGGCGACACGTTTTGGAACGGCCGACAAGTCGGCGGCCGCTCGCAGTGGCAGAACCAAAAGATCTCGAACGCCGCCGAAGAGAACCGCGGGCTCTTCCGCGTCTGGAGCACGGCGCGCATGGGGCAGGCCCGCGCCAACCGCATCATGCTGACGCCGAGCGCGCTCGCGGCTCGCGAATCCTTCGACCAGTCGAAAAGCTTCGTCGTGACGTGCGAGCCGCAGGGCATGCCGACGGTGATGAATTGGGTTTATCCGTTCGAGCTCTCGCGGCGGGACGCGAGCACGATCATGCTGCGTAGCGAGTACTTCGACCTCGAGCGAACGATTCATGTGGGGCCGGCGGCGGCTGTGCCCGCTGCTGGCTTGGCGCCGAGTCGCCTCGGATATTCGGTCGGGCGCTTCGAGGATGGCGGCCGGTCGTTGGTCGTCGAGACGACTGCACTCAACTGGCCGTACTACGACACGATCGGGACGCCGCTCACGCCCGATGTGAAGATCACCGAGCGGTTTACGGTCAGCGAGGATCAGTCGGCGTTGACGTATCGGCAGACGGTGACCGATCCGGCGACGTTTACGGAGCCGGCGGTGCATGAGTCGCAGCATCTGGCGCTTGGGGAAACGATCGAGCGGTTTGTTTGCGCCCCAGAGCGTTGATCCGGCGGCGCTCCTAGAGCGCGAAGCTTCGCCGAAGACGCGCGGGTCAGCGCACCTGCGTGAAGAGGAAATAGACGACGCCGAGCGTCATGACCATGTGTCCAAACGGGGCACTGTCGCGCTGCCAACCGATAGGCCGCCCCTCACGCAGCAAGGAGCTTTCGCCGCCGCGAGGGCAACACTAATCCCGCCGATACTCCGGCGGCGGAGGCTCTGCGACTCGAAGTGCGCCCAGGGGCTCAGAAAATGTACTCGTGTCGAGATCGGGATCCTCGCGAAGCTCTCGGAGAAAGACCGACGGTGCATAGCTAGAGCCAACCAGATAGACGCGATGACGGGCTCGGGTCATTGCCACGTAGAACAGTCGCCGCTCCTCGGCGTTGGGGAACAGTTCGGGTTCAGGCATCACCAGTTGCAGCAACGGATCGTCTGTAATCTCCGACGGGAAGCCGAAGCGGCCGGCACTCAGGTTGAGCACGATTACAAAGTCCGCTTGCAGACCCTTGGATGAATGCGCAGTCTTGAAGGTAATGTCGAGAGAGCGAAATTGCGTTCTCCACGAGGCGAGTCTGTTCGGCTCTTGAAAACGATAGCGTGCGAGCAAGAAGACAGAGGCGCGTTTACCGAGAGGTAGCCCTGCAGCAATTTCCGCCAAACCTGCTTCGTACTGGTCGATCGCCTCGCTCACGTTTCCATAGAATCGGGTGACGACCGCACCCGCCCTGGTTTGATCTTGGGCCTCCACCGCTTTCCGCAGCTGGCTTGGGTTTCTTTGAATGAAATGTGCGGCGACATCGCTAATTCCCTGATTCGATCGGAACGTTTGAGTAAGGTAGCTAGTCGCCGTTACACCGAAGTGCTTCTCGAAGTTGGCAAAGATCTCGATATCGGAGCCGGCGAAGCGATAGATGGCTTGCCAGTCGTCACCCACGGCGAACAACTTGCAGTGTGCCGACTGAGCAAGCAAAGCCTTGATCAGTTTGGCCCGAGACTGCGAGATGTCCTGAAACTCATCGACCAAGATCACCTTGTAAGGATGCTTGTAACGGTTGGTCGCCACATCTCGCGTGGCACGAATGATCATGTCCTCAAAATCGATCTCGCCATTCTCCCGCAGACGCGCGTCGTGAGCGGCTAAGAGCTTCCGCAACACGCGTGCAAACAATCGGGCTCGAAATGGCTGGGGACTCTTGTCGATTCGAGCCTGCAGCGTGGCTTCGTCTATCTCGTTCGATTTCGCGTGCTTCAGGACGGTACGAATAAGCCCGCCGTAGTCGGCCTTCTGAAAGTCATTCAAGCGGGTCAGCACGTCATGGACGGGGCGCGGGGCGAACCGTTGACCGCGAGTGGTCAGCATTTCCTCGAGCTTAGAAAACAACTGCCCAGACACAAAGTCAGCGAATGTCGTCGTGATTAGCGCAGTGGCCATCTCTTCGTGGAGCTGTGCTTTCCACTGCATCGATTCGGCGTAACGGGCTCCGAAGGCTGCTGGTGGCCGGCCATTCTTATCGAGCGCGTAGTGCTCAAGATAGGTATCGATGTCCGGGAGATAGAAGTCGGGGCGATACTGCCGATATTCTTGATTCGCCGTGTCGTACTCGTACGGGCGCTCGTACTCGTAGTTGACGCCCTGCATGTACAGCCAGTTGGCGATAGCAAGCTCGCCCTGAGATTTGACCACCTCACCCTGAATCGTCAGAAATCCGCGTTTGCCGTTCCGGTATTCGCCATTGGCCTGGACGAAAACGTCCCAGTCATCAATCGCGTTGAACTCGGAAGGGTCCTTAGCTGGCTTCGCGCACACTGCACGGAAGGTCACCCAGTCGATAGCAAAGGCCCAGTCGACGGCGATTTGTTGTTCGATCAGCTGGTCGATGTATGCGGAATCCGCGACTTCCTCTACGCCGGCCAGATTGGAGATCGACGGCTTTTTCCCGTCCGCTTTGGCAATGATGTCCAGTCCCAGCGCGTGGAAGGTACTCACCACAACCTTGGCGCGCCCGGGCAGCAACGCGCGCAGTTGCGCGTGGATCCGTTCGCGGAGCTCTTCGGCAGCAGCCTTGTTGAAAGCCAGCACAAGAAAGTCACTTGGCTCGTACTGCTCGGTCAGCAAGCCGTACCCAATCTTTCCTACGACCGTAGACGTCTTTCCTGATCCTGCTGCCGCAACGAGGAGGTTACGATCTTCCATTACAACGGCAGCAGTCCGCTGCTCGTGGGTAAGGGGCGTTCTTTCGACGCTGTCGAAGAACGACTTATGGCGCAAGATTTCTTGCGCAACGAAACGCTTGTTGCGAGCTGTCACGTGTTCGCGGGCGCGAGACAAAACTCCTACGAGGAGGTCGACTTGCTTTCGAAGCTCCGCTGAACCGAGTTCTCGCGGTAAAAGCGGATTGCTAATCACCGCAAGCGTATGAGCCAGTCGCGGTGGGCTGTTGTTCTCGATCTTCGACCTCCACTCTTCGATGTCGCGATGTGCGAGATATCGAGGGCGCGCTAGCAGCTCCGTCAGGCCGATGGCTAAGTGAATCACTTCGGCTTCGTTTCGGTTGATCGTGCCGATCAGGCTTTGGCCGACGGCTCCGCGCAGGCCACTAACAAAACGTGTTGCCGCGCGGTTAAGGACGCCATCGCACGAAATGCGCTCAATCGGAGTTGCAATTTCAATCTGGGACCAGATAGCGCCCGATGCCGTGGCCGCGATACATATCGCATCGAGAGCGACCTGCACGGGAGACTCGCTCGTTCTGCGATAAGTGAGGGTCGCCTCATCGAAGACGATCTCCCAGCGCCGAGAGCCGGTGAGCAGGGCCCCAAAGAACCCGGGACCGATCCTCATACGGCGCGGAAGTAACGACTGCGCGTAGCCACAAACCTTTCCTGCATAGCCAATTAGGGCCGCTTGCGATACAGAGAATCGAAGCGACGTTCGAGCTCAAGATTGGTGCCGCGGACCTGATCGACGACCTGTTTCGCCCAATCGAAATACTCGCGCTTGCGCGCGAGCGACCAGTCAGCGGGTGGGCTTGTGATGATGTCGCGCAGATTGGCTATCTTGTCGGCGAGTTTGACCAGCCTGGCGCCGGCTGTGGATTTCGATGCTTTGCTGATCTGCAGTCGTTTGCGCGATCCCTTTTGGAGCCATTTGGTGTCTGTCACCTCTGCGACGATGTCGGCCACCTTTGGCCCGAACTGCCCGCAAAGCTCTTGGTAACTGGTATCCGTGTCCTCGACTGTGTCATGCAAGAGCGCCGCCGCGATCACCGTGGGATCGTCGACTCCGCCTTCAACGCGCAGTATTTGCGCCAACGCGATGGGGTGATTGATGTAGGGTGAACAACCCGCGTCTTTGCGCCGCTGATTGCGATGTTTGTGCGCCGCAAACTCCACAGCCTTTAGTACCACGTCGAGCGGGCTCATCTGTTTACTCATGTCTTGATGCGAGCCTCCAAGAACACGCGCTCCTGGTGAAACTCCAAGTACCGCCGCTGCCCCTCGGAAAACGCACCGACATTCACGCGCTCCCCGACCGGCACGCCCATCCGCTCGAGCGACGGGCGGTGTGCCACTGGCGACACGAGCAGCCGGCCGTCGGTTTCGAACGAGATGAACCCGCGATCGAACACGTGATCGATCGTCGGCGTGAGTAGCAGGCCGTTTTCGCCGTCGAGGCACTCGGAGTCGCTGCTATCGCGCCACGGTTTGCAGTGGCTCGCGCGTAGGTGCTCGATGCGATCGACGCCGGTGATTCGGCAGCGCACTTCCACTTGGCGCACGCGTTGCTTGAACAGGCCTTGGCCGCGGCGCGCGAGAATCAGCGCCGACTTCTCGGTGTCCGCGATCGGCTGCTCGCGAATTTTGTCGACGAGATACTCTTCCCACTCGGTCTGCCCCTGACCCGGCGCACGCGACTGCTCGAACGGCCGATCGGCTACGCCTGCGTCGTTGGCGAGTGCCCGCGCCTCCGGCCCCAGCAACGCGAGCAATGCCGCGGCGAACGCGGGCTCGAGTGCAGCCAGGTAGATGCTCTGGAGCCCATGGCCGTTCGGCCGAAGGGGCGCATACTTTTCCGTGAGTAGCGGCGCCAATACGTGCATGTGATCCGCAGGGCGCAGCGGGCTTGGCAAGAGAGCGAAGCGCACGTCGATTTTCCAGCCGACGTTGGCCCAGTTGGGGCCCGCCGCACCGAACTCCGCGGGCTTCGGGCATTCGTAGCAGTACGACTCGGCGATGCCGATGGCGTGGATGCGCGTTTTATAGAAGGAGAAGACAATGTCGCCGGGTGCGACCTCGCGCATGAATTCGTAGAACGGGTTGCGGTGATCGTTGGCGTTGCGCTTCGGCGACCAGAGGTAGCCGCCGCGAGTCTCTTGCTCGAAGGTTTGGTTTTGGTTGACCCACCAATGCCGCATCGCGCTCAACTCGTAGACACCCGCGCACGGCCCTTAGCCAACCTTCGTCCGACGCTAGAATGCTCCCAGGGCACCGATTACTACAACAGAAGCCGATCGCGGGCTCACGCGGAGCCGGCCGAATCCTCGGGTATCGACGGTCTAGACAGGTGGAAGGCAGAGTGCCGCCGCTCCGAGTGACCGCCGGAGCGCCCCCGCCCTCCCGTAGCTGGTAACATCCGGGCCAGCGCCCCTGGCCGCGACTACAAGACGAGTGCCCGCAATACCGAACATCTTCTTGTTGTACATGCCTCCGTCGAACTACGAGGCGATGGTGCATTACGAGGAGACGATACGGAGCAGAGTCGCGCCGGAGCGCATCTATCGGCATATCGCTGCAGACCTGCGGCGGCAACTCGATTCCATTTTCGCGGGGCGATCGATGGCGGTATGGGGTTCGCGCGACTCGCCTGCGAACCGCGCGAAGTTCGAGAAGATGAAGCCTGGCGATGAGATCCTGATCGTCGAGGGGGACACGATCAAACTGCTCGGCAAGGTGGCGGCGACGACAGTCAACCCAGGCTTGTCTCGAGAGCTGTGGAAAAACCTCAAGGGCGAAGACACCGCAGGATGGGACCTGATTTACTTCATCGCCAACCCAAACGAGATCGATCTTCCGTTCGCCGAGTTTTGCCGCCTGCTGGGCTACGAATCGAACTATCAGCTTCGCGGGTTCACGACAGTGAGCCGCCCCAAGCTCGATGCATTTTACGAGCGTTACGACGACCTCTACGCCGTGTTGCTACTAATCAAGCGCGGACAGCCGATTCACCAGAAACCGGCGGAAGACCCGCTCGCCGCAACCGCCAACCAGGCGAGCGATCAGAAGATCCCGGTGGAGCCCGAGGATGTCGATGCCGCCCTCCGCAACGGGACACTGTCTGATCATCTGCGAATGCAGTGGACGCTCATCGGACTAGGACTGAAGTGCGGCAGTCGAGTTTGGGTACCCGCCGGCGACCAGAAGCGAATCCGAGAGCAGTATCAGTTCAACGCGTTCGAGACGAACTTCGCTGCCGGCTTGGACACTCAGACCCGCTACGTTGAGAACATCGACGTCGTCTACAAGGAAGAGTTTCGAATCGACGCTGCGTTCGAGATCGAGAACTCCACATCCATTTACTCCGGCCTGCTACGGTTCGCGGATCTGTCACTCGTCGCGCCGAATACGGTGTATCCGCTATTCATCGTCGCGCCTCAAGAGAAGCGTAATCGCCTTTACGAACAGCTACGGCGCCCGATCTTTCAGAAGCTGCGGATGCACGAGAAGGTTCGATACCTCTCATACGACGCCGTCAACGACATCGACCGTTTCTCGCGCGGCATGGAGCGCGGGCTAAACGTCGAACTCATCGTCGGCAAGTCCGAGAGCATTCGCCTGGACCGGCCGCCCTGAGGCGATGTGGCAGTCAGGTCATGCGGCTCCGCTAAGCGCCGTTAGCCTGCGTCCGCATGTCCTCAATGAACTCCGACACGGGCGTCACACCACTGACGACCAGCACGTCGCGTGAACGAGTACACGCGACATAGAGCAACTGCCGCTCGGAGTCGTAAACCTCTTGCAGGTCACCGTCTTCGCCAACCGCTTCGATACGCTCCTGCAACGGAAGCACCTCATCGTCGCAGGCCATCACCGCAACGGCCTTGAACTCCAGGCCCTTCGCCAAGTGCATCGTACCGAGCGACGCGTAACCACCTGGCACTTGCAAGTGATCGTCCAGGATCTTGTACGGTAGGCCCGCCTCCTCGGCAGCACGCCGGGCTCTCGGTAACTGTGCAGCGGAGCGAACGAACACACCGATCTCGTGGGCCGCCGTCTGTTCTGCCAAGCGTGCCGTGAGCCATTCGGCTATCTGCGTGATCTCATGCTCCTCGGAATCGCAGGTCAGCAACTTCGGGGCCGGACCGTTGAAGAGGGAGACCGTGGTATTGCGCGCATCGACGAGGCCATCCGCATCGATTGTCTCGGGACCTAGCAAGCGATCGGCCTGCATGCGGATCTGGTGCGAGGTGCGATAGTTCACGTGCAGCGTACGGGAGCGGCCCCGCACGTCCACACCCAGCGCTTTCCAAGAGAACGGCTGCTGAAAGATGCGCTGACCCATGTCGCCGGCGAAGAACAGTGCGTCCGGCCTGTGTGCACCCAACGCGGCTAGAAATCGCAGCTGGGCCACGCCGAGATCCTGCGCCTCATCGATCACCGCGAAATCGTATGGCGGGTTGCTTCGCGCCTTAAGGCCCTCAGCGATATCGGTGTACACCGTGGATTGCGTGAGCTGGCCCGTGTCGCGCAACTTAGCCAATACCTGCTCGTATACATTCCACAGTTGGCGGCGGCGGTCATCACGCAGGCGCGTGCGTCGACCTAGGCGCACGACATCCCGGTACGCTTCCCAGCTGTCGAGCGCCCACGCATCCATGACGTGATCCCATTCGGCGATGAGGAAGGCGTCGCTCAGTTTCAAATCGGGAACCGCCCTCGCCGCTTCGCGCAGCGTCTGCAGAAGCTCAGCACGAGGAACCACGCGCGCTGCCTTGCCTCTCACGGACCGATACAGCCTAGCAGCGGCGGCATCGAGCGACGCCACGTCGATGCGGTCCGCGAGTCGCGGATCGTTACCGACCAGGCGGCGCAAACGCATAGCGAGCGCGTGCGCGAGCGGCTCATCGAACGTCGCTAGCAATATGCGCGCTTCCGGATGGTGCCGAGCGAGGTACACGGCGCGATGCAATGCCACGATAGTCTTGCCTGTGCCCGCCGAGCCCGTAACGCGCGCCGAGCCGGACTGTTTTCGCTCGACAGTTTCGCGTTGGTCGGGATGCAGAAATACCGTCCAACGATCCCAAGGCGCGTCGAGCGCGCGCTCGAGCTCTGCGGCGTCTTGCATGAGTCGGAAGCGGCGCTGCGCGTCCGGATGCTCCAGCGCTTGCTGTGCTGCCGCAGGCTCCAACGGTAGTTGGTACAGAACATCCGGGGCCGCGGGTAGTTCTCCTCCGGCAGCCACTTGAAGCAACGCTTCTGCTGCCTCCGCGGGCAGGTGACTGGCCAGCGCAAGGAAGCCATCCTCGTCTGCGCGCTGCACATCGGCTAGCCAGTCTTTTGGAACACCGATGCGCAAGAGCGACTCGTCGGACAAGTCTTCGAACAGTCGTTTCGCTGGCGCCCTAACAACCTCGGACGACGGCACTGGTGCTTCGACGTGCCGCGGGACGAGGATCTCCTTGACGGTCTCGCGGACTTCGACGATCTGCGCCGCTCCGGTCGCTGGATGCACGTCCATGCGCCGCCTTTCCGCCCAGTCATACGCCTTGTCGTGGTGATCGACGTAACAGACCAGCAGGCTGCTAGACGCCTTGTGCACGATCAGCCGAATGTCGGAACCGACGCGCACCGACCAGAAGTTGCGGTCGCGCGCGCGGTCCAACTTGTGAAACTGATGGCCAGGATTCGCGGGACTCGCTTGCAGGTCGAAGACCGTAATCTTGACGTGCTTCTGCTCGTCGCCGGTTAATCGCGCAAGGCTTGCGAGGAACGTGTCGGCAATCCGGAAATCCATGCCCGAAATAGCTAGAGCGGCGCGATTAGGTGCGCATTGCTAGCCAGATCGAGCGCAAGTTGCTTCTGCCTCGCCCTGTGCATCTCTGGGTCATCGCGAAGCTGCGGCCATTGAGTGATTAATGCGTGGCGGGCTGGAGGCTCATCCGCCGCAACGTCCAGTCCTACCTCGCGCACAGCGGCCGCCCTTATGATCGCCGCGCCGCGCAAAGAGCGACCGCGCGTCGCCTCGAGTCCCAGCTCTTGCAGACCAAGCCGAGGGATCTCGCCGTGTCGAGCCACCGAAACGTCCTGCGTTTTCGGGCTCGGCAGGAATGCAGCCGGCTTCACTCCGTTGCTCGAGAGCTGATTGCTCTGCGTAAGGAAGCGAGCGAGGTCCTCGTCGTTTCCGACTTCTTCAGGCAACCCGGACAGCAGCATCCGAAGGATCCGTGATGAAGAGAATCTTCTGAATCAGTCGTCCCGGGAGGTGTACGCCATCGAAATTGATCACACCATGTTCGCGCTCAGTGCCGAACATCCACGCAAACGCCAACCGGTTCGAATCACCGACACTGACCGAAAGCACTCGGTGCCTGGACACTATCCAGTCGAGCGCAACCGACCCATCTGGCTCCGCAGCAACCTCCGGCACTCTCAAACCTTCCGGAAAGCTCCGGATGAGGTGCTCGGCGACAGCGAGTGCCCTCGGACTAACAGGCTCCGCACCGTAGCCGTCCCAGTTTTCCGTTCCGCATTCCTGCGCCAGCGTACCGAGCGATTCGAGTGCCCATGCCTTTTGGCCGCTGAGTGTCTCGGACGTGGCGGCAGCCCCAACGATGAGCTCCGCCTCGGCCGTTGCCGACGCCGCTTCCGCGGAAACAGCATTAGATTGGCGAGCGTAGTTCACCAAGCCGGTGTAGCTCGCCAAGCCAAAGTTTAGCGAAACAAGTTTAAGCATTCGTCGGTGAGTGTGTTCTGAAACACTCGGTTCTTCAAGAGTCGCAATGCCATGATTCGACTCAAAATTAGAGACCAATCTCCCACTTCGAAAGGCCGGTCGTCGAAAACCACATTGTCGAATATCAGAGCAAGACTGCCGCTTTCCGCGGGCGTGGGCTGCCGCGTGAGCACGGTGTGCACGTTCAAACCAGTCGCCTTCTCGACGGCCGAATACTGGGTAAGAAATCCGGCAAGCGCCAAACCATCCTCGTCAGGCAGCTGAGGCCCGGAGCGAAGAACACGGTCTAGATCGAGTGGATCGTCGGGCCAAGGAAACAAAATCCGGTTGACGTACCGCAGTTGTACGCGGCGGATCTGCCTTGGCGACGTCAGCTCGCGAAACAGCTCCCACGTGTGACGGATCTCCGGCAACAGGGCATCCAGGCCAGGATACGGCGCGAGCCGGTTAAAGGAGTACCCTGCTCGGCGAACCTGCACGAGCTGCTTCTCTTCGTCGGCAAGCAACTGGAACGCATCCATGGTTCGCTTCATGGATGTCTCTGTGCTCGATGCATCCGCGGTCGTCCTAATCTCATGCACTTCCGCAAAGCGCTTGCGCAGCTTCGGGTATGAGTCGGCGTACTTTTGCTTGGCGGTGTTCTCGAGCCCCAAGAAGTCCAAATCAGGCGGCAGATCGCAGTCGATATCGATCACGGCCTCGACGATCGGAGGATTTCTTAGGTGAAACGGTTCAGACACGGAACACCTTCATCACCTCATCCCCGAGGTGATTGATCACCTTCACCGCGATGCGCCCCGACTTCGGCTTCGCGAACGGCCGCGACGTATCGCTGTGCAACGTCTCCCAAGCTTCTTCATTGATCTCGGCTTTTAGCGTAGTACGCAGCGCCTTGTACGGGTCGTTCTGGCCAAGGAAGTAGGCGTGGCGGACAAAGAAGCTCTCGCCGTTGTAGTCAGTGTCGATAAACCAGCAGGCGATGCCGTCGGGGCCATCGCTGCGCACTTCGCCTGACGAGGGGTCGAACACGTCAACGCCGTTCACTTTCACCTGCACTTGGTCGCTCGCGACGGGAGAGACGGCGATGTCCGGCTCGCCGAAGATCACGAACAGGTTGCCCTTGCCAGTAGCCTTAAGGTCCGCAGCCATGTGCAGGTCAGCGTTCATGCGCGCCTTCAGCACCGGGATGCGGCCGAGCTTGTTGAACTCGTTGGCGTGAGCTTCGTAGTTGAAGGCGCAAGCCACCAGCACGTCGAAACCACCGTCACCCGCCTCGCGTGCCGCCTCTACGAGGTCGGGACGCGAAACAGTGCCGAACTCGGGACCGATGAAGATGCCGGCGCGCTTCTCAGTCTCACCTTCGAGGTAGCGCCCTTCCGCGCAGATATAGGTGCCCGGCCATCCTGTGAGCACGGTGAAGGCAATTCGGTCCTCTTTGTGCGCCTGCTGCACGCCAGCTGCCTTTAGGTTTTCCAGAATCATCTGGTCGAAGGGCGTGCCGACGGACTTGTCTTTAACCTCGTTCGGGTCAATCAGCTCGTCGTTCTCGTCAACACCGAGCATTCGGTGCGGGCTCAACGATTCCACGGTAAACGGGCCAGCCACGCGCACCTTGCGTTTGTTCTCGTACGGACGATCGTAGAGGTACTCGTACTCCGCCTTCGCAGCGATGGACTTGTCGATCTCCTGTTGGCGGGCGATGCGCGTGGACCACCAGTCCGTGTGGAGCTTCTGCGCAGTAGCTGGCCATTTGGGATCGGGCTCGCGCGGAATTTCCCAGGCCTGCCAGCTTGTCTTTAGCACGGCGTTTAGCTGCTTACCTAGCGGCTCGAGCCTCTGCTGCCACTTCTCCCAGATCACGTCGATTTCGGCGTTGTTCGCGATCGACTTAAGCGTGATATGCGGGACGCGCTCGTATACGAAGCCATGGCGAACGTTGCCATAACTGGGCTTGTTACTCGGCGCCGTGCGGGTGACTTCCGCTTCCTTCGAACGGCCTTCCGGTGAATCGGCCAGCAGGTACGAGGAATAGCGCGCGCCCATTATGCGAGCACGCGCAAGCGCGAGGGCGACACGTGACGTGTCTATTGTGATCCATCGACGACCCCATTGCTCAGCGATAAATGCCGTTGTACCCGAGCCGCAAGTAGGGTCGAGGACAAGGTCACCCGGATCAGTGGCCATTAGGATGCAGCGTTGGACTACTTTGTTAGATGTTTGCACCACGTACATGAGATCGCTCGCACCATGAGTGTCATCCCATACGTTGTGAAGCTCTTGCGCCGGAAAATCGTCGAAGAACTTGACGAACGTAGGCAATTTGGCAGGCGCCATTAACCTGTCGGCCCAAATCAGTCGACCCATTCCCACTTGATTAGTCTTCCAGCTCCGTGCACCAGGCTGAAACCTTCGTCCATCGAAATCAAACTCGTAGAAACAGGTGGCCGTATAGCCGGACGATGCAAGGTCACTTGTGAAGAATGGCCGGCTTCCAGGCGGGAGCTCCTGAGTATCCCGCCGCTCTTCGGAGGACATTTTTCGGCGAATGCCATCGCCGAGGTCTAGCCATGTGTATCCTGTTCCCAATCCAATCGGCTTCGATTCGTAGAGCTTCCTTAGCTTTGCGCGAGAGATGTCCTTTGTGTACCAAAGCAAGACATCGTAAATGCCTGGCAGGCCTGCCGTACCGAGCGGCAAGTTCTTCTTAAAGACTATCTGACTTACGAAGTTCGATTCGCCAAACACTTCGTCGGTCAACGCCCGGACACGGTGAACATTCTCATCGCCAATCTGTACGAAGATCGATCCCGATTCCGTCAGCAGATCCCGCGCGACGGTCAATCGATCGCGCAGGTACGTCAGGTAGGAGTGAATTCCATCCCGCCACGTATCCCGAAACGCCTTCACCTGTTCGGGCTCACGAGTGATATGCGCAGCGTTGCCATCTTTAACGTCGCGGCTCGTTGTCGACCACTGGAAGTTGCTATTGAATTTGATGCCGTAGGGCGGATCAAAATAGATGCACTGCACCTTGCCGCGCAGCCCCTCGCGCTCCGCGAGCGAGGCCATCACCTGTAGAGAATCGCCGAGGATCATGCGGTTCGACCAGTTCTGCTCGTGCTGGTAGAACTCGGTTTTGTCGACGCCCTTCGGGATGCCGTTGAAATCGGCGAACAGGTCCGCGGTCAGCTGGCCGGCTTCGTGCGCGGCTTCCTTCGACATGCGCGTTAGGTCGTCGATTAGCGCCTTGGGATGCACCTTCTCCTGGATGTAGAGCGGCGGCGCATGCACGACGAGATCGCTCCAGTCTTGCTCGTCCTTGCCGCGCCACACGAGCTGCGGGTCGAGATCCGTGTTGCGCGGGTAGCGCACGGGTATCGGCGCCTGCTGCGCCTTGTCCAGCACGGACTGGTGCTCAGCAGTGGGGATGTTCTTGCGTTTGTCCTCGGCGTGATTCAACGCCTCGACGGACTTCGGAGTTTTCGCAGTGGCGGTCTTCTTTCGGGAGGCCATCGTTATGAATCCAATCCGTCGGCGGTGGTCAGCATCACATCGAGCTCGGCCTTCAGTTTCGCGATCAGATCATCCTGCAGCGTGTAGACGTCTCGCAGCTCGGCGAAGGCCCAGCGGCCATAGGATTTCAGGTTGTTCACGCCCGGAATCCAATACGCATTCATCGCGTTTTTCTTGTCTTTTGCGTCTTCACGGCGATAACCCTTGATCTCTACGATCAACCGGAGCAAATCCTCTGGCCCGCGCCCGTCGTCCACGAGCAGGATGAAGTCGGGCAAGTAGCGTCGCATCGCAGAGCCGTGGCGGTACGGCACTTCGAGTCCGACGTTATGGTTCTTGGTGTACGCCACAACCTGAGCGTGTGACTCCACCACGCGGCAAAACTCAGCCTCCCAGTCGCTGTCGCAGATAACCCAGTTCACGTGATTCTTCGGCGGCGGGCCGCGCGTGTCCCAGCGGAGCGCGCGGGAGGTGTTGAAGCGCACGTGCGCCGTAGAGCCGGCCGGATTGAAGGGGTCGAGCAACGCTTTGACGGGGCGCGTATCCGCCATGGCGGTCGAGATCGCGGCCGTGATTCGGTTGCACGCCATGTCTGCGAGCTCCTGGTACATCAAGAGCGCCGGGTAGGTATCGCCCTTACACACGAGGCAGGTATCGAGCCACTCCTTAGTAATACGCTTCAGTTGGCCGAAGAGATTTAGTCGCGGGTCCTCGCCGGGATCGCGCCAGTTGGTCATTACCAGGCGTCGCGTGAGGTTGAAGATCAGCGTGGACGGGCGCACGTCGCGCAGGTGCGCGAGGCTCATGTCTTGTTGCTCGCCGATAATGCCGGCGTTGGTCGTGATGGAAGGACCCACAACCTCGGGTGTCAGCTCGAGCGTCGAGGCTTCGTCGAACTTCGCGATGAGCCGGGTATCCGGCAGTTCCACGCGGTAGCCTTCCACGCGCGGGAAGCGGATCTCGAGGTGGTCACGCTCCGGCCGCATCGCGCGCACCTGGATCGTCTCTCGCGGCGGCTGGGGCGGCGCCACCACGGGCTTGGCCGTGAAGTCGAACGGCACGCCGAAAATGTCTGCGTACTCGGTGTTGAATAGGTCTTGCTCGTTGAGCTCGTAGGACTGGCGGCGTAGCGCGCGACCGACCACTTGCTCACACAGCAACTGTGTGCCGAAGGCACGGATGCCGAGGATGTGCGTGACGTTGTTAGCATCCCAACCTTCAGTGAGCATCGAGACGGAAACGACGCAGCGGATGCCGGCGCCAAGCTGACCGGCCTTGCCGACGGTGTTCATCACCTCGCGCAGCAGATCTTGGTCGGTGAGATTGTCGGCGGCCGTCGCGTCGCCGGTGCGCTCGACGATCTCGCGGCGGAAGCGTTCGATTTCATCGGCCGCCATCGCGCGGAAGCTATCGTCAAGCGCATCGCCAGCCTCAAGCTGCTCGGAGTCGATCAGCAGCGTATTCGGGCGCGGCAGCGGGTTGCCGGTGGTCTCGTCGAAGTTTTGGAACAGGCGCAAGCGGCCGTTGACTAGCGATTCGTCGCCGGTTTCATCCTGTTTGACGAAGCCGGACACGTAGTCGTAGACCAGTTTCGAGATCGCCGTGTTCTGGCAAACGACGATGAAGCACGGCGGCACTCCGATGCCCCGCTGTTTCCAAAGATCAAAGGTCTTCTCGTAGTGGCCGTAGAGCGCCTGGAGCGCAGTCTGCAAGCGCGTGGGGATCTTCAAGGGATCGAGCTCACCACCTTTGCCGCGGCCCTTCTTCGGCATGTCTTTGCCGATGTGCTCCCAGAGGTTTCGATAGATCGGCATCTCGTTGCCGGGGATGTTCTCGGCCACCGGCACGCGCGGCAGCTTCACGATCCCGCACTCGATAGCGTCCATGAGTGAAAAATCGCTCATCGTCCAGGGGAACAACGTGCCTTCGGCGTAGCCGGACCCGGCAAGAAAAAACGGTGTGGCGGACAAGTCCATCACGCGCTGGACTCCGAGCTTGCGGTTCACGGCTTCGAGCCCGGAGATCCAGAGCCGCGCGGCTTCGTTGTTGTGCTCGGCTTCGGCCTTCTCGTCACCCTTGAGCGCCTCGTCGTCGGGCTCAGGGGGCTTCTCGCGATAGCAGTGATGCGCTTCGTCGTTCAGCACCATGATGTGCTTCATACCCATCAGATCCGGCATCACTCGCTGAATCATCTGGCCTTCAGTTTCAGTCGTCTGAAGGTCCTCGCCGGTGCGGCCCTTGAGCAGCGCGCGACCACCGGCGGAGAGGTCCAGCGTCTCGCGCAACTTGAAGGCGTGAAAGTTGGTCGTGACGATCTTGGCGCGGCGCACATCTTCGAGCAGATCGTTCGGCACCAACTCGCGGTGACCGTAATAGCTGTCCGGGTCGGAGGGCTGGAGCACGCGCAGCCGGTCTTTGATGGTCAGGCCCGGTGCCACGACCAAGAAGCCACGCGTAAATAGCTTGCTGCTCGGGCGGCGCACAGCATTAATGGTCTGCCAAGCGATGAGCATGGCCATCACTGTGGTTTTGCCTGCGCCGGTGGCGAGTTTTAGTGCTAGACGTTGCAGCTCCGGGTTTGCCTCAGCGTTAGCCGCGGCGAGATGAGTAAGCAGCGGTGCGGCGATCCGGCCCGCGCCGGGCGCAACTTCGGTGAGCCAGATTGCGGTCTCAATCGCTTCTACCTGGCAGAAAAATGGGCGCACGCTGCTGAAGGCATGGTGCCGCCAGTGCTTGAGCAGGCGCGCGGTCTCAGGCGTGACACGCCACTGGCTCTCTGGAAGTTTGCGCCAGGTGTCCACGGCACTGCGGACCTGGTTGATGATTGAAGTGAGGTCGTACTGCTGCTTCTCGGATGAAAGTCCCCTTCCCTCATCGAGGCCTAACTGGGCCTGCTTATCCTTGCCGGTGTGCTTTTTCGGCTTCGGGATCGGCGTGATCAGCGAGACCTTACGGCGCTCCGGGGTGATCTGTTGCGTCGGCTGGCCGTGCTCGTCAAGCTCCCAGTGGCGGCTGGGGTAAGCGTAGGGCGAATTGAGGATGGGCTGATTGAAGAACGCGTCGGTCATGATGTTGGCGATTAGCGTAGATCCGGATGGTGCGGCGGGGAGATATCCATAGCGAGGAGTTTCGCCCATTCATCGAGTTTGTGTGGCTCCACGTTGTTCATTAGGTACGCCAGTAGCTCGTCCTGCCGCGGCTGGCCGAACACCATTCGATACGCCGCCAACGAGCGCTGTAGATCACGAAACCGCGTCTCGTCGCGGGACAGCGGGAACATTGGGACGCGCCGCTCGATCCATGCGCCGCCCTCCACCGGATACAACCAATACGGGACGAGCCCGCGATCTCCCGGTGCAGCGTCACGACTCGCACGATTGAAGATCTCGCGCCAGACATCGGGAGCACTCGAGACCAAGGCAGCGGAACCATGCACCTTGGCTACATTCTTCCGCACGGCGTGGCCCTTGAACCGATGTACCCGCCCCTCACGCTGTTCTAAGTCCACCGGATTGGACGGCAGATTCCAGTGAACGACAGCATGACAGTACCAGTGGAAGTCCAGGCCTTCTTGCCCCACGGATGTTGACGCAAGAACGAACGGCCAGAACGGCGAGTTGAATGCGGCACCGACCGTCGTGTCTCGCCGCACACGCTCTTCGTCCTCGCTCTTGTCGCTACCGAATCGCATTGCGAACAGACTACGCATCGAGTGGCGGCGCAATTCAATGCGATCCGCTGCGGTATGCGGTTCTTCGACGTCCAGCGTCGCAGCACGTACCTGCAGAGCAGCGAGAACTGCCTCCGCAAGTTTGGGGCCAGCGTCCGTTGGCGACGCAAACGTTAGCCCACGGGCGTCGCGCAGCACGTGCAGGTATTCATCGAGCACAGCGGAGAGGCACCCATCGTGCGCATACTTCAGGACTAGCTGCCAGTAGGGAGTTTCTCTCCGCCGCTGTCGGACGAGCGCCATCGACTCGGGTCGATTGAATAGAGTTCTAAAACCCCAGCCGACAGCAGCCGCGGTATCCCGCAGGCTGAAGTCGCGGTCGGCCCCGAACAGACTTACGAGCGACCTAAGCGCACAGGTCGCCGGTCCGGCGATGCCGGAGAGCGCGAGGATCTCTACAAGGTCGTGAGGCGCCTTGCCGTCCGGCCACTGCCCTGCCTGCACAAGTCTTCGAGCCGCTTCTACGTGGCGCTGCCAACCGATGTCGGCGTCATCATCGTCTGATTCCTCGGCGGCACCCCATCGACGATGAAGGCCGTCGTCGTTCCACCATTTCTCGAGTGAAGGATCCGCCACGGCATCCATCAACATCGGCGCAGCCCAATACCATCGCTCGTCCGCGACTTGACCAGGGGATGCAAACTGGACGCTGGCCGGCAAAAGGCGCCTCACTTTCTCTTCGGCCCATCGCACCACATCCGCGGGATTGCGCTCGCCTCCGGGCCATTCGCGGCAGTAGGCGCGCGGGTCACATGCGTGGCCTAACGATGCGCTCGGGTAGACAAGCGCCAATACGGGCAGTCCGGTCAACCTGTCTTCGGATTCGCTAAAGCGGAGCAAGCCCCTTCTCAACTTGCGAGCCTCCGCCGTATTCAAGGGCTGCTCCTCATCACCGAGGAACGCACGTCGCTCGCATTCGAACGTGAGTACAGCAGCGAGCGAACGAGGCACCATGTTCCAAGCGGAGAACACTAGTCGCTTCGTTAGCCCCGTGGCTGCGGCAAAAGGACTGCCGAGCTCGTAGTAGGGCAACGACGGTGGCAACCAAAGCGGCCCCATCGCGCCAGCCTGCACGAGATCGTCCACCATCTCGCGGACACGGGCATTGGGGATCGGCGAAATCTCTCCGTATCGCCCAATGACGTCGAACGGTAGCCCTTCAGCGGCAGCAGCATCGAGGGCCTGACGCAAACTGGGATCGAAAGCTCGCCCGACGCGCCGGTCATCGATTGCGCGCCGTAACTGATAACCTTCCATGAAGTTGACCGCGTACGCTGCCGACTTCCAGTACTCGATGGGCTCGCCCACATCCAAGGCCTCGGAGAGTCGGCGGAGTGCTCGGTAAGCGCGCAGGTCCCGCGAATTCGCGCGAACGGTCTTGGGGATGACGGTGCGTAGCATTCCATTCGCTGCGGCACCCGCAGATAGTCGCTCGGTACGAGACATGACTCGGCGAAGGTGCCCCTCGATGCGGGCTTTCAAGGCCAGCAGCTCCGTCCCTTCACCCAACTGCAACCGATACATCGCATTTCGATACTCGCGCAGCAGCATCTGAAAGCCGCCGGTCGCCGCGTCGTCATCGTCGAGAAAGGCGACAGTTCGAAGGAAGTCCTCGTAGTGGTCGTCTTCCGCCTGCTCGTGCTGCAAGGTGTACGCCTTGTACGGAGTCGCGGATAACAGGAGAACGTGCGCTCGCGCTTCGTCCTTCTGCCAGCGGAAGAGCTCGTCGGCGAGCTCGCCTTGATCTGTCTTGGGGTCAAGCAGCTCTTTGAACCTTTGGAATTCGTCGAGAATGACCAGATCGGGCTGCAAGGCATTGATGCACGTCCGGGCAAGTAACGATCGCAACGCACCAACAATGCGTCTGCGGTCGTCCCTGTGTACCTGAGACAACTGGGCGCCTGCCCTCGGGAACTGCGTGCACAGCGTTTCGAACTCTGTCCGGAGCTCTGGTCGCGCGTCGAGAGCCTTGAAGAACTCCGCCGCCAACGGCTCCGAGATCTCCTCTTCATTCTCCATGTACTTAACGCGATCGCGGAAACCTGAGGCGTCCTGAACATTCCCCTGAAGAACGTTGAACACCGCTGCGCCTCTCAAGCCCCAATGCCGCCGTACGAGCACACAGAGCAGGCCACGTTCGCGCGCGGTTCCGAGGCTACCGCCTAGATTCAAAGAGGTCCCCGGCGTGAAGGCGACAAAGTTCAGACGCTCGTCCAGCCGGCTGATGTTTAGCGGGAGCAACGTAATGCGCTCCGCATCGGCGAACTTCGTAGTGGGTATCGGATTCAGGCGCGCGATGTTCTGCGCGGCAATCGCAAGGTTTGAACAGATATAGACAACGTCGATACGTGGCACGCCATTCCTCAGGAACTCGAGGGCTTTGGCAAGCACACCGCGTGCGATGAGTGTCTTTCCGAGACCAACTTCGTCGGCAATCAGAAACCGGCGGCTCCCGTCGCTCGACCTAAACAATCGCTCGAACGCGTACTCCACGGCATCGCGCTGAAAGCCATGGAGATGCCGTAGCACCTGCTCCGCTTTGAAACTATCGAGCGGGTGCGGATCGCTCATCGGTATCCTGTTCGAGTTCTTTCACTTCGTTCCACAGATCGAGCAGTGCATCGGGGATGAGCGCCTTGCCTTCGGCCGTGCGCTGCAGATCGGCGAGCAGCCGACCCATGTCGATGAGACGTTGCTTCCCGCCAACGGTGGCGCGCACGAGCGCCTCGAATAAGGGCACGCTGTCCGCGCCGCGACTGACGCTCCCGCCCTCGTTCACGTTACCGATCGCTTCGACCAACGCCGCTGTCGCACCGTCGGGCTGAAGCAGAAGCAAGAGCAGTCGAAGAAGCCGGTCGCGGTCCTTGATTTGCGCAGCGAGCAACCGTTCAAGCCTATCTTCTGGGACGCCATCGATAGGCAAATTGAGGACGAACTGCGATTCGCGAGAGATACCTTGTTCGGACGCAGATACGCGGCACGCGAGAAACGCCGAGAGAGACGAAACGTCGATCGGGCCAAAACTGGCAAGCACCCCGCTGGTGCTGTCGATCGTCTTTGAAGTCTCCGCGCCTTGTGTCGTCAGCCAACACGCGAGGTTTCCTCGTAGCGCTGCGGGTAGCTCACCGGCACTTCGTAGCTCAGCGAGATATAAGTCGTCGGCGCCGCGATCCCTAGTGCAATGCAGCGAGAAGGGTTGAGCACCTGCGAGCCGCCGCAAGACGGCGAGCCGCTCGTCGATGGCTTGCGCGATAGCATCTTCTTCCGACAACACGCGCTCGCCGGCCTGCCACGCTTGGAGCAGCGCACGCAACGTATCCTTCGCGCCCTCCTCGCCGAGCAGCGCATTGATCCCGAATGCTCCCTTCTTACCCTTGAGCTCCACGAGAAACTCGACGTTGCGTTCGAACGCTGCCGTCGTTGCGTTGGCGGACCCTAAGTACATCCTCGAGTGCCAGCCGTCGTCTTCGATGAAAAGCTTTGCGTGTAGGCCGGCGAGTTCCGAGCGCTCCGCATCCTCACGGTCCTCTTCTGGATCCTGCGCCTCGTTCGTGAGTGCGTAGACCGCTCCGAATCGCTGTACGGTCTCCGGCGGTAACGCAGCGAGCGCGTCAGGGCGGGAGACCAGGGTGCAGGCTCCTTCGCGATCCTTGGTCAGCCGATTGAGCATAGTGCTCGAAAGAAACGGCGCCATGACGAGCAACGGTCTCGAGCTCCTCTCGGGTGCGAATGGCAGACGGCGGTGGCCATCAATGCCAAGCGGCCAGAATGCGACTTCCTCTGCTTCGTCGGTTTCAAACCTCACACGCTGGACCTCGGCTGCCATCTCTTCGATTGCTGAGCGCGCCTCTGTCAACATCGGCCGTAAGGCCATTTGCGGCAGCGACGAGATGAATTCCCCCAGCGGCTTCGAAGCGCCGATGGCTCGTGTTCGATCAATGAGCTCGCCATCCAAGCGGACAACGAGATCCCAGGACCGGTCGAACGTCAGATTGCGTGTGCCGCACATGAGCCGGTATCGGACAGGTGCGTCGTCCGCAACGTAGCGAATCAACCAAACCTTTGGGTGAAAGACGCCGCTCTCGCCCTTCTTGTTGGACGGCACTCGTACTGGAACTACCGAGCGCTCCAGGTAGGTAACCAGTCTTTGGCTCGGCGGTGGCAATTTGATTTCGCCTGTCTGGCTGAAGACGTATATGTTCTGCGCGTGCCGACGCAACGACTCCAGTAGTGCGATGGGGTCCGCCGAGTTCTTGCCTTCCGTGTCTTCCCAATCGAAAAACGTGAACGCAAGCGGCGCAGCTAGAAGAGTCACTAGATCGAGAGAGTATGAAGTCGCGACGGCACGATCGAGCCGATAACCATCGGGTGGACGTAGATTCTCGAGCAGCAACGTTCGATCGCGCGGATTCAACACTTCGCGCTAGGCCTTATTCGCGAGACCCGCGACCACGTCGTCCACAAGGCGACGCGTCACCGACCATCGATAGTCGAGCGGCTCCGGGCTAGAAGCGCCACGCCAAAGGTCGAGGTGCACCTGGCTGAACAGCCGCGCGCGCGGGCCTTTGAGTTCGCGCTCACGGGCTGCGATCAAACCGCGCGCTGTTGGGTTGTCTATCGAGACCAGCGGCTGCCGGCTGAGCACCAGTTGAATCCAATCTTCCGAAAAGCGCCACACACCCCGAGGAAGCCGGGCGTTCCTTCGGCGGATACGGTCCCAGAATGAGGCTCGGTCCCACGCCGCGAGGGTTGCGTGGTTGGCGTTCGTCCTATTTCGCCAACCGGCGATTCGCTCCGCATACTCTGTGCTGTGCAAGTCCATTCGCTTCTTCTCTGCAAGAAGGAAGTTGTAGAGAAGCTGGGCACCCGACATGAGGTCTGAATAGCACCGTGCATCGTGGAGCCACTGCCGAAGATCCCCGTTCATCGCCTCCAGCTCTGGGTGCTCCCACGGGAACCCTATTGCTTCCACGCTGCTTCCTCCCTCCGCTAAGAACGCCAGCAACGACCCCTGTGCGTGGAAACGGATTTGCTCCCGGAAGAACTCGGCTTCTGCGTGCGTTAGCGCGAGCGTTGCACCTGACGGAAACGTGGCCGGTGCGGCAGGCAGATGTGGATGCCAGTTGCCGCGAAGATGGCCATGGCTCACGTCGTTGGTATCATCCCGGCCCGCTTCGCTAATCCCACGGTCGAGCGCACGGTGATACGTCGATCTCGATCCCTCGAACAACCGGAAGCCCAAGCGCCCAAGTCCGGCCCAGTAGATTTCGCTCGGCAGCCGGCGCAGCTTGGCGCCAGAGTCGATGCCGATGACGCCGCGCGTATCCTCCGATTGTGACAATGCTTCGATGAGTTCAACCTCGCCGCGCCGCGCCGCCTCTGCGGTACCCCGGCGATAACCCCGTTTCTCCAACTGTTGGTATACCCAGGCAATGAAGAAAAAATACCGACCGCGGGTCTGGATCGTGCTCGTTCCCGGAGAGAGGACGTCAGCGATGGTGTCGCGAACAGTACCGAGACCGAGCTCGTCGACGGTTTCGGATTGACTGAAAAGATCGATGACGTCGAGCGCGCGGCGGCGCTCGTGTTCGCTCGAATCCAGCCAGGCCAGAACTAAAGCCATCTACTGCTTGCCTGTCGTGAGGCGGGGATGAGCGCGTGCTGCGTCATGTCGGCTCCTGCGGCTCGTAGCCAAGTGCGAGCAAACGGGCTCTAGCCACCGCAAGTTCGTCTGGTGAGAACAGCATTCGCCAGCGCTCCTGCAAGACGGTCGCTTCCATCGATATATCGAGTCGTTTCTCCATCCAAAGCCGGGTGAGCCCTTCGGACTGCGCACTCAATCGCAGGAGCTGCCGCGCCGTTTCCAGCCCACCCTGATCGAGGACCGTGTTTCTGAAACGACTAGGGTTGTAGCGACACTCGGCGATCGCTTCGTCGCAGATGCGCAGCATGCGTTCATGAAATTCAGCGGCCAAGGCTGTTGTCGTCATTGCGGTTGGCTCAAGTTTCGAACGCTCGTTGCGTAGGTCATTGAAGCACTCTGCAACTCCTCCACGATCTTCTGTCTCAACTCTGATGGCGCAAGCACTGCGACCCCGGCGCCTTGCCGCATGACATCCATCACCAACTCCCGCGCCTCCCGATACGGAATCCGCAACTCATACGACCCGTCCGCCAACCACGTCCCCTCCTGCTGCGGATGCCACCGCTCATCCGCCACCCATCGCGCCCGTTCCGGCGTAAACCGCAACACGGCCACCTTGTCCGCCTTGCCACCAAAGATCCCGTACGCCGTCGCGTAGTGCTCATCCAAAACACTCTCGGCCACGTCGAGCGCCCGCTCGCCGACCACCGTCGCCCGCCGAATGCGATCGATCGAAAAGCTGCGCAGCGCATCTTTGCCCTCGTCCCACGCGTCGAGGTACCACGCTTCGCGGTAGTGGACGATGCGCTGCGGCGACACCGTGCGCTCCGTGAACTCATCCTTGCCACGCGAGTGATACTCGATCCAGATCTTGCGCCGCTGCAGCGTTGCCGACGCCACGACACCAAACGCCGCGCCCGCCGGCCGCGCCGCGATCGCGGGGAAGCGCAGCCGCTGCGCCGCTTCGCCCAAGTTCAAGCGCTGGTGCTTCGTGAGCTCGTCGAGCCGCTTCGCCAGCGCGCCGAAGTGCTCCTCGAGCAAGCCGCCGCCCGCATCTTTAATGAGTCGCTGCATGAGCGCGAGCGCTTGCAGCTCGTGCGCCGTGAACCAGAGGCCCGGCAGCTCGAACGCTTCGCCGGTCT
>Ga0315912_10001395_pt1 | contig 30005 bp, 27 predicted proteins | sample VfabasoilMG_FD_204469 | JGI IMG/M metagenome (GOLD analysis project Ga0315912, IMG submission 204469) | Garden soil microbial communities collected in Santa Monica, California, United States - V. faba soil | ecosystem: Environmental > Terrestrial > Soil > Garden | place: USA: California...
GCGATCCAGGAACTGCTCGGGCACGTGCAGCTGTCGACGACGCAGCGTTACACGCACGTCAATGCGGCGCAGTTGCTGGACGTCTACCGTAAGGCACACCCGCGGGCGAAGCGCACGTGACGCGCTATGTCGCGTTTCTCCGCGCGATCAACGTCGCGGGGCATGCGCGCGTGGAGATGTCAGCTCTGTGTGACGCCTTTGCTCGTGCAGGATGTGTGAACGCCCGGTCGTATATTCAAAGCGGCAATGTCATCTTCGAGACGGAAACTGACGACAGCGAGAGGCTCTTTCAGAAGATTCGAACGAATGTCCGCCGACTGACCGGCGAGCAGTCGAGCGTGATGTTTCGCTCCGCGCGTCAGATTCACGCGCTCGTGAAGGCGGCTCCGTTCAAAAGGTTCGAGAAGGATCGCGCGCTGAAGCTCTACGCCGTGTGCCTGCTGGAGAGACCGCGCCTGGTGCCGCCGTTTCCCTGGGAAGACCAGAAGGAACGGCTCGAGGCGGTCGGCACCAAAGGCCTTGATGTGCTCGTGGTCAGTCGGCGCAAAAAGCCGCGTCTCTTCTACGGCTTCCCGAACAGCTTCGTCGAGAAGATGCTCGGCGTTCCGGCCACGAGCCGGAACTGGAACACGGTGAAGAAGGTGGCTGCGATATTGAGCGACGCCTAAAGAGCAGTCTCCATGACGCTGCGTACCCGCATGGCGATGTGCTGAGCGTCGACCCCAGATTCCGAACGGGCAGTGACGGGAGGCAGCGGCTCGTGAAATGTGACCCGCACTTTCGCGGGTCGCGGCCAGCGTGACGAGCGTGGCCACACCCGGACGGCGCCGTCGATCGTCACCGGGACGATCGGGACCTCACCGATCTGTGCAATCCGCGCGAACCCATGAAAGAAGTCGAGCAGGCGCCCGTCTGGTGACCGCTCGCCCTCAGGGAAGACCAGCACCAGTTCGTTCGCACGCAGGTAATGCAGGCACGCCTTGATGGCACCCGTATCCGCGCTTCGTGTCGTCACCGGGAAGGCGCCGTAGAAGCGCAGGAGCATGTCGATCGGACGCGTCACGAACAATTGCTTCATCGCCATGAAGCGGACGGAGCGCGGGAGCGCGGCGCCGACGAACAACGGATCGAGGTAGCTTTGATGGTTGCAGACGATCAACGCGGGACCGGTGGGTGGAATGTGCTGTCGCCCGCGATACTGGATCCGACACACCAACCAGAACATCATCAGGAGCCAACGCTTGGTGAGCGTCACGAAGAGGGCGTCTCGCATGCGTCCGGGGTGGCGTGGTCACAATAGCGTACACCGCTGGGATCGCTTTCCCGCCCACCGCCCGCTCGATATACTCCGCCACACTCTCATGTGCGGAATAGCCGGTCAGATCGCGATTGCGTCAGGCGTGCGCGTCGACCGCGAGGTCGTGCCGCAGACGGCGGCGCTGCTCGCGCATCGAGGTCCTGACGGGTGGGGCTACGCCGTCGATCCGGCCGAGAGCGTGCTGCTCTTGAACACGCGCCTCGCAATCGTCGACGCCGTGGGCGGTCGGCAGCCGCTCACCAACGAAGACGGTCAGATCTGGGTCACGCTCAACGGCGAGTGCTATGGCTTCGAGCGACAACGACGGTGGCTCGAGTCGCGCGGGCACCGATTCCGCACCCGCACTGACACCGAAGTCCTGGTGCATCTGTACGAAGAACTGGGCGAGTCGTTCGTCGAGCGGCTGCGCGGCGAGTACGCGTTCGCGCTCCACGACCGCCGTCGCGGCGTGTGCCTGCTCGCGCGCGATCGTTTCGGCGTGAAACCGCTCGTGTTCACCGAGCATCGCGGGCGTTTGCTGTTTGCGTCAGAGGTGAAGGCGCTCTTTGCGGACGATACCATCGAGCGCGTGCTCGATCGCGAGCACGTGCTTCACGCGGTCAGCGGGGTCTTCCTGCCGCAGCGCACGTTCTTCAAGGGTGTGCGGCATGTCGAGCCGGGCGCATTCGTGCGGGCGGAGGTGGGCCGTGGATGGACCTCCGTGCGGTACTGGAACCTGCCGTTTCGCAGCAATCCAGACGACTCTGCCGAGCCTCGGCCCGGAGATGCCGATGCCATCGCGCGGTTCGGCGACAAGCTACGCGAGGCGACGCAGGTGCGGTTGCACGGCGACGCCAAAGTCGGCGCGTACCTGTCCGGCGGAGTCGACTCGGCCGCCGTACTCAATGCCATCTGCGAGTCAGGCTCAGCGGCGCCCGCGTTCACGGTCGGCTTCGAGGATTCTCGATTCGACGAAACGGCGGCAGCTTCCTTGGTCGCGCAGCGTCTTGGTGCGGCTCATCACGTGATCGGGGTCGATTCAGCGCGGTTGGCCGACGCGTTCGTCGCCTCCGAGTGGCACAGTGAAACGCCGGTCATCAATGCCCACGGCGCGGCCAAGTTCATGCTGTCTCGGCTGGCGAGCGCACACGTCAAAGTGGTGCTCACAGGGGAGGGCGCCGACGAGTTGCTGGCTGGGTACCCGCAGTTTCGTCATCAACAGTTGATCGAGGCGTGCCGCCAGTCTCCACGAGATCGGCAGGCGGCCGCCCTCTTGAAGCAGTTCATCTCGTCGAACACGGTGGTCGCCGGCATCACCCCGTTCGAGAGCTACCCGCACTACGAGCAGATCGTGGCGCGATTCGGCGCCTATCCGTACACGGCGGCCAGGGTGTTCCCTCTTCAGGGGAAGATCCGCTGGGTGTTGTCGGCGGAGTGTCGCCGGACGATGTCGGGAGTCGACACGCTGGCCTCGCTCGAAGGAGCCGTGGGCGCGCGGGCGTTGGCCGGGCTGGACCCAATCAGCGCATCACAGGCCGTACTCTTTCGCACGCAGTTGCCGGGCTACATCCTCGTCAATCTTGGCGATCGACAGGAGATGGCACACAGCGTCGAGGGGCGTACCCCGTTCCTGGATCATGAGCTCGTCGAGCTCGCGTGCGCGCTGCCAATGCGTCTGAAGCTCGCCGTGCATCGCAACAAGCACGTTCTCCGCAGCCTGCTCGATCGTGTGTTGCCGACTGCGAGCGTCCGTCCCAAGAATATTTTTATGGCGCCGTCGACGCGCGCGCTCGGACTCGACGGTTCGATGTCTTCGCTGGACGATTGGTTGTCGCCGCGTGCAGTACGCGAGGCCGGCGTCTTCAGTCCACTCGCATTGAGCGCATTGCGCCGTATCGTGCGTCACACGCCACACGGCTCGCGCTCATCGTCGATGGCCGAGGCGGCACTGGTGTTCGCCGTCTCAGTCAGCGTGCTGGACGGCCTCTTTTGTCGGGGGTTCGCCGCGGCCAAAGCCCGCTACGCTCCCGACCCCGCCAGGTTCGACCTCGAGTCAGGACGTGTCGACGAAACCGCAATGGCACTGAACTGACGCGTCAAATCGCCCCAGCCGATCCCTGTCGGCTGGAGCATCCCACGAGTCAGGCTATGCGCTGAGCGCGTTGGCTTCGTGGTGTTGCAGTGCCGCGCGACGGCTGCGCGGGAAGTCGATGCCGAGCGTCTTGATCTTGTAGTTCATGACGCGCGGGCTGATTGAGAGCAGCTCCGCCGCATCCTTCTGAACCCAGTTCGACATCTTGAGTGCCTCGACCAGCGCGATACGCTCCACTTCCTCGAGAGGAATGCCCGTCGGCGGAATCTTCACCACCGATGCGCCCTCACGTGGCGTACCACTGGTGCCGAAGTCTCCGAGCCGCAGGTCGTCGATGGCGATGTGGCTGCCTTCTGCGAGCAGCATCGCGCGCTCGATGGCGTTCTCCAGTTCCCGGATATTGCCTGGCCATTGGTAGCGCATCAGGAGCTTCAATGAGTCAGGATCGAGGCCGACGATCTTCTTCTTCAGCTCGCCCGAGAATCGACGGATGAAGAAGTTGGCCAGCTCCGCGATGTCGTCCTTGCGCTCCCGCAGCGGCGGCATCTCCATCGTCACGACGTTGAGGCGGTAGTACAGGTCCTCACGGAACTGGCCCGCTTCGACCATCGTCGGGAGGTCGCGGTTGGTGGCGGCGATGAGTCGGACGTCCACCTTGATGGTGCGGGTGCCGCCGAGGCGCTCGAACTCATGCTCCTGGAGCACGCGCAGGATCTTGGCCTGCGTGTTGGCGCTCATGTCGCCAATTTCGTCGAGGAACAGCGTGCCGCCGTCGGCCTGCTCGAAGCGGCCGATGCGCTGTTTGTCCGCGCCCGTGAATGCGCCCTTCTCGTGTCCGAACAGTTCCGATTCGAGGAGGTTCTCCTGCAGTGCCGCGCAGTTCACCTTGACGAAGTTGCGCGCCGCGCGGAGCGAGTTGTGATGCACGGCGCCCGCGATGAGCTCTTTACCGGTGCCGGTCTCTCCACGAACCAGCACAGTGGTATTGCTCTTGGCCACCTTGCGAACGACGGTGAGCACTTTCTCGAGCGCGCCGCTCGACCCGATGATGCGATCGAAGTCGTAGATGTCGCCGGCGGCGTGACGGAGGTAGTCGATCTGATTCTGCATCCGGCGCATTTCGAGCGCCTTCTCGATCTTGACCTCCATCTCCTCGATTTCGAACGGCTTCTGCACGTAGTCGAACGCGCCAGACTTCATTGCCTCGACCGCCGTCGAGACCGATCCGAACGCGGTCATCAGGATGATGGCCGATGAGGGATGCAGTGTCTTCGCGGTCTTGAGCACCTCGAGACCGGTGCTGCCACCCATCTTCAGGTCGCTGACGACGACATCGAAGAACCCCTCGTGGAGCTTCTCGATGGCGGCGTTACCGTTCGGGGCCTCCTCGACGTCGTGGCCGGCCTCGGCCACCGACTGGGCGAGGCCCCGGCGGAGCGAGTCGTGGTCGTCAGCGATCAGTATCCGTCCCATGTCTATCCTCTAGTCCTCGTCGCCGCCCAGTACCGGCAGCGTCACTCGAATGGTCGTGCCTTGACCTACGGCCGTCCGCATGTCAATCCGTCCGTCGTGTGCGTCGACAATCTTTCGAACGATTGCCAGTCCCAGCCCCGACCCCTGCGGCTTCGTCGTGAAGAACGGGTCGAAGACTTTTTCCGCCACATCAGGCGGAATCCCTGGGCCATCGTCGGCGACTTGCACGAGAACGGCCTCGCGCGGATCAGTGCCGTCCTCGAGTCGCAGGCGGCTGGCCGTGATGCTTACGTGCCCGGAGCCTCCCATCGCCTCGTAGGCGTTCATCAACAGGTTGGTGAAGACCTGCGTGAGCTGGTGCTGATCCGCTTGAATCTGTGGAAGGCCTTCGGGGATGGCGACGGACACTTGCACGTCGCCCCGGCGAGCCTTGGTATCTGCGAGCTGAATCGCCCCTTGAACCGCGTCGGCCACGGCCGTGTGTTCGACCTGCAGCCGAATCGGTCGCACGAAGTCGAGGACTTCCTGCACGATCGAGTTCGCCATCTTGGCTTCTTTGATGATGTCCGTCAGCACCACCTGTGCATCGGGCACATCCGCAATCTTTCGGCGAAGCAGACCGGCCATGACTTCGATTCCCGCGAGCGGATTCTTGACCTCGTGTGCGATGACCGCGGCCATCTCACCGACCGCTGCGAGCCGGTCACGGAGCCGTTCGCGCTCCTCCAACTGCTCGACCCGCGTCAGGTCTTTGAAGAACATTGCGGCGCCCACCACGCGGCCGTTGTCGTCCGGCACGAACGTCACGGTGTAGCCGATGACTTTGTTCGACGGCTTGAGCCGCATCTCCACACGGTTCGGCAGGAGGTGCAGGTCGAAGGCACCCGTGAGCACGCGAACGACGTCGGGGTGGTCCTTCAAGACCAGCCCAATCGGGCGCCCCACATCGTCGGGGCGGGCGGAAACGCCGAAGATCCGGTACGCCTCGTCGTTGATCAACGCGAGCCGTCCGTCACGGGTTATCGCGAGAACGCCGTTGCGCATTCCTGACACGATGTGTCTGAAAAATGCATCGCCGGTCCCCTGTGCATGAGTCGTGGACACGCCGTCTGCCTCCCGGACAGAACTCGACGCAGACCGGCCGTAAGACGCCGGCGGCGCTACGCGAGGACGGGGTTTGGTCATCACACGAGGCTCCACAAAACAGACCTCAAGCCAGTCTGGAAAAGGCAAAGCGCGTGCCCGCTGCCGAGTTTTGGTATCAGCACACCAATAGGCGGTTTTGGGCGTGATCGGGACTGGGATGGAACAAACGAAATTACAGAACTGTAAGTCTACCGCGCTTTCCGTAGGGAGGGAAGGTAGCGACTTACGATTCGGAGGATGAATCGCTGCAACTAGTTAGGAACCCTGGGCTTTCTGCGCATGCTCCTGGAGGGCCTCCCATTGGGCCATCAGGTCGCCGACCTCCCACATCAGCGCCTGATGACGATCCAGAACCTGCTTCGAGCCCTCCCTGTCATCGTAAAAGCCGGCGCTGGCCATTTTGGCTTCGAGCTCTTTGACCTGCCCTTCTCGTTCGGCTATCCGACCCTCGAGGTCGGTAATCCGCTTCTGGAGGGCCTGGGCTTCACGGTCTTTCTTCCTCCGTTCGGCCTCGAGGCGCTTTCGCTCCTCCCGGTCCCCAGTCCCCGGTCCCCGGTCTCCGGTCGGCGTCTGCGCGACCTGCGGGCTTGCCAGTTTGGGAGTTGGCCCCTTGGGAGTTGGGAGTTTGGAAGTTGGGGCTTTGGGAGTTGGGAGTTGACTGGGTTCCTGCGGGTGTTCCTTGTGCCACAAGAATTCCTTGTAGGTTCCTGGGTAGACCAGGGCCTGGCCGTGGCCGATCTCGATGATCTTGGTCGCGAGTTTCTCGACGAAGTAGCGGTCGTGCGACACGATGATCAGCGTGCCGCCGTAGTCCTCGAGCGCATCGAGGAGCACGTCCTTCGAGTCGAGATCCAGATGGTTCGTCGGCTCGTCGAGCAGCAGCGTGTTGGATGGCCGCAGCAGCATTCGTGCGACCGCAAGACGCGTGCGTTCGCCGCCTGACAGCACGCCCGCCTTCTTGTAGATGTCGTCGCCCGAAAACAGGAAGCCGCCCAGGATGTTGCGGATCGCCGGCACCATATCGTTTGGCGATCCAGCCTGGAGCGTTTCGTACACGGTCAGCACTGGATCGAGTCGCGTGGCTTCGTCCTGCGCGAAGTACTCCATCACCACTTGATGGCCGACGATTCGCTCACCGGCATCGGGCGCTTCTTCCGCCGACAGCATGCGCATCAGCGTGGACTTGCCCGCACCGTTTGGTCCCACGAGCGCGATTCGATCACCGCGTTCGATGTGGAGATCGATCTTGTCCAGGACCTTCAGCGGACCGTACGACTTCGAGGCGTGCGTGATCTCGAGCACCGTGCGTCCGCTCTTGGCGCATGCAGGAAAGCGGAAGTGAATGCGCTTCCGTTCCGGCGGCACCTCGATCGGCACCACCTTCTCGAGCATCTTGATCCGGCTCTGTACCTGCGCCGCTTTCGTGGCCTGGTAGCGAAACCGGTCGATGAACATCTTGACGCGCGCGACTTCCTCGTCCTGATCTTTCTTGGCCTGTCGCAGCTGCTCGAGCATCGCGTCGCGCTGCTCGATGTACTTGCTGTAGTTACCGACGTAGTCGGTCAGCTTCCGCAGATGCACGTCAGTAATTCGGGTCACGACAGCATCCAGGAAATAGCGATCGTGTGAGACCAGGATCACCGCATAGGGATACTCGTGGAGATACTCCTCGAGCCAGTTGCGCGCCTCGAGATCGAGATGGTTCGTGGGCTCGTCGAGCAACAGCAGATTCGGCCGGCCGAGCAGCAGTTTGGCGAGTGCGATGCGCATCTGCCAGCCGCCTGAGAAGGTCTCGCACGGCCGGCTCGCATCGTCAGTATCGAACCCCAACCCGCGGAGGACCGACGCGATCCGCAGGTCCATGCTGTAGCCTTCGTCCAGGCGGAAGCGATCCTGGAGCTCGGCATACCGCGACAGCATCGCGTCGTGCGCGTCCTGCGGAATGGATGCATCACCGAGCTTGTGCTCGATGTCATGCATCTCTGCTTTCATGTCCAGCAGCGGCTGAAACGCGCTGCTCGCTTCCTCGAAGACCGTTCGTCCCGAATGGCTCAAGCCATCCTGCGGCAGGTAACCAATGGAGAGCCCCGCTGGCTTCACCACACCGCCCGAATCTGATTCTTCGCTTCCGCCGAGGATCTTGAGGAGCGTGGTCTTCCCGGCGCCGTTTGGCCCGCACAGACCGACGCGTTCGCCGTCGCCGATCTGCCACGTCACGTGATCGAACAGGACGCGGTCGCCGAAGGTTTTCGTGAGGTCGGAAAGCTGGATCACGCGGGTCGTGCACCCAGGGCCTTGGCCGCTGCCGCCAGCACCTGGGTCGTGCCGAAGGGTTTCGTCAGATACCCCGCCACGCCGAGGTTGAGTGCCTCGATCGCGCTCGACTCCGTCGAGTAGCCCGTGATGACAATCGCCTGCAGCGCGGCGTGAATGCGCTGTGCCTCGCGAATGAGGGTCAGGCCATCCATGCCGGGCATGTTCAGGTCGGAAATGAGCAGATCGTAGTGCGCGTCGGGCTCGCGCAGAAGACGGATCGCCGCATCGCCGTCGGCCGCGACCTCCACGTCGTAGTTGGTCTCCAGCATCCTCGAGAGCAACTTTCGAATGCTCTCCTCATCGTCAACGAGCAGGATTCGGCTGCGTGCCGTGCCGGTGCCTTTGGCGTCGGTATGCCGCTGTCCTTCGAGCCACTTATCGATGTCGCGCTTGCGGAATCGCCACTGCCGGCCGACGCGTACCGCGGGGATGCTCCCGGCTTTGATGAGTCGATACACCGTCCGCAGGTTGACGTTCAGATACTCGAGGACCTCCTCGGTTGTCAGGAAGGTCTCGTCAGTGGGCAGGTTGAGGGGCACTGGTTTCTCGCTCTCGCGCTATTTGACATTGTATACCGCCGGTTGCGGGCCGGACGGTCTAAACCACAACGCCTGAAAGACTTAGAGTGCAAATGTCGGTCATCGTCTGGTGCGCGGACCAACGGGCCTGCGGCCGTATGATCGGGGAGAGACGACCGTGCGACGGTTACCACCGTCTTACAGGCAGACGGACTGTTCGTTCCTTGCTGATGACGCGCACTGATGAGGAGCTCGTCGCCCTCTCCAGGACGGGTGACGTGGATAGCTTCAATCAGCTCATCGTGAGATGGGAGCGGCCGATCTATGCCTTGGCGTATCGCGTGCTCGGCCGGGAAGAGGACGCGCGCGACGTGTGTCAGGACACGTTCCTCCGCGCCTACCGGGCGTTGCCCGGCTTCAAGGGACAGGCGAAATTTTCGTCGTGGCTGTATCGGATCGCGCTGAATCTGTGTCGCGACTGGATTCGCCGTCAGCAGCGTGCGCCCGTGTCGCAGATGCCGGAAGATATCGACCCGGCGGAACTGCTTGCCGAGACCGAGCCGACGGAGTCGATCGAGGATCTGGTCGCTCGCCGCGAGCTGAGCGCGATCGTCGCGGAGGCCATGAAGTCGCTGAGTGACGAGCAGCGCACGGCGATCATCCTGAAGGAGTACCACGGGATGACGTTCCAGGAGATAGCGGACATGCAGGGATGTCCGCTGAGCACGGTGAAGACGCGGTTGTATCAAGGGCTGTCTCAGTTGCGGAGGCAACTCGAGCGGCGCGGACACGGGATACCGGAACTGGTGAAACGGACATGAGCGTGACATTCGAGTGTGGAGATAAGAACGCGTTGGTCGCGTATTTGTACGAGGAGTGTGAGCCAGAGCTGCGAGACGTCATTTCTGGCCATCTCACTCGATGCGATTCGTGCTCCAGCGAGATCGACGGGCTGGGGTGGACGCGCCAGCGCCTCGAGGTCTGGGCCCCTCCGATGCCGGAGCTCGGGTTCCAGATGCCGGTGCCCGCTCAGGAAGTGCGGCTGCCATGGTGGCGAGCACCACTGCCTGCCTGGGCGCAGGCGGCGGCCGCGCTCGTCATCTTCGGCGTTGGTCTGTCCGTCGGTCTGGCGCGCGGTCCGGTTGCCGCACCGCAGCAGGCGTCGAGCCCCCGGCCCACCGTCACCGTTCCGGCAGCACCAGTAGACACAGTCTCGTCAACCGATCTCGCCGACCTCGAACAGCGACTGAAGTCCGAAATCTCGCAGATGCGCACGACCGCACCTGTTCGGCAAGTCGCCTCCTCCACGGCCTCGTCTGACGAAGAAATCATGAAGAAGGTTGAAGCGCTCTTGACGCAGAGCGAGGAGCGGCAGCGGCGTGAGTTCACGCTCCGGTCCGTCGAGATGGCGCGCGATTTCGAAGCGCAGCGACGCGTGGACATGGCGTCCGTGCGAGAGACCGTCGGGCAGTTCCAGGGCGTAACCGGTACCGAGATCCGGCAGCAGCGTGAGGCGATCGATCGTCTCAACAGCTACATCATCAGAGTGGGGCAGCAGGGCCGATAGGCCAATAAGAACTTGGCGTGGTGGAAGTGGCTATGGTGAGAATCACGACTCTCGGGATCGCGGTGGTGCTGGCGGGGACCGCCGTTGCCGCACAACAGGCAGACGACTCGCAGGTGAGAGCAAGACAACGGATCGCGATGATGGAGGGAACGCTCGAGAGCGCCGTCAAGATCGGCGCCGAGAATCTGCTCCGTCAGGTACGATCCGCGGTGCCCGATCCACCGATGCTGGCCGGGTACCCAGAGGTCCACGGTTTCCGTCTGGATGGATACGGCGTCTTCTTCGACGTGGGCGTGCCGATGCTGCGGCTCCCAGTGACGTGGCCGCTTCGGACGTTGATCACCAGTGACAATCGCGACCTCGAGAGCGTGGCTGCGGAATTGAAGCAGTTGATCGCGCAGATGGACGCGCGATACCAGCCGCAGTTTGCTCAAGCCGTTCGACGGCTCGAGCTGCGGGCACAGGCACAGGGTGGGATGACGTTGCGCAGCCCTGGCGCGACAGTGAACGCGAGTCAGGTTGCTGCGCCTCCTCCGGCGAACGTCGATGCGCGCGTCCTCGACAACCCCGCCGAGGGATACACGCGCGAGGTCAAGTCGGCGCTCATCGACGCAATGATTGAGAACAGCGGTCCGCTGACGCTCGGTCCTGAAGAGTGGCTCACCGTCGCCGCGCGCGACAACGTTCCTCGCGATCCGCTGAGCCCGGGCGATATGGCCGACTTCAGCACCATCATCTTCCGCGTGAAGGGGAGCGACCTGGCGGCGTTCCGCGCCGGACGGATGACGCTCGAAGAAGCGCGTCAGAAGGTCGAGGTCCGGGAATACTAGGCCAATCCTTGGAACTCGGCCGCGGCGACGGTGTCTCATCAAGTGGCTATGTACAATTCCGCCATGCTGACCCGCCTCACCGTTTGCCTGGGAATCGTCCTCCTTGTCGCGGGGTGCCGATCGCGCGAGGTCGAGAAGGACCTTTCGATCACCGACATTCACACCGGCTGGTATGACGTCGGCGTCGTAGACGGTCAGAACAAGCTGGTCCCCAGCATCACGCTGCGACTGCAGAACATCTCAGCGGAAGCCATCGCACGAGTGCAGATCAACGCGGTTTTCAGACGCGTCGGCGAAGCCGAGGAGTGGGACGCGCACTTCGTGCGCGGCATCGGGCCGGATGGACTGGCACCCGGCGCAAAAGGCGAAGAGCTGGTGCTGCGCTCCGACCGCGGCTACACCGGTCAGCAGTCGCGCCTGCAGATGCTGCAGAACAAGGAGTTCGTCGACGCGCGCGTGCAGATCTTCGGCAAGCACGGCTCGCGCAACTGGGTGAAGATCGGGGAGTACACGATCGACCGCCAACTTCTCACTGAATAGAGTCAACTCCCAAGATCCAACTCCCAACTCCCAAACGTTGCCTCCATCAACCGAGTTCCTTGGGAGTTGGGAGTTGGTAGTTTGGGGGTTGGGAATTGACTAGTTTCGTCTTTGGAAGAAGTAGTAGACCGGGATCCCAGCCAGGATGATCAGCGTTCCGATGCCTGTCACTCGCGGATCGGAATAGTACGCGTTCAGCACGATAGCCAGGCTCACGAGCACGAAGATCGCCGGCGTCCACGGATACCCAAACGCCTTGAAGGGACGTGGCGCCTCGGGATCCTTCGCCCGGAGCACGAACACGGCGGCCACCGCCGCTCCCGCAAACAACGTGATCGCGAAGCCGACGTAGTTGGCAATCGCATCGAGACTACCAATCAGGATCAGCAGGATGGTGAACGCCGCCTGCGCGATGATCGAAGCCGCCGGCGTCTTGTACTTCGGATGCACGCGCGCCGCGCTCTTGAAGAACGCGTTGTCGCGCGCCATCGCGAAATAGACACGCGGCCCGGCGAACGTCCACGCGTTGATGCCGGCTGCCAGGCTGACGATCGCGACGACGGCCATGATGTCGCCGGCACGTGTGCCGAGGAGTCGATCGGCGACGACGTCGAGGACGCTGCCCTGGATCGTCGCGAGCTCACCGATCGGAATCACGTAGAGATAGAGGACGTTGATCAGCAGGTAGATGACGGTGACGACCGCGGTGCCGAGGAGCAGCGAACGAGGCACGTTGCGCCCCGGATCGCGAATTTCCTCCGCCATGTATGCCGCAGCGTTCCAGCCTGAGTAAGTGAACATCACCGGGATGAACGCGAAGATCCATCCCGTGGCGGTCACCGCTCCCACCGACTGAGTGAGATTCGAGCTCTGTCCAGTGCCCGCCGTCAGCCCGAACGCGATGAACAGCACGAATGCCGTGATCTTCAGCGTCGTCAGGAAATTGCTCGCGAAACGTCCCGGCCCGACGCCGCGGATGTGGATGAACGCCGCGGCCACGACCACCAGGGACGCGGCGATCGTGTGTGTCGAGAACGAGAAGACGATCGGCGTGAGTGGGATCGGGATCGCGAGGAATGGTGTGGAGTTCGCGATGCCCGGGAAGAATCGATCGAGCGTCACGATGAGGAAGACGGCGCTCGCCGCCATCGCGCCGCTGAACCCGGCGACGAACGACGTCCATCCGGTGAGGAAACCCGCAAGCGGTCCGTACGCTTCACGCAGGTAGACGTACTCGCCGCCCGCCTTTGGACGGAGTGCCGCCAGCTCTGCGTACGCCATCGCGCCCATGAACGCGAGCGCGCCGCCAGCAACCCATGCCAGCAGAAACCAGGGCGCGTCTGGAACGGCAGAAGCAACCGCAGGGGATCGGAAAAGAATGCCACCGCCGATGACGTTGGCGATGATGATGGCTGCTGCGTCGAATGGACCGAGCCGCCGCTCGAGAACCGGAGATGAGGCCGTGGAGGTCGTAGTCACCCGCGGATTATATGGATGGCGCTACGAACTCCCAACCCCCAATTCCACGTGTTCAGGGTTGTGGCGGCAGTTCCGGATAGAGCGGACCCTGTCCCTGCTGTTCCGGAAGCAGATCGCCTTTGTAGGTCACCTTCTCGCCTGGCGTGATGTGCACGTCGAAGTCGAGCGGCTCGAAGCCGGGCGCCACGATCTCAACCTTGTACTCGCCGCCCTCGAGCCTGAGCGACTGGAATGTGCCGTCGAATTGATCCACCGTGCCGGCGTAGGCGCCGTCGATGAACACCTGCGCATCAGGCGGACGCACTTGCAGTCTCAGCTCACCCGTGGGGTATCCGTAGGTCCCGTAGTACGAACCAGAGTTGTCGTAGCGATACACCGTGGGCGGATAGAACACGTACGAGTTGTAATGCAGGTCGAAGTAGAAGTATCCGCGCCCATACGGGCCGTAGCCGTACGCGTACGGATAGTAGTAGTAAGGCCGCGCATGCCCGTAATACGGATAGCCGGAGTAGTAGCGATTGTTGTACGCGCGGTATCGCGGCGACGTGACGCGATAGCCATTGTTCCAGTTGCCGTTGTAGCGTCTCGGGTCTGATACACCGGGACGAGGAACGGCCACGCGAGGCTGCGCACCCACGCGACCCTGATCGAATCTCTCACTGGTGCCGCGTCTCAAGTCGGTAGTTGCATCAGGAACCCGGCGAGGCTGGGCCTGGCGAACATTTCCCTGTTGCCGCACCTCGGTCTGCTGACGCGGACGGTCGTTCGGGACGGCCTGCGGCGGCCTCGACTCGGGCTGCGCTGCCGCCTGTCGGCGGCCTCCGCCGTTGCCGTTGCCATTTCCGTTGTCGGCACTGCGTGGCGCGGCGCGACGTTGTCCGCCGTCCTGACCGCCGCTCTGACGTTGCGCAGCACCACCACCGCCGTTACCACCCTGTCGATCACCGCCTTGACGCCCGCCGCCCTGCTGTGCCCCACCTTGCTGTCCGCCGCCTTGTTGTCCACCACCACCGCCACCGGACCGCGATTCGCCGCCCGGGTATCGCTGCCGCTGAGCGCCTTCTGTCGGGCACACGAGCGCAGCAGATGAGATGACGACTACTGCTGCAACGAGAAGTGGTTTGACGCGCATGCCCTCTGACTGAGCAACACCGTTGCCAGTCCCGGAGAGCGAGATTTGCCCAGAAACGAGGCGAGGATTTCAACGGTTCGGCCAGGTGTCCTCTCCAAGAGCGAAAGGGCAGGACAGTTCAAAGGTCAACGGTGGGCAGTCTTAAGGCTGCATCGCGTGATGCGGATCCCGAAGGCCCAAGGACGAGTCTATATACTGCAATGATGCATGCCACGACGATTCTGGCGCTGCGGCACAAGGACCAGACGGTCCTTGCAGGAGACGGCCAGGTCACACTCGGCGCAACTGTCGTCAAGCAGAGCGCCCGCAAGATCCGGCGGCTTTACAACGAAACGATCCTGGCGGGGTTCGCCGGGTCGGCCGCCGACTCATTCGCTCTCTTCTCCCGCTTCGAGTCCAAACTGGAGCAGTATCGCGGCAATCTCGAGCGCGCGGCAGTCGAACTCGCCCGCGACTGGCGCACCGACCGATATCTCCGCCGGCTGGAAGCGATGCTGATCGTCGCCGATCGCAAGTCCACGTTCCTGCTGTCGGGCACCGGCGATCTCATCGAGCCCGACGATGGCGTTGTCGCAGTTGGCTCGGGAGGTGCGTACGCAATGGCTGCGGCGCGCGCGCTCGTGAAGCACAGCCCACTGACCGCGCGGCAGATCGCGGAAGAGTCGATGCGCATCGCCGCGGACATTTGCATTTATACAAACCCGAATCTCACGATCGAAGAGCTTTAACCGAGGACAATGGCAATCTCTCTTCCCGAGCGCACCACGACCGCCGTCGGCTCCCTGACGCCGCGCGAGATCGTCGCTGAGCTCGATAAGTACGTGATCGGGCAGGCCAAGGCGAAACGAGCTGTGGCCATCGCCCTCCGCAACCGTCTCCGTCGTCAACGTCTCTCTGCGGACATCGCAGACGAGGTGACGCCCAAGAACATCCTGATGATCGGTCCGACGGGTGTCGGCAAGACCGAGATCGCGCGCCGGCTCGCGCGGCTCGCTCATTCACCCTTCATCAAGGTCGAGGCATCGAAGTTCACCGAGGTCGGCTACGTCGGTCGCGACGTCGAGTCGATGGTGCGCGATCTGGTGGAACTGGCCGTAGACATGGTGCGTGCGGAGAAGGGCGAGGAAGTCCGCGAGAAGGCGCGCACGGCGGCGGAGGATCGCTTGCTCGATCTGCTGCTGCCACCCTCGCGCCCTCCCATGCCAGGAGAGGACCCGGCTGTCGTGCGAGACCAGTCAGGCCGCTCGCGCGAACGCCTGCGCGAGCAACTGCGCGAAGGACATCTCGATGAGCGCGTGGTGGAGCTCGACGTTCAGGCGAGTGCGATGCCGTCGTTCGAGATCATCGCCGGATCGTCGGTCGAGGAGATCGGCGTCAACCTCAAGGACATGATGGGCAACATGTTCGGGAGTGGCCGGTCGAAGACGCGCCGGTTGAAAGTGCCCGCCGCCTTCGAGCATCTCGTGGCGGAAGAGCAGTCGAAGCTGGTGGACATGGACTCGGTCAGTCGAACCGCCGTCCAGCGCGTCGAGCAGACCGGCATCATCTTCGTGGACGAGATCGACAAGATCGCGAGCCGCGATGGCGGCAGTGGCGGCGGTGGGCGTGGGCCGGATGTGAGCCGCGAAGGCGTCCAGCGCGACATCCTTCCGATCGTCGAAGGCACGACGGTCAACACGAAGCACGGGATGGTGAAAACCGATCACATCCTCTTTATCGCGGCCGGCGCGTTTCATGTCTCCAAGCCGTCCGACCTGATCCCCGAGCTGCAGGGACGGTTTCCAATCAGAGTGGAGCTCGAGCCGCTCACGCGCGACGACTTCGTGCGCATTCTGACGGAGCCGCGCAACGCCCTCGTCAAGCAATACACGGCGCTGCTCGGCACCGAGGAGCTCTCGTTGAACTTCACGCCCGACGCCGTCGAGCGGATCGCCGACTTCGCCGCGCGCGTCAACGACACGACGGAAAACATCGGAGCCCGGCGTCTGCACACAGTGATGGAACGCCTGCTCGACGAGTTGTCGTTCAGCGCGCCTGAACTGTCCGACAAGTCGATCACGATTGACGCGGCCTACGTCGATCGCATGCTCGCGGACATCGTCAAGAACGAGGATCTCTCGAGGTACATCCTCTAGGCGTCAACTCCCAACTCCCAAGGTCCCAACGCCCAAACCACGAACTAGTAAGCGGCCGTTGGGAGTTGGAGGTTGGGACTTGGGAATTGGCTTCCCGTCCGCCCTGTCAGATCGCGCAGCACCTGATAGCCCGCTTCAACGGCGGCGGTGCTGTCATAGGACGTGTTCGCCAACTGGCGACCATTGAGGAATCCAATCCGCTCGTATTCACGGGCAAGGGACTCTCCATCCACAACGCTGGGTGCATCGGCGATTTCGACCGCGTGCCGCAGCTCGTGCCCGATGAGGGCGATCTGCACGTCTGCTGACGCCAGGCGCGCCACTCGAATGTGCACGTAGCGCGCACCGGCGACGGCAGAGATGAACGTCAAGCGTCCATCTACCGATCGACTGCCGCTGCCGCCACACTCGAGATACACGATGACATCGGACTTTCGGATCCGATGAACCATGCGCCGAAACGTGTCGGAGGCGCGCATGCCGTCGTGCAGCAGACGAATCAGCCGTTTGTCCGTGGTGCGGATGTGATTGCGCGGATCGTCTTCGAACGTCTGCGCCGTCAGCGCCGAGGAAGTCGCCATCAGGAACAAGAGAGGGAGGAGAGCCCGTGCCGCCGTGAGAGTCATCTTGCACGATGGAGATGGCAAAGCACGCGCCACGCGCCGATTCCTGCGGATTCCCGCCGATTGCTGGCTTTCTGCGCGAAATCCGGTAGAATGCAGGGACTGAAGAAGACAACGAAAAGCCACACGATCGTGGTGTGACCTTTTCGTTACTACAAAAAAGTCGTTATCGGTGGGACGTCCAGTCCCCCGGCCGCAGGCCCCAAGACGCGCTGGCGGGTGAAGTCGTTGCTCCTTGCACTGAGCGACGACAGCTTTGGTTCGAACGTCGAATCACCGCGCAGAAATGTAGGAGACGCTTATGCCTGCCGCCAGACTCGGATCAGATAACGCCGGAGCGCGTGACGCGCGACGGCTCTCGACGTTGCTCGAGGTCAGCCAGGCCCTTTCGGGCACGCTCAATTTCAAATCAGCGTTACAGCGCGTGCTCGTGACGCTCATGCGCCATCACAGTGTCGTGCGCGGCATGATCACATTGCTGCGCGACGGCGAGCTGCATGTCGAGGCCGTCGAGGGGTTCGAGGATCGCGCCCGCACGATTCGCATTCGCCTCGGTGAAGGCATCACCGGCAAGGTCGTCGAGAGCGGAAAGCCGATCGTCGTACCGCGCATCAGCAAGGAACCATCGTTCCTCAACCTCGCGCCGCGCCGGCCGGAGAGCTCGAAGCAGGAATTGAGCTACATCTGCGTGCCGATCGTGTTGAATCGCGCCGCGGTCGGGGCGATGTCCGTGGACCTGCGCTTCCAGCCGGATCGCGACTACGACAGCAGCGTCAAGTTCCTCGGCATCGTCAGCTCGATGATCGCCCAGGCGCTCAATATCCAGCGCATCGTCGAAGAAGAGCGGCGCAAGCTGGTTGACGAGAACACGCACCTGCGCCAGGAACTGAAAGAGCGCTACGACTTCTCCAACATCATCGGGACGAGCGGACCGACGCGTCAGATGTACGAGCAGGTCGCGCAGGTTGCGCAGACCAATACGACCGTGCTGATTCGTGGCGAGTCGGGCACCGGTAAGGAGCTGATCGCGCACGCGATTCACTACAACTCGCTGCGCGCGAAGAAGCCGTTCGTCAAGGTCAGTTGCGCGGCGCTGCCCGACACGCTGATCGAGTCGGAGCTCTTTGGTTACGAGAAGGGTGCCTTTACCGGCGCGAACACGCGGAAGAAGGGGCGCTTCGAGATGGCCGAAAGCGGCACCCTCTTCCTCGACGAAATCGGCGACGTCAACCTCGGAACGCAGGTGAAGCTGCTGCGCGTGCTGCAGGAGCGCGAGTTCGAACGACTGGGCGGTACAGAAACCGTCAAGGTCAACGTGCGACTCATTGCGGCCACGAACAAGGACATGGAGAAGGCGATCGTGGACGGCACGTTCCGCGAGGACCTCTACTACCGGCTCAACGTCTTCACCATCTTCGTGCCGCCGCTTCGCGAGCGGAAGGCGGACCTGCTGCTGTTGGCCGATCACTTCCTCGAGAAGTTCTCACGCGAGCACGGCAAGGTGATCAAGCGCATTTCCACGCCGGCGATCGACATGCTCACGGCGTATCACTGGCCGGGTAACGTGCGCGAGCTCGAGAATGCGCTCGAGCGCGCCGTGCTCGTTTGCGACGGCGCCGTCGTGCACGGTCACCACCTGCCGCCATCGCTGCAAACCGCCGACTCCTCGGGCACGGTCACGCGCGTCTCGTTGAAAGACGCAGTGGCTGGGTACGAACGCGACCTGATCATCGATGCGTTGAAGACCACGCGCGGGAACCGCGCGAAGGCTGCGCGTCTGCTCGACACGACCGAGCGGATTCTCAACTACAAGGTCCGCGGGTACGGCATCGACGTCCGTCGCTTCAAGACGCCTGATGTCGCACGGCGGACGGCAAGCGATCTCGGGGCGCGTGATATCGTGCGGGAAGTGCCGCTCGCGGCCTCCTCGTAAGATGCCTCTTCGGCCGCAACTCCCCACTTCCAGCCGCCAAACGGCAAGCGCCTTGTGGAGGTTGGGAATTGGGAGTTGCGCGCTGATCGTGGTCGTGTGCGGGTGTGGCAAGAAGGGCCCGCCGCTCGCGCCGTTCATTCGTGTCCCCGCCGCTGTGGGCCAGCTCGCTGCACACAGAGTGGGCGACGACGTGATCATCAATCTCGCGCTGCCAACGCAGAACGTCGATCAGTCCAAGCCAATCAGCCTCGCTCGCATCGATGTGTTCGCCTATACCGGCCGAAGCGCGCCACCCGTACCGCGCTTTGGGGAAGTGGCGGACCGCGTGGCGATGATCGAGACCACTGCGGAAACACCGCCGACAACAACGCTCCTCGAGACGCTGACGCCGGACAAGCTGGTCGCAGGCCGTCCGCTGATCAGCACTACGCCTGTGAAGCCGACCGACAAACCGGCTCGAGACGATTCGCGTACGCCTCTCAAGCGGTACTACATGGCCGTTCCATTCAACGATCGCGGCCGGTCGGGGCCGCCGAGCTCGATCGTCGAGCTCGCACTGACGCCGTTGCCGGACGCGCCGGCAGATGTGCGCGTCACCTACACCGCCGACGCGGTCACGCTTCGTTGGGATCCTTCCGGTGGGATTCTGGGTTTTCTGTTGGAAGGAACCGCGCTGCCGTCGGCGTCACCGCTGGACGACGGCCCACCGGTCACTGCGGCCGGCATGCTCCCGCAGGGGCCGACGCGATATAACGTGTATCGCGAGATCGAGACGCCGGCATCGTCCGAACCGACAGCGGAACCGGCGAAAACCCCTGCACCGGCACCGCCGCCTGTGCCTGTGAACGCGGCACCAGTCGATGGCTTCACGTTCAACGACCCTCAGCAGAGCGACGGCCGTCGCCGGTGCTACACGGTGTCTGCCGTGCGTGGCCGAGCCGCGACTGCTGTGGAGGGTTACATATCGAAGCAGGCGTGTGTAACGACCGTCGATATCTTCCCGCCGGTGCGGCCAACTGGCGTCTCGCCGATCGCCGTCGAGGGCGCGATCAGCCTGGTCTGGGAGGCCAACTCTGACCGGGACCTCCAGGGTTACTACGTCTTCCGCGGTGAAGAGGGCAGTGAAACGCTGACGCGGATCACGAACGAGGTCGTGAAGGAAACCCGATACACCGATCAAGACGTAAAATCGGGCGTCCGTTACGTCTATGCCGTGACTGCGGTTGATAACGGGAGCCCGCAGCCCAACGTCAGCGCTGAATCCGAACGAGTCGAAGTCACGGCCCGATAGCGCGCCGATCAGAAGGCGTCTATCGGCTCTTGGCCTTTTCCCTCTCCTTGTCCTCGTCACCCTTCTTCAGGATTTTGAAATCGCCTACGACGAATTCGCCGAGCGCTCCGCCCTTCACCTGGTAGTCGGGTGGAACCGCGAACAGATCCGGCGGCGGCTCTGCCTTGACGATGTTGCGAAGCCGGTAGACCGATTCGCCGCTGCGCGGATCTCGTCGCGAGATCAAGACGGGCATCTGCAGGTCGCGCGAGTACCAGCGCTCACTGACGACTTCAATCGGCATCAGGTTACCGATCGCGCCGGCCGGGATCGTCGATGTCGTGCGCGTGCCTTCAGCCATCACGCCCTCGATCGACTTCGATCCGAGCGTCTCGGTCGTCACCTTCGTTGCGGCTCCATCAGCGGCAAGAACGCGCTGGCCCGGAGTCGCCATGACTGTGACGTTCGGTTTCGCGGTGGCCGTGCCGCTCGTCCAACTGAACTGCCCGTCCGTTCCCGCAGCCGCCCATCCCATGGTGTGTGCGCCTCGCAGCCTGGCCATGGCGATCGGATTGCGATACGCCACGCGTTGCTTGTCGTCCAGCGTGTATGACTGACCCGCGACGGGATCGACGATGGTCACCAGGCGCGGGGAGGGACCGTCCACAGCGAGTGGACCAACCAGCGCAATTTCCTCTTCACGCCTGGTCCGCCCCTGGTTGTCTCGTGCCACCATCGACGAGTACCGCCGCTCGATACGATTGCCGTCGCCGAGGACCTGTGTGAACTCGGTTTCGGCGTCTGCCGAGAACGCGGCGTTGGGCACGCTTGTGACCGCTTCGAGTGGCACGGCTTCGATGACGTCCACTGGAGAAAACGCGGCATTGCCTGTCTGCAGCGTGAACAGCATGTCTGTTTGTTGCGCCCGGCTCGCACCAGCCGTTCCCAGCAGCATCACCAACATCATGGACAATCGACGAGTAGTCATGACCTTCCGTCTCCGTTGAAACACGTTCTGTTGCGGTTGCTATCTGCTGACCCGAATCGCGCGCGCCACGCCGTCTTCGCCCACGATCACATCCACGTCGACATGCTCGCCAGGAGCACCTGCGGCTGGCCGGACCCCAAGCCCCGTCAACGTCGCTGCCGGAACGCGCATGCGGACCATGCGAACCGGCTCTCCCTGCAGGATTGGTTCACCGACGAGCAGCAGCGTGTTGCCTCGACCTTGCTCGGGCGCACGCTCAGTCGCGCGTTGCAGTTGCTGGCCCAATTGCGCGAGACCGATCGCGAGGGTGACGGCTGCCGCAATCGCCGCGACGTCCTGCCAGCGGCTGCGTGACCGGCTCGCCGTGCCCGTGCTGTGCGCCTTGTCCCATGCTGCGAGCACCGCAGCCTCGACATGAGGCGGCGTCTGTCTACACGCCTCCTCTCGACGCAAATCCTCGAGCGCGTCGGCCAGGCCGTAGTCGTCCGGTTGCGTTGACGTCATACCGCACACCTCATACTCAATCGCTCGTGACCCGCGTCGCTCGCGATCGCACCGCCCATTTTCTGCGTGAGCAGGTGTCTCGCACGATGAAGTCGAGACCGGATCGTCCCGACGGCGCATCCGAGGGCCACAGCGGCGTCGTTGTAGCTGACGTCCTGCAGGTCGCAGATGACGATGACCTCACGATACTTTCGCGGCAGCGACAGGATGGCTCGACGCAATCGCTGCACTGCCTGCCGCCGCTCCATCGTCGCCGTCACATCGTCCTCCGTCACGTGCTGTGATGTCTCGCTGCACCCGTCGAACGCCACGAACTGACGATCGCGCGCCAGGCGACGGCGTGTCTGATGCCGGGCGACGCCGTACAGGTAACTCGGTAACGAGGCACGAGCCGGATCGTAGCGGCCGGCGTCGCTCATGAGCACGAGGAAGACCTCCTGCACGATGTCTTCCGCGGCGCTGCTGCAGCCGGTCATCAGCCGGGCGAAGCGATACACCATCGCGTGATGACGCTGGTAAAGCGCTGTGAACGCGTCGCGATCCCCTGCTGCAGTCCGTTGCATCAGGTCGGAGTCCGTGACATCTCCGTCGGGTCTACGCGTCGCGTCGCGCATCTGCGACGTGATTGCGCCCAGGGCGGGAAAAGTTCCACTGATCACGGTCCTTAGGACGAGATGGACCGGCGAGAAGCCGGGTCTCCAGAGCAAGACCCGGCCTGCGTTGCGATTCGTAGGGCGGGTCCTGCTCTTTGGACCCGCCGATTACGCAGCGATTGGTGTGTCTACGGCTGGAACCGGCGCAGCGTCGGCATGAATCGCCCGGCTTACGAGCACGAGCAGACCAACCATGACGAAGACCGACGCTTGCAGGCCGATGGCCGCAGCCGTTGGCATGAAGGTGAGCACGAACATCCAGTAGACGGCCGTCCAGTACAGCCCGGCGTCATCCCGCCGCGCAGGTTCCTGCATGTAGGAGCCGAACCAAATCAGCGGCAGCGCCAGGACGGTGAGGTCGTAAATGATCACATGCGGATTGACGAGCGTTGCCGCGAGCACGACGACGCCGAGGCGAACACGGACAGGCGCCGCGCTTTTCCAGGCACGCACCGTATACCAGAGCACGATGGTAGCAAGCGTGGCCCACAGTGGCAGACCGATCCAGTTCGGCGTGAGTCGCGTGAGCGCGCGAAGCGAGTGACTCATGAACGGCTTCGCCTCCAGCAGATCTGCGTACGCGATCGTGGTCGGGATGTTTGCGGCGAACGCCGTGAAGGCCTCTGAGCCGAGCATCAGCCACACCACTGCGGCCTGTGCGATCACCGATGTCACCGCCCCGGCGAGCATCGACCACTCACCACGCGCGAGGACGACGACGGCGAGAGGGAGACCGAACTGCGGCTTGATCGCAAGCAGTCCAAACGCGAGGCCTGCCAGCCAGTGACGATGGCGCTCGAGTGCCAGCCATCCGGCCCAGAACGCCGTGAGCAGGATCACGGTGACCTGACCGTGGAGGATGAGGCTCCAGAACGGAGGGAAGGCCGCGGCCGCGGCAATGAGGAACGTTCGATCGGGCAGCCGATCGGCGACCGCGCTCCACGTGCTCCATACGATCAACGCGTAGGCCACGATCGTGATCAAGCTCCAGAGCAAGAGCGCGCGCTGGTATGAGAGCCCAGACATCGGCGCGAACAGCACTGCCGCTTGCGGCGGGTAGACGGGTGGATAGATTTCGGGCGCCGATTCGGGCAGCAGTTCCGCCTGAGCCTGATGGAGCAGCGCACCGTCGTACATCGGAGCGATGCGATGCGAACTGGCCAGGTGTCCGAGCGTGTAGAACTGGACGAAGTCCGCGCCCTTCAGCGGCCCGGCGATTCCGCGATCGCTTGTCCCCGTGAAGCTGACGACCCCCGCCACGATCCAGAGGATGACCGCCACGAGGATGGCGTGCCCCTTTGCCTGGTGCGTCGATCGAGGCCAGAGAGGCCGCCAGAGTGTGGGCATTGGAAAAGAGGTGAAGCGATTACAGGTCTGGCGCCGTAACGACAAAACAGGGATCCGGCGGATCGTTCCGAGCGCGTCTCAGCCGTAAGTAGCAAGACGGCTGCCGCAACACGGAAGTGGTATTCTTCGCCGCACTCAGCCATCAAATCAGGGAAATCTGCGAAAGGAGCCAGAGGCCATGGAGCAGACGAAACAACAGATACCTGCCGAGGCAGTGGAAGCCTACACCCAGTACATCCACGGCGAGATCGACCGTAGGGCCTTCATGAGCCGCGTGAACAAAGTGGCAGTATCGACTGTCGCGGCCGCGGCCATCGTGGACCAGTTGATGCCGAACTACGCGGCGGCGCAGCAGGTCGCGCCGACCGACTCGCGCATCAAGACCGAGTACGCCACCGTGCCGTCGCCGAATGGCAATGGCAGCATCAAGGGATATCTCGTGCGACCCGCGGGCGCCGGCAACAACAAGCTTCCGAGCATTCTCGTCGTGCACGAGAATCGTGGGCTGAACCCGCACATCGAAGACATCGCGCGCCGTCTCGCGCTCGCGAACTTCATGGCGTTTGCTCCGGATGGCCTGACGTCAGTCGGCGGCTACCCGGGTGATGACGTGAAGGGTGGCGAGCTGTTCGGGAAAGTCGATCGCGCAAAGATGGGTGAAGACCTCTACGCCGCGGCAGTGTGGTTGAAGTCGCGACCCGACAGCACCGGCCGCCTTGGCGTCACCGGGTTCTGCTTCGGAGGTGGAATCTCGAACTCATTGGCCGTGCGAATGGGTGCGGACCTGGCGGCTGCCGTTCCGTTCTACGGTGGCGCGCCTCCGACCGAGGACGTGCCGAAGATCAAGGCGGCGGTCCTGGTACACCACGGCAGCGAAGATAAACGGCTCGTTGACGGATGGCCAGCCTACGACCAGGCGATGACTGCGGCAAAAGTCACGCACGAAGGGCACATCTACCCAGGTGCGGTCCATGGCTTCAACAACGATGCGACACCGCAGCGTTACAACAAGGCCGCTGCCGACGAGGCGTGGAAGCGCACGGTCGATTGGTTCAACAAGTACGTTCGAGCCACAACCTAACGGTCCCGTTAACTTCCAACTCCCAACTTCCCACTCTCAACTTTCCTTTGGAGTTGGGCCTTTTGGGAGTTGGGAGTTGATCTGATGGCCTTGCGCCGCGAAGCGGCGGGTGACAGACTGACTCTTGGAGAGTTGGTATGAAGCTTTTCGTCGACACAGGCAATCTCAAGGAAATCGAAGCGCTCGCGGCCATCGGGATCCTCGACGGCGTCACGACTAATCCGTCGTTGCTCGCCAAGGAGTCCGGCGACTACCGTCAGATCCTGAAGCAGATCTGCAAAACAGTTCAGGGTCCCGTGAGCGCTGAAGTCGTCGCGACCGACGCGCCCGGCATGATCAGCGAAGGCCGGAGTCTCGCCGGCATCGACGAGCACATCGTCGTCAAGGTGCCGTTCACCAAAGAGGGCGTCAAGGCGTGCAAGACGCTGTCGTCGAGTGGCATCCGCGTCAACGTGACGTTGATCTTCTCCGCGACGCAGGCCTGGCTGGCCGCGAAGGCCGGCGCCAGCTACGTCAGCCCGTTCGTCGGTCGCCTCGATGACATCGGCACGACCGGCATGAACCTGATTCGCGAGATCGTGGACATCTTCGACAACTTCGACTTCTCGACCGAAGTGCTCGTCGCCAGCGTGCGCAATCCGATCCACGTCGTGGAAGCGGCGCGCATGGGCGCCGATGTCGTCACCGTGCCAGCGGCCGTGATCGAGCAGTGCTTCAAGCATCCGCTGACCGACATCGGGCTCGAGCGGTTCCTGAAGGACTGGGAGAAGGCTCAGGCGGCCAAGGTATAGCGATCCTCGACGATGAGCTGCCGTTCGACTTTCTCAGTTCTCACTTCTCGGTTCGTGTTCACGTTCGACCGATGTGAATCGGAAGCCTTAACCTGGTTCTCGGAACTCGAACTCCGAACCGAACCTGAACACGAACTGAGCACAGAGCACTGAGAAGCGTGAACGACAGTTCTAGTCCTCTTCAGCGCCTGGCGGATTTACGTCGCCAGGCTGAATCCGGCGGAGGCGAGGATCGGCTTCGCCGTCAGCGCGAAGCGGGCAAGCTGACCGCGCGCGAACGCATCACCCTCCTGTTCGATCCCGACACCTTCGAAGAAACCGACGCCTTCGTCACACATCGGTGCCGCGACTTCGGCATGGCCGATCACATCGTTCCTGGCGACGGTGTCGTCTCCGGACACGGCCGCGTCGATGGGCGCCTCGTCTATGCCTTCGCGCAGGACTTCACTGTCTTCGGCGGATCGCTCTCGGAAACCAACGCCGCCAAGATCGTCAAGATCATGGACCTTGCGGTGAAGATGGGCGCGCCTGTCGTTGGCCTCAACGACTCGGGCGGCGCGCGTATTCAGGAAGGTGTGGTGTCACTCGGCGGGTATGCGGACATCTTCCTGCGCAACACGCTGGCGTCAGGAGTGGTTCCGCAAATCTCGGCGATCATGGGACCGTGCGCAGGTGGCGCCGTGTACTCCCCGGCGATTACCGACTTCACCGTGATGGTGAAGAACACGAGCTACATGTTCGTGACAGGGCCAGACGTGATCAAGACGGTCACGCATGAACAGGTCACGAAGGAAGAACTCGGCGGCGCGCTGACCCACAACGAGAAGAGCGGCGTCGCCCATTTCGCCGCCGATGACGACGAAGCCGCGATTCAGCTGATTCGCGAGCTGCTGTCGTTTCTCCCGGGCAACAACGTGGACGAGCCGCCTCGACGCGACACCGCCGATCCTCCGGACCGCGAAGACGAGTCGCTCGATCGTGTTGTTCCCACATCACCGAACCAGGCGTACAACATGCTCGATGTCATCCACGCTGTCGTGGACGACGGGCTGTTGCTCGAAGTGCACGAGCATTTCGCGAGGAACATCGTCGTCGGCTTTGCGCGGCTGTCGGGCCGCGCGGTTGGCGTCGTTGCGAATCAGCCGGCGCATCTCGCAGGCACGCTTGATATCGATGCGTCCGTGAAGGCGGCGCGCTTCGTTCGTTTCTGTGACGCCTTCAACATCCCGCTCGTGACGTTCGAAGACGTGCCCGGGTTCCTTCCGGGCACCGTGCAGGAGTGGGGCGGAATCATCCGTCACGGAGCCAAGCTGCTCTTCGCATTTGCCGAGGCGACAGTGCCCAAACTCACGGTCATCACGCGCAAGGCGTACGGCGGTGCGTACTGCGTGATGTCGAGCAAGCACATTCGCGCGGACGCGAACTTTGCGTGGCCGAGTGCTGAGATCGCGGTGATGGGTGCAGAGGGCGCCGTGAACATCCTCTACCGCCGCGAGCTCGAGGCGGCGAAGGATGTAGACGCGGCTCGCGCGGCGCGAGTGGCGGAGTATCGGGAGAAGTTTGCGAACCCGTATATCGCGGCGCAGCGCGGCTTCATCGACGAAGTCATCGAGCCCCGGCATACCCGCAAAAAGCTCATCGCCGCGCTCTCCGCGTTCGATACCAAGCGGGATCGGAACCCTCCCAAGAAACACGGCAACATCCCGCTTTAGGCGGCAATTCCGCGCGTGAACCTGGCGCGCCCTCCTCTCGTCTCATGGGAGGCGGGAGACACTGTGCTCGTCATATCAGAGTTGCGGAAGGCCTACGGGTCGATTGTCGCGGTGAATGGTGTGTCGTTCAGCCTTGAACGGGGGCAACTCCTCGGCCTGCTTGGGCCTAATGGCGCAGGGAAGAGCACGACGGTGTCGATGATTGCGGGCCTCGTCACGCCGGATCACGGGACCGTGACGATTGACGGCGTGCGCCTCTCGGGGGACACCGACCCAGTCAAGCGGCGTATCGGATTGGTCCCGCAGGATCTGGCTCTCTACGACGAGCTCCCGGCGAAAGCGAACCTGCAGCTCTTTGGATCGCTTTACGGCCTTTCCTCAAAAGCTCTCGAGGGCTCGATCGCGAGGGTGCTCGCCCTGGTTGGCCTTGCCGATCGCGCGCACGACAAAGTGAAGACCTTCAGCGGCGGGATGAAGCGCCGCTTGAATCTCGCTGCCGGCCTCCTCCACGATCCCGACATTCTCCTGCTCGATGAGCCGACGGTTGGCGTCGATCCGCAAAGCCGCAACGCCATCTTCGAGAATCTCGAACAGCTGAAGGCGAGCGGCAAGGCGCTGCTCTATACGACGCACTACATGGAGGAGGCCGAGCGTCTCGCCGATCGCATCGTCGTCATGGACCACGGACGCGTGTTGGCTGATGACACGCTGGGCGGCCTTCGTGCGCGGCGTGCCGGTGCCGCGGATGGCGCGTCGCTCGAGTCGCTGTTCCTCGAGCTCACCGGCCGAAGCCTTCGAGACTGACAAGTATGGGAGCTTACGTAGCGCTCGTCCGGAAGGATCTGCAAATCTTCTTCGGTGATCGTCGCGCAGTCATCCTGACCCTCGCCGTGCCGATTGCGATCGCCTCGTTCTTCGGGTCGATCTTTGCCGGCGTCCCCGGCAGCGACGAGCCCGCAAAGATCGCCGTCGTCGTCGTGGACGAAGACGGCAGCACGATCTCCAGAGCGATCGTTGACGGCATGCAGAAGGATGCCGCGCTCGCGGTCACCGCGGAGCCGCTGACGCAGGCGAGAGCGGCAGTGCAGGCTGGGACGATCGCTGTCGCCGTGGTCATCCCCTCGGGTTTCGGCGAAGCCGCCGGGCGCGCCTTCCTCGCCCGGACGACACGGCCGGAGGTCGCCGTGCTGTTCGACCCGTCGCGAGCCGCCGAAGTCTCGATGGTCCGCGGCATGCTGACCGGTCACGTGATGGAGGCCGTGGGAGCGGAGGTGTTCGCCGGGCCGCAGGGGCGCGCGCTCGTTGACGAATCATTGAAGAACCTCGAATCGGCTTCCGCCTTGTCCGGCAGCGAGCGTGAGATTCTGCGCACGCTGCTGCAGTCGGTGCAGCAACTCAATCAGACCGGCGGCGCGGCCGGCACTCAAGGCCTCATGACCGTGCCGTACACCGTCAAGGAGGACGCGGTCACATCTGGTGCGAACGTCGCGTACAACTCGTACGCGCACGCATTCGCGGGAATGGGAGTCCAGTTCCTGCTGTTTGCGGGCATCGATCTGGGCATGGGCATTCTGCTCGAGCGCGAGCGCGGGCTCTGGAAACGCTTTCGGAGCGCCCCGGTGTCGCGGTTTACGATGCTCGGTGCCCGCGCGACGAGCGGAACAGTGCTGACGCTGCTCGCGCTCCTCGTGTCGTTCGGGTTCGCGATGGCCGTCTTTGGTGTTCGCATCGAAGGAAGCATCGCGGGATTTGCGCTGGTGGCTCTCGCCTGCGCGATCATGGCGGCGACGTTCGGGTTGCTCGTATCAGCGCTCGGCCGCACAGCAGCGGCGACGCGACGTGTGGCGACGTTTGCCGTTCTCGTCATGGTGATGCTCGGTGGCGCCTGGGTGCCGTCGTTCATCTTCCCGGCCTGGCTGCAGAGGGTCACGGTCGTGATCCCGGCGCGGTGGGCGGTGGACGGTCTCGACGCGATGACATGGCGAGGCCTGGGTTTGCAGGCCGCCCTCATGCCGACATTCGTCATGTTGCTCTTCTCTGCGGTCTTCGGCGCGCTGACGCTGTGGAAGTTCCGCTGGGAAGAAGCCTGACCACTCTCGGGCTCAGCCGCAGCCCTGTTCGGTTTCTCCCGGGATAGCGTTATCATAGGCAGCGCATCATTCCGGAGAAGCCTGTGTACCTGACCACTGTCACCGCCAAATCGTCGCAAGCGCCAACCGCGCTGTTCACCAGCCCGGTTGCCATGCGCATTGCGAAGGCGGACGGCTGGGTCGATCTGGCGCCGCCAGGTTCGTTCGGATGATGTAGGACCAATACCTTCTTCGAGATCTCGAAGGGCCATCATCCGAGCAGGGGTGATGGCCCTTTTGCTTTTTGTAACGAGGAGGTTCGTCGTGTCGTTCAGTTATCGGTGGGTCAGCTTTGATTGCTTCGGAACGCTGGTCAATTGGCAAGCGTGGTTCACCGAGGTGCTCGGCCCGCTGGGAAGCGAGGCCGCAGCAGATGTGATCCGCGCCTACCATGCGCACGAGCGCGTCGTCGAGCGCGACTATCCACATCGGTCATACAAGGACGTGCT
>Ga0315912_10001396_pt1 | contig 30002 bp, 28 predicted proteins | sample VfabasoilMG_FD_204469 | JGI IMG/M metagenome (GOLD analysis project Ga0315912, IMG submission 204469) | Garden soil microbial communities collected in Santa Monica, California, United States - V. faba soil | ecosystem: Environmental > Terrestrial > Soil > Garden | place: USA: California...
TGGTCACTCGACCCTGGCCGACCGGGCGGCCGCTCGAAGCATCGAGGAGTTGCACGTCGATCGCACCACCCGCCAGCTTCCTTCCGTCGAGTTCGATCTCCTTCGCGTCTGCCGGCAAGGGCGGGATCTTGAACTCGAGGTTCTCGGAGAGCACGACGTGCACGGCGTGTGGCGAGGCCACGGCTCGGCTCGTTTGGACGCGTGCTTTGCCGCGCACGTACGCGCCCGCATCGTCTCTACCTGTGGCATCCGCGAAAACCTCGATATCCACGTCGGGTCCTCGTGGCACGATCCTCCGCTGGGCCGGCTGGTCCGTGTCCACCTTGATATCCAGGTACCCTGGGCGCACGACTCTGGACCCGCCGAGAACCTGGAAGTTCCTGCCCGTGAGCTGCGTGCCGTCCGGCAACTCGGCGAAGACCATCAGCTCGAGGGCGGACTCCACCTGCAGCTCGATGTCGGAGCGATTCGCGCCCAGCGGCCCGAGTTCGAACTCCGCGCCCATGACGGCACAGGACTCGACCGTCTGTGTTCCGACGATCAGCTTTGCGTCCTCGAGTGCACCGACGCCCTCGAAGCTGAACTGGCCCCGCTCGTCGGAGTGGGTCCGGTACGGGCGAGGTGCAGAGAGCACGATCTCGGCGCGCACGACTGGCACACGATCCGAATCCACGATGCGCCCAATGACTTGGATCCCGCGCTGCAGGAGGATTTGCAGCGGCTGGGCCCCCGGAAGTATGTCCGAGACCGAGGGTTGGAACCGTAAGGGCAGGTACTCGCGGTGCTCCAGGGTCAACTCTCGTGGGATGTTCAGCGGTCCGGCGAGCAGTCCGATGATCCAAAAGCTCCCGTCTTCGGCCGTCGTGTCGTCGATGCGGTATCCGAAACCGTCGCAATGCACGCGCACCTCCGCCACTGGCCTCTTCGTCTCGGCGTCCATGACGAGTCCGCGCAGATCGCACCCGCGGTTGACGCGCACTTGGATGGCGCGAGTGTCGGGCTGCGGTCGCGGCTCCTCGTCTCGTTCGTAGGGGACGAATGCTGCGTTGTCGTCGCCAGGATCGACGCGCAGCCTTGTGAACGTGGTCCCGACCGGCATCGGCACTTCAGCTCGTCCCTGAGCGTTGGTCCGTGCGCTCGCTTCGGACGGCTTGAACCTGACTACGGCGCCGGGAACCGGCGCGTTCGAATCTTCGTAGCGGACGTCGACGCGGACACGGATCGTCGGCTCGGTCGAGGCGAGCGCGGCTCCGGACTCCGAGGGGGGCTCGAGATCCGGCGCGGGCACCTCGCGTGACTGCTGGTGTGCATTGGGAGGAAGCTCGAGCTCAGAAGCTAGGACGGTCTCGCTCTCACGCTCGGGAGCATCGAGCAGTTGCTCCCGCGGCGCGCCTACTGAGTGGGTGGGCTCGGCCTTGCGCTGAATCAAGAGCCACGCCAGCGCCAGCGCGACGGCGAGGAGCAGAGCGCAGAGCAGCACGCGCTTCACGGCCCGACCTTCAACCGCCACTCCGCGGTGCCGTAGCCCGAGGCCGGGATCATGAGCTCGAACGACTGGTGCGTGCCGCCGTCGATTTCGGCTTCGAGCACGTGCTTGCCGGGACGACCGCGCACGCGCACCCAGCCGTTCTCGAGCTTGTTCGACGACATGCTTCCGCCCGAACTGGAGAGCGACACGTGCCTGCCGGCCTCGATCGGAGCTCCGCTGTCGACGTCGATCAGTTGCAGATCGACGGTTGCCCTCAGAAATGCTTCATCGGGCAGGACCAGCTCGCGTGCCTCGTTCTTCGGCGGCGGAGCGGCGAAGCTCCCGCGCTCGCCGAGCACGATCCGGATCTCGGCTTGCGAGGAGCGGCCATCCAGGTTCGCGTTGCCCCGGCCGCGGATGAACAGGCGTGGGTCCCGCTCATCGTTTGCGCTCGCGTAGGCCTCGAGCTCGAGTTCGACGCCGAACGGGACGCGCAAGAGGAGCGCCTCGGCCTTCGAGCCGGCGACCTCGATGTTCTGTGAGTTCGTGCAGATCACATGGAACTCGCGCGGCCCTAGCGCGGTCCCGTTCGCGAGTTGCGCACGCACGGCGAGGAGCCCCGAGGTTTCGACCTCGAGCCGGATATCTGTGCGGTCGGCCCGCATCGGACCGAGGTCGCGCTGCAGCGGGAGCAGGTCGCGGCCATCGAGCCGTTGGGCGCCGATCTCGACAGTGAGCGAACCGCAGGGCGGCACAGACGTGTAGCGGAATGCGCCGAGGTCATCGGTCTGGGTTGTGTAGACGCTCGCACTGAGGTCGACGCCCTGCTCGAAGCCCACTGCGCGGAAGCGCAGCGTCAGACCACGGAGAGGATGGTTCTGCGTGTCGACGACGGTTCCCGAGATCGCCAAGCCGCGCGAGAGGTCGATGACGAGCGGTGCGGCACCCTTGAGGGGGAGTTCGGGGGCGAGCGGGACCTGGCTGGCGACGTAGTCGCGCCGATCAGCGTGCACGAAGCGCGGCTCGCGCGACTTGGGTTGAAGTCCCCTGAACGTGAAGGTGCCGTCGGCTCTTGAGAAGACCTCGGGACCCGGGCGCGAACGGTCGATTCGGATGCGCACGCCCTCGAGGGGAGCGCGCGTCACGACATCCTGCACGAGGCCGTGGAACTCGATCGCCTGCTCGACCAAGACAGTGACATCGACTCCCGCCGCGCCTAGGGCCCGGCTGAGGACTTTCTTGGTGGAGACGTAGTCCATCGAGGAAACGTCTTGGGTGCGGGCGAGGTCGGCGCTGGCCTTGGGTTTGCCCGGAGATCCGCCGATGCGTCCAGAAGGCGCAACCGTCACCTGCGACAGATACGTTCCAACTGGCAACTCGAATCGGAAGTGACCTTGGCCGTCGACCTCTGCGAATCGTTGCACGTCGCCGATGTCATCCGATTGCGTGTCCGGCTGGTCGCGCTGCGCTCCCGGTAGCTTGAACAAGACCGACGCCTCGCCGCTGTTGACGGGCTTCAACGTCGAGGCCATGACCACGTGGCCACGGACCTCGGCCATCTGTCGCCGCAGCGGCTCCGGTCCGGCGGCTGAGGTCTCGCTCGCTTGCTCCACGCGTGTCGGGACGGCCGCGGAGTCGCCCTCGAGAGGCGCGGGTACGGCCTCGCTCTCGGTGTGCGCGCTCGCAGGCGCGGGCTCCGCCGGGCTCGCGGCGCCCACCGTCGAGGGCACGGTCGGCTGAGGCGCGGCCTCGCGGCCGGTGACGAGCCACAGCAGCGCGAGCCCTGCAGCGAGAAAGGCAAGGAGAAGCAGGACCTGCTTCATGGCGAAACCGTCCGGGACACGCTTCAGCTTAGCGTGTTCCCCGCGCAGCGCGCGTCAGCCGCCGATCTTCCCCTCTCGCTGCAGGTCGCGCACGCTCACGCGCATCAACGCGCGGATCAATCTGCGCTGGGCAGTATCGGCCGGCAGAGGCTCCAGCCCCGATGGGCCGTCGCTGTTCCCGAGCACGGTGAAGGCCTTGTGCTCGAAGTGCTTCGCCACGGGCGGCTGGCCTCGGGCAGTCCATTTCAGGTTCCAATGGACCTGTTCCTTGTAGGTCATCCCCGCGAGGCCGAAGGTGATGGCGAACACCACGGTCTTGCCGATCGCCGCGAGCACGTTCTCGGTCGCCCTCATCTTCATCCGTATCTCGAGTCGCGCGACATCGGAGGCCTCCGGTCCGAGGATCGCGCTGAATGCCCGCGTCTCTTCCAGGGCCTTGCACGCGACGCTCCGCAGCCAGACGGCCTCGCTCCCTGAAGAGCCTCCATACTCGAAATCGAGCGCCACGGGCTCCGGGTGCGGGTTGGGACGGATCTCCACCAGGCCGATGTCGGGAAGGCTCTCGGCGAGAAAGCTCTTCGAGGTGTAGCAGCCGGCGCCAATGAAGGCCGCGCAGAGCATCGCGAGGAGGAGCTGGAATCTGTGTTGCATGCGGTCGATTCCTTCGGGCGCGACGTCAGCCGCTGATCCGCTCCTCATCCTGCAATTCTTGCAGCGCCCGCAGCACGAGCTCGCGCACGATCGTGGGCATGCCCTCGTCACAACTCACGGGCTCGAGGTCTGGAGGATCCTCCAGGCTCTTCCAGTTGACCTCGACCAACTCGTGCCGATACGTCTTGGCCACCGGAGGCTTGTCCGGCAGGATCCAGACGACTTCCAGCACGAAGCGCTCTGGCCATTCGGTCCGGCCGACGGCCAAGGACATGGACAGGCGGTCCGGGGAGTCGGGCCGATGCACATCCTCGTCGCGCAGGCTGAGCTGCAGGCGTGCAGCCGCCTTCGAGGCGTCGTCCACGACGGCCGTGAACAGCCCGGAGTTCGCCAACACATTGTCTGTCCAGGCGCGCGCGCGTTTTCCGTCCGCATACTCGGGCCGTGAGATGTCGCAGGTGAAGTCGAGGAAGACAGGCGCCGGCGCGGCCCCGGGGCGGATGTCCGCGGGCTCGACGTGGGGACGCGCGCGCCTGAGGCAGAAGCGATTCTCTCCTGCGGGCAAGGCGAGGCCGGGTCCCCAGACGCAGCCGGTAGCCGCAAGCGCCAGGGTGAGGAGCGCCACCAGAAATGCGAAGCGTGCGAGCGGCTGCATCGGAGAGCCGGAGCGCGGGAAACACTCGAGCCTGCGAACAGCTTAGTCAGCGTGTCCTCGTCTTGTCGAGATTGACTGCCAGGGGTGCTCGCCTAGCCACGTTCGGCCGCGCACAATGCCCCCATGAAGACGCGCATCCGCTTCGCGACCAACCGCGACCCCCAAGGCACTCCGGTTCAGGGCTTCGGCACGCATTTCAACCGCACCCACCCGCTCGAGCTGCGCTTCGGCGAAATGCGCCTCGACACGGGCAGCGCGCACCTGCCGCGCGCGGGCTCGAGCCTCGCGGACGTGCTCGCCAGGCAGCTCGCGGACGGGCGCGGTCAGCTCGAGGTCTACGGGGAGAATCTCACTCAGAATCCGCCCGTGCTCGGGTCGCGGCGGCTGTTCGACGAATTGCAGCAGTCGATGAGCGCGCAGCGCAACGCGCTGGTCTACATCCACGGCTACAACGTCACGTTCCACGAGGCGGTCGGCAGCGCGATGTCGCTGCAGAAGAAGCTCGACGAGCGCAAGACGCCGACCGACGTGGTGCTCTTCAGCTGGCCCTCGGACGGCAGCTCGACGCCCTGGCTCGCCTACCGCAGCGACCGCGACGACGCGGCCAGCTCGGGCCTGGCGTTCTCGCGCGCCTTCCAGAAGCTGTACGCATTCCTGGCGGGGATCGCGCGCGCGGACTACTGCGGCGGCTCGATCCACCTCCTGTGCCACAGCATGGGCAACTTCGTGCTCGAGAACACGCTCTGGCACCTGCGCAAGAACATGCCGGGGAGGCTGCCGAGGATCTTCTCGGAGGTCGTGCTGGCCTCCGCCGATGTCGACAACGACGCGCTGGAGAACGAGGGCAAGCTCGGGCGGCTGCCGGAGATCGCGCGGCGCATCAGCGTCTACTACAACTCGGGCGACGAGGCGCTGAACATCTCGGACCGGACCAAGGGCAACCCCGACCGGCTCGGGCAGCGCGGGCCCAAGCACCCGCTGGACGCGCCGGCGGGGGTGGTCAACGTCGACTGCTCGGAGATCGTCGACGGTCTGGTCGAGCACTCGTACTACCTCGACGAGGCGATCGGGGACGTGGCGGCCACCTTGCGCGGCGAGCGCGAGGATCAGATCCTGCGGCGGGAGTACGTGGCCTCGGCCAACGCCTACCGGCTGCGGGAAAAGGGCTAGGCCGGGCCGAAACCGATTCCGTCAAGAGGGAGTGGCAAGCGGGCCGATCCTGTTGCATCCTCACCCCGGAAGTTCTGGAGATCGCTCCACCTGGAACTGCAGGAGGCCGCCTTGGTTTCGCATCGTGGTCACGTTCCCCCGGACAGACATCATGGTTCCCACACGCTGCGCATCTGGCGCGGAACGATCGTGGGAGTCTTCGGACACGACGTGTTCGTCGAGCTCGGCCCGCGCATGCAAGGCGTCATCGCGCGCAAGCATTTCCGCCGGCCGCCGCTGACGGGGCAGAGCTACGAGTTCACGCTGCACGGCCAGGAGGAAGGGCTGTGGGCGCTCTCGCTCAAGGAGGAGGAGGCGCTCGAGACCTGGCAGGAGATGGAGGAGGGCAGCCTCGTGCAGGCGCGCGTCGTGCGCCTCGCGCCGGGCGGCTTCGAGATCAAGATCGGGCCGCTGCACGCCTTCATGCCCAAGTCGCACAGCGGGCTGGCGCGCGACGAGCGCCCCGAGCCGCTGGTGGGCAAGAACCTGACCGTCGAGGTGCTCGAGGTCGACGCCGAGCGGCAGCGCGCGGTCGTCTCGCGCAAGCTCGTCCTGCAGCGCGAGAAGGACGGGCTGCACCAGCGCGAGATCGCCGGGCTGCGCGTCGGCCAGCGCGTCAACGGCCGCGTCGTGCGCGTCGAGAGCTACGGGGTCTTCGTCGGCTTCGGCCACGGCCTCGAGGGCCTGGTGCACGTCTCCGACCTCGACCATGCGCGCGTCGAGAACCCGCTCGAGCTGCTCCAGCCGGGCGCGACGATCGAATGCGTCGTCCTGAGCGTCAAGGCCGGCGGCAAGCGCATCGCGCTCGGCCGCAAGCAGCTTCTCGAGAGCCCCTGGGCCTCGCTCGAACGGCGCTGCTACGTCGACCAGATCGTCGAGGGGCGCGTCCTGCACCTCGTCGAGTACGGCGCCTTCGTCGAGATCGAACGCGGCATCGAGGGCCTGCTGCACTTCTCCGAGTGCGGGCTGGTGGCCGGCGTGCCGCTGCGCTCGCTGCTTGCGCCGGGTCAGACGATCGCCGTGCGCATCGCGCAGCTGAACCCCGCGGAGCAGCGGCTCTCGCTCTCGCTCCTGCACAAGAGCGGCGGGCGCATCACGACCGAGGAGGTCGAGAACGCGCGGCACTTCGCGGAGCTCTTCCGCAAGAGCCCCGAGGAGAGCCTCAAGCTGCCGCTCGGCAAGCTGCTCGCCCGCGCGCTGCGCGATTCGCTCGGCAAGCGCGAGAGCGCCTGAGCTTCACTCCGGCGCCGGAAGCCTGAGCACCGAGCCGGCGGAGATCTGCAGCTCGTCCACGTGGCAGGCGATCGACTCGCCGTCCTTGACCAGCAGGTGCACGTGCGTCTTCTCGCCCTTGTGCGTCAGCGTCCCGGGCGGCATGGTCGTGTAGAAGCCGACGAGGTGTCCCTTCGCGACCGGCAGTCTGCGGCGCACGGGCTCGGTCTCGGGCGAGCCGGGGCCCGCCTCGGGGCAGCGTCCGTTGAGCACGTGCGCGCGCACGTCGCTGAACGAGCCCTCGATCAGGAACGGGATCGTCTGCGTGCCGCCGAGCCCGTACTGCTGCGCGGAGGTCGCGACGAAATCCGCGAGACCGGAGGCCGCGAGGCCCGGCGGGACGGGCAGCGTGAACCACGCCCGCACGCGCGTCGTCGCGAACAGCGTCGCGCGCACACCCTTTTCCGCCCCGGCGTGCGTCTCGAGCGCGCCGAGCTTGCCCGCGCGCGTGCACCAGGCGACGCCGTCGAGCAGCACGACCTCGCCCGCGAGGCCCTCGAGCGCGCCGATGCCGACGAGCTGGTAGTCGGCCTGCAAGGGAGCGAGCTCGACGCGGCCCTGCGTCTTGCCCTCCATCATCACCTCGTGCATCGTGCCGTAGACGTCGATGCGGCCCTTCCAGGGATAGGTCTGCGGCGTCGAGGCGCAGCCCGCGGTGAGCGCGAACAAGGCGATTGAGAGCGCTTTCATCGTCCGTCCCTCCATTTGCGCGCGATCGACGCGACCTCCTCGGCACAGCCCCAGGAGAGCGTGATCCCCGCGCCACCGTGACCGTAGTCGTGCACGAGCAGGCGGCCGGGGCGCGGCGACTCGGCCTCGAGGCGCACCACCGAGCGCGCCGGGCGCTGTCCGCGCGCCGTTCCGATCTCGCGCGCGCCCGCGAGGCGCGGCTCGAGCTGCCGGCAGCGCGCGCGGATGCCCTCGAGCGCCGCATGCCGGGCCGCCTCGTCGGCATCCGGATCCTCGAGCGAGCCGCCGAGCACGACGTCGTGCGCGCGCGGGATCACGTAGGTCGGCTGCGCGCCGCTGAAATCGAGCACGAAGCGCTCGCAGCCGAACTGCTCGACGCGCACGACTTGCCCGGCGACGGGGTGCAGATCGCTGTCCTGGGCGAGCTCGCGCGCGCCGAGGCCTGTCGCGTCGACGACCAGCGGCGCGCTCGCGAAGGCTTCCTCGAAGGCGAGCACGTTGCGCGCGCGCAGCGTCCCGCCGAGCGTGTTCACGCGCCGCTCGAGCCAGGCGAGATAGACCGGCGTCTCGACCACGGGCGCCTGGAACTCGAAGCCGCGCGCGGCGCCGCGCGGGAGCTCGCGCGCCTCGACTTCGCGCAGCGCGGGCAGCTCGCGCATCCAGTCCTTGGGCTCGGCCCCGGGGCCGAAGACCTCGCAGCCGCTGCGCAGCTGGACGCCGCTCTGCGGCACGCGCGCGAGCTCCTGGTAGCGCTCGAGCGAGTCGAAGGCCCAGCCGCGCACGCGCTCGATCGGGTTGGCGTGGAAGGGGTACCAGATCGCGCCGGCGATGGTCGAAGTCGTCGCGAGCTGCTGCTCGCGCGCCCAGACCTCGACTTCGAACTCGTTCGCCAGCAGGCGCTCGGCACACGAGAGGCCGCAGGCACCCGCGCCGAGGACGACCGCCTTCAAGCCGGCTCGATCGTGGCAGCGAGCGGGAAGCCGCGCGGGCGCGCGAGCGAGTGGATCTGCTCGACGTAGAGCTCCGCGCGCTCGAGGTTCGTGACCGTGATCAGGGCCGATCCGCGCTCATGCACCTCGAGCGTCAGGATGCGCGCCTCGGTCGAAGGCTTGTGGAAGATGCGCACGAGCAGGCCGGCGACGAAGTCGATCGGGGTGATCGGATCGTCGAGCAGGATGACCTTGTACTGCGGCGTCGTCCGGGGGCGGGTCTCGGTCTGGCTCGCCGGCAGGAATTCGATCGCCCCTCGGATCATGCCATCAGGATAACCGCACTCGGCCGGGCCGAGAATGCCTGCACGCTGGAGTTTTCGCCGGCCGTGCTGCAGGCTCTGCTGAGGCACGAGGATTGCCATGCCGCACACCGCCTGCGTCCTGCTCCGGATCCTGCTCCTGGCCCCGCTGGGGGCCTGTTCGATCGAGAATTACGCGATTGACAGACTCGGCGACGCGCTCTCGGAGAGCGGCAAGACCTTCGCCTCCGACGACGACCCCGAGTTCGTCAGCGAGGCGGTGCCCTTCAGCCTCAAGCTGATCGAGAGCTTGCTCGAGTCGCGCCCGCAGCACGGGCCGCTGCTGCTCGCGGCCGCGCGCGGCTTCACGCAATACAGTTGGGCGTTCGTACAACAGAAGGCCGAACGGACGGAATCCGTCGATCTTGCGGCCTCGGAGGAGCTGCGCCACCGCGCCCGGAAGCTCTACCTGCGCGCGCGCGGCTACGGCCTGCGCGCGCTCGAGCTCGCGCACCCCGGCTTCGAGGCCCGCCTGCGCGCGGACCCGCGCCAAGCCGCGGCCGGGCTCGCGCGCGAGGACGTCGAGCGCGCCTACTGGCTGGCGGCAGCCTGGGGCGGGGCGCTGACGCAGGCCAAGGACTCGCCCGCGCTGCTGGCGGACCAGCCGATCGTCGAGGCGCTGCTCGACCGCGCGCTGGCGCTCGACGAGGGCTTCCAGGACGGCGCGCTGCACACGCTGCTCGTCTCCTACGAGGCTAGCCGGCCGGGCGGCCAGCGCGGCTGGGAGGAGCGCGCGCGGGCGCATTTCGCGCGCGCCGTCGAGCTCTCGAAGGGCCGGCGCGCGGGCCCCTTCGTGGCGCTGGCCGAGAGCGTCTGCATCCAGGGCCAGAAGAAGGCCGAGTTCGACGAGCTGATCGGCAAGGCCCTGGCGATCGACCCGGACGAGTTCCCGGACGCGCGCCTGGAGAACCTGGTGCTGCAGGCGCGCGCGCGCTGGCTCGTCGCGCGCGAGGGGGAACTGTTCCTGGAGTAGGAGGAGCCTCTAGAGTGGGGCGGTCATGAAGTCGACGACTCGGCGCACACTTCTCGCGGCGCTCGCGCTGGCTGCGCTGGCGCTCTCTTCGTCCGCGGACGAGCGCAAGCCGGTGCGCCTCGCGACGCTCGCTCCCAAGGGCTCCTCGCTGGAGAAGATTCTGCTCTCGTTGAAGGAGCGGCTGCGCGGCGCTCCCGAGGGCGGCATTTCGCTGGTCGTCTTCCCCAACGGCACGATGGGGGGCGAGTCCGAGATCGTCAGCAAGATGCGCATCAAGCAGCTGCAGGCTGGTCTCCTGACCGCTACGGGCCTGGGAGCGATCGACGACTCGATCCTCGCGCTGCAGAACCTGCCGCTCGTCTACCGCGACCTCGACGAGGTCGCGCTCGTGCGCGACAAGCTCGCGCCGCTGATCCAGAAGCGCTTCGAGGCGAAGGGCTTCGTCTTGCTCTTCATGGGCGACATCGGCTTCGTGCGCTATTTCTCGAAGCAGCCGATCCGCATCCCCGAGGATCTCAAGAAGACGCGCATGTTCACGCTGCCCGGCGACGTGCAGCAGGTGGACCTGATGAAGAGCCTGGGCCTCAACCCGCAGCCGCTCGAGCCGACCGACATCCTGCCCGCGCTGCAGACCGGCCTCGTCGACTGCGTGCCGATGATCCCGTTCTACGCCCAGATCGGACAGTTCTACAAGCCGGCGCCCTACATGCTCGACCTCGACTGGGCGCCGCTGGTCGGCGGCTGCGTGCTGCTGAAGGACGTCTTCGACTCGTTCCCGCCCGCGCTGCAGAAGGCGGTGACCGACGCCGCGCGCGAGACCGGCGGGCAGGTCATGGCGCGCAATCGCCTCGAGGGACAGGAGTCGATCGCGGCGATGAAGGCCGGCGGGTTGAAGCTCACGACGCCCACCGCGCAGGAGGTGCAGGCCTGGCGCGACTTCGTCAAGCCCGTCTACCCGCGCCTGCGCGGCGGCGTCGTGCAGGCCGAGCTGTACGACCTCGTGATGCAGACGCTCGAGCAGCACCGCGCGGGCGCAGGCTCGCCGGGCACGCCCAAATGAGCGAAGCGCGTCCGCCCGTGGGCCGGACGCTCGCGGTCCTCGCGCGGGCCGAGGACATCGCGCTGGCGCTCGCGCTGGCCGGGATCGTGCTCTTCCCGATCTCCGAGGTCGTGCTGCGCGGGACGCAGGGCATCTCGGGCTCGACGCCGATCACGCGCCACCTCGTGCTGCTCGTGGGCATGCTCGGCGGCGCAGTCGCCGCGCGCGAGGGGCGCATGCTCGCGCTCTCGACCGTCGACGCCTTCCTCAAGGGCTGGCTCAAGACCGCGCTGCACGTCTTCAGCTACGGCGTCGCCGCGGCGGTCGCGCTCTTCCTGGCCGAGGCCGGGCGCGAGTGGGTGGCGGCCGAGATGGTCACCGGGCAGGAGCTGGCCTGGGGCATCCCGCTCTGGTGGGTCCAGGCCGTGCTGCCGCTCGGTTTCGCGCTCGTCGCCGTGCGCTCCGTGCTGCACAAGAACGACACCTGGCAGCGCAAGCTCGCCTGCGCGGGGATCGCGCTCGCGATCGTGCTCATCGCGCTGAACCCGCCGCTCGAACCCGCACGACTCGTCACGCCGGCGCTGATCCTGCTCGGCGCCGCGACGCTCTTCGGCGCGCCGATCTTCGTCACGCTCGGGGGCGCGGCGCTGATCCTGCTCTGGGGCGGCGGCGAGACGATCGCTTCGGTCCCGGTCGACCACTACAGCCTCGTGACCAACGCCACGCTGCCCTCGATCCCGCTCTTCACGCTGGCGGGCTACTTCCTGGCCGAGGGCGGGGCGTCGAAGCGCCTGATCGCCGTCTTCCAGTCGCTCTTCGGCTCGATCCGCGGCGGCCCGGCGATCGTGACCGCGCTCGTGTGCGCCTTCTTCACCTCGTTCACCGGCGCCTCGGGTGTCACGATCCTCGCGCTCGGCGCGCTGCTGCTCCCGATCCTGCTCTCGGCCGGCTACTCCGAGCGCTCGGCGCTCGGGTTGATCACCGGAGGGGGCTCGCTGGGATTGCTCTTGCCGCCGTGCCTGCCGCTGATCCTCTACGCGATCGTGGCGAAGGTCGAGATCACCGAGATGTTCCTGGGCGGGATCCTGCCCGGCACGCTGCTGATCCTGATGACGGTCTGGTGGGGGATCCGCTGCGGACCGCGCGACGCGGCGACGCGCTCGCCATTCGTCGCGCGCGCGGCCTGGCGCGCAGCGTGGGAAGCGAAGTGGGAGCTCGCGCTGCCGGTCGTGGCCCTCTGGGCGCTCTTCAGCGGCCGTGCGACGCCGGTCGAGGCCGCGGCGATCACCGCGCTCTACGCCTTCGTGGTCGAGGTCGTGATCTACCGCGACCTCTCGCCGCTCAACGGCACGCGCAAGGTGCTGGTCGAGTGCGGCATCGTGATGGGCGGCGTGCTGATGATCCTGGGCGTCGCGCTCGGCTTCACCAAGTGGATGGTGCTCGACCAGATCCCCGACCAGCTCAGCGAATGGGTCGCGGCCTCGGTCGAGTCGCCGCTGATGTTCCTGCTGCTGCTGAACGTCTTCCTGCTCGTCGTCGGCTGCCTGATGGACATCTTCTCGGCGATCATCGTCGTCGTGCCGCTGATCGTGCCGATGGGCGAGCACTTCGGCATCCATCCAGTGCACCTCGGGATCGTGTTCCTCGCCAATCTCGAGCTCGGCTACCTGACGCCGCCGGTGGGGATGAACCTGTTCCTGGCGAGCTACAGGTTGAACAAGCCGATGCCGGAGGTGATCCGCGCCTCGATGCCGATGCTGCTCGTGTTGCTGGTCGGAGTGCTCGTGATCACGTACATGCCTTGGATGACGACGTGGCTGCCCGAGACGTTTGGTAGCCCCTAGTCCAACAACCCCGCCAGCGCCTGCCGCACCGCGGCGACGTCCTCGAGCCGCGCATCCGCGCAGGTCTCGCCGCTGCCGACCTTGACCGCCACGCCCTTGGGCCGCACCGCCTCGAAGAGCTCCTCGTCGGTCGCGTCGTCGCCGATCGCGACCAGCAGCGCGTCATCGCCCGCGCTCTCGCGCGCGGCCAGCGCGACGAGCGACTTGCTCCCGGCGCCGTTGCGCACCTCGAGCACGCAGTTGCCGCGCTGGATGCGCGCGCCCTCGCCGCCGATGAGCATGCGCAGCGTCAGCTCGAGCTCGCGCACCTGGCGTTCGGCGAATTTGGCCTCGCTCGCGCGCCAGTGGAAGGCCAGCGACTCCTCCTTCTCCTCCACGCGCGAGCCGGGCAGGCGGCCGTGCAGCTCTTCGAAGATCCCGCGCACGGAGGCGCGCATCGGGAGCTGCGTGACGTGCAGGCGCTGCCAGTGCGCGCCGAGGCGGCGCGACCAGGTGCCGTGCTCGGCGTGCAGGTGCACCGGCAGCTCGCCGAACCAGCGCTCGAGGTCGGCGCGCGCGCGGCCGCTGACGATGTGCAGGTGCGTGTGCGGGCGCTCGGCCAGGCGTTGCAGGAGCTCGAGCAGCTTCTCGTCGGGCTTCGCGGCCGCGGGGTCTTCCTGGAACCCGACCAGCGTGCCGTCGTAGTCGAGCAGGAGGCACAGCTCGCGCGCGGTGCGCGCCTGCTCGATCCAGTTGGGCGAACGCGCCCCGGAGCCGTTGTCGTTGCCGCAGTACTCGAGCAGGTCGAGGAATGACTTGGCCCAGCTCGCGCCGTCGTGGGCGAAGACGCGCTCGCGCATGCGCTTCATGCGCGTGCGGCGCTCGTCGCGCGAGAGGTTGAGCGCCTCGTAGATCGCCTGCGAGCTGCCGGCGACGTCGTAGGGGTTGACGGCCACCGCGTCGGGCAGCTCGGCCGCGGCGCCGGCGAACTCGGAGAGCAGCAGCACGCCGTCCTCGTCGTTGCGGCTGGCGACGAACTCCTTGGCGACGAGGTTCATGCCGTCGCGCACGGGGGTCACGAGCAGCACGTCGGCGGCGCGGTAGAGCGCGACGACCTCGCGGCGCGAGAGCGAGCGGTGCAGGTAGCGCACCGGCGACCAGTCCGGGATGCCGAAGGTGCCCTGGATGTTGCCGATCAGCTCCTCGATCAGGCTGCGGAAGCGCTGGTAGGCCTCGACGCCGCCGCGCGAGGGCACCGCGACCTGCACGAAGCGCACCTTGCCGCGCAGCTCGGCGTGCTCCGAGAGCAGGCGCTCGAAGGCCATCAGCCGGCCGGGGATGCCCTTGGTGTAGTCGAGCCGGTCGATGCCGACCAGCCAGCGCGCCTTGTCGCCCTTGCGCCAGCGCCGCGCGACCTCGAGCGTCTCCTTCTCGTCGGCGAGGCTCGAGTAGGCGCGCGCGTCGATGCCCATCGGGAAGACGCCCACGCGCGTGCGCCGGCCGGCGAAGCGCGCCTCGTTGCCGCGCACTGACGCGCCCGCGAGGCGCAAGAGCGTCTCCTGGAAGTTGCGCGCGTAGGTCGCGGTGTGGAAGCCGACGCAGTCGGTCGTGAGCAGGCTGAGGAGGATCTCGCGCGCCTGTGGCAGGATGCGCACGATCGCCGCGGAGGGCCAGGGGATGTGCAGGAAGAAGCCGATGCGCGCGGTCGGCAAGAGCTGGCGCAGCATGCCCGGCACGAGCAGCAGCTGGTAGTCGTGCACCCAGACGAGATCGCCCGGGCGCCACTGCGCCGCGACCGCGCGCGCGAAGAGCCGGTTGACCTCGATGTAGGTCTTCCAGTCGGCCTCCTCGGGCGAGACCTGGTCGATGCGGTAGTGCAAGACCGGCCAGAGCGTCCCGTTCGAGAAGCGCTCGTAGTAGGACTCGACCTGCGCCTTCGTCAGGAAGACGGGGTGGAAGCGGCCGCGCGCGAGCTCGGCCTCGAGCGCGGCGCAGTCCTCGCGCGAGAGGTCGTCGGTGGGGCCGGGCCAGCCGATCCACAGGCTCTCGCCGCGCTCGTGGACCGGCGCGAGGCCCGTCGCGAGCCCGCCCGAGCTGGGCGTCGCTTTCCACGCGCCGCCCTCCCAGCTCAGCGCGAGCGGCAGACGGTTCGAGACGATCAGCGTGCGTGCCATGCATTCACGTCCAGGCGCGCACGCGTCCGTCGCGCGACTCGAGCAGCTCGCCGATCGTCATCGCGGCGTGGATCAGGCCGACGTGCGTGTAGGCCTGCGGGAAATTGCCGATCAGGGCTCCGCTCTCCGGATCGATGTCCTCGGAGAAGAGACCCACCGGGTTCGCGCGCTCGAGCAGTCGTTCGAAGAGCGCCTTGGCCTCTTCCAGCTCGCCCATCAGCGCCAGCGCCTCGGCCCACCAGAAGGAGCAGATCGAGAAGGCCGAGGTCGTCTGGCCGAAGTCGTCGGCGTGCACGTAGCGCAGCATCCAGCCCTTGCGCACCAGGAGCTTCTCGAAGGCGCGCACGGTCGAGACGAAGCGCGGGTCCTTCGCATCGAGCAGGCCCAGCGTCGGCAGGAGCAGCAGGCTCGCATCGGCGTGCACGCCGTCGAGGCCCTGCGTGAAGAAGCCGAGCTCGCGGTTGAAGCCGCGCTCGAGGATCGTCTCGCGCATGCGCGAGGCGGCCTCGCCCCAGTGCAGCGCCTCCGCGCCGCGACCGAAGTCGCGCGCGATCTTCGCTCCGCGTTGCGCCGCGACCCAGCTCATGGCCTTGGAGAAGGTGTGGTGCCGCAGCTGCGTGCGGTACTCCCAGATGCCCGTGTCGGGCTCCTCGAAGGAGCGGATCGCGCGCTCGACCAGCGACTCGATCAGCGGGAAGTAGTCCGCCTGGTCGCCGTGCACGATGCGCGGGTCGCAGAGGAAGGTCTCGAGGCACAGCACGACTTCGCCCGGCAGGTCGCCCTGCAGCTGCTCGCTGGCGGCGTTGCCGATGCGCACGTGGCCGTTGCCGCCGAAGCCCGCCAGGTGGCCGAGATGCCGCTCCTCGAGCCAGCGCTCGCCGCCGATGCCGTAGACCGGCTGCAGCGGACCCGACTCGACCACGTCGCGCAGGTAGCGCAGGAAGCGCTCGCCCTCGGCCAGATGCCCGAGCCTGCGCAGCGCCTCGGCCACGAAAGCCGCGTCGCGCAGCCAGCAGTAGCGGTAGTCCCAGGTGCGCTCGGTCCCGATCGCCTCGGGGATGCTGGTCGTCGCGGCGGCGATGATCGCGCCCGTGTCGAGGTGCGCGTGCAGCGCCAGGCACAGCGCCGAGCGCAGGACCGCCTCGGCCGCGAAGGTCGGCAGGGCGCAGGAGCGCGACCAGGCGCGCCAGCCCGAGAGCGTCAGCTCGAGATCGTCGAGCACCGCCGCGCGCGACGATGCGGGCTGGCCGCGGCCCCAGCTCATGCGGAACCAGCTATCGCCCGCCAGCGCGAACTCCTGCCCCGAGAGGATGAACGGCGCGGGCACGCTGCTCGAGAGCGTCAAGTCGCCCGCGGGGTGCAGCACCTCGATGCCGTCCGAGGCGAGCTCGATGCGCGGCGCCGACTCGGCGTAGCCCGGGCGCGGATCGAAGCGCACCGAGAGCCGCGGCCGGCCGCGCAGCGGGCGCAGGAGGCGCACGATCTCGAGCGGCGCGCTGACCGTCAGGCCGCGCGGCAGGCGCGGCGCGAAGTCGATCAGCTCCCAGGCCGCGTCGCCCTCCTCGAAACGCGTGCGCACCACGTTCGTGTTGCGCTCATAGCTGCTGCGGCCCTGCACGAAGCGATCGTGGTGCAGGAAGGCGAACGTGCCACCCTTCTCGCGGTCGAGGATGCGCCCGAAGATCGAGGGCGAGTCGAAGCGCGGCAGGCACAGCCAGTCGATTCCGCTGTCCGGCGCGACAAGCGCTAGGACGCGGCCGTTGCCGTACGCAGCGTGATCGAGGGCGGGGGGGGGGACCTTCATCGCGCGTTCTCCGCACTGCCATTCTCGAAAAGCACTCCGAGAGGTCCGCATTTCAGTCCGGACATGCTGGAATGCGCCGCATGAAACGCGTCCTCTTCGGCGTCCTCGCGATCGTGCTGCTCTGGTTCGGAGTGCGCGCAATTGTGCACTTCTTCGCGAGCGACGAGACCAAGATTCGCTGGGTTGTCGAGGACATGGTCGACGGATTCAACGACACGCGCATGAACCCGATCATGACCGGGCTCGCGCAGGACTTCGTCGACGAGAGCTCGGGCCACAAGTACAAGAAGGACGACGTGCGTGCGGGGCTCGCGCAGATGTTCCTGCAGCGCAAAGACCCCAAGACGAAGCGCTTTCCCTTCCGTGTCCAGGTTCCCGAGGAGGAATTCCACGTGCAGGTCCAGCGCGTCGAGCCGCGCACGGCCGAGCTGGACCTCGTCGCGTACTTCGACGAGTCCGCAGGCGAGGAGTGGCATCCCCAGGGGAAGATTCAGGTTCACGCCGAGCTCCTGCTCGGTCCGGACGGGTGGAAGATCCGCCACACGCGTGTGGACGGCAAGTACCCACGCTAGGTCACGAGCGTCGCCAGGCGGCGCTCGACCTGGCTGATCACCCAGCCCGAGTCCACGAAGCGCTCCGGCGTGGCGAAGCCCTTCGGACGCCCGCGGCCGCCGGCGATGTGGTGCGCGACGATCGTGATGCCCCAGGCGGTCGTGAGCTCCATCGCGGTGAACTTGGTGCGCTTGTCCGCGGCGACGTCCAGGCGGTACTCGTAGCCGCGCTGCATGCCGTGCTCGGCGCGCCAGCCGCGCACGCGCAGGATCAGCTTGTCGCGGTCCTGCTTCGGGTCGTAGCGCAGCACGCGATCGCGCTCGAGGTTCTCGGCCAGCTGCAGGTCGCGCGTCGCATCTCCGCGCAGGTAGCCGAGCGACTTCCAGCCGCGCGCGAGCTGCCAGTGGCCCTTGTAGCGCAGCGTCATGTAGTCGTACTGCTGCACGCCCGCCTCGGCGAGCTGGCGCACGGCCTGCGGCGAGTTGTTCGACGTGGGGGAGGCCTCGTGCTGCTCGTCGAAGTCCTCGGTGACCGAGAGCGCCTCGATCGTCTTCAACTTGCCCTCGCGGATCACGGGCACGGCGCCCGAGTACTCCGAGATCAGCCCCGAGGGGCTGAAGACGAGCTTGTAGCCGAGCGGGTTGCGCGCGCGGTCGGGCTCGACGAGCGGCAGTCCGCCGCAGCGCACTTCGATGCGCGTGCAGCCGTGCGCGCGCGCGCAGTGCATCGCCATGATGTTCGAGATGCCGGGCGAGACGCCGCAGTCGGGAACGACCGGGATGCGCTTGCGGCCGGCGAGCTTCTCCTGGGCCGCGACCGTCTTGGGGTTGCCGCCGAGGTCGGTGAAGGGCACTCCGGCCTCGAGCGCGAGCTTCGTCAGCGCGAGGTTGGCCGTGTAGGGCGCACACGAGAGCACGACGTGCTTCTTCTCGAGGTCCGCGGCGGTCGCGGCGGCGGCCCAGGTGAGCTTCGCCGACGTGCGCGGGGAGAGCCGCCCGATGCGGACCTCCGCGGCCTTGCGGCGGCCCTCGTCGGGTTCGACGACCAGCACGCTGCCGGCCTCGCAGAAGGCGAGCAGATCGTGGATGGCCGCGGTGCCCTGCCGGCCGGCTCCGAAGACGACGTAGTGGTACTTCAAGGGGCGAGGATTCTAGCGGGCCGCAGAGCGAAGAGCAGCAGCGCGGCGGCGAGCGCGAGCACCGCGCCCGTTCCGAAGGCGGCTGCGCTGCTCCAGTTCTGCCAGATCCAGCCGAACGAGAGACCCGCCGGAAGTGCCAGCAATCCGATCGTCAGGTGGTACCAGCCGAACCACGTGCCGCGCTGCTCCTCGGGCGCGATCTCGGCCACGAGCGCCTTCTCCGCGCCCTCGGTCAGGCCGTGGTAGAGGCCGTAGAGGAGTACGAGCACGACGATCAGCGCCTGCGACTCGGCCAGCGCGAGCCCGCTGTAGATCAGCGCGTACCAGACCCAACCGGCGCTGATCACCGGCCGCGCGCCGAAGCGATCGACCAGTCGGCCTCCGAGGAACGAGGTCGCGCTCTTCACGACGTGCAGACCCATCCACAGCAGCGGCAGCGCGTAGATCGAAGTGTGCTTCTCGCCTGCGAGCAGGAGCAGAAAGAGGTCGCTCGAGTTGCCGAGCGTGAAGAGCGCCAGCGGCGCGAGCACGCGCACGAGCGCGGCGGGGGGCCGGCCGGGCTTCCACGGCGCCGACTGCACGCTGCGCGGCGCGGCGGGCCGCTCGCGCACGAAGAGCAGCAGGCACAGCATCACCAGCGCGCCGGGGATCACCGAGATCCAGAAGATCGTGCGCAGGTCCTGCGTCACGAAGTACAACAGGCCGACCGCCAGCAGCGGCCCGACGACCGCGCCGGCGTGGTCCATCCCGCGATGGAAGCCGAAGGCCGCGCCGCGGCGCTCGGGCGTCACGGCAGCCGCGAGCAGCGCGTCGCGCGGGCTGGTGCGCAGGCCCTTGCCCGTGCGGTCGATGCTGCGCACGAGCGCCACGTGCCAGGCTGCGGTCGCGAGCGCCATGAACGGCTTCGCGATCATCGCCAGCCCGTAGCCGGCGATGAGGAACGGCCGGTAGCGCCCGACGCGGTCGGCCCAGGCGCCCGAGACGAGCTTCAAGAGGCTCGCGATCGCGTCCGCGAAGCCCTCGATCAAGCCCAGCGCGAGCGCACCGCCGCCCGAGAGCGTCGCGAGAAAGGGGGGCAGCAGCGCGACGATCATCTCGCTCGCGACGTCGGCGAAGAAGCTCACCCAGCCGAGGGCGAGCACCTCGCGCGGCAGCTTCCTAGCCACGGCCGAGCAGCGCGAGCACGCGCTCCTTGACGGACGTCATCGCGACGATGCCGCCGTCGGGCTTGCCGCCGCAGGTACTCCAGCCCTCCGAGGAGAGGAAGACCGGGCCCTGCTCGGGCGTCGCGGGCAGCAAGCCGTGGCTGCCGCGCACCAGCGTCGCGTCGATCGGGATCACGTCCATCAAGTAGCGCATCCCGAGCTTCTTCTGCGAGAGCCGCCGCGCGACGTGCAGCTTCGGGAGCGCGATCTCCGGGTCGAGGAACAGCTCGCAGGGGTCGTAGCCCGGCTTGCGGTGGATGTCTACCGTGCGCGCGAAGTCGGGCTCCGCGGCCGCGTCGGTCCAGTAGTAGTAGGTGAACCAGGCATCGCGCTCGCTGAGCGCCACGAGGTCGCCAGAGCGCGGATGGTCGAGACCGTCGAGCACGCGCGCGACGCCCGGGAGCTTTGCGAGCAGCGTGCGCACCTGCGGCAGCGCCTGCGCGTCGCGCACGTAGATATGCGCGATCTGGTGGTCCGCGAGCGCGAAGGCCTTGCTCGCGAAGACGTCGAGGACCTCGCCCGCCGGCGTCGGCCGCGCGGCGAGCAGGCCGGCCTCGCGCAGCGCGCGGTTGATGTGCACCGGACGCGAGACATCGACGAGGCCGTACTCGCTGACGACCACCACGGCCGCGCTGGCCTCGTCCGCCGCGCGCACGAGGTCGCCGACGATCCCGTCGATCTCCGTCACGGCGCGCTGCGCGCGCTCGTCGCTCGGCCCGAAGCGCTGCAGGTCGTAGTCGAGGTGCGGAAGGTAGGCGAGCGTCAGCGCCGGCTTGTGCTCGCGCAGCGTGCGGATCGTCGCGTCGGCGATCCAGCGGCTCGAAGGCAGGCCCGATTTCGGCCCCCAGAAGTCGAAGAACGGGAACGGGCCGAGCGCATCTTCGAGCGCGGCGCCGTAGCTCGCGGGCGCGGCGTAGACCGCCGGGATCTTGCGCCCGTCCGCTGGATAGAACGGCCGCGGCGTGATCGACCAGTCGACCGCCGCGCCGAGGTTCCACCACCAGAAGATCTTGGCGCAGCGGAAGCCGCTCCAGCGCGCACGTGCGGCCTCGTAGAGTTTCTCGCCGCTGACGAGCGCATTCGACTGGCGCCACAGCGCGAGCTCGCCGTACTCGCGCGCGAACCAGCCGTTGCCGACCGCGCCGTGCTGCGCGGGCAGCGTACCGGTGAGCAACGTCGCCTGCGCGCTGCACGTGACCGCCGGCAGCACCGTGCTCATCGGCGCCGAGGCGCCGCGCTTCGCGAGCGCCGACAGGTTCGGCGTGCGCGCGCCGAGCATGGCGGGCGTGAGTCCGACGATGTCGAGCAGCAGCACCGGTTTCATGCGCGGGGCGGGATGCTAGCATCCGGGGATGGCAGGCTGGCTTTCGTCGCTCTTCCGCGGGCGCAGCATCGTGATCCAGGGCACCGGCAAGCTGCCCGAAGGCCACTCGAAGAAGATCGACATCGGCGATCCGCTCGCGGGCGGCAAGCAGGTCGTGCTGTGCCGCGTCGGCGGCGAGCTCCACGCGCTCGACGCGCTCTGCCCGCACGAGGGCGGGCGTATCCACGACGGACCGCTCGTCGAGGGCAAGTACGCGCGCTGCCCGCTGCACAACTACAAGTTCGATCCGCGCACGGGCGCGGCCGTCGACGTCGTGTGCAAGGACGCGAAGCGCTACGCGGTGCGCGAGAAGAACGGCGACGCCGAGCTCTGGGCCTGATCAGCGCGAACCGAGCCGCACGAGCTGGATGTGCGTGTCCTCGCCCTCGCCCATCTCCCAGACGGCGTAGACGAAGCTCTTGCCGTCGGGCGAGGCGGCGATCATCGGTTCGTTCGCGAAAGTGCCGAGCGTCTCCGGTTCCTTGGCTCCCGGTGCGAGCGAAAAGATCTTCCCTCCGCGCTTCTCGAGCCACACGACCGTGCCACCCGCGATCCAGGGCTGCTCGCCGGCGCCGAGCAGCGTCTCGGACGTCGCATCGCTGGCGAGGTAGACGTCTTTCTCGCGACGCCAGACGGTCATGAGCTTTCCGTCCAGATCGGCGAGCGCGCCGCCGTCCATGGGGCAGGCGTCGATCTTCCACGTGCCGCTGCCGAGCTTCGTCGCGGCGGCATAGGTCTTGCCCGCATCGTTCGAGCGCGCGAGCTGCATGTCGCGCGCGCCTTCGCGCACGCCGCGCCACATCACGCACACGCCGCCCTGCGCATCGAAGCAGACCGAGGGCGCGCAGCAGGGGCAGATCTCGGCCGCGCCCGAGACGAGCGCCTCGTTCGTCCAGGTCTTGCCGGCATCGCTCGAGAGCGCGCCGTAGACCTGCGGCTTGCCGGAGCGCAGGTCGATCCAGGTGCAATAGACCTCGCCCTTCGGCCCGCGCGCGAGCGCCTGCAGCCCTTCGCGCGCCGAGCCGTCCGCGGAGTTGACGCGCACGTCCGCCGGCCAGGCCCAGACGTCGCCGTCGTTGCCGCCGCCCTTCTCGCCGCCGATCACGGTCAGCACGACCTGGTCCTTGTCGAGGAGCGCGATGCGCGGTCCGCGGCGCATGCCGACCGAGTAGCGCAGGTTCCTCGACACGCTGCGCACGTGAGCGAAGCGCATCCGGTCCTTCGGGTCGCCGGCACACCAGTGGATGTCGCCCTTCGAACCCCAGGCGAGCGCGACGTGGCCGTCCGCGCCGACCGAGATCTGCGGCTCGCGCGCTCCCTTGCCGAAGGGAACGGGTACTTGTTGGGCCAGGGAGAGGAGCAGTGCGCCGACGATCATGCTTGCTATCGTAGCAGCCCATGAGCCCCGCGCCCCGCATCCTCGCCTTCGCCGGATCGCTGCGGCGCGACTCGCTCAACAAGAAGCTCGTGCGCATCGCGGTCGAGGGGGCGCGGGCCGCGGGCGGCGAGGTCACGCTGATCGACCTGAAGGAGCTGCCGCTGCCGGTCTACGACGGCGACCTCGAGGCCGCCGAGGGCTTGCCGGCGAACGCCAAGAAGCTCAAGGAGCTGATGAAGTCGCACCAGGGCTTCCTGATCTCGTCGCCGGAGTACAACTCGATGCCCAGCGGCGCGCTGAAGAACGCCCTCGACTGGGCCTCGCGCGCCGAGCCGGGTGAAGCGCCGCTGGCGTGCTTCAAGGGCAAGGTGTGCGTGCTGATGAGCGCCTCGCCCGGCGCGCTGGGCGGGATGCGCGCGCTCCCGGTGCTGCGCAACATGCTGCTCAACATCCACGTGATCGTGCTGCCCGACCAGCTCGGCTTGATGAAGGCCAACGAGGCCTTCGACGAGACCGGCCGGCTCAAGGATCCGAAGCAGCAGGCGACCGCCGAGGCGCTCGGCGCGCGGCTCGTCGACGTGCTGCGGAAGTTCCATCCGGAATCCCCCTCATGATCCACGCGCTCCTCTTGCTGCTCACGCTCGCCACCGGCGAGGTCCACGACAAGCCCTACTGGCGCGCGATCGTGGCCGCGAACTACGCGCCGCCGGCGGATGCGGACAAGGTCCAGCTCGCGCGCGAGCTCGCAGGCACGGCGGGAGCGACCGATCCCGAGCTGCGCGACGAGCTCGGCTTCGAGATCAGCGCGCGCTGGATCCGCCGGGCGGGGATCCTCACGGACGAGGAGGTGCGCGAGCTCATGCGAGTCCACCTCGCGAACCTCCACAAGGACCTGGGGAAGGGCGAATCCGACGGCGTCTTCCTGCGCTCGTTCTCGGCGCTGCACCTGGCGCAGATCGCCTCGCGCGACGTGAAGCGGCCCTTCCTCACCGAAGCCGAGCGCAAGGAGCTGGTGCAGGCTTCGTGCCGCGTGCTGCGCGAGGAGCGCGACCGCCGCGGCTGGGTCGAGGGCAAGGGCTGGGCGCATCCGATCGCGCACAACGCCGATCTCCTGGCGCAGCTCGCGCGCGCGCCCACGCTCGCGCCGGAGGAGCAGCGCACGCTGCTCGCGGCCCTCGACGCCGGCCTCGCAGGCACCAACGCCTTCGGCGAGAACGAGCGCCTGGCCGCGGTGCTGGCCTCGCTCGTGTCGCGCACCGATTTCGTGCAGCCGGACTTCGAGCGCTGGCTGGCCGAGTCTTCGAAGGCCGCCAACGCGGTCTGGCAGACCAAACCCTTCGACGTCGCGGCCTTCCACAAGAGCGAAAACGTGAAGGCCATGCTGCGCGTGGTGCTGCTCGCGATCGTGCTCGACCCGAAGGCCCCCGAGGGCGAGCGCCGCGCCGGCGACGCGATCCGCGCCGCGTTCTTCCGCTAGGCGGCGGCTACTTGTACGCCACCGCGGCGCTCGAGGGGCCGGCGAGCGGGATGACCTCGAAGCGCTTGAAGCCGGCCTCGCGGCACCAGCCGGCGAAGTCCGCGCCCGAGTAGTCGAACGCGTCGCCGAACTCGATCAGCATGTTGAGCGACATCATCAGCCCGAACACGTTCTCGCGCCGGGCGTCGTCGATCAGCGCCTCGATCGCGACCAGCGCGCCGCCCTCGGGCAGCGCGGCGTAGGCCGAGCGGATCAGGTGCTTCTTCTTCTCCAGGTTCCAGTCGTGGAGGATCATGCCCATCGTGATCAGGTCGGCCTTGGGCAGCGGATCGGCGAAGAAGTCGCCCGAGGCCGTGCCCACGCGCGCGCCGAGGCCGGCGGCGGTGATGTGGCGCTTGGCGATCGGCTCGACGGGCGGCAGGTCGAACGAGGTGCACTGCATGTGCTTGTGGCGCTTCGCGACCTCCATGCTGAGCAGGCCCGTCGCTCCGCCGACGTCGCAGAGCGTCTTGTACTTCGAGAAATCGAACTTCTCCGCGAAGGCCTCGAAGTTGAGGCGCGAGAGGCCGGTCATCGCGCCCATGAACTGCTCGAGCCGCGGCAGCTCCGCGTAGAGCTCCTCGAACATGCCCTTGCGCCCGTGCTTGATCTCGTTCTGCGGCTTGCCTGTGCGTAGCGCCTCGGGCAGGTCGTGCCAGAAGCGGAAGAGCCGCGCGTTGAGCATCTCCAGGATCCCGCCCACGTAGCGCGGGCTGGCCTTGTCGAGGTAGAGCGAGCCCAGCGGCGTGTTCGAGTACAGCGCCGCGGGTCCATCGCCCGTGCGCTCGAGGAAGCGCATCGCAACGAGGCCGTCGAAGAAGTCCGCGATCGCGCGCGGGTGCAGCTGCAGCTCGCGCCCGAGCTCGGCCCCGGTCATGCGCCGCGTGCCCAGGTGCGTGAACACGCCGAACTCGACGGCGGTGAGCAGCACCTTCGCGGTCCAGAAGCCGAAAGCGGTCTGCAGGATCGGGCCCGGATCGATGTGCGCGGCCGGCGCAGCGGTGGGGTGGTCCATGGTGGACGACAGTATGCTGGGAAGCGTTCGAGGTGCAACCGCTCGCGCCATGAAACGAATCGTGCTGATCGGACTGCTGATCGCCGTCACGCTGCTCGCGACCGCGCTGCCGTTCCTTCCGGGCCGGTACGACGTTCTCGCGGTTCCGCTCTCGGGGATCGCGCGGACCATCGGACTCGTTTCCTTGCTCCTGGTGCCGGTCGGTCTCGCCTGGCTCGCCTACGAAGGGAGCCGATCGGGCGCGGGAGCACGAAGTGCTCGCGTGAAGTTCGTCGTAGCCTCTCTCGCAGTCGCGTCGGTCGCCGTCTTCGCAGGCGCGGTCTTCGCGTACGGACTCTCGGGAGCATCGCTCGCGGTCTTCGTGCTCGCGGCGTGGGGACTCTACTTGTGGCGCGCAGGCCCGCGCATGCTCGAGTGGGGGCGACGATCGATCGGGCGACACAGCACGCCGGCGCTGGCGTTGGTCGTCGTTCCCGTCATCGTCTTCGGCGCGCAGTACGCGCTCGCAGCGCCGTTGACGGACTTCGCATGGAATCGGACGATCGACGGCATGCTTCCGCTGATCGGCGACATCGAACGCTATCGCACCGCGCGCGGGAGTTACCCGGCGTCTCTCTTCTCCGAGTGGATGGACTACCGTCCCGAGGTGATCGGCGTCCGTGGCTACCAGTACGAGCCCGTCGGCGAGGCGTACAGCCTCGCGGTCGAGGTGCCGACCTTCTCGTTCGCCTCGCGGGAGTTCCTGCTCTACAACCCGGCGGATACCCACGTGATGGCGAGCCATGACGCCGACGTGCTCCAGCGAACTCCGGCTGAGTTGACGCACTATCGCGGGTACTACAGCGCTCGAAAGCTCGACCGCCCGCACTGGACAGTCCTATCCTTCGACTGACCGTGTAATCTGTGGCCCGCATGCTCGCCAACCTCCTCGAATCCGTGCGCGGACCCTGGCCCTGGTGGGTCGGCGGCGTCGCGATCGGCGCTGTCGTTCCGCTGCTGCTCTTCCTCGCCAACCGGCACTTCGGCGTCTCCTCGAGCCTGCGTCACGTCTGCGCGGCCTGCCTGCCCTCCGGACCGAAGTACTTCCGCTACGACTGGAAGAAGGACGCTTGGAACCTCTTCTTCGTCGCCGGCGTCGTGATCGGCGGCTGGCTGGCGCGCGAGTTCCTGATGAGCTCGCCCGGGCCCGTGATCGGCCAGACCCCGGCCCCGGCCCCGATGCCGCTCGATCTCTTCTCCTGGTCCGCGCTCGGCACGGGGAAGGGCATCCTGCTCATGGTCGTGGGAGGCTTCCTGGTCGGCTTCGGATCGCGCTGGGCCAACGGCTGTTCTTCGGGCCACGCGATCATGGGCCTCTCGTTGCGCAGGCCGGCCTCGCTCGTCGCGGTGATCGGCTTCTTCGCGGGCGGACTCTTCGTGGCCTGGCTCGTGCTGCCGAAGGTGCTGCGATGAAGCGCAACCTGATCTGCCTCGCGCTCGGCGTCTACTTCGGGATCGCGCTGCTCAAGGCCGAGGTCGCCTCGTGGTGGCGCATCCAGGAGATGTTCCGCTTCGCGGCGTTCCACATGTACGGGATCATCGGCATCGCGGTCGCGATCGGCGCCGCTTCGGTCTGGTACGTGCAGCGCAGCGGCGCGCGCGCGCTGGGCGGGGAGGTGATCGACCTCACGCCCAAGCCCGCGCAGTACAGGGCGCAGCTCCTCGGCGGCATCGTCTTCGGCTGCGGCTGGGCGCTCTGCGGCGCGTGCCCCGGCCCGCTCTACGCGCTGATCGGCGCGGGCTACATGCCGATGCTCGCCGTGCTGCTCTCGGCGCTCGCGGGGACGTTCGCGTACGGCGTCGTGCGCGAGAAGCTGCCTCACTGAGCGCGGTCGGGCGGCCGTTGCAGCGCGGCCTCGCCGAGAGGCTCCGGCTGCGCAGCGCGCCAGCTGGCGGCCCCCTCGCCCGCGAGGTCCACGCCGCGCTTGCGATTGATCGCCGCGATCACGAGCATCGCGATCAACGCTCCGAGCGAAGCGAGCGCCATGTCCTTCTGCGCATCCCAGACATCGCCCTGCGTGCCGAGGTACGCCGCTCCCAGCTCGCCGCCGAACAGCAGCGCCGAGGCCCACTCGATCAGCTCGTACACCATCGAGAAGGCCATCGTCACGTCGAGCGGCAGGTAATAGCCCCAGAAGCCGCGCACGCCCACGACGCGCAGGAAGATCTCGCGGATCGGGTAGGCGTAGAGCAGCCCGAAGAGGAAGTGGACCAAGCGGTCGTAGTGATTGCGCTCCGTCACCTCGAGGAACGGGAACCACTCCTTGTAGGGCACTTCGGAGTACGTGTAGTGAGCGCCGAGTTCGTGCAGGCCGAGGAAGACGAAGATCAGCGTGTACGAGAGGCGCGAGAAGGGGAAGACGTTGCGCGTCAGCAGCAGGACCGCGACGAGCGCCACGGCGAGCGCGTTCTCGAGCCACCAGTCGCTCGGGTAGCGCGGGTGGATCGCGGAGATGCCGACGGCGAGCGCGAAGAGCAGCGTGCAGCGGTAGAGCCAGCTGCGGTAGGGCCGCGCGGGGTCGGCGTACTCCTCTGGTGAACGCCGGATCTCGTCAGGTTGCATTGGACTTCGCGTGCAGGATCCGGCCTTCCACCTCGGGAACGGCATTCATCCAGCGCAATTCGATCTCCGGATGCGCGTTCGCGTAGACCCGGAAGATCTCGTCCGCGAATGCAGGGCCGATCGACTCGATGTTCGAGAAATCGAGGATCACGTGCCTGAAGTTCTCGCAGCGAGTCATCACGCGCTTGGCCTGCGACCGTGAGACGAGTTGTTCCTGGCCGTAGCGGGCGAGGGCAACGACGATCTGTGTGGTCGAGAAGGAGTAGTCGCCTTCCGGTCCCGCGAAGCGGTCAAAGATCTCCTTGGTCGTTCGACTCGAGGAGGGGTCGATAGACATAGTGACAAGCGTCGAGAACACGGCGGGCGCGTCTGTGGCCTCGATCAGCGTCGGGCGATCGTCGCCTTCGCCATGGCTCAACCTCAGGAAGTGCGAGTCAATCTCGAATCGGTCGAACAATCTCGACGTGAAGAAGATCCCCTGACCGGTGTGCTTGGCTGGGTCCGTGGTGAGCTTCCCCTTCGTCAATTCGAACACCGCCTGCCGCTCATCCGCGAGTCCGAGTGCTGCACGAATCTTTCGGAAGATACCGACTCCATCGTCACCGACATAGAGCTCGATCTCGATCGCAGTGCGATAGATGCCTGTCGTGATGGTCTCTGCCGCTGCGTGATCGATGGCGTTGTTGAACATCTCTGTGAATCCGTAGTGACAAACGCTCTCCACGTTCGACGGAACGCCTTCGAGATGCGGTTCGATCTCCTGCCTCCAGACCTCGTCCTCGGCCAGTCCGGGAACCACCGCCAGACGAGCTCTGTGATCCGCTAGCACGGCGAGCGTGTAGACGCGGCCGCGAGTCTCACCTTCAGGCTGAAGTATCCCCGCTGCGACCAGTGCCGAGATGTGCCGGGAGACAGCCTGGCGGGTGATGCCGAACTTGACGCTGGCTCGTGCTGCTAGTCCTGCGGGCCGCCTCGCGGCTTCCCTCACCAGGAACGCCCGGATCTCCGCTGTCCGTTCCGATGCGTCCGCCATAGGTGACTTGATCGTCAATCACAGGCAGCTGGATTGTCAACCATCTCGGTGCATCGTGTTGACAATCTATAAGTAACTGAAAATACATGACTTGAGAGCTCATGGGCCGAGCGACCGATGGGCCACAGCGAGCAAGTGGCCCCGTGTGGTTCGAATCGCTCTCCCCTGGGAGTCGACCAGATAGCCTCCCGGGGGGGCCTGTCCTGGACTGGGCGTCGGACCACACGCCTACCCGTCCTGGGGAGAAAGAAAGCTGACCTGCACGATCGGCAACAAGACCTTGTCCTCTTCGGCAACACGAGGGTAGTGCTCCTTCCAGAGCATTATCAATCGGTCCTGGTCCATCGCCTCGATGTGCTTGGTGGAGGACCTGATCTCACGGAGCGCATCGGGAGAGAATCCACCCGAGGACACGAACAGTCCCACGTCACCCTCCTTGCGCAAGAGCCCCTCGAGTTCTCGGACGTCCTTCGCTCCGATCTTCGCCTCGGTGTGCTTGACCTGGACCTTGATCCGCGGAGAAGTTGCTCCCAGCGGATCTCTATACGCGATCACATCGATGCCCCCATCGGGCCCAGCCGGAGCAACGAAGGGTACGTGGTAGCCCATCGCTTTCAGCAAGGCGGCGACGAGTCGCTGGAACTCGTAGGGCTTCAAGCGATTCAGATGCGCTTCAATCTGAGTTCGGGCATCCTCTCTCGCCTTTTCGAGTATCAACGTCCGCGAAGCGCTTGAATCCTCGGGCGCTTCCGAGTCAGGCAGCTCATTGGACTCTTCGGAAGGCCGTTCGGCTCTGGACTCGAGATATGACTGTCGCGCATGGCGCATGAGCTCCCCATGGGGGAGCCTGAGTGCGTCCTTTCCGGTCGGCGTGAGGGTCCAATACCCATCCTGCTTGGTGAGGAATCCGGCCGCGACACAATCGAGTGTGTACCAGCGGGCCTGTGTCTCCCAGCGAATCGCCCCAGACTTGGTCCGCTCAAGTTCGTGGCTGCTGAGCCTCAACTTCGGAGCAGCCCCCGCGATTGCATCGCGGCCTCTCGCCCGCCCGCCGACACTCTGCAGGAATTCGAAGATGGCGCGAATGTACTCCTCGATCCTACCTTGCGTCTTCGTCTGTGCTACGGCCGAGCTCTTCTTGGTCATTCTGGGACTCCATCCTAGAGCTTGTACGCCTCCACGCTCGGCTTGACCGCGCGCGCGAAGTGCAACGGCCGCCGCAATCCACCCGGCCGCGGACCGAGGCGCGCGAGCTTCATCCACTCGCGGAACACCTCGATCGACTTCAGCGTGTCGACCTCGACGTCGCCGTACTCGTCGCCCGCGCG
>Ga0315912_10001397_pt1 | contig 29937 bp, 28 predicted proteins | sample VfabasoilMG_FD_204469 | JGI IMG/M metagenome (GOLD analysis project Ga0315912, IMG submission 204469) | Garden soil microbial communities collected in Santa Monica, California, United States - V. faba soil | ecosystem: Environmental > Terrestrial > Soil > Garden | place: USA: California...
CATGCCGCCTTCAAATTCCCCTTGAGTTCATCCACGGGCGTGCCGTTCTTCCAGGGCAGCGGCACGTCGCAGGCTTTGAGCAGGCAGTCATCGGGGAGGCACTGGATCGGCGTGAAGTCGCGGTGCGCGATATAGCCCGGCCGCTTGAATCGGCGGATGTGGTTCGACACTGCGCACAACGACAGGTAGACGCTCACCCGGTTCCAGGGCGACAGGTTCGAGGTCGAGGCGTGCACCAGGCAGCCATGGAACAGAATCATCGAGCCCGCAGGACCTTTGGGCGCCACGATGCCCCCGCGGTCCACCAGTTTTTTTATTGATTCGCTCGATATGACCCAAAGGGGATAACTCGTCGTACTCGTGTCGTGGGCGGCGTCCAGCACGCCCAGCTTGTGGCTGCCGGGGATGAACATGAGCGGACCGTTGAATTCGTTCACCTCATCCAGGAAAATGGCCACGTTCATGGCGCGCGCCTCGGGCATCTGGTCGTCGTTCTTCCAGGTGCCGTAGTCCTGGTGCCATTGCCAGACATCGCCGTCGAAGGCCTGCTTGCCGTTGATCTTGAACTGGTGCATGTAGACGTCTTCGCCGAACACCTGCTTCACGGGCTCGACCATGCGGGGGTGGCGCGCAAGCCGGGCGAAAGGCGCGCTGTACAGATGGGCCGCGAAATTGGTGCGTACCACGTCGCCGGTCTTTTCGCGCACGTTCTCGGGACGGCGCTGCGCATAGAGCGCCGGCACCTCGTCGGTCAGGACCCTGATTTCGTCGGGCTTGAACAGGCTCGGGAAGAACAGATAGCCATCGCGGTCGAATGCCTCGAGCTGAGCCTGGCTGAGTTTCATTGGTCGCCTCCGGGAGCTTGTGTATTATAGGTCCCCCGAGGAGGAAACCCATGCAACTCAAGCACACCCTGGCCGCGCTGACCGTGGCCGCCGCGCTCTTCGCCGTCCCCGCGCAGGCCGCCCCTCTCAAATGGGCGGCGCAGAACGACATCCTGACGCTTGACCCGCATTCGCAGAACCACGCGACCACGATCTCGATACTGCAGCACGCCTACGAGCCGCTGGTGCGCTACGACAAGAATTTCCAGGTCGAGCCGGCCCTGGCGGCAAGCTGGCAGCAGGTCTCGCCGGCGCAATGGCGCTTCAACCTGCGCAAGAACGTCAAGTTCCATGACGGGTCGCCGTTCACCGCGGACGACGTGGTGTTTTCCTACGTCCGCATCAAGCAGCCCCAGGGCACGATGCAGCCGTACGTCGCCGGCGTGAAGGATGTCAGGAAGGTCGACGACCATACCGTCGATTTCTTCCTCGAAGGCCCGAATCCGGTGTTTCTGCGAAATCTGGTGATCTTTCACATCATGAGCAAGACCTGGGCGGAAAAGAACAAGGCGCAGAACGTCCAGAACTACAAGGACCGGGAGCAAACCTACGCCTCGAATAACGCCAACGGCACCGGCGCCTACATGATCAAGCTCTGGGAGCCCGACAAGCGCGTCGTTTTCGCCGCCAATCCGGGCTGGTGGGACAAGCGCGAAGGCAATGTCACCGAGATCATCTACACGCCGATCAAGTCCGACGCGACGCGCGTCGCCGCGCTGCTGGCCGGCGACGTCGACATGGTGACCGACCTGCCGACCCAGGACATGCCGCGCCTGCGCCAGGACACGAGGCTCAAGGTCCTGGACGGGGCCGAGAACCGCACCATCTTCATCGCGATGGACCAGGGCAGCGCCGAGCTGAAGTACGCCGACGTCAAGGGCAAGAACCCGTTCAAGGACGTGCGCGTGCGCCGCGCGCTCAACATGGCGGTGGACCGCGACGCGATCAAGCGCGTGACCATGCGCGGCCTGTCGATTCCGGCCGGTCTCATGATCGCGCCCAACGTCCACGGCTGGTCCCAGGACATCGACAAGGTGACCGCGCTGGATGTCGAAGGGGCGAAGAAGCTGCTCGCCGAAGCCGGCTATCCGAGCGGCTTCGAGTTCTCGCTGAACTGCCCCAACAACCGCTACGTCAACGACGAGGAGATCTGCCAGGCGCTGGTGGGCATGTGGGCGCGCATCGGCGTCAAAGCCAAGCTCCTTGCCGAACCGATGGGGACGTTCATCGCCAAGGTGCAGAACTTCGACAGCAGCGTCTATATGCTGGGCTGGGGGGTCGCGACCTTCGACGCGCTCTACATGCTGCAGGCGCTCGCCCGCACCAGGACCACGGGGGCGGACGGCAGCTTCAATTTCGCGCGTGTCAGCGACGCGAAGCTCGACCAGCTGATCGACGCCATGAAAACCGAAATGGACGCGAAAAAGCGCGATGGGCTGATCCGCGAGGCCCTGTTGATCGTCCGCGACCAGCATTACTTCGTGCCGCTGCACTACCAGCTGCGGCCCTGGGCGATGAAGAAGAACGTCTCGACGGTCTACCGCGCAAACGACGCGCCCGAGTCGCGATTCGCGAGGGTGGACTAGCCTTCTACTTGGCTGCCGGGACCAGGAAGAACACCTCGTCGTTCTTGACCATGCCGAGCTCGTAGCGGGCGCGTTCCTCGATCGCGTCCGAGCCCTGCTTCAGGTCCTTTACTTCGGCGGCGAGCGCGCCGTTGCGCACTTCCAGGCGGTCGTTCTTCAGGTTCTGCGCGACGAGCTGCCGGTCGACGTCCCAGACGCGCAGCCAGCCGCCTTTGCCCAGCCAGAGCGGGTACTGGATCGCCAGGATCAGGGCGCCTAGGACGCCCGCAAGGACTTTCATCGGAGCTGCAGGAACGCCTCTTTGCCGGGATAGCTCACCGAATCGCCGAGGTCCTCCTCGATGCGCAGCAGCTGGTTGTATTTCGCGGTGCGGTCCGAGCGCGACAGCGAGCCGGTCTTGATCTGCAGCGCATTGGCGCCCACCGCAATGTCGGCGATGGTGGTGTCTTCGGTTTCGCCCGAGCGATGCGAGATCACCGTGCCGAACGCCGAGCGCTTGGCGAGTTCGATTGCGGCGAAGGTTTCCGACAAGGTGCCTATCTGGTTCACCTTGATGAGGATCGCATTGGCAGCGCCCTGCTTCACGCCTTCGCGCAACAGCTTGGTGTCGGTGACGAACAGGTCGTCGCCGACCAGCTGAACCAGTTTGCCGAGGCGCGCCGTGAGCAGCTTCCAGCCGGCCCAGTCGGCCTCGGCCATGCCGTCCTCGATGGACACGATCGGGTACTTGTCGGCCAGCGCGGCGAGGTAATCCACGAATTCCTGCGGCCCGAGGCTGAGCTTCTCGGATTCCAGCACGTACTTGCCGTCCTTGTGGAACTCCGTGGCCGCGCAGTCCAGCGCGATCAGCACGTCCCGCCCGGCGGTGTAACCGGCCTTGTCGATGGCTTCCATGATCAGTTCGATCGCCGCCGCATGCGTCGGCAGGTTGGGCGCGAAACCGCCCTCGTCGCCTACCGATGTGGGCATGTTTCTGGAACTTATGATTTTCTTCAAAGAACTAAAAACTTCAGAACCACAACGCAAGGCTTCCCGGAAGGACTTCATCCCCGCCGGCACGATCATGAACTCCTGCATGTCGAGGTTGTTGTTGGCATGCGCGCCACCGTTGATCACGTTCATCAGCGGCACCGGCATCTGCATCGGACCCGCGCCGCCGAAATAGCGGTACAGCGGCAGGCCGGATTCCTCGGCGGCGGCCTTCGCGGCCGCCATCGACACGGCCAGCATGGCGTTGGCGCCCAGGCGCGCCTTGTTCGGCGTGCCGTCGAGGTCGACCAGCGTCTTGTCGATGAAGGCCTGTTCGGAGGCGTCGAGGCCGACGATCGCCTCGGATATCTCGGTGTTGACCGACTCGACGGCCTTGAGCACGCCCTTGCCGCCGTAGCGCTTCGCGTCGCCGTCGCGCAGCTCGATCGCCTCGCGGCTGCCGGTGGATGCGCCCGAAGGCACGGCCGCTCGGCCCATGGCGCCCGATTCCAGCAATACATCCGCCTCGACAGTCGGATTTCCCCGCGAGTCGAGTATTTCCCTTGCAACGATGTCGACGATCGAGCTCATGCGCTTTTCACCTTGTCCTCGGCATATCCGTGCTTCTTGACCGTGCGATCAAGCTCCGCCAGCGTATCGAGGAGCTCCCCCATCAGCGCGAGCGGCCAGGAATTCGGCCCATCGCACAATGCTTCGTCCGGTTTCGGGTGCGTCTCCATGAAGACGCCCGACACCCCCGCCGCGACCGCCGCGCGCGCCAGCACCGGGATGTGCTCGCGCTGTCCGCCGCTGGCCGTGCCCTGGCCACCCGGCAGCTGCACCGAATGCGTCGCGTCGAATACCACCGGCGCGCCGGTCTCGCGCATTGCCGCCAGACCGCGCATGTCCACCACCAGGTTGTTGTAGCCGAAACTGAAACCGCGCTCGCAAACCATGACCTGCTGGTTGCCCGTGGCGCGCGCCTTGTCGACGACATTCTTCATTTCCCAGGGCGACAGGAACTGGCCCTTCTTGATGTTGAGGGGCTTGCCCTGTTTCGCCGCGTTGCGGATGAAATTTGTCTGCCGGCACAGGAAGGCGGGCGTCTGGATGACGTCGACCACCGCGGCGACGTCGGCGAGCGGCGTGTCTTCGTGCACATCGGTCAGGACCGGAACCTGAATCTGTTTTTTTATCGCCGAAAGGATTTTCAGGCCGTCCGCCATGCCGGGGCCGCGGTAGCTCGTTCCCGAGGTGCGGTTCGCCTTGTCGAACGAACCCTTGAAGATGTACGGCATCCCCAGCTTCGCGGTGTGTTCCTTCAGCCTGCCAGCGACCTCCACGCACAACTCCTCGCTCTCCAGCGTGTCGGGGCCCGCAATCAGGAACATCGGCCGCTGCGGGCCGACTTCGAAGCCGCAGAGCTTCACGCGGCGACCACAGACAGCGTGCCGCCAGGCCGCTTCGCATTCGCACGATACTTGAGGGCCGCGTTCACGAAGGCCTTGAACAGCGGGTGCCCGTTGCGCGGTGTCGAGGTGAATTCCGGGTGGAACTGCACGCCGAAGAAAAACGGATGGCCCGGGAGTTCCATCATCTCGGGCAGGTTTTCGCTGGGCGTGCGCGCCGACACCTTGTAGCCCTTCGCCTCCAACTGCGGCACATAGATATTGTTGACTTCGTAACGGTGCCGATGGCGTTCGTTGACTTCAGCGCCATAAATCGAACCGGCCAGGGAATTTTCAACAATCGGGCACTTCTGCGCACCCAGGCGCATGGTGCCGCCCAGGTCGGAGGATTCGGTACGGCGTTCGATGCGGCCGGTGCGGTCCAGCCACTCGGTGATCAGCGCGACCACGGGGTGCGGCGTGTCAACGTCGAACTCGGTGCTGTTCGCGCCAGCCAGCCCGCATACGTTGCGTGCGAACTCGATGGTCGCGAGCTGCATGCCGAGGCAGATGCCGAGGTAGGGAATCCCGTTCTCGCGCGCGAAACGGATCGCGCGGATCTTGCCTTCGGTACCGCGCTTGCCGAAGCCGCCCGGCACCAGGATCGCATCCATCTTCTCCAGCATGCCAACGCCGCTCTTCTCGATCTCCTCGGAGTCGACGTAATGGACCTTGACGCGGCTGCGGGTGTGGATGCCGGCGTGGATCAACGCCTCGTTGAGCGACTTGTAGGAGTCCTGCAGGTCGACGTACTTGCCGACGAAGGCAATGTCGGCCTCGTGTTCGGGATTCTCCAGCGCGTGCACCAGCTTTTTCCAGGCCGACAGGTCGGCCGCGCGCGCCAGGATCTGCAGCTTGTGGCAGACGATCTCGTCGAGCATCTGGTTGTGCAACATCATCGGGATCTTGTAGATCGAGTCCACGTCCCAGGCCGAGATCACGGCTTCCTTCTGCACGTTGCAGAACAGCGCGATCTTGCGCCGCTCGTCTTCCGGCAACGGACGGTCCGTGCGGCACAGCAGCGCGTCGGCCTGGATGCCGATCTCGCGCAGTTCCTTGACCGAGTGCTGCGTAGGCTTGGTCTTGATTTCGCCCGCCGAGGCGATGTAGGGCACCAGCGTGAGGTGGATGTAGCAGACGTTGTTGCGGCCCAGTTCCAGGCCCATCTGTCGGATGGCTTCCAGGAACGGCAGCGACTCGATGTCGCCGACCGTGCCGCCGACTTCGATGATCGCGACCTCGGCGTCCCCCGCCCCGCGCTTGATATTGAGCTTGATCTCGTCGGTGATGTGCGGGATCACCTGCACCGTGCCGCCCAGGTAGTCGCCCTTGCGCTCCTTCTTGATGACCGACTCGTAGACCTGGCCGGTGGTGAAGTTGTTCCAGCGGCGCATCTTCGAGGACTGGAAGCGCTCGTAGTGGCCGAGGTCGAGATCGGTCTCCGCGCCGTCCTCGGTGACGAACACCTCGCCGTGCTGGAACGGCGACATGGTGCCCGGATCCACGTTGATGTAGGGATCCAGCTTGATGTTGGTGACCCGGATGCCGCGCGATTCGAGGATCGCGGCTAGAGAAGCGGCGGCGATACCCTTTCCAAGACTGGAAACGACACCGCCGGTAACGAACACGTACTTGGTCATATACGCCAAGCTCAGCGTGAAAGCGGGAGTCTACAGGAACCGGCTGCGCGCGACAAATCGCGGCGCCGCCGCCAGTGTCAGGTCATGACGACAGCGCGACCTGGAATCCGCAGCCGGTTTTCGCGCGTACCTGCTCGAGCGTTGTGCCCGGATGCAGTTCCTTCAGCACCAGGCCGACCGACGGCACCAGCTCGAACACGCACAGGTCGGTGATGATCATGTTGACCACGCCCTTGCCGGTGATCGGCAGGTTGCAGCGGTGCAGGATCTTCGGGCTGCCGTCCTTGGCGTTGTGCTCCATCAGCACGATGACGCGCCGCACGCCGGCCACCAGGTCCATCGCCCCGCCGGGCCCTTTCACCATCGCGCCGGGCACCATCCAGTTGGCGAGGTCGCCGTTTTCCGCGACCTCCAGGCCGCCCAGGATGGACAGGTCGATGTGGCCGCCGCGGATCATCGCGAAGGAATCGGCGCTGGAAAAAAAACTGGAGCCGGGGATCGTGGTGATGGTCTGCTTGCCTGCGTTGATCAGATCCGGGTCGACCTGGTCCTCGGCCGGGAACGGCCCGATGCCGAGCAGCCCGTTCTCCGATTGCAGCGTCACGTTGATACCCTGCGGAATGTAGTTCGCGACCAGCGTCGGGATGCCGATCCCCAGATTGACGTAGTAGCCGTCGCGCAGCTCCTTGGCCGCGCGCTGCGCCATCAGCGCGCGCACCGGCGACTCCTTCTTCGAGGCGGCAGCCCCGGCGACGGTGCGAAATTCGATGCGCTTCTGGTAGCTTGGCCCCTGCACGATGCGATCGACGTACACCCCGGGGGTATGCACTTGTTCCGGGTCGAGCGCGCCCACCTCCACCAGCTGCTCGACTTCGGCCACCGTGACCTTGCCACAGGTGGCGATCATCGGATTGAAATTGCGCGCGGTCTTGCGATAGACCAGGTTGCCGGAAACGTCGCCCTTCCAGGCCTTCACGATGGACAGGTCGGCGTGGATCGCGCGCTCCAGCACATACTCCCGTCCCTCGAACGAGCGCGTGTCCTTGTCTTCGGCCAGTTTGGTGCCGAAGGCCGTGCGCGTATAAAAGCCCGGAATGCCGGCACCGCCGGCGCGCAGCTTTTCGGCGAGCGTCCCCTGCGGGGTCAGCTGCAGCTCGAGCTCGCCCGCCAGCACCTGGCGCTCGAACTCCTTGTTTTCGCCTACGTACGAGGCGATGACTTTCTTCACCTGGCGGCTCTTGAGCAGCAGCCCCATGCCGAAATCGTCCACGCCCGCGTTGTTGCCGACGATCGTGAGCCCTTTCACCCCGCTGTCCACCAGGGCCTGGATCAGGTTCTCCGGAATGCCGCAGAGGCCGAAACCGCCGGCGGCGATGGTCATGTCGTTGTGCAGGAGCCCGTGCAGGGCGTCGGAGGCTTTCGAATGGACTTTTTTCATCGGCTCAAGACCTCTAGGTTCGCACTTCTGATTCGAGCAGCCGTTGCCGGATGCCCTCGGGAATACGGGCGGGTTTCTGCGTCTTCATGTCCACGAACACCACTACGGCGGCCCCATCGGCGTACGCAACGGGATCGCACAGTCCGTCCTGCATCACGAAGAGTTCGTAAAACGTCGGGACACTGGAGCCGCCGGGCGCGCCCACGTACAGCTTCGCTTCGACCGTGCCCGGATAGGCGATCGGCCGCTTGTAGTTGCAGGAAGCGTTGACGATGACGATGCCGGTGGATTGCCAGGCGTCCCTGGCGGGAACCAGGGAGGCAAACCAGCTGATGCGCGCCTGCTCCATGTAGCGGAAGTAGACCGTGTTGTTGACGTGGCCCATCGCATCCATGTCGCCCCAGCGTATCGGCATGCGCTCGACGTGGGCGAGCCGGCGTTCTGCTTCCATGCCTGCATTCTATAATCCCGGTCATGGCGCGAGAATCGATGCAGTACGACGTGGTGGTGGTCGGCGGCGGCCCCGCCGGCCTCGCGGCGGCGATCCGGCTGAAGCAGCTCTCCGCAGACATCTCCGTCTGCCTGATCGAAAAAGGCTCGGAGATCGGCGCGCACATCCTCTCGGGCGCCGTCATGGACCCGCGCGCGATGAACGAGCTCTTTCCCGACTGGAAGGAGAAGGCCGCACCGCTGAATGTTCCTGTTTCTGAAGATAGATTTTTGTTTTTATCGAAAGAAAAAGCATTCAGGACACCCAATTTTCTCTTGCCCGCCTGCTTCCAGAACCACGGCAACTACGTCATCAGCCTGGGGCAAGTCGCGCGCTGGCTCGGTCAGCAGGCCGAGGCGCTGGGCGTGGAGATCTTCCCGGGGTTCGCCGCTGCGGAGGTCCTTTACGACGATCAGGGCGCCGTCAAGGGTGTTGCCACCGGCGACATGGGCGTCAACCGCAAAGGCGAGCACACGGACGCCTTCCAGCCCGGCATCGAATTGCATGCCAAGTACACCTTCTTCGCCGAAGGCTGCCGCGGCAATCTCGGCAAGCTCCTCGAGGCGAAGTACCGTCTGCGCCAGAGGTCGGATCCGCAGGTCTACGGCATCGGCCTGAAGGAGCTCTGGGACGTCAGGCCCGAGCATCACCAGCCCGGGCTGGTGGTGCATACCGCCGGCTGGCCGCTCGGCAGCGACACCTATGGCGGCTCGTTCCTGTATCACGCCGAGAACAATCAAGTGGCGGTCGGCTTCGTGGTCGGGTTGGGCTATACGAACCCTTACCTCAGTCCCTACGAGGAATTCCAGCGCTACAAGACCCACCCGGCGATCCGCGCATTCCTCGAAGGCGGCAAGCGCGTCGCCTACGGCGCCCGGGCGATCGCCGCCGGCGGCCTGCAGTCGCTGCCCGAACTGGTGTTTCCGGGCGGCTGCCTGATCGGCGACGACGCCGGCTTCCTGAACGCCTCGCGCATCAAGGGCAGCCATTGCGCGATCAAGTCGGGCATGCTCGCGGCCGAAGCAGCGCACACGGCGCTCAGCGCGGGGCGCGCGGGTGACGCACTCGCCGCCTACCCGGAATCGTTCCGGCAGAGCTGGCTGTTCGACGAGCTCTACCGCGCGCGCAATTTCAAACCGTGGATGGCGAAGGGCCTGTACACGGGGTCGCTGATGTTCGGCATCGACCAGATCGCGCTGCGCGGAAAAGCGCCCTGGACGCTACGCCATGGTCACGCCGACAACGAAACCTTGAAGAAGAAAAGCGAAGCCGAGCCCATCGCCTACCCGAAGCCCGACGGCATCATCAGCTTCGACCGGCTGACCAACGTCTCGTTTTCCAGCACCAACCACAGCGAAGACCAGCCGACCCATCTCACGCTGAAGGACGCCTCGGTGCCGGTCGGCGTCAACCTCGAACTCTACGACGCACCCGAGCAGCGCTATTGCCCCGCCGGCGTCTATGAGATCGTGCGCGACGACAAGGGCCCGCGGCTGCAGATCAACGCGCAGAACTGCGTGCACTGCAAGACCTGCGACATCAAGGACCCGACCCAGAATATCGTGTGGGTGACACCCGAGGGCGGCGGCGGGCCCAACTATCCGAACATGTAGCCATGACGACCTTCCGCGAGTTTTACCCGTTCTACCTCGGCGAGCATTCGAACCGCACCTGCCGCCGGCTGCATTTCATCGGCACCAGCATCGGCCTGCTATGCCTTCTGCATGCGATGTCGACGCTCAATTTCTGGTGGCTGCTCGGCGGTATCGTGCAGGGCTATGCCTGGGCCTGGGTCGGCCATTATTTTTTCGAGCACAACCGCCCGGCGACCTTCAAGCACCCCCTCTACAGCTTCGCCGGAGACTGGGTGATGTGGAAGGACATCCTCACCGGCAAGATCAAGTTCTGACGCCCGCCCCCAGCCCCGCAGACCTGACGGAGTCCTTCGAGCCCATCGTCGGGCAGTCGGTCACGCTGCGCACGCTGCGGCGCGAGGACGTGGACATCGAGGCGGCGTTCCTGAGCGGCCTGTCGCCCGAGTCCCGGCACAACCGCCTGCTGGGCGGCATGATCAAGATCACCCGGGAGTACGTGGAACGCCTGACCACGGTCGATTTTTCCCGCGACATGGCGCTCGCCGCGGCGACGATGATCGATGACCGCGAGGTGCTGATCGGCGTCGCGCGCTACGTGCTGGAGCCTGGGGAACGCGCCTGCGAATTCGCCCTCGTGATCGCCGATGTCTGGCAGGGCCGCGGCATCGGCCGCCGCATGATGGAAAAGCTGATCGCGGTCGCGCGCGAACGCGGCCTGGAACGCATCTATGGCGACGTGCTGGCGATGAACCGCCCGATGCTCGAATTCTGCAACCGGCTCGGCTTCACGCTCAGCCGCCATCCCGGCGACCCGACCGTCACCCGGGCAACGTTGCAGCTCTAAGCGGCGAGAAATTGCTCGTCGGTGAGGGACATCACCGACGACGAGCCCTGCACCACCGTGGCCGAGAGACCCGGCGCCTGCGCGAGCACATGGTCGGCGAAGAAGCGGGCGGTCTTGATCTTGGCCGCGAGGAACGCCGCGTCGTCCTCCTTTTTCTGCAGCTTGCGCTCCGCAATCAGGGCTGCGCGCGCCATCTGCCAGCCCCCCGCAACGATGCCCATCAGCATGAGGAACGGTACCGCGCCCGCGAACGCGGCGTTCGGATCCTTGCCGGCGGCGCCGAGCACATAGTCGACGCATTCCGAGACGGCCTGCGCACCTGCCGCGAGGCGCTGCCGCACGACCTGGATGTCCTCGTCGCTGGATTTCGCGAGCGCCTGGTCGAGGCCCTTCAACACCTCGAGCCAGCCCTTCACCGTGACCCCGCCTTCGCGCGCAATCTTGCGGCCGAGCAGGTCGCCCGCCTGGATGCCGGTCGTGCCTTCGTAGATCGTGGTGATGCGCGCGTCGCGCAGGTGCTGCGCGGCGCCGGTCTCCTCGATGAAGCCCATGCCGCCGTGCACCTGCACGCCAAGGGACGCGACCTCGATGCCCATCTCGGTGCTCCAACCTTTCACCACCGGGATCATGAGATCCACGAACGCCTGCAGCCGCTTCGCTTCCCCGGCGTCCTTCGTTCGCGACGCGGTATCCATGGCTGCGGCGATCACATAGGCGAGCGCGCGCGCCGCTTCGGTCTGCGACTTCATCAGCATGAGCATGCGGCGCACGTCCGGATGGCGGATGATCGGCACGGTCTTGCCACCCTGGACGAGGTCCTTGCCCTGCAGCCGCTCCTTTGCGTACGCCAGCGCCCGCTGGAACGCGCGCTCGGCGATGGCTACGCCCTGCATGCCGACGCCGAAGCGCGCCGCGTTCATCATGATGAACATGTAGGACAGGCCCTTGTTGACCTCGCCCACCAGATAACCAACCGCGTCCTCGAACACCATCACCGCCGTCGGGCTGGCATGGATGCCAAGCTTGTGCTCAATGGAGGCGCATTTCGCCCTGTTGCGCTCGCCGGGCGTGCCGTCGGCCCTGGGCAGGAACTTGGGTACCACGAACAGCGAAATCCCCTTGACGCCCTCGGGCGCGTCCGGCGTGCGCGCAAGCACCAGGTGCACGATGTTCTCCGCCATGTCGTGCTCGCCGTAGGTGATGAAGATCTTTTGCCCGGAGATCAGGTAGTGGTCTCCCTGCGGCACGGCGCGCGTGCGCACGAGCGCGAGATCCGATCCCGCCTGCGGCTCGGTCAGGTTCATGGTGCCGGTCCAGCGCCCGGCCACCATCTTTTCCAGATAGGTCGTTTTCAGGGCGGCGGTACCGGCCAGCTCGAGCGCGTGCACCGCACCTTGCGTGAGCAGCGGACAGAGCGAAAACGACATGTTGGCCGAGGTGAGCATCTCCTCAACCGCGGTGGCGACCAGCTTGGGCAGGCCCTGGCCGCCCAGCTTCGCCTCGAAGGGCAACGCCGGCCAGCCGCCGTCAGCGTACTGCTTGTAGGCGTCGCGGAAACCCTTGGGAGTGGCGACTGCCCCGTCTTTCCAAACGGAACCTTCTTTATCTCCTGAATAATTTAATGGATCAAGCACTTGTGAAGCAAACTTCGAGGCTTCCTCGAGGATGGCGTCGACCGTATCCGATGTCGCCTCCTGGTAGCCCGGCAGCTTCGCCACATCTCCCATCCCGGCCAGTTCGTTGAGCACGAACCGCATGTCCTTCAGGGGGGCGGTATAGCTGCTCATTTCTTCAACTCCTCCACCAGTTCCGGGACCAGCTTGAAAAGGTCGCCCACGATGCCGTAATCGGCCACCTGGAAGATCGGCGCCTCTTCGTCCTTGTTGATCGCCACGATGACGCGGCTGTCCTTCATGCCGGCCAGGTGCTGGATGGCGCCGGATATGCCGACCGCGACATAGAGCTCGGGCGCAACGATCTTGCCGGTCTGGCCCACCTGCCAGTCGTTCGGCACGAAGCCCGCATCCACCGCCGCGCGCGAAGCGCCCATGGCGGCATTCAGCTTGTCGGCGAGCGGCTCGAGGATCCTGAAGTTTTCTCCGGATCCCATCCCGCGGCCGCCCGAGACCACCACGCGCGCCGACGTCAGTTCAGGCCGCTCCGATTTCTGGACTTCCCGTCCCACAAACGTGGATAGGCCGCTATCGTCTGGGGATTGAATTGCCTCGATAGCCGCAGTTCCCCCCGTAGACGCGACAGCGTCAAACCCCGTCGTCCTCACGGTAATCACCTTGATCGGGTCCTTCGACTTCACCGTGGCGAGCGCGTTGCCCGCATAGATCGGCCGCACGAAGGTATCGGGCGACTCGACCGCGATGATCTCGGAAATCTGCTGGCAGTCGAGCAGCGCCGCCGCGCGCGGCAGAATGTTCTTGCCGCTGGAGGTCGCGGGCGCGAGGACGTGGCTGTAGCCCTTGGCGAGCGCGACCAGCAGCGCCGCCACGTTCTCGGCGAGTTCATCGGCGAGCTGCGCGGCGTCGGCGTGAAGCACCTTGGCAACGCCCGCGACCGATGCGGCCGCCTTGGCCGCGTCGCCGCAACCGCTGCCTGCGACGAGGATGTGGACGTCGCCGCCAATTTTCTGCGCGGCAGCAACCGTGTTCAGGGTGGCCTTGCGGATGCTCTTGCCGTCGTGATCGGCGAGGACGAGGACGGCCATCAGATCACCTTCGCTTCGTTGCGCAGCTTGTCCACCAGCGCCTTCGGATCGGGTACCTTGACGCCCGCTTTCCTCTTGGGTGGCTCGGTGACGTTCAGCGTCTGCAGGCGCGGCGCCACGTCCACGCCGAGCGCATCGGGCTTGAGCGTTTCGAGCGATTTCTTCTTCGCCTTCATGATATTCGGCAGCGTCACATAGCGCGGCTCGTTCAGCCGCAGGTCGGTGGTGACGACCGCGGGCAGCCTGATCGAAAGGGTCTCGAGACCGCCGTCCACTTCTCGGGTCACCGCTGCCTTTTCCTTGTCGACCAGCAGTTTCGAAGCAAAGGTCGCTTGCGACCATCCCAGCAGCGCCGCGAGCATCTGGCCGGTCTGGTTGGAATCGTCGTCGATCGCCTGCTTGCCGAGGATGACGAGCTGGGGGGATTCTTTCTCGCTTATTTTTCTGAGAATTTTTGCAACTGCCAAAGGCTGAAGTTCCTCATTTGTCTCAACCAGGATCGCCCGGTCTGCCCCGATCGCGAGCGCGGTGCGCAGGGTTTCCTGGCAGGCCTGCGGGCCGCAGGACACCGCGACGATTTCGGTAGCCACGCCGGCTTCCTTGAGGCGCACCGCCTCTTCCATCGCGATCTCGTCGAACGGGTTCATCGACATCTTGACGTTGGCGGTCTCCACGCCGCTGCCGTCGGCCTTGACCCGCACCTTGACGTTGAAATCGATGACGCGCTTGACGCTGACCAGGACTTTCATGGAGTCGAAACCGGTGTCTGGAGAGCGGCGGATTATAGCGCGGCGTGCGACAATCCCGGCGCACGGAGGCCCCCGCCATGACCGACCTTTCGCAGCCCGCATCTTCCAACCGAGCCGTTCCGCTGAAGAGCAAAGTCAGCCCGCAGGAATGGGCCATGCGCGTGGACGTCGCGGCCTGCTACCGGCTGGTCGCGCTGTTCGGCATGAATGACCTGGTCTACAACCACATCTCGGGCCGCGTGCCGGGCGAGGATGGCCATTTCCTCATCAACCCCTACGGTTATGCCTACGAGGAAGTCACGGCCTCGAGCCTGGTGAAAATCGACTTCGACGGCAAGCTGGTGCTCGACTCGGGCACCGGCTACGGCATCAACCAGGCCGGTTTCGTGATCCACAGCGCGGTCCACAAGGCGCGCCACGACGTGGACTGCGTGATCCACACCCACTCGCCCGCCGGCATGGCGGTATCGGCGCTCAAATGCGGCCTGCTGCCGCTGACGCAGAACGCCATGTTCTTCGGCGAGATCGGCTATCACGACTACGAAAGCGTGGCGATCGACCTCGACGAGCAGCAACGCCTGGTGCGCGACCTCGGCACCGGCGCGGCCATGATCCTGCGCAACCACGGACTGCTCACCGCCGGGCGCACCGTCTGCGACGCATTCGTCACCATGCATTGGCTGGAGAAAGCCTGCCAGGCGCAGGTCATGGCGATGGCCTGCAACACCGAGTTGAACCACCCGTCGCCGGAAGTCGTGCGCCTCACCAACGAGCGCTACAAGCCCGGACAGCGCCGCAACATCACCGAGCTCGAGTGGCCGGCGCTGCTGCGCATGCTCGACCGCCGCGACGCCTCGTTCCGGGAATAACTGATTATTACGGGCCGCCTCGAAAGCGTTTGAGTTTCTGCACTTCGCGGACGATGCCGTCCTTGCCGATCATGACGCCAATATCATACATATCGGTCCAGATCCTCGTCTCGTAGTCCATGGAAACCACGCCGAGCCTGGAATAGTCCGACCTGCTTCTGGGCGGACCGAGCAGCTGCTCGACCTCTTTTTCCGTCGTCACGCCGGACTTGATCCGGTCGAGCAGATCCGGATTGACGATGAATCCGCTGGCCAGGACGGGCGCGCTCGCCAGGAGCACGATCGCGGCCAGCGCGGCAACGATCCGGTTTGCATGCTGGTTCGCAACCTTCATGGGAGACGCCTCCTCGACCCCTATGTCGCAGGGCACATCCGCATTATCATCCGTTCATGCTCAAAAACAAGGTTGTAGTTGTTACAGGCGCCGGCGGCGGCATTGGCCGGGATTTCGCACTCGCGATGGCCGCACACGGCGCGAAAGTGGTAGTCAACGATGTCGGCGCATCGGTGTCCGGTGAAGGCAAGGATGCCGGTCCGGCACAGAAGGTGGCCGCAGAGATCAAGGCCGCAGGCGGAACCGCGGTCGCAAACACCGACAGCGTGGCCGATTGGGACGCTGCAAATCGGATCGTCAAGTGTGCAATAGACAATTATCAAAAAATTGATGTTGTAGTGAATAATGCCGGAATCCTTCGCGACCGTTTCTTCTTCAACATGTCGGTCGAGGAATGGAAGGCCGTCATCGACGTGCACCTGAACGGGACGTTCTACGTCTCGCGCGCCGCGGCGCCTTACTTCAAGAGCCAGAATTCGGGGCGCTACATCAACATGACTTCGACTTCCGGCCTGATCGGCAATTTCGGCCAGGCCAACTACGCGGCGGCAAAGCTGGGCATTGCCGCGCTGTCCAAGTCGATGGCGCTGGACATGGCCAAATTCAGGGTGACGTCGAACTGCATCGCGCCGTTCGCCTGGAGCCGCATGATCGGCACCATCCCGGCGGAGACCCCAGACCAGAAGGCGCGCCTGGACAAGATCAAGCGCATGGAAACCGCCAAGATCGCGCCCATGGCGGTCTACCTCGCGAGCGACGCCTCCCAGGAGGTGACCGGCCAGATCTTCGCGGTGCGCGCCAACGAGCTGTTCCTGATGTCGCAGAACCGGCCGCTGCGCTCGGTGCACCGCGCCGAAGGCTGGACGCCCGGGACAATCGCCGAGCAGGCGATCCCGGCCCTGCGGTCGCATTTCTACGCACTGGACCGGTCGCAGGATGTCTTCTCCTGGGACCCCATCTAAATTCCGCGTGATCTGAGCTAAGCTAGCGGCGGGGGCATTCCGCTTGCAGCATACGCAATTCGGACGTTACGTGATCGTCTCGGAACTCGGGCGCGGCGCCATGGGCGCGGTGCATCGCGCGGTCGACCCGCTCATCGAGCGGGACGTCGCGATCAAAACCCTGCTGCCCAACCTGCCGACCGAGATCATGGGCGAGGTGCGGGAGCGCTTCCTGCGCGAGGCGCGTTCGGCGGGCCGGCTCAACCATCCGAATATCGTCACCATCTACGACGTCGGCGAGGAGGACGGCGTCGCCTACATCGCGATGGAACTGCTCGAGGGCAAGTCGCTGCAGCAGATCCTGCGGGAAACCCCGCGCCTGCCGATGGCCGCGATCGCCGACCTGGTGGCACAGGTGGCGGATGGCCTCGATCTTGCGCAGCGCTTCAAGATCACGCACCGTGACATCAAGCCGGCCAATATCATGGTTTCCGCGGACGGGCGCGCCAAAGTGACCGATTTCGGCGTCGCGCACGTCGCGTCGTCCTCGATGACGCAGACCGGCTCGGCGCTCGGCTCGCCGAAATACATGTCGCCGGAGGCAGTGACCGGCCAGCCGGTGGATCCGCGCTCGGACATCTTCTCCCTGGGCGTGGTTCTCTACGAAATGCTCGTGCGCCGCACGCCGTTCGAGCGCACCGGCGACAACACCGTGTTCGCGGTGATGCACCGGATCGCGGGCGAACCACACGCGGCGGTAACGCAGGTCGATCCGCAGATCCCCCCTGCGTTCAACACCATCCTCGACCGGGCGCTTGCCAAATCCGCCGACAAGCGCTACCAGCGCGCAGGCGACATGGCAAACGACCTGCGCAGCCTGAAAGCCGCGTTGAGCGGTGCGTCCCCAGTGCAGGCTGAAGACGCGAAAACCATGGTACTGCCCCGGGCCGCGGGCCAGCCGGCCCCGGATGGATCGGCGACGACGACGAACCTGATCGAGGACCTGGACGTGTTCGCGCGCAATTTCGAGCGCAAGCAGCAGGAGACGCTGCGCATGGAGGCCGCCGAACTGGCGCGCAAACAGGAAGCGATCCGCGTCTGGGCGGCAGAGGAAGAGCGCCGCCGGCAGGAATTCGAGCGCGAACGCGATGCCAAGGCGGGCGTGACGCAGGCCGGCACGCGGCGCAGCGCCGCGATCGACATGCTCAAGCAAAAGGCGGCGGGACGCAACGTGGCAGCCTCGGCCGAGCAGTTGAAAAAGGCCGAGGCCAGTCAACGCGTGGACGAGCGGCTGCGCGCCGCGTTCCGCTACCTCTCCGAATTTGCCACCGTCTTGAACGAGGCCAATCCGGTGTCGGACGCCCGCCAGGGGGTGATGTTCTTCGGCGACCGCACGGACACGATCCTATGCGAGTGCTTCTCGGACATGCGGACGCGCGACGTGCACGGCAAGTCCCTTGCCGATTTCGTCACCCTGAAGTACCGGGTACGCTTTCCCAGGCCGGAAAAGCTCGAAGTCACGGTGCAGGAAGCGCAGCGGATCCGCGAGCGCCTGGTCGCCCTCGCCATCAAGCACGACTATGCCGAACGGAAAAACTCCGATGGCCAGGTGTCGCATGCGGTCTTCACGATGAGCGGGCCCTTCCCGTGCCAGGCCGTATTGCGCGCCGACTACGATGAACCCGGCTTCAACGTGGAACTGATGAACGTCCGCCACCACGGGCCGGCAAAACTGCGCCTCGCGCCCGAGGAGCTCAACGACGAGGTTCTCGACGAATTCGGCACCTGGATACTGGGCGCCGACGAGGCCTTCGAACGATTCCTGAGGAGGCGTCCATGAAAATCCTGCCTGTCGTGCTGTTTTTCCTGATTTCAAGCGCGTGCCATGCGCAGGGATACCCGGCGAAACCCGTGCGCTGGATCGTCCCCTTCCCGCCCGGCGGCTCCACGGACGGATTTTCCCGCCCGCTCGCAGCCAAGCTCGCGGAGTTGCTCGGACAACCCGTAGTGGTCGAGAACGTTGGCGGCGCGGGCGCCTCTATCGGCAGCGACCGGATCGCGAAGTCCGCCCCGGACGGCTACACCATCGGGCTCGCCACCACCGGCAGCCACGCCATCAATCCGCATATCTATGGCGCCAAGCTGCCTCACGACACGATCCGGGATTTCACCCACATCACGCTGGCCGTGTCCTACGTGAATGTTCTCGTGGTGAATCCGGGCGTGCCGGCCAGGTCGGTCACGGAGCTTATTGCCTATGCCAAGGCCCATCCGGGCAAGGTCAGCTTCGGTTCCGCCGGCAACGGGTCGTCCAACCACCTGTCCGGCGAAGTACTCAAGGTGCTCACCAAGGCGCCGATGGAGCACATCCCGTACAAAGGATCGGGCCCCGCGATGACCGACGTGATGGCCGGCAACATCACCTTCATGTTCGATGTGCTCATCACCAGCATCCCGCAGATGAACGCCGGCCGGGTGCGCGCACTGGCCGTGACCAGCGCGAAGCGCTCGCCGTATGTGCCCGAGGTTCCGACCATGGACGAATCGGGCGTGCCCGGATACAACGAAGCGGGCAGCGACCTGTGGTTCGGCATCGTCGGGCCGGCGGGCATCCCCAGGCCCATCGTGCAGAAGCTTAACCAGACACTGATCGAGGCGTTGCGCTCGCCGGACATGCGCCAGCGGATCCGCATCCAGGCCTTCGACCTGTGGACCAGCACGCCGGATGAATTCACCGCGGTGCTGAAATCCGATCACGCCAAGTGGGGCAAGATCGTACGCGCGGCCGGTGCGAGAATCGACTGATGTCGGCCGTGCCGCGCGGCCTGCGCTCGCCCGAGGGCGTTCCCGATTCGCGCGGCCTGAACCTCTTCGACGCCGACCCTTCGTACCGCGGCCTGCTCGCGCTGCACCTCGAGCCGAAGCTTTGCGCGCAGCTGCTTCCGCATTTCATTGAATTGGGCAGGATGGCCGGCGCCGAGCTGGATGAATTTGCCCTCGAGGCGGATAAAAACCCGCCGGTACTTCGGCAGCAGAACATTGAAAAACACGTTTCCTACAGGAAACTCGAAGAAGTCGCTTTTGGAAAGTACGGCCTTGCGGCCATGTCGCACCGGGGCGGCGTGCTCGGCTGGCCCGTGCCGCTGCCGCCCGCCGCGAAATACGCGCTGACCTACCTCTACGTGCAGGCCGAGTTCGGCGTCTGCTGCCCGCTGTCGATGACCGACGCGCTGACGCGCACGATCCGCAAGTTCGCAGACCCGGCGCTGGTCGCGCGCTACCTGCCCGGGCTGACCTCGCAGGACATGGATACGCTGATCCAGGGCGCCATGTTCATGACGGAACAGCAAGCGGGTTCTGATGTGGGTTTTATTTCCACAAAAGCGATAAAACAGGGCGAACAGTGGGCGCTCCACGGCGACAAATGGTTCTGCTCCAATGCCGATGCGGGCCTTGCGCTGGTGCTGGCGCGCCCCGAGGGCGCCCCGGCGGGCACCGGCGGCCTGTCGCTGTTCCTGCTGCCCCGCACCCTGTCCGATGGCAGCGCCAACCGCTACCGCATCCAGCGGCTGAAGGAGAAACTCGGCACGCGCGCGATGCCGAGCGGCGAAATCAAGCTGGAAGGCGCACTCGCCTGGCTGGTCGGCGATCCGCGGCAGGGCTTCAAGCAGATGGCCGACATGATCAACATGTCGCGGCTGTCGAACGGCATGCGCGCCGCCGGCCTGATGCGCCGCGCGCTTACCGAGGCATTGTTTGTGGCAAGAAACAGGGAGGCCTTTGGCAAAAAGCTCATTGAATTGCCTCTCATGCGCCGCCAGCTGCTCAAGCTCATGCTGCCGACGGAAGCGGCGCGTTCGATTCTGTTTTTTATTTCCAGTGATCTCATAAAAGCAGACCAAGGCGATGAATCGGCTCGCCGCCGCGTGCGCATTCTCACCCCGCTCATCAAGTTTCGTGCCTGCCGCGACGCGCGCAGGGTCACCGGCGACGCGATGGAAGTGCGCGGCGGCGTCGGCTATACCGAGGAATGGTCCGACCCGCGCCTGCTGCGCGATGCGCACCTCGGATCCATCTGGGAAGGCACCTCCAACATCGTCGCGCTCGACGTGCTGCGTGCGATCCGGCGCGAGAATTGCCTCGAAGCGCTGCTGCCGGAACTCAACGCACGCATCGCGCGCAGTTCACCTGCGATGCCGCGCCTGCTCGCGGGCCGCCTCGCGGCGTCGCTGGACAAGGCGGCCGAGTTCGCGCACGAAGCGGCCAGCACCAGGAACGAAGCCCATGCCCGGCAGGCGGCGACCGGGCTCTACTATGCCTGCGCGGCGGCGCTGCTGGCCGACGAGGGAACGCGACTTGGCCAGCGCACAAGCGAGCTCCAACCCAACGGCGATGCGCGCCGGCAGCTCCTCGCCTTCCTCGTGTACGTGCACCGGCTTGCGCCGCGCGATCCGTTGCGCCGGGTCGCGACCGGCCATGAAGCCGAACTCGCGGACGCGCTGCTGCCTGAAACTCCGCTTGCACCGGACGCGGTCGAGCGTATCCTGACGCGCCTTGCTTGAGAAACGCACCATGAATCAAGACCACTGACCATGGCGGGACCGCTTTCGCATATCCGCGTCCTCGACCTGTCGCGCGTCCTCGCCGGTCCCTGGGCGGCGCAGAACCTTGCCGACCTGGGCGCCGAGGTGATCAAGATCGAACGCCCCGGCAGCGGCGACGACACCCGTGGCTGGGGGCCGCCGTACGTGAAGGATGCGGCCGGCAAGGACAGTTCCGAAGCCGCGTATTTCCAGGCGGTGAACCGCAACAAGAAATCGGTGACGCTGGATATCTCGAAACCCGAGGGCCAGAAAATCGCACGCGAACTGGCGTCGAGCTCGCAGGTACTGATCGAGAACTACAAGGTCGGAACGCTGAAGCGCTACGGACTGGGATACGAAACCCTGAAGGTCGGCAATCCAGGCCTGATCTACTGCTCGGTCACCGGCTTCGGCCAGGACGGTCCCTACGCGCCGCGCCCGGGCTACGACTTCATTTTCCAGGGCATGGGCGGGCTGATGTCCATCACCGGCGAACGCGACGGCCAGCCGGGCGCCGGGCCGCAGAAAGTCGGCATCGCCATCACCGACGTGCTGACCGGCATGTACGCCAGCGTCGCAATACTCGCAGCTATCACCCACCGCGAGCGCACCGGCCGGGGGCAGTACATCGACGCGGCGCTGCTGGACACCATCGTTGCTTTCAACGCAAACCAGATTACCTCCTACTTCGCGTCGGGCAAGATCCCTGTGCGCTGGGGGAACGCGCATGCGCAGGTTGTGCCCTACGAGGTCTTCCCCACCGCGGACGGCCACATCATTCTCGCCGTGGGCAACGACAGCCAGTTCGCGAGCTTCTGCCTGGCCGCCGGCTGCGCCGAACTCGCCGAGGAGGCGCGCTTCAAGACCAATCCGGCGCGCATCGTGCATCGCGGAGAATTGATCCCGCTGATCGCGGAAGTGATGCGCACACGCACGAAGCGCGAATGGATCGAAGCGCTGGAGGCCGCCAACGTGCCCTGCGGTCCGATCAACAACATGAAGGAAGTGTTCGAGGATCCCCAGGTGCAGCACCGCAAGCTGCGCGTGGACATGCCGCACCCGTCCGGCGGCACCGCCTCGGTGGTACGCAGCCCCCTGCGCCTGTCCGAAACGCCGGTCGAATACCGCCTCCCCCCGCCAACGCTAGGGCAGCATAACCAGGAGATCCTGAAGGACCTGCTGGGCCGTAGCGACGCCGACCTGAAGCAGCTCAAGGCCGCAGGCATCATCTGACCATGAAGGTGTTACTGGTCGATCCGATCGATCCGTCCGGCGTCGCCCTGCTGCGCAGCAAGGCCGAGGTCGTGCAATGCAGCGAGGCTTCCTTTGACGGCATCCGGCGCGACGCCGCCGACGTGCACGCGGTCATCACGCGCAGCCGCCTGCCGGACGATTTCTTCGAGCACGCGAAAAAAATCAAGGCCGTCATGATCCACGGCACCGGCCTGGACCTGGTGCCGCTCAAGGCCGCCACCGAGCGCGGCATTCCCGTGGCCAACATTCCGGGCGGCAATGCCCAGTCGGTTGCGGAATATTGCATCATGTCTTTACTGGTTCTTTCCCGTAACTTTCCCGAAATTCATTCATCCATAAGAACAAAGCAGTGGGATGAAACCCGCCTGCTGGGCGCGAAGGCGCACGAAATCGCGACGATGACCGTCGGCATCGTCGGCGTGGGCGAAATAGGCAGGCGCGTGGCGAAGATCTGTGCCAGCGGCTTCGGCATGCGGGTGCTTGGCCACCAGCGACGCCTGGACCGGCTGCCGGCCGAGGCGGAGCCAGCGACGCTGGAACAATTGATTGCGGAATCGGATTTCATCCTCATTACCTGTCCCCTCTCTGCTGAAACGCACCATTTGTTCAATCGAGCAAGAATCAAAAGCATGAAATCCACGGCGTGGCTCATCAACGTCGGTCGTGGCGCCGTGGTCGAGGAAGCCGCGCTCGTCGAGGCTTTGCGGGAAAAGAAAATCGCCGGCGCCATGCTCGACGTCTACGAGCATTACCGCCTGGAACCCGGCCATCCCCTGTTTTCGCTCGACAACGCGGTGCTGACGCCGCATCTCGCCGGCATGACGCAGGAATCGCGCAGGCGCATGGGCGCGACCGCCGCCGAAGAGACGCTGCGCATGCTGGCGGGCGAGAAGCCAAAGAACTTCGTCAATCCGGAAGCCTGGAAATCATGAGCAAAGACCTGAAAATCGCCGAGATCAAGGCCTATCCCACCTCCTTCCCGGTGCCGCCGGAGAATCGAGTCGCGCTCGGCATCGGCACCGCCATCAAGCGCGACGCGGTAGTGGTCAAGGTAACGACCGCCGGCGGGCTGGTCGGCTGGGGCGAATCGCACCACGGCCGCGCGCATACGGCGGTGGCCAAGCTTATCGAGACGACCCTGTCACAGCTTGTCATGGGCATGGACGCGGCGGACGTGGTCGGCGTCTGGAAGAAGATCTACGACAAGCAGCTTGCCAGCCACGGCATGGGCGCCGGCACCTGCCTCGCCATGAGCGGCATCGATTGCGCGCTCTGGGACATCCGGGGCCAGGCGGCCGGCCTGCCGCTGTACAAGCTGCTGGGCGGCTCGCTGAAGGCCGTGCCCGCCTATGCGGGAGGGGTTTCGCTGGGCTACCAGGAACCTTCCAAGCTGATTGAGGAACTGAAGTCTTCCATCTCCAAGGGATACAAAGCCGTGAAATTGCGCGTCGGCGATACCCCGAAAAGGGATTTGGAGCGCATCCGCGCCGTGCGCAAGGCTTGCGGCGACGACCTCGTCATCCTCACCGACGCCAACATCGGCTACAGCGTCGAGGATGTGCGCCAGGTGATGCCCGGCATGGACGAACTCAACGTCGCCTGGCTGGAGGAGCCCTTCCCGGCGCACGACTACCGCAGCTACCAGCTGGCGCGGGGCTTCGGCCGCACCCCGCTTGCCGCGGGCGAGAACCACTACACCCGCTTCGAGTTCAACCGGGTGATCGAGGACGGCGCCATCACCATCCTGCAGCCCGACCTCTCCAAGACCGGCGGCATCACCGAGGCCCTGCGCATCGCGGCGATGGCCTCCGCCTACAAGCTGCCGATCCACCCGCACAGCTCGATGACCGGCCTGAACCACGCCGCCTCGATCCATTTCCTCGCCGCCATCGACAACGGCGGCTATTTCGAAGGCGATGTATCCAAAGCCAACAAGTTCCGCGATGATCTGGTTTCCAAGCCCTACGACGTGGACCGGGACGGCAACGTCTGGCCGCTGGACAAACCCGGGCTCGGGTTGGAGGTCAACGAGGAGTTTCTGGCGAAGCATTCTGCCATCGAGGGACCTGGATACATATGAGAACGCTCTTTGCGCTTTTATTGATCTGTTTTTCTGCAAGTTCAAATTCACAAAGCTGGCCGAACAAGCCGATCCGCTACATCGTGCCGTTCCCGCCCGGGGCGTTCAACGACACGCTGGGCCGCACCATCTCCACCGAACTGTCCAAGACGCTCGGCCAGCCGATGGTGGTGGACAACCGTCCGGGCGGCAACAGCGTCATCGGCACCGAGCTCGCCGCCAAGTCGCCGCCGGACGGATACACGCTGTTTGGCGCGGCGCTGCCCTTCTCCGCCATCCAGAGCCTGCACAAGGTCTCATTCGACGTCACCAGGGATTTCGCGCCCATCACGCTGGCGGGCTTCTCGGCCAACATGCTGGTCGTCAATCCGGCGTTTCCGGTCAACTCGGTGAAGGATCTTATCGCCTACGCGAAGGCCAACCCCGGCAAGGTTAACTACGGCAGCTCGGGCAATGGCACCTCGGTGCACCTGGCGATGGAACTGTTCAAATCGATGACCGGCACGTACATGCTGCACATCCCGTACAGGGGCAGCGCGCCGGTTGTCACCGACCTGATCGCCGGACAGGTGGACGTGATGTTCGACAATACGCCGAACGTGATCGGCCACGTGCGCGCCGGCAAGATGCGGGCGCTGGCGGTGACTACGGCGCAGCGCTCGCCGCTTGCGCCGGATGTCCCCACCGTGGCTGAGGCCGGCGTACCCGGCTACGACCAGACTGCCTGGTTCGGCGTGCTCGCGCCGGCCGGCACGCCACGCGACATCATCGCGCGGCTCAACGCCGAAATTGTCAAGCTGCTGAACTCCACCGACGTGAAGGAACGCTTCGCCAAGCAGGGCGTGGAAGTGCGCACCTCGACGCCCGAGCAGTTCTCCGCCTTCCTGAGCGGCGAAGTGGCGCGCTGGGGCAAGGTGATCCGCGACGCCGGCATCAAGTCCGATTGATGAAAGCCGACGAATCCCACGCCGAACTTCGCGACGCCGTGCGCGCGCTGTGCCGCGGCTTCGATTCCGCGTACTGGCAGAAGATCGATGAAGCACGCGCCTACCCGGAGGCCTTCGTCGAAGCGCTCACCAAGGCGGGCTGGATGTCGGCGCTGATTCCCGAGGAATACGGCGGCTCGGGCCTGACGCTGACCGAGGCTTCGGTGATCATGGAAGAAGTGACGCGTACCGGCGGCAACGCCGGCTGCTGCCACGGCCAGATGTACAACATGAACACCCTGCTGCGGCACGGCTCCGCGGAGCAGAAGAAGGCCTACCTGCCGAAGATCGCGACCGGCGAGCTGCGTCTGCAATCCATGGGCGTCACCGAGCCCACCGCCGGCACCGACACGACCAGCATCAAGACGGTGGCCGTGAAGAAAGGCGACCATTACGTCGTCAACGGCCAGAAGGTCTGGACCTCGCGCCTGCAGCACTCGGAGCTGATGATCCTGCTCGCACGGACCACCCCGCTCGACAAGGTGAAGAAAAAATCCGAAGGCATGTCGATTTTCCTTGTCGACACCAAGAGCAAGGGGCTGGAGGTCAAGCCCATCCGCAACATGGTGAACCACGAAACCAACGAGGTGTTCATCGACAACCTCGAGGTGCCGGCGGCGAACCTGATCGGCGAGGAAGGCAAGGGCTTCAAGTACATCCTCGATGGCCTGAACGCCGAACGCATCCTGATCGCCTCCGAATGCATCGGCGACGGCTACTGGTTTATCGACAAAGCGACGAACTACTCCAAGGAACGCGTGGTGTTCGGCCGTCCCATCGGCCAGAACCAGGGGATCCAGTTTCCGATCGCCGAGGCCTACATGGAGATCGAGGCGGCGAACTTGATGAGATATAAAGCTGCATCGTTATTTGATAAAAAACTTCATTGTGGTGCCGAAGCAAACATGGCCAAACACCTGTGCGCCAAGGCCTCCTGGGAGGCCGCCAATGTCTGCATCCAGACCTACGGCGGATTCGGCTTCGCGGCCGAATACGACGTCGAGCGCAAGTTCAGGGAGACGCGGCTTTACCTGGTTGCGCCGATCTCCACCAACCTGATCCTGTCCTACGTCGCCGAGCACGTGCTCGGCCTGCCCCGCTCCTTCTGAAAATCCGTCGCGCTCCTTCTGAAAATCCGTCGTCCTCGCGGGTTCAGGCGGGGACCCAGGTTTTCACATGTCGTTACGCGACGACAGAGAACCTGTCGTCGCGACCATGGTCGAATCCCCACCATGCTGCACGAAATCGTTGGGCTCACGGATGAACCATCGGCGAAGCGCCGTTGGTTTCACGACGAGTATTTCGACCTGTTCGTCTGGCAGACCCTCAATGGCGAGCTGACGCGCTTCCAGCTCTGTTACGGCATCGGCGGCAGCGAACGTGCGCTGGTATGGCAAAACCACGGCGGATTCTTCCTCGACGGCCTCGCGCCCGGGCGCACCGAATCCATCGACGCAGTGCAAGCGCGCTTCGAAACCGCGGGCCCGACGCTTCCCAAAATGATCCGCCAGACGGTCGGCGCGCGCCTGAGGGAATTCGCGAAGCTCGCCGAGGAGGTGCCGGCGCGCCGCCGGACCTTCCGCCGCGCGGCCTGGCAGAAGCGCCTTTCGTCTCCCGAACAGAAGGCCGGATAGACCGGACAGTTCTAGAGGTCTCGCTCGGTCACGGCGTAGTCCATCCGGTAGACCGCACTGGCCATCCCGGTGGCGCCATGCCGCTCGAACTGCGCATTGCCAAGTTCGTCCAGCGTGAGATTCGCCACGGATTCCTGGCCATATCCGGTCACCACCACCGCCCAATCGAATCCCGTGTCGGTGCCCCTAATGCGCTGTTCATTCGTCATCGGCGGCGCGGCTGCCCCTTGGAACAGATGGGCGCAGCCCAGGCCGGCTTTTGAAGGAAGCCCGGGCAATGCGTCCTGCAGCAGCCACGTTCGCAGCGTTGCCTCGTCCTCTGGCGCCGCCTTGAAGCGAATCAGCAGGCAGGCCTGGCCCATGCCGGACCCGAAACTGCCCGCCACCGTACACAAACCCCGGGTCATGCCGCGGTAGTGGTTCATCATCTTCGCGGTCCAGGGGCTGGGCTTGTTCAGCCGCTCGAGGTACGCGGCGGAAGTCAGGGTCGCGAGTTCCTTGACCTCATAGAGGACGAAATACCTCGGCCGCCCCTGCGCCGCCACCCATCGGGTGCCCCGCACGAAACCGGGGATGGAAAGACGCTCCGGCAGGTGCTCGTGCGTGTGCCAATCGTCGTGCTCGGCAATCGCGTCCGGCACGATGTCGAACGACAGCAGCATGGCTGCCGTGCCAAGCAGAGGCATGCGCCTTCAATCCGCCACGAAGACCATGCCGAACGCGCCCACCGACCTGACCTTGTCATCGACGGTGGTATAGGAGCCCACCCCGACTGTATGGTACTTGGACACAAACGCGGTCAAATGGCCGACACCCAGGGCCTTGTTCAGCTGGCTGCGCTCCGCGACCGCTTCCTTGATCTTGGCTCGATGCCGTTCGGCCGACGGATTGAGGACGAACGCCAGCAGGACGATCGCTACGGCTACGAGCAATGCAGTGGTGGATTTAGACATGGTCAGGCCCTTCCAATGCGCCTCGCGCGAGGCCTGAAGAGTAACCCAGGCGCGCGCAATTCTGGATGCTGCCTAGCGCGCCTTTGGCCCGGCGTGGACGTTGCGGCAGTGCGTTTCGCGCAGGCCGAATGCGGCGAGCGCGCCGGCGAGGGCTACCGCGGCGAGCAGCGCGGCCGCGCTGCGGTAGGCGTCGAGGACCGGCGCGCCGCCGGCATGGTCGATGATCCAGCCGACGGCGGGCTGCAGCAGCGCGACGGCGAGAAAACCGCCGCCGTTGACGAGGCTGGTGGCGGTGCCCGAGAGCGCCGGGGGATTGTTCTCCTTCGCCAGCGCCCAGCAGGTGATCGCGCCGCAGATGCCAAACCCCATGCCGGCAAACACGGCCATGGACGCCCAAACCGGCATGGCCCAGCCCATCACCCAGGGCAGCCAGCACGCGACGTAGAAGATGGAAAGAATCCGCAGCGGCAGCAGGCGCGATCCGATGCGGTCCGACAGGAAGCCGATGGCGGGCGCGCCGAGAGCGAAACTGAAGATCATCATCGTGACATGCAGGGTGGCGCGTTCGCGGTCCATGCCGAACGCGTCGGTGAGATAGGGCACCGCCCATAGTCCCGAGAATGTCAGGTAGGAACCGATCAGGCCGAACAGGACGCAGAACGTCAGCCAGGTCTGCCCGTTCGCGGCGACCTGCGCCAGACCGCCCAGCCAGGAGCCGCGCCCGGCATGCGTGGGAACAGCGCCCGCCTCGGCCGCTTCTCCGGGCCGCTGCAGGCCCGCTTCGCGCGGCGTATCGCGCACCCAGAGCCAGATACAGCCCGCCAGGACCAGGGAAATGACGCCGGCGCCCGCAAACACGTCGCGCCAGGACATGCGCTGCACCAGCCAGGCGAGCGGCCAGGCGCCGAGCATGCCGCCCAGATTGCCGATCATCTGCAGCACCCCGGTCCAGGTGGCGAATTCCCGGTCGCCGAACCAGTTGGCGATCAGCTTGAGCACGGACACGAAGGCGACGGCGACGCCCAGGCCGACCAGCGCGCGGCCCGCGAGCAGCCAGGTGACATCGGGCGAGAAGGCGAACATCAGCGAGCCTGCGCCCGCCACCAGGCAGCCGCCGGTGAACAGGCGCCGCGGTCCGATGGTGTCGGCCAGCACGCCGGAGGGCAACTGCATGGCCGCGTAGGGATAGAAATAGAACGCGGCAATGAAGCCCAGCATCGTCGCGCTGGTCTGGAACTCGGTTCGCAGGTCTGCGGCGATGGCGCCGGGCGCCACGCGATGGAAGAACGCGAGCACGAAGGCCGCCGCGCCCAGCGCATAGGCGAGGTGCCGCAGGCGCCGGTAGCGGCGCGACGCTAGAGCGGCGGGCAGGAGCAATCCGCTAGAGCGGCTTGCGCAGCCAATTGCCGAGCTCGCCCACCACGCCGCGGCGGAAGGTCAACACGCAGATGACGAAGATCACGCCCTGGACGATCGTGACCCAGGCGCCGAGCTGCGCGAGGTAGGTTTCCAGCGTGATGATGATGAAGGCGCCGACCACCGGGCCGAACACGGTGCCGAGGCCGCCGAGCAGGGTCATCAGCACCACTTCGCCCGACATGCTCCAGTGTACGTCAGTGAGCGAGGCGAGTTGGAACACGAGGGCCTTGGTCGCGCCCGCAAGGCCGGCCAGCGTCCCGGAGATCACATAGGCCAGCAGCTTGTAGCGGTTGACGTCGTAGCCCAGGGAGAGGGCGCGCGGCTCGTTCTCGCGGATTGCCTTGAGCACCTGTCCGAACGGAGAGTGGATGACGCGGTAGACGAGCAGGAAGCCGCCCATGAAGATCACGAACACCAGGCCGTACATGGCCCAGACGTTGGACAGGTTGAGCATGCCGAACAGGGTGCCGCGCGGCACCGCCTGGATGCCGTCTTCGCCGCCCGTGAACGGCGCCTGCAGGT
>Ga0315912_10001398_pt1 | contig 29912 bp, 33 predicted proteins | sample VfabasoilMG_FD_204469 | JGI IMG/M metagenome (GOLD analysis project Ga0315912, IMG submission 204469) | Garden soil microbial communities collected in Santa Monica, California, United States - V. faba soil | ecosystem: Environmental > Terrestrial > Soil > Garden | place: USA: California...
CGTCCTGCGCGAGCCGATGTTCGCGCTGCTCGCCGCGGCATGCGGCGTTTACCTCCTGATCGGGGATCTGCAGGAGGCCGTCGTCCTCGGCGCGGCCATCGTCGCCGTGATCGGCTTGGCGGCGGCCCAGGAACGCAAGGCCGAGCGCGCGCTCGCCGCCTTGCGCGACCTGTCCAGTCCGAGGGCGCTGGTGCGCCGCGATGGCAGATTCCAGCGCATTCCCGGGGTGGATGTGGTTCGGGGCGACATCGTCGCGCTGTCGGAAGGAGACCGGGTGCCCGCCGATGCGCGCCTGGTCTCGGCCAACGGCCTGGAGTTGGACGAATCATTGCTGACCGGGGAATCCCTGCCGGTCCAGCGCCGCGAGGGCGAGATCTACTCCGGCACGCTGGTTGTCCGGGGCCAGGGCACGGCGGAAGTGATGGCGACGGGCGCGCGCAGCCGGCTCGGCCGCATTGGCGCTTCCCTTGCTTTGTTGCAGCCGGAGAAGACCGGGATCGCGAAGGAGACGGCAACGGTCGTGCGCATCGTCGCGGCGGCCGCCCTCGTGCTGTCGCTGGCACTGGGCGTTTTGTACGGCTTCCAGAGGGGTGCATGGCTGGACGGCGCGCTGGCCGGACTCACCCTGGCGATGGCCATCCTGCCCGAGGAGTTTCCGCTCGTGCTGACGGTTTTTCTCGCGCTGGGCGCATGGCGCATCGCGCGCCGCGGCGTGCTCACGCGCCACATGCCCGCCCTGGAACTGCTGGGGGCGGCCACCGTATTGTGCGTGGACAAGACCGGGACATTGACCGAAAACCGCATGGCGGTCGCGGAGGTTCTTGCGCAGGAACCGGCAGCCACGCTCGCAGCCGCGGCCCTGGCCTGCGAGGCCGAACCCTTCGATCCGATGGAGCGCGCGATCCTTGCCGTCGCGCCCGCGTCCGCGCAAGCCTTGCGCCGCGACTGGGTTCTCGAGCGCGACTATCCGTTCAGCGTCGCATTTCTGGCCGTGTGCCATGTCTGGCGTTCTCCGGACGGCGTGCGCCGCGTCGCCATCAAGGGCGCGCCGGAGACCGTGCTGCCGCTTTGCGCGGGCGCGCCGGCCGACTGGCAGGCGGAAGTGGCGGCGGCATCCGAACGCGGACTGCGGTTGCTGGCCATCGCGCAGGCGGACGCGCCCGGCGAAGCCCTGCCCGATGACCCCCGCCGCTACGCGTTCCGCTGGCTTGGCTTTGTCGCGCTGGCCGATCCGCTCAGGGCCGAAGTGCCGGACGCGGTCGCGCAGTGCCGGCGGGCCGGGGTACGCGTCGTGATGATCACGGGCGACTACCGGGGAACGGCGCTGGCGATCGCAAGGCGGGCCGGCATCGGCGAACAGGACGTGCACGCGCGCGTGCAGCCGGAAGAGAAGCTGAGGCTCGTGCAGTCGCTGAAGGCGGCGGGCGAGATCGTGGCGATGACAGGGGACGGCGTGAACGACGCGCCGGCGCTGAAGGCGGCGCACATCGGCATCGCCATGGGCGGGCGCGGCAGCGATGTCGCGCGCGAAGCCGCCTCGCTGGTGCTGACCGGGGACGATTTCGGTTCCATCGTTGCGAGCATACGGCTTGGACGCCGCATCTACGAGAACATCCGCAACGCCTTGCGTTACCTGATATCTGTGCACGTTCCCATTGCCGGCGCCGCGTTCGTGCCGGTCGCGTTCGGCTGGCCGCCGCTGTTGCTGCCGATCCACGTGATGTTCCTCGAGTTCATCATCGATCCGGCCTGTTCGATCGCCTTCGAGGCCGAGCCGAACGATGGCGAGGCCATGCGTCGTCCGCCGCGCGACCCGAATTCGCGCATGTTCGACGCGGGCATGGTTGCGGGCGCCGTCGCCACCGGTGTGGTCATGCTGGTGACCTTGCTGATCGCATGCGCGTGGTCGGCCAATGCCGGGCGAGACGAAAGCGAGTGGCGCGCGCTTGGATTCGCCTGCATCGTATTCGGAAACATCGGCATGATCCTGGCCAACCGCTCGCGCGAACGTTCTCTCGCCGCCACCCTCGCGCGGTCCAATCCTGCGCTCTGGATCGTGGTCGGCGTCGCTCTCGCTGCGCTCGGCGCCGTGCTCTACGTTCCGGTCCTGGCGGCGCTGTTCAAGGTTGCTCCGCTCGGACCGGCGGACCTCGCCGCCACGCTGTCGGCGGGATTCGCCGGGACCATGGCCATAGAGTTCGCCAAGTACGTGGCAGGACGAGCATCTCCTTCCTCGGGCCGTATGAGCCCGGAACGTGATTGACCTGCGTCAAGAACGGCGCCCGCGGCGCCGATAGTCTGGCGGCATGGACGGATACAAATCAATCCTGGTGCATTGCGATGGCGGTCGCGCGACCGTGGAGCGGCTCGAGGTGGCGATGCAAGTCGCACGCACGTTCGACGCCCGTATCGCCTGCCTGTTCGCGCTGGACGCGATCGGGCCGCGCGCGGCCCGCGACCCGCGGCGACGGGTGTTCATCGAGCTGGTGCAGCAGATGCGCCGCGAGGAGCGGGACCGTGCGCGTGCCGACTACGATGCCTGCCTGAGTCGCGCCGGCTTCGACGCGGCGGAGTGGCGCGCGACGGATGCCGACGCGCTTGCCGCGGTCGCACTGCACGCCCGTTATGCCGACCTGGTGGTCATCGGCCAGCATCATGCGGACGAGCCCAGCGGGGTGGGGGAGGGGTTCGAGTGGAATCTTCCTCTCCAAGCCGGCCGGCCCGTGCTGGTCGTGCCCTATGCCTACGAACCGAAGCTTTTAGGCAAGCGCGTGCTGGTCGCCTGGAATGCGAGCCGCGAAGCCGCGCGCGCCGTGAGTGACGCCCTGCCGTTCCTGGTGCGCGCGAGCGAGGTGCACGTCGTCAGCGTCAATGCGCGTGCCACGGCCCTGGGGCACGGCGAGGAACCGGGGGCCGACATCGGTCTGTTCCTCAGCCGCCACGGGGTCAAGGTCGAGGTCTCGCCCATCGAGGCGCCCGACCTGGACGCCGGAAACGCGCTGCTGTCGAGAGCCTACGACCTGCAGGCCGACCTCATCGTGAGCGGCGCGTGGGGGCATACGCGGCTGCGCGAAAGCGTGCTCGGCGGCGTCACGCGGACCCTGCTCGAGTCCATGACGGTTCCCGTACTCATGTCGCATTGACCGGTCAGCCCGGCCGCCAGAAGCGCTCCATCTCCAGGTAGGTGAAGGATGCCGACCAGGTGAGCAGGACGAATCCGGTCAGCGCCTCCGTGCCCGAGAGAAAGCGGATCGGGCCGGTGGGCGCGAGGTCGCCGTAGCCGACGGTCGTGAAGGTAACGGCCGAAAAGTAGACCATGTCGAGCGGGTGGTGCGCCGCGGGTCCGAGGCTGCCGCACTCGGGCCAGAGCAGGAGCGCCCACAGCACGAGGCCGAAGATCCAGATCTCGGCGACATGCAGCGCCAGCACGGAAGCGATGCCGTAGAGCACCTTGACGCGCAGATGGGCGCCCGGCATCCGGGCGAGGCGCCGGGAGGTGAGGAGCAGGCCTTCGTAGTGCGTGACCACGCACAGCGCCACGGCGCCCAGGGTCGCCGCGACGACCGCCAGGTTGACCGGCCAGTTGTCGTACATGTCCGTGCGCGGCGGCTCAGTGCAGGGTCGAGATCAGTTTTTCCAGTCCCGGGATGTCGACGATGCGTACGTGCTTCTGCTGGACCTCGATCAAGCGGTCTTCCTGGAAGCGCGAGAACAGGCGGCTCACGGTTTCGAGCTTCAGGCCGAGATAGCTGCCCAGCTCTTCGCGCGTCATACGCAGGTTGAAGTCGGAGGCGGAATAGCCCCGCGCGGTGAAGCGCTTGGACAGATTGATGAGGAACGTCGCCAGGCGCTGCTCGGCGCGCATCGAGCCCAGCAGCATCATGACGCCGTGGTCGCGCACGATCTCGCGCGCCAGCACTGCGTGCAGCCGCCGCTGCAGCGCGGGCACTTCGGCGGCGATTTCCTCGATGAGGGCATACGGCAGGACGCAGACCTCGCTGTCCTCCAGCGCGATCGCAGAGCCGTTGTACTGGCCGGTGCCGATGCCTTCCAGGCCGAGCAGTTCGCCGCCCATGGAAAAGCCGGTGACCTGTTCGCGGCCCTCGCCGTCGACGATGCTGGTCTTGAAAAAGCCGCTGCGCACCGAGTAGACCGCCTTGAACGCGTCGCCCGCCGCGAACAGGGCTTCGCCGCGCTTGATGCGCCGGCGCGCGTAGACGACGCGCTCGAAGCGATCGATCTCCCTGCCCGAGAGCGCCTGCGGCAGGCAGAGCTCGCGCAGGTTGCAGCTGCCGCAGGTGACTTCGAACCGGCGGACCGGAGATTGAATCGGGATGGTGCGGGCGATGGCGGTGTTCATGGTTTTCCTTTCCTGCTGCTCAGTGCTGGGTGGATCCGGAAAGGCCCGCAAGCATGTCGCGGACCTGCTCGAATTCGCGCGCCTTGTCGAAAAAGCCGCGCGCGCCGAGACGCTCGGCAAGCTGGCGGTACGGATAGGCCGAGGTATGGGAGAGCATGTAGCAGTCCACCTCCGGCGCGGTTGCGCGCACGGCGCGCAGGACATCGAAGCCGCCGCCCTCGGCGAGGCCGAGATCCAGCAGCACGACCTGGGGACGCAGGCGCAGGATGGCCTCGATGGCGCTCGAGGCGCCGGTCGCCTCGCCGGCATGGCTGATGTCGGGAAACTCGGCCAGCATGCCGCGCAGCCTATCGCGGATCAGGGGCGAGTCTTCGACGAGAAATACGCTGGTCATGGCCGCACTTTGCGCCCGCGGTACCGGCGAGCCTATCGGCGGCGGCTGAATGCGGCCTCGGAATCGGCCGCTTCGGCGTTCGGAAAATTCCTACGATGCGGCCGGGCTGCGCGCCGTCAGCGCGTGCCTGAACGCCTCGAACTCGGTGGACTTGTCGAAGAAACCCTTTGCGCCCAAGCGCTGGGCCGTGGCCCGGTAGGCGTCGGTCGCGAAGTTGGTCAGCACGTAGATCGCCGTGCCGGCGCTTTCCTTCTGCAGCGTCCGCAGCACGTCGAATCCGGTGCCCTGCGCCAGGTGAATATCGAGCACGACGGCGTCCGGCCGGCTGGCGAGGATGCCATCGATCGCGCCCTGCGCGTCAGCGGCGTGCCCGGCGAGCCGGGCTCCCGGTATGGAGGCGAGCATGGTTTCGACCCGCTCGCGCAGGATCGGCGAATCCTCGACGAGGAAAACAGTGAAAGGGACGACGGCGCGCTGCTCCATGCTGCATCCTGCCCGAACGCGAGCGACGCGGACTGTAGGAATTTTCCTAAAACAGCTTGTTTTCGAGCGCGTAGCGCACGAGGTCGGCCGTGGTCTTGAGGCCGAGCTTCTCCAGGATCCGTGTCTTGTGCGTGCTGACGGTCTTGACCGAGAGGTGCAGCTGCCCGGCCACGTCGGTCGGGCTCTTGCCGTCGACCAGCAGGCGCAGGACCTCGAATTCCCGGTCGGACAAGGCGCGGTGGCCTGCCGAGCCCGCTTTCACGAGGCTCGCGGCCGCCACCTCGCCGATGTGAACGCCGCCCGCGGCGATTTTGCGAATGGCATCGACCAGAAGATCGGCCGCGCTGTCCTTGTTCAGGTAGCCGGCCGCGCCGGCTTTCAGCGCCCGCGCCGCGTACTGTTCCTCGCCGTGCATGGAAAGCACGAGCATGCGCAGCTTCGGGCGTTCGATGGCCAGGCGCTTGATGAGGTCGATACCCGAGAGCCCGGGCATGGACATGTCGAGAACCACCACGTCGTAGGTGCCCGCGCGCACCAGGGCGAGCGCCTGGTCGCCGTCGGCCGCTTCGGCGGCGACTTCGATATCCTGCGTGCGGGCGAGAATCCCGCGCAGTCCGTCGCGCACGATCTTGTGGTCGTCGGCGAGCAGCACCCGGATCATGCCGCCCCCTGGCGCGCGTCCTGCAGCGGCGCCCGGAAACGCAGGCGCGTGCCGCCCCGGGGCGCCGGCGCGATCTCGAGCGCGCCGCCGATGTAGGCGAAGCGCTCGCGCATGCCCTTGAGGCCCAGCGATTTTACTTTCGCGAGGTCTTCCGGCGCGATGCCCCGGCCGTCGTCTTCGACTTCGAGATGGATGACGCCGTTCTGCACGGACACCACGATCCACGCGTGGCGCGCGCCGGAGTGGCGCGCGATGTTGGTGAGCGATTCCTGCAGCGCGCGGTACATCGCGGTGGCGACGTTCTTCGCCGCGCTGTTCACCAGGTCGGCGTCCGCAAGCTGGATATCGCAGGCGACGCCGGCGCGCTTGGCGAACTCGAGCACCAGCCAGTTGGCGGCGTCGGCGAGGCCGAGATCGTCCAGCATGAGCGGGCGCAGGTCCGCGGAGATGCGTCGCGTCGCGGCGACTGTCTGGTCGAGCAGCGCGTTCATTGCTTCGGCCTTGGCGGCGAGCGCCGCAGCGTCCGCGGGCAGGCCGCGCCGCAGTTCCGAGAGGTCCATTTTCAGCGCCGTGTGCATCTGGCCGAGCTCGTCGTGCAATTCGCGCGCGATGCGCGCCTTTTCCTCCTCGCGCGCGTCCTGCACGCGCGCGGACAGTTCGCGCAGTTCCTGCTGTGATTTCAGCACCGCGTCCTCGACTTCCTTGCGCCGGGTGATGTCGCGCAGGATTACCGTAAAGAAGCGCTGCGCGCCTTCGACCGCCTGCGAAATGGAGGCTTCGATCGGGAATTCCGTGCCGTCGGCGCGCAGCGCCCACAGGGTCGTCGTGTCGCCCATGCGCCGGCTGGTGGTGCCGGTCTGGCCGAAATTGTCGATATGTCCCTTGTGGGCCGCGCGATGGCGTTGAGGCAGAAAGCGCTCGAGAGAGGCGCCGAGCGCATCGTTACGGGAGCAACCGAACAGCTGTTCGGCCGCGCGGTTGAATTGAACGATGTTTTGGCTCTCGTCCACCGTCACGATGGCGTCCATCGCCGAATCGACGATGGCGGCAAGGCGGGCCTCGGAAGCCTCGCTGCGCCGGTCGGCCACCATGACCTCCCGGGCGGCGAGCAGGGCGCCGACCCCCACGGCGATGACGTCGGCGACGATTGCGGTGGCGAGCAGCCACGGGGTTTCCATGCCGCGGAAAATCGCCACGCCGTTGACCACCGCGAGTGCGCCCAGGGACGCGCCGCCGGCAGCCACCGCGGCCGGATGGCGAAAGAGGCTCCTTTTGACCGAGGTCAATAGGCTCTTGTCGCCACCGCTCATAGTGCTCCCTGATGCACTACCTGGCCTCCGATCTGGTCATCGACCCCGTCCTGATTCGAAAATACGACGCGGGCGGGCCGCGCTATACCTCGTATCCCACCGCGGACCGCTTCGTCGAGGCCTTCGGCGAGTCTGCCCTGCGCGACTGGCTCGCCCGCCGCAATATCGGCGGCTTCAGCCAGCCCCTGTCGGTCTACGTCCACCTGCCGTTCTGCGGCACGCTTTGCTATTACTGCGGCTGCAACAAGGTGGTGACGCGCGACCGTTCCGCGTCGGCAAAGTATATCGGCTACCTGGAGAAGGAGCTTTCCCTTCTCGGCGGCGTGCTCGGCGCCCCCCAGCCGATTGCGCAGCTGCATTGGGGCGGCGGCACGCCCACCTTCCTGTCGGACGCGGAAATGGCGGCGCTGATGGGCCTGCTCGATGCGCGCTTTCCGCGCGCGCCGCAGGCCGAGGTCTCGATCGAAGTGGATCCGCGCGGCATCGAGCCCGGGCGCATGGCGAAACTCGCTGCGCTCGGATTCAACCGGGTGTCGTTCGGCGTACAGGACTTCGACGCCGACGTGCAGCGCGCCGTGCACAGGATCCAGGGCGAGGACGAGACGCGGCGCGTCGTCGACGAGGCGCGTGCGAGCGGTTTTCGCTCGATCAACGTCGACCTGATCTACGGCCTGCCGCGCCAGACGCTGGACCGGTTCAACGCGACGCTCGACAAGACGCTCGCGCTGCAGCCCGACCGCATCGCGCTGTACAGCTACGCGCACCTGCCGACGCTGTTCAAGCCGCAGCGGCGCATCCAGTCCGCGGAACTGCCCGCGCCGGAAACCAAGCTGCAGCTCCTGTCGCTGGCCATCGGCCGCCTGACGCGCGCCGGCTATGCCTATATCGGCATGGACCACTTCGCGCGCGCGGGCGACGAACTGGCGGTGGCGCAGCGCCAAGGGCGCCTGCATCGCAACTTCCAGGGCTACTCGACGCTGCCGGATTCGGACCTGATCGGCATCGGCATGTCGGCGATCGGGCGCATCGGCCCCACGTACTACCAGAACATGAAAACGCTGGACGACTACTACGCCATGCTCGACGAGGGCGTGCTGCCGGTGCAGCGCGGCATCGAGCTCACGGCCGACGATCTCGTGCGCCGGGCGGTGATCCAGGCGCTGATGTGCCAGTTCCAGGTGTCCATCGAGGCGATCGAGTTGGCGCACCTGATCGAATTCCGCGATTACTTCGCCACCGAGCTGGCCGAGCTTGCGCGGTTCGAGAGCGACGGCCTGGTCGAGGTCGGATCGGAATGGATCACGGTGACGCCGCGCGGCCGGCTGCTGGTGCGCGCGATCTGCATGGTGTTCGACCGCTACCTGCGCGAGCGCGAGCGGCGCGCTTCGTATTCGAGGGTGATCTGACGTGGACCTGCTGATTCCCGCCATGGTGTCGGCCGGCTTGGCCTCCGGCGTGCATTGCGTCGGCATGTGCGGCGGCATCGTCACCGCCTTCGACGCGGGCGCGCGTCCAGTGATACCGATCCGTGCCGCGCAGGCCGACGGCGCCGTCGCGCGGCGAGTCGCATTCAATGCCGGGCGCATCAGCACCTATGCCGCTGCCGGTGGAGCTGTCGCGTTGCTGGGCACGGCTGGCGTCGCGGCCGGCGTGCTGCCAGGCCAGCAGGCGCTGGGCATGGCCTCCGCAGTGATGCTGCTGCTGGTCGGCCTGTCGCTGCTCGGCCTGGGCCGCGTGCTCGCGCCGCTCGAAACACTCGGTGCGCCGCTGTGGCGCCGCCTCGCGCCGCTGGCCGCGCGCCTGCTGCCGGCGCGCACCCCGGCGCAGGCCTATGCCGCCGGCTTGGTGTGGGGATTCCTGCCCTGCGCGATGGTGTATGCGGCCCTGGGCGCGGCGGCATTTGCAGGCGGGCCGGCTGCAGGCGCGCTTGCCATGCTCGCCTTCGGCCTGGGCACGCTGCCCTTTCTGCTCGCCGCGGGCTGGCTTGCGGCGCGCATCCGCGCCTGGCGGGTGGCGGCCGGCGCGATCCTGCTCGGCTCCGGCGCATTCGGACTGGCGCATGCGGGCGCGCTGGGCGATGGCATCCGCCGCGGCCTGCTGTGCCTCTAGGAGGATTCCATGAATGACGTGATCCGCACCCTCTATGCAGAGCATCGCTCCATCTCGGCGGTCCTGAGCGGCTTGCGCGAACTCGTGCGCATGGCGCAGGCGAGCGCGCAGCGCCCGGATTTCGAGGTGTTTCGCGCCATGATCTACTACATCGATGCGTTCCCCGAGCGCATGCACCATCCGAAAGAGGACCAGTTTCTGTTCGCGCGTCTGGAAGTGCGCCATCCGCCGTCGCAGCCGCTCATCGCGGCGTTGCGGGCCGAGCACGTGCTGGGCGCAAAGCTGGTGCGCGATCTCGAACATGCGTTGCTTGCCTACGAGCAGAGGTGGCCGGACGGCGTCGGGCGCTTCGCGGAAGAGGTCGAACGCTATGCGCGCTTTCATTGGGACCACATGCGCCGCGAGGAGCACGACCTGCTGCCGCTCGCGGAATCCTTTCTCAGCGACGACGACTGGGCCGCGCTCGAGGCGGCATTCGCCGGCAACGCGGATCCGATCGCCGATCTGCGGAACCAGGATTTCTCAGGCCTTTTCCAGCGCATCGTGAACCTTGCGCCCGCGCCGGTGGGCCTGGGCGAGCGCTGGCGCACCGGGCAATCGCCGGGCCGGTAGACTTCGGCCGATGGCCGATCGACATCCGCCGCTGTTGGCCGATGTGGCGCGCTCGCTTGCGCGCCACCCGCCTTTTGACGAACTCGAGCCGGCGCTGCTCGCCCAGCTGGCGGCGGGCGTAAGCCTCGCATTTCACCCGCGCGGCGCGCCGGTGGCGAGCCGGGATTCCGGCGTCGCCGACCGCCTGTACATCGTCAAGCAGGGCTGCGTGCTTGGCGGCGCGGGCAGCGTGCTCGGGCCGGGCGAGTGCTTCCCGGTCGAAGCGCTGGTCGGCCACCGGCCACCGGACGAGACCTATCGCGCCGAGCGCGACACGTTTTGCTGGGAGCTGCCGGCGCCGGCCTTTCACGAGCTGCTCGAGCGCAGCGCGCGCTTTCGCGCCTATTGCACCGACCACCTCGCGGCGCTGCTCGAGCGGGTCGGGCGCGCGCAGCGCGGCCGGGCGGCGGAGGCGCTCGCCGAAGGCGCGGGCATGCTTGCGCCGCTGGGCAGCCTGCTCGCGCGCGAGCCGGTCTGGTGCGCGCCCGAGGCGCCGCTCGCGCAAGTCCTCGAAACCATGCACAACGAGCGCGTCGGAGCGATGGTCGTTTGCGACGCCGAGCGAATGCCGTTGGGCATCCTGACCACGCACGACGTCCTGCACCGCGTGGCCGCAGCGCGCGCGGCACTCGACAAGCCCGTCTCCATGGTGATGACGCCCCGGCCCGTGACCTTGGAACACGATGTGCCGATTGTCGAGGCGGCCCTGGCGATGGCACGCCACGGCTTTCGCCATGTCCTGGTGACGAGCGCCGGGCGCCTGCATGGCGTAGTGTCCGAGCGCGACCTGTTCGCCATGCAGCGCTTCGGCCTTGCGCGCATCGCCTCGAGCCTAAGGGCGGCAGGTTCGCTTGGCGCGCTTGCCGAGGCTGCCGCGGGCATCCGGCGGCTATCGAAGGAGCTGCTCGCGCAGGGGATCGACGCCGAACACCTCACCCAGCTGACCAGCGCCCTGTATGACAGCCTCGCGCGCCGCCTCATCGAGTTGGTCGCGCCGAATCACGTGCTGCCGGCGCGCTGGTGCTGGCTCGCGCTGGGCAGTGAAGGGCGCCTGGAGCAGACGCTCGCCACCGACCAGGACAATGCGCTGCTGTTCGAGGCGACCGGCGGTACGGACGCTGCGCGCGCGGCCCTGCTGGGTTTTGCCGACGAGGTCAACCGCGGGCTGGCCGCCTGCGGCATTCCGCTGTGCCCGGGAGACATCATGGCGCGCAATGCGCGCTGGTGCCTGACGCGGGACGAATGGCGGCGTGCGTTCGACCAATGGATCCGCAATCCCCAGCCCGAGGCACTGTTGAATGCCGCGATCTTCTTCGATTTCCGTCCGGTCGCGGGCGATGCGGCGCTCGCGGGGGAACTGCGCGAGGCGGTGCTTGCACAAGCGGGCAGGAACCCCGCCTTCCTGCGTGCGCTTGCGGATAACGCGTTGCGCGTGCGCCCGCCGCTCGGCCTTCTGGGGGATATCTCGACCGACGACAATGCGCGGTTTCCGGGCACGCTCGACCTCAAGGGCTACGGCACCCGGCCCCTGGTCGATGCGGCGCGGACGATCGCGCTGAAGCTGGGCATCGCGGCCACCGGGACCGCCGCGCGCTTGCGCGCGGCGGCGGCGGCCGGCGCGCTGCCGGCGGCAGAAGCGTCAGCGGCGGTCGACGCGTTCCACTACCTGCAGGGACTGCGCCTGAGGCGCCAGCACCTGGAAGGCGAGTTGGCAGCGGGCGCGGAGAACCGCATCGACCCGGCGCGCCTGAACGAAGTGGACCGGCGCATCCTCAAGGCGGCATTCCGCCAGTCGGCGGCGCTGCAGGACCGGCTGCGCGCGGATTACCTGCTGTGAGCGGATGGATGGCGCGCCTGCTGGGCCGCCCGCCGGCGGCGCTGCGCGCAGCGCGCTGGGTGGTGATCGATTGCGAGACCGCCGGGCTGGATCCCCGGCGCGACGCGCTGCTCAGCCTGGGCGCGGTCGCGCTGCGCGGCGCTCGCATTGCGCCGGCCGAAAGCTTCGCGGCGACCCTGCGAAGCGAGGCGGCGGTCTCATCGGACAACGTGCTGGTACACGGCATCGGCGGCGATGCGCGGCGCGAAGGGCGCGCGCCCGACGAGGCACTGCGCGATTTCGCCGGCTTCCTGGGCGAGGGATTGCCCGTCGCTTTCCACGCGCCCTTCGATGCCGCCGCGCTGGCGCGCGCGATCGCCGCCGTACCGGGATTGCGCGCGCCTGCGCAATGGCTGGACCTGGCGCGGCTGGCGCCCGCGGTGGATCCCCGGGCGGGCCGGTCGTTGCGCGCGCTCGACGATTGGCTGAATGCGTACGGCATCGAGGTTGAGCGCCGGCACGACGCATTGCACGACGCCTTCGCGACCGCCCAACTGTTCCAGATCCTGCTCGCGCGTGCCGAGGACCAGGGCGTGCGCGACGTGCGGGCGCTGCGGCGCCTTGCAAACGCGGGGCGCTGGCTGCAGGTTTCCTGACTCAGTTCCTGGCGACTCTGCTGCCGTGTTCCTGCTGGTTCTGGCAACCGAGACACAGGCGGGCGGTGGGATTTGCCTGCAGGCGGGACATGGGGATGTCGGCGCCGCAGCTGGAGCAGGTGCCGAAGTCCGGTTGGTGAAGGCGCGCGAGGGCGGCCTCGATGTCGCGCAACTCGCCGGCATCGCGCTTTGCGGCGGCGAGCTCGGGCTCGGCGTTGAGGTTTTCCCGCAAATCGACGCCAAGCTCGGCGCGCAGCACGGCAGCCCGATCCTCCAGCCAATGTTGCAGCGTTTCGCGCTGCTCGAGGGTGAAGTACCGCATGCCGAGATCCATCAGCGGCACACCAGGACCGGGATCTTGGAGTGCGTCAGGACCTTCATGGTCTCGCTGCCCAGCAGCAGGCCGGCCAGGCCGCGGCGCCCGTGCGAAGCCATGACGATCAGGTCCGCGCGCTTCGCCTTCGCGGTCTTGAGAATGCCTTCCCACGGCGTTCCGGAGCCCAGCAGCGCGGAGCCGCACTTGACGCCGGCCCTGCGCGCTGTCCGCTCGAGCTCGTTCAGCGCCTTCTGGCCGGCGCGCTTGGCCGCAGCGCGCCCCGAGTCGGGCACGTAGATCATGGCTTCTCCGTACACCAGGGTCGGCGGCGGCGGGATCACATAGACGGCCGTCATGCCGGCGCCCAGCACGCCTGCGAGGCGCACGGCGGTCTTCACGGCCTTCTGCGAGAGTTTCGATCCGTCGGTGGGAACGAGAATGTGTTTGTACATGCGTGGTCTCCTTTGCATCCCCAGCGTAAGTCGACCGGCTTCCGGGCGTTTGATCTGCGTCAATCGCCGGGCAATTCTTGCCGCCATCATGGGCGAACACGCAAGGAGAACCCGTGAAGATCCTGCTCGCCGTAGACGGCTCGAAGAACGCCATGGACGCCGTGGAATGCTTGATCGCCCATGCGGGCTGGTACCGGGAGAGGCCCGCGGTCGAGCTTGTCACCGTGCATCTGCCGGTGCCCAAGCTGCCGAACCTCAGCAAGGTGGTCGGCCGCAAGGAACTGCAGCGCTACTATGAGGAAGAGGGCGCGGCCAACCTCGCACGCGCCGCGAAACGCCTGGCCGGCGCCGGCATCGCCTTCGAGAAGCGGGTCCTCGTGGGCGGGATCGCCGAATCCATCGCGGAACACGCCGACCGGAACGGCTGCGACCTCATCATGATCGGAACCCGGGGCATGTCGGCAACGGCCAACGTGCTGCTGGGTTCCACCGCCACCAAGGTGCTGCAGATCGCACGGGTGCCTGTTCTGCTGGTCCGCTAGAGTGCGGGGGCGCGGGGGTGTTTGCCTCAAAGGCCTCCCCTATGTAGCCTCCCACTCCATGACCTCCAAGAAACCCAGCACGAAGATCGCGCGCCACACGGCCGATGCGATCTATGTCCGCGGCGCGAGCCTGGTCGATGACCTGATCGGCAGGCTCACGTTCACCGAGATGATGTATTTCCAGCTGCTCGGCGCAAAACCCACACCGGCGCAAACCAAAGTCCTCGATTCGGTGCTGGTGACGTTGATGGAGCACGGCATCACGCCGTCGGCGATCGCCACGCGCATGATCTACGATTCCTGTCCCGAGGCGATCCAGGCTGCGGTCGCGGCAGGCATTCTCGGGGTCGGCAGCACCTTCATCGGCACCATGGAAGGCTGCGCGGCGAATCTCGAGGAGATTATTTCTTCAGAAAATCAATCCAGTACCGCCAAAGCCCTGGCGCAAAAATTCCGCGCGGCAAAAAAACCGATTCCGGGCTTCGGCCATCCGCACCTGAAGCCCGACGACCCGCGTTCGCCGCGCCTCATTGCCATCGCCGAGGCGGCGGGCGTGCCGGGACGCCACATCCGCGCGCTGCGCCTGCTGGCGACGGAAGTCGATGCGGCCTGGGGCAGGCACCTCACCATCAATGCCACCGGGGCGATCGCTGCGCTGCTGGGCGAAATCGGCGTGCCGCAGGAGGTCATGCGCGGCATCGCCGTGGTCAGCCGCGCCGCCGGCCTCGTGGGGCATATCCGCGAGGAGCAGCTCGACCCCGCGGCGCGCCACATCTGGGGCGTCGTCGACGGCGCGGTGCCCTACACCGGCAAGTAGAATACGCGCGGAAAGGATGACACCATGCCGCTCACCGAACTGAACCACTATTTCGTGCGCGCCAACGACCTGGAGCGCACCAAGGATTTCTACGTGAACGTGCTCGGCTTCGAGGTCATGCCGCGGCCGATCTTCCCGTTCCCGGGCTACTGGCTCGGCATCAACGGCAAGATCCAGGTGCACATGGGCCCCGCCGGCATCCCGAACCAGGAGATGTACTACCTGGGGACGCCGAAGAACGCGGTGAACCACAAGACCGGGGTCGTGGACCATATCGCGTTCCTCGCCTCCGAGCCGAAGGAGTTCATCGACCGCTTCAACAAGCTCGGCATGCCGTTCCGGCCGCGCAGCCTGCCCGAGTCGGAGCTCTATCAGCTCTTCATCGAGGATCCGAACGGCATCACTATCGAGTTGAACTTCTTCGGCATCAAGGACGCGCCCGACTGGGGCGGCGAGGACTATTCCAGGATGGAGAAGGTCGCCGCGCCATGAACGCCCCGGTCAGATCCGCGCCGGGCTTCGCAGGCGTCAAGTATGAGGACGCGGTTGCGTCCGCGCTTGCGCTCATTCCGGCCCTGCGCGAGCGCGCGCCGCGCGCCGAAGAGGAGCGCATCATGCTGCCCGAGACGCTCGCCGACCTGCACCGCACGGGCCTCATGCGCGTGCTGCAGCCCAGGCGCTGGGGCGGCATGGAGTTCGATTACCTCGCCTACGTGGATTTTCCTGAACTGATTGCGCGTGGCTGCGCCTCGACCGGCTGGAACGTCGGCAATCTGCTGATCCACCACTGGATGCTGGCGCTCTACGACGAGCGCGCGCAGCAGGAGGTCTGGGGCAGCAACCCGGAAGCGCTGATCGCCTCGGGCATCGCCTATCCGCAAGGCAGCGGCAAGCGCGAAAAGCGCGACGGCGAGAACGGGTTCGTGGTGAGCGGGCGCTGGAACTTCTCCAGCGCGGTCAACGTCGCCGACTGGAACATGCTCGCCTGCACGGTCAGGGACGGAGACAAGGTGGTGGACCACCGCATGTGCCTGCTGCCCAAGGACGCTTATGAAATCGTCGACGACTGGCACGTGCTCGGCATGCGCTCCACCGGCAGCATGACGGTGGTCGCAAAAGACGTATTCGTGCCCGAGTACCGGGCGCTGTGCGCCTACGACCTGCGCGGCGGCGTGTCGTTCCCCGGCGCGAAGGGCAACCCCAATCCGGTATTCCGCGTGCCGTTCTCCGCGATGGCCGCGCACGGCATCGGCGGCGTCGCGGTCGGCAACGCGCAGGCGGCGCTCGATCTCACGCTCGATTTCGTGCAGAAGCGCAGCACCAGCTACCAGAGCCTCAAGATGCGCGACATCCAGACCATCCAGGCGCGGGTCGGCGCGGCCGGCGCGCGCATCGACGCAGCGCGCGAACTCCTGCGCGCCAACTGCCGCGAGGCGATGGAGATCGCGCGTTCGGGCGGGGCGGCAGATGCCTCCACCAAGCTGCGGTTGAAGCGCGACCTCGCGTACGCCGCACAAATTGCGAACGAGGCGGTGGACATCCTGCACGCGATGGCGGGGGCCAACGGCATCTACGACAGCTATCCCATCCAGCGCATTTTCCGCGACGCGCACGCACTGGGCGGCCACTTCAGCTTCAGCACCGACGCCCAGTTCTCGGCCTGGGGCCTGGCGGCTCTTGGCGGTGAGGTCACCAATCCGACGCTCTAGAAATTGACCGTTTGGTGCATCGTGGTGCAAAGTGGTGTAACCTGAAGTCATGTCAGTTTCCGATCGTCCTGTGCGTCAAAGCGTCAGCCTCCCCGGTCGCGTCGCGCGCCGGGTGAAGAACCTGGCGCAAACCAGCAAGACCAGCACGAGCCGAGTCATCACCGAACTCATCGAATCCGGACTCGCCGCACGCGAGCGGGAAAAACAGCACTTCTTCGACATTGCCGACCGCCTCTCGCGCTCGCGCGACCGGGGCGAGCAAAAACGCCTCAAGGACGAGCTGGCCCGCATGACCTTCGGTGAGTAATGCCGAGGATCCAGTGGGCTGGGCTTCCTCCGGCCCTGCGCGATCACCTGTTCGAAAGGCTGCGCGAGCGCAAAATCACCGCTGAGGACCTTTACCAGTTGAAAGTCTGGAGGGAGACCGAACCCGAGGCGCCCGAAGGTCCCTGGTTCAAGGACTTCGGGTCCTTCAAGATTCGCGGCGAAGGCCAGTACCCGAAGACGTTTTTGCTCCGCGGCCAGTTCGCCAAAGGAGAGAAACTCTAGATGAGGCGAACGGCTGTCGCATTCGCAGGCCTGCTGAAGGACGGCCGCGCATGAAGCTCGCGACATTTATGATGCCGCTGCACCCGCCCGGGCGCAGGCCGGCGCAGACGCTTGCCGAGGACCGCGAGGCGATCCTGCTGGCCGACCGGCTAGGCTATGCGGAGGCTTTCGTCGGCGAACACATCACCGACCTCGCCGAGAACGTGACCTCCTGCCTGATGTTCCTTGCCAGCGTCGCCAACGAAACGAAGCAGATTCTGCTCGGCAGCGGCACCCTGAACATGCCCAATGGCCACCCGGCGGCGATTGCCGCCCAGGTGGCGATGCTCGACCACATGCTCAAGGGGCGTTTCATCATGGGCATCAGCCCGGGCGGCCTGTTGTCGGACGCGGAGGTCTTCGGCAACTTCCAGAAGGACCGCAACGCGATTTTCCTGGAATCCATCAATATGGTGCTCGACATCTGGTCGAAGGATTCGCCTTATGATTTGAATGGAAATTTTTTCAGTATCAGTACCGCAAAAACTTCCATCAAGGAAATTGGCCAGGGCACGATCCTCAAGCCCTACCAGATGCCGCATCCGCCGATCGTGGTGACCGCGGTCGCGCCGCACTCGAAGGGCGTGACCGAAGCCGCCAAACGGGGATGGATGCCCATTTCAGCGAACTTTCTGTTGCCCGAGTGGGTGGCGAGTCACTGGATGAAACTCGTCGAAGGAAAACCCGACGCCAGGCCCTCCGACTGGCGCGTCGCCAAGTCCATCTTCGTCGCCGACGACGACAAGGTCGCCGAACGCTACGGTCGCTCGGCCGAAGGCCCGTACCACTTCTATTTCAAGCAGCTGATCCGCAAGCTGGTGGGCGCGGCAGGCCGCGGCAACCTCTTCAAGCTCGACCAGAACCAGCCCGACAGCGAGATCACGGCGGACAGCGTGACCGGCAAGCTGGTGATCGCCGGCAGCGTGAACAGCGTGGTCGACCAGCTGCTCGCTTTCCGGGAGACCACCGGCGACTTCGGCACGCTGCTGTATGCCTGCCACGACTGGCTCGACCCGGCGCTCGGGCGACGCTCCATGCAGCTGATGGCCGAGCAGGTGATGCCCCGGGTCAATGCGGCACTGAAGAAATGACACGCCGAGGATTCGGCAGGCCTCAACTGCCCTTCAGGATCAACGGGCCGACGCGATTGGTCTCGCCCAGGATGAAGCCCGCGAACTCTTCCAGCGCTTCCGCCGTGATCGCCTCCGGCACCAGCTGGTGCTCCAGCATCCCGAAGCGCTCCACGTTGCGCGCCCTCAGCAGGATCCGGCCGGTCTCGGCATTCCCCTCCAGCACGACGCTTGCTCTCACGTCGCACGCAAACTCGAATATCGTCCGGCCGCGTTGATTGCGGTCGTCGTGCGCCTTGAATTCGATCTTGTTGTCGGTGAGCACCTGCCTTAGCCGGTCGCTCGCCGGGCTTTCGCGACCCACCCGGATCTGCTTGTGGCCGGAAATGCGGAAACTCAGGGAGACTTGCTCGAGTATTTTCTTCGTGGGCGATAGGTCGCGGCTGCGCAGATCGGCGCGGCCGCTGTCCCAGGCCAGGCCGCTGAATTCCGGCACGCCTACGATGGCGTAGCCCTTGGCGTAGGCGGGCTTGACGACGTTGAGCTGCTCGGCAAGTTCCTTGAGATACTGGTACGCGCGCTGCAGTGCGTCGTTGACGCGCGTGCGTTTGTCTTCCAGAGAGTCCGGTTTCTTTTCTTCCGCGAGTTTCGCCTGCGCAAGCTGTTTGAACTGCGCAAGTCGGCTGCCGCCTGCCGTCGAGGCCAGAGGCGCAGCCGCCGGTGCGTCCCCTCCGTCGCCGTGCCCTTCCGCCGCTGCCGCCTTTAGAAGCTCCTCGAGGGAATCCAGGCCATCGCCCGGCGACCGCATGAAGTTCAGCCCGTGCCGGAAGCCCGGCGGCGTGGGTCCCCGCATGGTCGACACGATCTTGGCCCGTATCTTGAAGGTGCGCGGCTTGCCGTGGCCGCGAAGCGGAGGCTGGGAAAGCACCAGCGTAATCACGGATTGGCTCAAGTCGCCATGTTCGCTGAGTATGGATGCGCCACCGCTGGAAATGTCCTGGGTCATGGCATGCAGGACGAGCGTCCCGTTCGATTTGTCGAATATCACCGTGGCCTCCCAGGAAACGGGGAAGCGCTTGCTTTTGCGGCGATGTTCCTTTTTCTCCATGAGTTCGCTCGTCCTGGCCTGAAGGTGGATTATGGATCGTACCCGACGGACGGGATGTCTACGCTTTCGCGCCGGGCAGGCGCGGCTTGCGCTTGATCAGGGCGCGGCCTACTTCAGCAGGCGGATGGCGAACGGATAGCGATATTCGAAATCGCCGTTGGACACCTTGACCGCCGCCATGATGGTGAGCACCAGGGCGCCCAGGCCGACGGCAAACGCCAGTGGAATGCCGATCAGCACGAACATCAGCGGGATGCAGATCAGGAAGGCGACGGTGACGGTGATCTGGAAATTGAGCGCCTCCTTGCCGTGGACTTCGACCTGCGGCATGTCAGCGCGCTTGATCAGCCAGACGACCAGGGGGCCGACCAGGTTGCCGAACGGAATCACGAATCCGGTCAGGGCTGAAAGATGGCAGGCCATCGCCCAGTTCTGCTCGTCCTTGGAAACCTGCGGTGCATTGTCCACATTGCCTCCCTGGCGGTTGTCGGACCCGGCGCGTAGTGTACCCGCCGGCCGATGAACCTGCGCGGCGCGTGCGCATCACTTGAGCGCCACCGGCATGCGCAGGCGGCGCACCAGGTCGCTCCAGAGGTCGTCGTCGTCCGCGCGGAACACCGCGTCTTTCTGCGGGCGCATCACGTACCAGTAGCCGTGGGCGATTTCCTGGTCGAGTTCGCCGCGCGCCCAGCTCACGAAGCCGACGAAGTAGCGCGCCTCGTTGGGCGCATCCCGGACGATGCGCGCGAGCGCGTCCGCGCGCACGGCCAGGTGCACGTCCTCGAACAGCGGGATGGTTGCGCCGTCGCCCGCCTCGGACTGGCGCACCACGGCGTACATGGTGTCCAGCATCGTCGGGCCGCCGAGGTGCACCTGCTGTACGGCCTTGCTGGCTACCGGGTCATCGGGGAACAGGTTCGCGACGGTCTTCGGCAGCGGGCGATTGAGGATAAAGCCAACGTGCTCCATGCCGCCGGTTGGAACGGCGATCAGTACCGTCTCGCCGTACGGCGGCTCCAGACCTGGGTGCGCGACCAGCATCACCGGCGCATCAGTGCTCAGTGCCTGTGCCTGAACGGCTCCCGCGGCAATGGCGAGCACCGCCGCGAGCATGCGAACAAGCGAAGGGATCGTGTATCTCATGGCGTCTCCTTTGCATCAAGCTCCATGAAGGTTCGACCGCTTGCGCGACACAGGTTTCGCGCGCAAAAGTCGCCGGTCCACGAATCCGCACATGCGTCGACGCCAGCAGGCATCGACGTGCGGGAGCGACAGTCAGGCTTTGGTTTTCCTGCGCTCGAGCACGGCGGCCACCGCGGCGGTGTCCGCCAGCCCGAAGCCGGCGCGCAGGGCTGCGCGGTAGATTGCCTTGGTCCGGTTGAACAGGGGAGCGGGGCTGTTCAGGCCGCGCACGAATGCGCCGATGATCTTCATGTCCTTGCGCCAGGTCTCGTTCGTTACTGTGGCGGGGCGGTAGGCGCGCCGCACCATCAGTGGTCCGCGAACCTGCAGCATGCGCGACGAACCGGCCCCGTCGCCCAGCACCTTCACGGCCAACGCGGGATCGAGGCCCGCGCGGCGCGCGAGGATCACGGCTTCGGCGGATGAAACATTGTGGATTGCGACCAGCAGGTTGGCGGCGAACTTCATCTTCGAGCCGTTGCCGAACTTGCCGAGATAGTACTGGGACCGGGAAAAGCCTTTCAGCACCGGAATGCTTTTCCTGTACTGGGTGGAGATGCCACTTCCAAAAACCACCAGATCACCGGTTTTTGCCTGCGCGCCGGTGCCGCTCAGCGGGCAGTCGAGCAGCGTCGCGCCCGCCTTGGCCAGCCGCTGCCGCGCTTTTTCCTTGGCGGGGATGGGCAGCGTGCTGGTTTCAACGACGATCAGCCGCGGTTGCCTTGTTTTTGCTATCTGATTCGCAACCTCAAGCAAGGCCCGGGCAGACGGCAACGAGGTGATCACCAACATTGCGGACGCAACGACCTCGCCCGGGCTATTCGCCACGATGCCGCCGGCCTTGCGGTGCCGACGCCGGCAGGCCGCCACCGGGTCGTAGCCGACGACCTGGAATCCGGCCTTCATCAGGCTGGCCGCCATGGCCGAACCCATGATTCCCAGCCCCAGCATCCCGACGCTGCGTTTTTTCATGTTCCTAAGCTACCATTCCTGCCGAGGAGGACGGCATGCCCTATCGTGAAACGCTGCCGCGCCGCGGCGTGCGGCGCAGCGAAATGATGAAGCGCGTCGCGCGCTTTTCGAAACTGAAGGGTTTCGACGGCGGGCTGCCCGACAGCGACCATCCCGATTGCCGGCGCACGCTGTACAACGTCATCGGCTTCCAGCCGCCGAAAGTCGAGCGCGCGGGCAAGCAGTCGCCGGTGGGCGAGAAGGCCGCGCGCATGGCGGCGATCAAGATTTCGGAGGGCTTCAATCTCGGCTACTGCCGCGCGCTGCCGGGCAAGGGGCCGATGCTGCACAACCACGACACCAACGAAACCTTCATCTGCATGACCGGCGTGTGGCGCGCGAGCTGGGAAAACCAGAAGGGCAAGGTCGAGCACGTCGACCTCAAGCCGCTGGACGTGATTTCGTTTCCGCCCGGCGCGTCGCGCCGCTTCATGAACCTGAAGAAGGGGCCGGGCGGCAGGCGCGGCGTGCTGATGTTCGTGATCGGCGGCAACGCGCCCAGCGCGGAATTCACCAGCGAATCCATGGACGAGCTGGAACGCAAAGGTATCTGGCCCGAATTGCGGGCGAAAAAACGGCGGGCGCGGCGTTGAAAGCGCCGTCCTTCGCCTACGCGAAGCCCGCCTCGCTCGCAGAGGCGCTCGAACTGCTTGCGCTCCCGGGCGCGAAGGCGCTGGCCGGCGGACAGAGCCTGATTCCAACGCTCAACATGCGTTTGTCGTCGCCCGAGCTGTTGGTGGACATCACCGGGTTGCAAGGGTTTTCGGAAATCAAGGTTTCAAATGGGCCGATAAGGATTGGAGCCCTGGTCACCCATGCCCAGCTGGAACAGTCCCCCGAAGTAAAAAAACATCTGCCGCTGCTCGCGCAGGCGGTGCCGCACGTCGCGCACACGGCGATCCGCAACCGCGGCACGCTGGGCGGCAGCCTGGCGCTGGCTGATCCCGCCGCGGAGTATCCGGCGGTCGCCGTCGCGCTTGAAGCGGTTTTTGAAATAACAAGCAAAACGTCAATCAGGCGCGTGGACGCTGCCAAATTCTTCAAAGGGCTGTTCGAAACCGACCTGAAGGCCGGGGAACTGCTGACCGCGGTCGAGTTTCCCGCCGCCAAGCCCGCCGACAAGTCGGTGTTCCTCGAGCTGGCGCGCCGCAACGGCGACTACGCCATCGTCGGCCTTGCCGCGCACAACGACCGGTTCGTCTTTCTCGGGGCAGGGGACCGGCCCGTTCAATTTTCGTTCCGGAACAATCTCGAGGAAGCAAAAGCAAACCTGAAGGCAAGCCTCAAACCACCCGCCGATCTCTACAACACCTCCGCCACCAAGCTGCACCTGGCCGGCGTCCTTCTGGAGCGCGCATGGAACACGCGCTAGACATCACGCTGACGGTCAACGGCACGCGCGTGCAGCACCGCGTGGAGCCGCGCGAGCATCTGGTCGACTTTTTGAGGGAAAAACTTGGCTTGACCGGATCGCACGTCGGCTGCGAGCACGGCGTCTGCGGCGCCTGCACGCTGCGCGTGGATGGAAAGATCGTGCGCGGCTGCCTGATGCTGGCGGTCCAGGCCAACGGCTGTCGTGTTGATACGGTCGAGGGGCTGTCGGATTCGAAGGAGCTGGCCAGGCTGCAGAAGGCGTTCCACGAGAAAAATGCCCTGCAGTGCGGCTTTTGCACTCCCGGCATGCTTCTCGCGGCTCAAGATCTGGTCTTAAAGAATAAAAAATTCACCAGAGAAGAAATTCGACAGCATATTTCCGGAAATTACTGCCGCTGCACCGGTTACCAGGCAATCGTCGACGCCATCGAAGAGGTGGTGAATGGGTAAGGCCGAACTCCCGCTGCACGCGCCGGGCACCAGGACCGACCGCGGCTACATCGGCCAGAGCGTGCCGCGGCCGAACGCGGCGCGCCTGCTGCAGGGACGCGGCGCCTACGTCGACGACCTGCGCTTTCCGCGACTGGCGCATGCGGTGTTTTTCAGGAGTCCATACGCGCACGCAAGAATTAAAAGCCTTCAGTTCGAGAAAGCCCTCAAATCCCCGGGCGTCATAGGAATTTTCTCCGGCAAGGACGTCGCCCAATTTTGTACGCCCTGGGTGGCGGTGCTTGGGCATCTCAAGGGCATCAAGTCGCCGCCCCAGCATGCGGTGGCGATCGACCGCGCCTGCTGGCAGGGCGAGGCGGTGGCCGCGGTGGTGGCCGAAACGCGCGCCCAGGCCGAGGATGCGGCGGCGCTCATCGAGGCGGAATGGGAAGAATTGCCCGCGGTGACCGATATGGAAGAGTCGCTGGCGGGCAAGCGAATCATCCACAAGGAATTCGAAGACAACATTTGCTTCGCGCGCACGCACGACACCGGCGGCGTGGACGAGGCCTTCGCGCAGGCGGACCTGGTGGTCGAGGAAACCTACGGCTTCGGGCGCCACACCGGCGTCTGCCTGGAGGGGCGCTCGATCCTCGCCGACTACAACGCGGCCGAGCATTCGCTGACGGTCTATCACTCGACCCAGGCGCCGCACATGATGCAGGACATCTTCTCGCGCCACCTCGGCATCCCCGAGGCGAGCGTGCGCGTGATCGCCAGGGACGTCGGCGGTTCCTACGGCATCAAGGTGCACGTCTATCCGGACGAGATGGCCACCGCGGCGCTGTCGGTGATGCTGCGCCGGCCGGTGAAGTTCGTCGCCGATCGGTTGGAGTCGTTTGCGACTGACATCCACGCGCGCGAGCACAGGGTGAAGGTGCGGCTTGCTTGCACCAAGGCCGGGGAAATCCTGGCCTTCGACATGGACGACCTGACGGCGATCGGGCCGTATTCGGTCTATCCGCGCACCAGCGGCATCGAGGGCAACCAGGTGGTCAACCTGACGGGCGGACCCTACAAGCACCAGAAATACCGCGGCAAGCTGAACGTCGTCTTCACCAACAAGAACGTCACCTGCCAGTACCGCGCCGTCGGCCACCCGATCGCGGTGGCGCTGACCGAAGGCATCGTCGACAAGGCCGCCGCCGCGCTGCAGATGGACCCGGCCGAATTCCGCCGCAAGAACCTGATTCCGGACGACGCTTATCCGTACACGTTTCCGTCCGGCGTGAAATTCGAAAAACTGTCGCACCATCAGGCGCTCGACATGCTTTTGAAGCTCATGGACTACAAAAAACTAAGGGAAGAACAAAAGGAAAAAAGAAAGCAAGGCAAACACCTTGGCATTGGTCTCGCGGCCATGATCGAGGTGACCAATCCTTCGCCCGCGTTCTACGGCGTGGGCGGCGCGCGCATCTCGGCGCAGGACGGCGCCACGCTGCGCCTGGAGCCCACCGGCATGGTGACGGTGCTGTGCAGCGTCACCGAGCAGGGGCAGGGCACCGAGGCGATCTTCGCGCAGATTGCCGCAAGCGCCCTAGGAATTTCGATCGACAAAATAAAGGTCATCACGGGCGACACCGGCGTCACGCCCTACGGCGGCGGCACCTGGGCCTCGCGCGGCGCGGGCATCGGCGGCGAGGCCGTGCTGCAGGCGGGCCGCGCACTGAGGAGCAATGTGCTGGATATTGCTTCGCATGTATTGGGTCTGGCGAAATCGGAACTTGAAATAAAGGACGATCAGATCGTCCACCTGCTTACGCAGCTGCCGAAACTTCCGCTCGCCGAGTTGGGCCGCATCGCCTACTTCCGCCCCGACACTCTGCCGATGAACTTCCAGTCCGAACTCACCGTGACGCGCCACTACACGCCGCGCGAATACGGCTTCACGTTCACCAACGGCATCCAGGCGTCGCTCGTCGAAGTGGATGTGGACACCGGCTTCGTCAAGCTGCTCAAGCACTGGTGCGTGGAGGATTCAGGCACCATCATCAACCCGATGCTGGTGGACGAGCAGCTGCGCGGCGGCGTGGTGCAGGGCATAGGCGCGGCGCTGTATGAAGAGTGCCTCTACAGCCCCGAAGGGCAACTGCTGAACGGCAACATGGCCGATTACCTCGTGCCAATGTCCGGCGAAATGCCCGACATCATCTGCGCGCACATCGAGACGCCGACCAAGCAGTCCGAGCTTGGCGCCAAGGGCGTGGGCGAGGCCGGCACTGCCGGCGCGCCGGCCGCGGTGATGAACGCCATCAACGACGCGCTCTCGCCGCTCAATGCCCAGGTCACGGCGATGCCGTTCACGCCGGAACGCATCCTCAAGGCGCTGAAACGGGTCTGACTTCATGCCCCTGAGCCACATCGAGCATTTCCTCGTCCAGACCGAAAGCATCGAGCGGACGCGCGACTGGTACGTGCGCGTGCTCGGCATGCAGGTCGGGCCGAACCCGGATTTCAAGTTCCCGGTGTGCTGGCTCTACCTCGACGGCAAGGACATCGTGCACATCACCGAAGGCGGCGCGCAGGCGGGGGAGAACCGCAAGAAGTACGTGGGCCAGGAATCAACCGCCACGCACGGCACCGGAGTCCTCGACCACATCGCGTTTCGCGCCACGGGCCTGCGCCAGATGCTCGAGCACCTGCGCGCGCAGAAAGTCGATTTCAAGCAACGCCAGGTCAGCGACCAGGGCCTCTATCAGCTGTTCATGTTCGACCCGAACGGCATCAAGATCGAGCTGAACTACGCAAATGCCGAAGCGCAGGGGTTGAGGCCGGAGTTACTGGCGAGCGAATTGCCGCGCTGAACTGGCGCGCGAACTCGCGTGCGCGCGAGCGGTCAAACCAGGCAGGTATGCAAATCCTGCCGATGCTTGCCGGCGACACCACGGAATCGCGGGCGCGCAGCCTGGAAGTCACGACTGCGCTGTCGCTCGCCGCGCTGATCCTGTACGTGCCGGCGAATCTCTATCCCATCCTGCGCATGACACTCCATGGCACCTATTCCGAGAGCACGGTCTGGGATGGCGTGACGAGCCTCGCGCGGCACGACCAGTGGTTCGTCGCCGTGGTCGTGTTCCTCGCCAGCATCGCGATCCCGCTGGCCAAGCTGTTGTCGCTGTTCTTCCTGGTCGGCAGCGCGCGCTTTTACCCGGCGCGCTGGCGCTATGAGCGCCGCCGCATTTACGGGTTCATCGACGCCATCGGTCCGTGGGCAATGCTGGACGTGTTCCTGCTCGCGGTGCTGGTGGCCCTGGTGAAGCTGGGCGATTTCGCCACGATGATGCCGGGCCCGGGGCTGGTCGCGTTCACCTGCATGGTGGTGCTGACCATGTTCGCGTCCGCGAGCTTCGGTGCGCTGGAAGAACATGACGATATCGAGGCCGACGCATGAGCGGCGAACTCAAACCGCTGTCCCCGAAGCTGCGGCGCCGGCTGTTCCGCTTCATCTGGGTGGTTCCTCTGATCGCGCTGGCGGTCGCCGCCAAGATCGTCGTCGAGCGCCTGCAGGAATACGGCCCGCAGATAACCATCCGGTTCTCGGATGGCGCCGGCTTGCGCGTAGGCCAGACGCCGCTCAAGTATCGCGGCGTGCAGGTCGGCGAGGTCACTGGGGTGGAACTCAGCCCCGACCAGAGACAGGTGCTGGTGCAAGTGCGCCTGAGCCAATCGTCCGCCAAGCTCGCCGGCGAAGGGGCGGTATTCTGGATCGTGCGGCCGCAGGTCTCCGGCGCGGCCGTCATCGGCCTGGGCACGGTGCTCACCGGGCCTGAGATTCAGGTGTTGCCGGGTACGGGCGAGCCGCTCAAGGAATTTACCGGCCTGGAGAACCCGCCGGTCGCGCTGCAGGAGGCCGGCCTGGAACTCGTGCTGCGCACGCCGCGCCTGAAGTCGTTGCAAACGAACACGCCCGTGTACTACCGCGGCGTCGAAGTCGGCGTGGTGCGCAAGATTGATCTATCGCCCGAATCAACGGCCGCCGACATCCACATCCTTGTCCGGCAGCGCTATGCAGGCCTCGTGCGCAGCGGCTCGGTGTTCTGGAATTCGAGCGGTGCGAGCCTGAGCGGCGGATTGTTCAAGGGCGTGAAATTCGAGATCGAGTCGCTGCGCTCGCTGCTCGCGGGCGGCATCGAGTTCGCCAGCCCGCCGCTTTCGGCGCCGGTCAAACCCGGATCGCGGTTCGTGCTGCACGAGGCGCCGCGCCCGCAGTGGCTGGCCTGGGCGCCGGTCATCGCCGTTCCGCCGCCGGATTGATGGCGGGGGCGTGCGCCCAGGCGCCCGGGTTCCTGCACCAGATGAAATACATGCTGTCGAAGGCGGTGGGGAACGCCTGCTCGAGGGCGTGCCAGCGCGCGGGATCGGTCGCCTGCTCGTCGTCCGGGAACATGGCGCGATAGTGCGGCAATGCGCGCCCGAGGAACCGCGTCCACATGCCGAGCACCTGCAACCCCCCGTCCTGCAGCAGGTCGATCGCCTCGGGCAGCAGGAATTGATGCTCCTGGACGTGGAACACGAGGTCCCGGCACTCGCTCGTTGAAAAGAAATCCCGCCAACGCGTGAGTTCACGCAGCGCGCTGCCGGCCTCGGCGCCGAGCGCGAGGCGGCGGAACGCGCGAATCGACTCGGCGCTCGGCTGAAACCCGTGCTGCTCGATGAGCGCGCGCGCTTCGCTCACCGCCTGCCTCGCCAGGGCGCTGTACAGGCCGACGCGCATGAATCCGCCGGGCCGCAGCACGCCGACCAGCGCGCGCAGGCCTTCACGCGGGTCGCGCAGATGGTGCAACACGCCCGTGACGTCGATGAAGTCGAATTGCTTTTCCAGCGTTCCCAGCTCCAGGATGTCGGCGTGCACGAAATCGATGTTCCCGGCGCCCAGCGTCCGGGCCATGCGCGCGCCGTACGCCAGGCTGGCGGCGCTGATGTCCACGGCCGTGACCCGGACGTCCTGGATCTCGCCTGCGAGAATGACCGACATTTTCCCGGTGCCGCAACCCGCGACGAGAACGCGCGGCGCCTGCGGCAGGTCGCCCGTGATGCCTCCGCCGGCGCCCGGGACGTTGGCGCGAAACCAGGCCGCTGCCGGTACCGCCGGAAACCGGTCGTTGGAGAACCAGCGCGGGTAAGGGTTCTCTTCGTACTGCTCGCGCACCTGCCGCGACGTCTCGTCGGTGATGGTGCCCACGGCGGGGATGGTGGCGCGCAGGCGCTCTTCCTCAAGGCGATCGTCGATGGTCCGGCGCAGCAGCAATTCGACAGGGCCTTGCGCCGGCACGAGCGGGCGCAAGGATTCGATGTTCGCCAGCGCGCGCAGCGGACGAAAGGCGGCATAGATCGCCAGCGAACGCCAGCAGGCATCATCGAAGGCCGGCGACGCAAGCCGCATCCTCGCTTCCAGATCGCCCCTCAGTGCCTGAAGCGCACCGGCTTCGTCCGGTGTCTCGAAGTAGGCGAATTCGTTGTTGGCACACTGCAGCGCAAGGTCGCACAGGAACCGCAGCGGCGCACGGCGCCTGTATTCCGGAGCCAGCAGCAAATGCCGGCGCAGTTGCGTCAGCATGTTCTCGAAACCGGTGTCGGCGAGAATCGAATCCCGAAGAAGGACACCGAAAAGCTCGTCCTGCATCACCTGATCGACGGCCGGCAGCGGACGAAACTCGTGATTGCGCGCGGCCGCGAATTCGGGTTTCAACGTCAGGATCTTCAGGCCGATCGAGGCATGGTAGGACTTGTCGATATCGGAGCGGGCGAAGAAGCGGGCGACCTCTGCGTGCCAGAACTCCGGCAGCGCGTCGATGGCAAGCCGGCCCATGTGCTCGAAGCATTCGCGGCGATCCAGCGTGTCCTGCGGATCGCGCTGAAATGCTTCCTGGCACGCGGCCAGGGCTTCGGCCGGGCGATTGCTTTCGAACAACGCGAGGCCGAGCGCGTAGCGAATGCGCGGCGACTCCTCGCGCCGCAGCCCGGCGCGATAGGCGGCGATTGCTTCGGCCAGCCGCTGCTTGCGCTGCAGGATGCGGCCGAGGCTGTAGTGCGCGTGCGGCTCAAGAGGATTTAACGCAATCGCCCGCCGGTACGCTGCCTCCGCCTCGCGCGCCTGTCCGCGATCCTCATCGATGGTGCCCTTGGTGATCCAGTACTCGGGCACCGATCGCTTCAGCGCGGTGGCGCGCGCCGCCGCCTGCGATGCGTCATCGAGCCTGAACAGGTCCGCAAGCGTGAGCGCAAGCAGGTGCCACGCGTCGGCATGGTCAGGCTCGGTTTCCAGCGCGCTGCGATAGAGCTGCTCGGCGCGCGCCAGGTCGCCGGCTCTGTGTGCCTGCATCGCCGCATTCAGCAGCTCCGGGGCGCGCGAGTTTGCCATGCCAGCCTCTGGCCGGGTCAGCGCCGCGACTTCAGATACCAGTCAAGGATCTGCTCGCCATTCCAGTGCAGCACATCTTTTTTATTTTTTATTTTTTCATAGAAAGATTCCAAATATTTGATCCTGAACGGCTGGCCCGAGATGTAGGGATGGATGGCCACGGCCATGATCTTGGCGCGCTGCCTGCCTTCCTCATAGTAGCGTTCGAAGGAATCCAGGCATTTTTTCGTCCAGTAGGCCGCTTCGTGGTGCTGCACCATCATCATCGGAATGTCGTTCGTCTCCACCGAGTAGGGCAGCGTGATGAGCGGCCCGTGCGCGGTCTGGATCTCGGTCGGTTCGTCGTCGTAGACCCAGTCGCCGATGTACCTGATGCCGGCGGCCGCCAGGTGCTCCGGCGTGTCGAGCGTCTGCGTGAGGCCGGGCCCGAGCCAGCCCGCGGGTGGCTTGCCG
>Ga0315912_10001399_pt1 | contig 29900 bp, 30 predicted proteins | sample VfabasoilMG_FD_204469 | JGI IMG/M metagenome (GOLD analysis project Ga0315912, IMG submission 204469) | Garden soil microbial communities collected in Santa Monica, California, United States - V. faba soil | ecosystem: Environmental > Terrestrial > Soil > Garden | place: USA: California...
CTCAGGGCACTGGAAACCGGCGCATGAGCACCGATGCCGGCGAACCGGTCAGCATCGAGATCCTCGACAAGGAATACCTGATCGGCTGCCCGCCCGAGGAGCAGGACGATCTGCGCAAGGCCGCCGCACTGCTCAACCAGCGCCTGAAGGATGTGCGGGAGCACGGCAAGACGATGGGCTCCGAGCGGGTGATGATCATGGCCGCCCTGAACATGGCCAACGAGCTGGCCAAGCTCGCCGCGCGCGATGAGCGCACTGCCGCGGAACTGGGCACGCGCGTCCGCGGCATGCGGGAACGCGTGGAACGCGCACTGGTGCGCGGACAGCAGCTCGAACTGTAGTAAAGTGGGGCTGCGTCGCCTGCGGTGTTCGATACGCGGACCGGGTTACCTCGGACCCTAATTGAAATACCCAGGGGCGGGTCATACGGCAGCACTGTGCATGTCCGCCTCGTGCGGGAAGCCTTACCTGCTGATTGCCCACCCCACCTGTTGCTCTGGTTCGAGAGCAACGGTTCACACCGGCACAGGCGGGTGGCGCCTTCTTCTTCCGGCTGACGCGGACTCCCCGTGAGCAGCCTGCCCCCGATGCCCCCTCCTTCCGAACGTGCCGCGCTGCGGCGCTGGTTGCGCGCGAGGCGGCGCGCCATCCAGGGACCACGGCGAGCGCAAGCCGCCCGACAGGTAGCCCGCATGGTGGCCGCATCCCGATGGCTCAAGCCGGGACGCATCATCGGCCTGTACCTGCCCATGGCCGAGGAGCTGGACACGGCGCCCCTGCTGCGGCTCGCGCAGCGCCATGGCTGCCGCATCGCAGTGCCGCGCATCGTCAGCGTGCGCCACAACCGCATGCGCTTCTTCGAACTGGATGGCCCGGCAAGCGCGGGCGCATTCGGCATCGCGGAGCCGCGCGGCGGACGTTCACGCGCCGCGCGCGAGATGGACCTGGTGTTCATGCCACTGGTGGGCTTCGATGACGCGGGGCATCGCATCGGCATGGGCCGCGGCTTCTACGACCGCTTCCTCGCGCATCGAGGCCGCATGCAGCACTGGCGCAGACCTCTGCTGGTGGGCATCGCCTATGACGCCCAGCGAGTACCCCTGCTGGAGACCGCCGGTCATGATGTACCCCTCGATGCCATTGTGACGGAGTCCACAGTGCTGCGATTCCGGAGGAGCCCACCCTGATGCGCCACTGGCTGATGAAGACCGAACCCTCGACGTTCGGCATCGATGACCTGGAGAAGGCGCCACGCCGCACCACCAGCTGGGAGGGCGTACGCAACTTCCAGGCACGCAACATGCTGCGCGATGATTTCAGCCGCGGCGACCTGGCCTTCCTCTATCACTCCTCATGCCCGGAGCCGGGTATCGCCGGCATCGTCGAGGTGGTGCGCGCCGGTCATCCCGATACTTCAGCGTGGCGGCGCGGGAGCGAGTACTACGACGCGAAAAGCCCTGAAAACAAGCCACTTTGGTACACGGTGGACGTGCGCCTGAAGCAGCGCTTCGCCACCGTGCTGAAGCTCGACACCCTGCGCGAGCATGCCGATGGCGCACTCGCGGGGATGCTGCTGCTGCGCCGGGGCAACCGCCTCTCCATCACTCCCGTGGAGTCCGCCCACTGGCGGTTCATCCTCTCTCTGCTGTGATGAGCGAACCCTTCACCCATGGTTCGTTCATCCTGGAATGCGTTCAAGGCATGCCTCGCATCGATGCCATGCATGTCGCTCACCACCATCATCACCGGATGTGATGGTTGCCCAGACGCAACGTCGCTAGCACGCTTGCTTGTATTTTTGCAACGCGTGTATATACTCGGTCCCCGGACTAACCTGTAACTGGAGAACTCTCATGGCGAAAGCCAAGAAGAAGGCCAAGAAAAAGGCCGCTAAGAAGAAGTAACTCGACGGTGAGCGGCGAGTGCGGATGAAAATCCCGCTCGCCGCATCACCAGAAAAGCTACTTACACTGTGCCCGCGAAAGCGGGCACAGTCATTTTCGGCACAGCCATTTCGGACCGGCAACTACAGGCATGAGCCAACAACAACAAGAAATGAAGCGCCGCGTCGCCGCGGCGGCACTGGAATACCTGAGCGATGGCATGATCCTCGGCGTGGGCACCGGATCGACCGTCAATGCCCTGCTCGATCAGCTCGCACCCTGGGCGGGTCGCCTGAAGGGAGCGGTCTCCAGTTCCGAATCATCGACCTCGCGCCTCAGGACCCTGGGGATACCGGTACTGGATCTCAATGAGGTCGACTCGCTCGGCCTGTACATCGACGGTGCCGACGAATCGAACCACCGACTGGAACTGATCAAGGGCGGCGGCGCGGCGCTGACGCGGGAGAAGATCGTGGCGGCCGCCGCCAGCACCTTCGTCTGCATTGCCGATGAGACCAAGCTGGTCGACCGCCTCGGACGCTTCCCGTTGCCCGTCGAGGTGATCCCGATGGCGCGTGCGCTGGTGGCCAGAGAGCTGGCCGCACTGGGGGGACGGCCCGTGTTCCGTGCCGGCGTCACCACCGACAACGGCAATCACATACTGGACGTGCACGATCTTCATATAGATGACCCCGTGGGCCTCGAGACCCGGATCAACCAGATCACCGGCGTGGTGACGGTGGGCCTGTTCGCGCGCCGGCCGGCGGATGTGCTGCTGCTCGGCACCGCCACCGGCGTACGGCGGCTGGAAGCCACATCCCGGGCCTGAAGGATTGCGGTTGCCGCCCCTCCCGGCCCCCTGCTAGGCTGTTTCCATGCGTCACCCTCAGCACATCATCGATTCCGCCATTCCCGGCGGCGAGCTGCTGGGTGCGCGCCTGCACCTGCGACGCCCGGCGCAAGTCGACTGATCAGCCCGTTTGGGCGCATCATTTCTTTATCCGTATTGACCGACTGGTCTGCTGCAGGCGCATTGCGTCCCGGACCGGTCCCGGGAGACCGCCATGTTGAAGGACCCCTCCAGAAAGTACCGACCGTACGGCATTGGCTCGCTGGCTGACCGCCGCTGGCCCGATGCGAAACTGACCCGCCCGCCGCTGTGGTGCAGCGTGGACCTGCGCGACGGCAACCAGGCGCTGATCGAACCCATGGATGCGGCCCGCAAGCGCCGCTTCTTCGAACTGCTGGTGGCCACCGGGTTCAAGCAGATCGAGGTGGGGTTCCCCTCCGCCTCGCAGACCGATTTCGACTTCATCCGGGAGCTGATCGAGAAGGACCTGATCCCCGGGGATGTGACCATCCAGGTGCTGACCCAGGCCCGGCCGGACCTGATCAGGCGCAGCTTCGAATCGCTGAAGGGCGCGCCGCGGGCCATCATGCATTACTACAACGCCACGGCCCCGGCGTTCCGGCGGGTGGTATTCAAGCAGGACAAGCCCGCGACGGTCCGGCTGGCCACGGACGCGGGCAAGCTCATTGCCGAGCTGGCGGCCGCGCAGTCCGATACGAAGTGGTCGTTCGAATACTCGCCGGAGACCTTCTCTTCCACCGAGCAGGAGTTTGGGCTCGAGATCTGCGAGGCGGTGATGGAGGTATTCAGACCCACCCACGCCAACCCGCTGATCCTGAACCTGCCCGCCACCGTGGAGTGCGCGACCCCCAACATCTACGCGGACCAGATCGAATGGTTCTGCCGGAACCTGCGCAACCGCGACTGCGCGCTGATCAGCCTGCATCCCCACAACGACCGGGGTACGGGAGTGGCGGCGGCGGAACTGGGCATGATGGCGGGAGCCGACCGCGTCGAGGGCACGCTGTTCGGCAATGGCGAACGCACGGGCAATGTGGACATCGTGACGCTGGCGCTGAACCTGTACACCCAGGGCGTGGACCCGGGCCTCGACTTCTCCAACATCAACGAAGCGGCGCGCTGCGTGGAGTACTGCAACCAGCTGCCCATCCATCCGCGCCATCCGTATGTGGGCGACCTGGTGTTCACGGCCTTCTCGGGCAGCCACCAGGATGCAATCCGCAAGGGTTTCGCCGACCGCAAGGAAGAGGACCTCTGGGAGATCCCGTACCTGCCCATCGACCCGCGTGATGTGGGCCGCAGCTACGAGTCGGTGATCCGGGTGAACAGCCAGTCCGGCAAGGGCGGCGTGGCCTACCTTCTGGAGCAGGAATACCACGTGTCGCTGCCGCGGCGCCTGCAGATCGAGTTCAGCCCGCAGGTGCAGGCCGTCACGGATTCCAGCGGCAAGGAAGTCACCGCGGCGGATATCTGGCGGCTGTTCGAGCAGGAATACCTGACCCAGGAAGGACGCGAGTACCAGTACCGGGGCCACCACCTGGTCACGGCCACCGATGGCACCGATGGCGAACTGCTGACGCTCAACATCGTTCGCAAGGGCCAGCCCATGCAACTCACCGGCCGGGGCAACGGCCCCATCGACGCGCTGGTGCATGCGCTGGCGCTGCCCTTCGATGTGCTCTCCTATGAGGAGAAGTCCATCGGCAAGGGAAGCGAGGCCAAGGCGGCCGCGTTCGTGGAGATCACCACTCCCTCACGCGTGACGCTGTTCGGCGTGGGCGTCCACGCCAACATCATCACGGCGTCGATACTGGCAGTGCTGTCGGCCGTGCGGCGCGCGGATGCGCGCAATCTGCTGCCCTCGCAGGGCAAGGCGGTCGGGGCCTGAGAGACGGAAGGCCAGGCGGCCCCGTCCAGAGCTGCCACGCAAAAAACAAGCGCCGGCGAACGTCAACCGCCGGCGCTTTCCTTCCCTCGATGAGGGGTTACTTCTTCGCGAGCGGCCACGCCTCTGAAACGCCTGTCGCGGCGGCACCTGCCGTGTCCTTGGCGAAAGTGTAGAGCGGCTTGCCCTTGTAAGCCCACTGCTTCGTCCCGTCGTCACGGGTCACGACGGTCCAGTCCCCTGCGTCCTTGGCGTCGGCACCGGCAGCTAGCGGCGGCCAATTCGTGGCGCACCCTCCGTTGCACGCCGACTTGCCCGGAGCGGCATCGCGGGCGAAGGTGTAGAGCGGCTTGCCGTCCGGAGCGACGAATGCTCCGTCCTTTTCCGTCACGCCTGGAGGAGCGGCCCACGCCGTGCCCATCAGGGCGAGCGCGCCGGCCGCCATCAGGCCCGAAAAAATGCGCATCGTCTTCTCCTTGTAAGTGCAGGGACTGGCGATGTAACGCGCTTCCCACGTCCTGGTCAACCGCATGGGATACGTGCACGGAGTCAGACTCCGCCTACCATGAGGTAGAGTACGCGTTCCATGGCCGCCAAAGACCCAACGCCTGCCCCACCGGCAGGCAACTTCATCCGCCACATCATCGAAGCCGACCTCGCCGCAGGCAGGTACGCCGCGCGCCGCTGGTCCGGACAGCCCGGTGTCGCAGCCCAGCACGCGGCGGCATCCGCCGATCCAGCGCGTGTCCGCACGCGCTTTCCGCCCGAACCCAACGGCTACCTGCACCTCGGTCATGCCAAATCGATCTGCCTGAATTTCGGCATGGCCCTGGAATTCGGCGGCGCCTGCCATCTGCGCTTCGATGACACGAACCCGACGCGGGAAGAACAGCAGTACGTCGATGCCATCATCGACGCGGTCCACTGGCTGGGCTTCGACTGGGGCCCGCATCTGTATTTCGCCTCGAACTATTTCGCGGCGATGCACCAGTGCGCCGTGGCGCTGATCGAGCGCGGGCATGCCTATGTCGACAGCCAGAGCGCCGAGGAGATGCGCCAGAACCGTGGCACGCTGACCGAACCGGGCCGGGACAGCCCCTGCCGGTCGCGCAGCGTGGCCGAGAACCTCGATCTGTTCGCCCGCATGAAGGCCGGCGAGTTTCCGGACGGCGCGCATGTCCTCAGGGCCAGGATCGACATGGCCTCGCCGAACATCAACCTGCGCGACCCCCCCATCTATCGCATCCGCCACGCGCACCACCACAACACCGGCGACGCCTGGTGCATCTATCCGATGTACACCTTTGCGCATCCCATCGAGGATGCGCTCGAGAACGTCACGCACTCCCTTTGCACACTGGAATTCGAGGACCAGCGGCCCTTCTACGACTGGCTGCTGCAGCACCTCGCGGAGGCTGGCTGTTTTGCGGAACCTCTGCCCCGGCAATACGAGTTCGCCCGCCTCAATTTCACTTACACGGTGCTTTCCAAGCGCAAGCTGTTGCAGCTGGTGGAGGAAGGCCACGTCGACGGCTGGGACGATCCACGCATGCCCACTTTGGCCGGCGCGCGCCGCCGCGGTTTTACTGCCGAGGCCATACGCGCGTTCATAGAGAGAATGGGCGTTTCGAAGTCGGAATCCCTGATCGACATGGGTGTGCTCGAGAACTGCGTGCGCGACCATCTGAACGAGGCAGCTCCGCGTCGGATCGGTGTGCTGGATCCGGTGAAGCTCATCATCGACAACTACCCCGCAGGGCAGACTGAAAAATGCGTTGCGCCAAACCATCCCCAGAAGCCGGAACTCGGTACGCGCGAACTGCTGCTCGCGCGCGAGCTGTGGATCGAGCGGGAAGACTTCATGGCGACCCCGAGCAAGGGCTACTTCCGGCTCTACCCCGGAAATCGGGTGCGGCTGCGCTATGGATACGTCGTGGAGTGCACTGGCTTCGAGCAGGATGACGCCGGGCGGGTTGTCGCCGTGCACTGCAACTACTTCCCCGACTCGCACTCCGGATCGGCGGGCGCCGACCAGTACAAGGTGAAGGGGAACGTGCACTGGGTAGCAGTCGAGGCAGCGCTGCCAAGCGAAGTGCGGCTGTACGACCGGCTATTCAGCGTGCCGAACCCTGGCGCCGGCGACCGCGACTTCCTGCTCGACATCAACCCCGACGCCAAGCGCGTTGTCCAGGCGCAGCTGGAGCCGGCGCTGCAGCAGGCGCGGGCCGGCGAGCATTTCCAGTTCGAGCGGCACGGCTATTTCGTCGCCGACGCGGTGGAATCGAAGGCCGGGGCACCCGTGTTCAATCGCGCGGTCACCCTGCGCGACTCCTGGGCCAAGGCCGCGCGCAACTGATCGGGTGCCGGGTTCGCCTGCGTGAAAAGAAAAAGCCCTGGATCTCAGGGCTTTTCTGGCGATTTGGCTGGGAGACTAGGATTCGAACCTAGGTTGACGGAGTCAGAGTCCGTAGTCCTACCGCTGGACGATCTCCCATTACCTATCGGCAAAATCGCCTGCGGCGATTTTGCGGATCTCTTCGATCCACACCGGCACGAAGTGAATTCGTGCCGGCTGCCTCGGAGCACCGCGCGCTGGTGCGCGCAGAGCAGGAGTCTACCTTAACGCTTCGAGTACTGCGGACCGCGGCGGGCCTTGCGGCGACCGACCTTCTTGCGCTCCACCTCGCGCGCGTCGCGCGTGACGAAGCCGGCCTTGCGCAGCGTCGGACGCAGCGTCTCGTCGTATTCCATCAGCGCGCGGGTGATGCCGTGGCGGATCGCGCCGGCCTGGCCCGTGATGCCGCCGCCATCCACCTGCACGGTGAAGTCGAAGCGGCCTTCCACCTGCGCGACCTGCAGCGGCTGGCGCACGATCATGCGGCCGGTCTCGCGACCGAAGAACTCGTCGATCGGACGGTCGTTGATGGTGATCTTGCCGGTGCCGGTCTTCATGAAGACGCGGGCGGTGGCGGTCTTGCGCCGTCCGGTGCCGTACTGGGTAGCTGCCATTTGCTTGCGATTCCTGGCGTGAATTCGTTGCGGGTTACAGGTCGAGCGACTTGGGCTGCTGCGCCTTGTGCGGATGCTCGCCGCCGGCGAACACATGCAGCTTGCGGAACATCTTCCGGCCCAGCGTGTTCTTCGGGAGCATGCCCTTCACGGCGAATTCCAGCGCGCGCTCCGGGTGCTCCTTCAGCAGCTTGCCCAGCGAGATGGACTTCAGGTTGCCCATGTAGCCGGTGTGCTGGTGGTAGAACTTGTCCGTGAGCTTGGCGCCGGTGACGCGGATCTTCTCGGCGTTGAGCACGATCAGGTTGTCGCCCATGTCCACATGCGGCGAGTAGTCCGCCTTGTGCTTGCCCTTGAGGCGATGCGCCAGCTGCGTGGCCAGGCGACCCAGGGTCTTGCCGTCAGCATTGACGACGTACCAGTCGGCCCGCACTTCAGCAGGTTTGACAAAGGTTGTGCTCATCTTGAGATTCCAGCGTTCAGGGGCGCCTGACCCGGTATGGGAGGCGCCGTAAAAAAGGCCGCAGAGTGTAATCAACGGCTTGGGCCATTGCAAAGGCCGAATGAGAGTCTCTGCCCGACCCACCACCGAGGCTATATATTACCAGCATGGCCCCCGAGAGATCCATTTCAGATCAAATACTTACGTCGCTTGATCGCGCGCTGCGCGCGCTGCTCGCGCCCGCGCCCGCCAGCCGCCCCACCCCGGGCAGCCCCAACGGGGTTGCCGATCCCGCCCAGCGACGGCAGACGGCGGGCCTCATGAGGGTCAATCACGCCGGGGAAATCGCCGCCCAGGGGCTGTATCACGGCCAGGCGCTGGTGGCCCGCAATCCGGCCACGCGCGCGCTGCTGGAACAGGCCGCCCGCGAGGAGGCCGATCATCTGGCCTGGTGCGAACAGAGGCTGCGTGAGCTGAATGACCGGCCCAGCCTCCTGGACCCGCTCTGGTACGCGGGCTCCTTTGCCATCGGCGCACTGGCGGGCCTTGCCGGCGACCGTCACAGCCTGGGTTTTGTTGCCGAAACCGAGCGCCAGGTGGAGCGGCACCTGGACCAGCACATGGAGCAGATTCCGGCCGAAGACGCACGGACCCGCGCCATCGTCGGGCAGATGCGCGCCGACGAGCAGGCCCATGGGCAGCTTGCCACCCAGGCCGGCGGCACCCCGCTGCCCGGGCCGGTTCAGAAGCTCATGCAGGGCACCGCCAGGGTCATGACCGGCACTGCGCGCTGGATATAGTGCGACACGCGTCACGTGGGCAGTGGTTGCCTGCGCTGCACGTTATGTAATACAAAGACATGCATGGGCAGGCATGCCGCCTTCCCCAGGGGACACGGACGAGAATAACGAATGGAAGACAGCATCAAGCCGCTGAGTGACATCCCGGCAATCAATCGTTTTCTCAGCTACTGCCGCATCCGCACGGTCTCCTCGAAGACCGTGATCATCCATGCTGGCGACCTGCCCGATGTTCTCTACTACATCATCAGCGGCTCGGTCGAAGTGATGATCGAGGACGAGGAAGGCAACGAGATGGTTCTCGCCTACCTCAACAAGGGCCAGTTCTTCGGCGAGATGGGACTGTTCCACGACCAGCCCACGCGCAGCGCCTGGGTGCGCACGCGCAACCAGTGCGAGCTGGCGGAAATGACCTACCCCCGCTTCCGGCAGATCGCCGCCGAATCGCCGGGCCTGATCTTCGAGCTGGCAACACAGCTTGCCACGCGCCTGGACCGCACCAACCGCAAGCTGGGCGACCTGGCCTTCGTCGACGTCACGGGCCGTGTGGCGCACGCCATCATGGACCTGTGCGGTGAACCCGATGCCATGACGCATCCGGAAGGCATGCAGATCAAGGTTTCGCGGCAGGAACTGTCGCGGCTGGTGGGCTGCTCGCGCGAGATGGCGGGTCGCGTGCTCAAGGTGCTCGAAGAACAGGGCCTGCTGCGCGCCACCGGCAAGACCATCGTGGTGTTCAATGCGCGTCCGAAGATGAAGACGCGCCCCGTCATCGTACCGGCGCAGCCGGCGGCCGGCGCGAAGGGCCCTGCCAAGGCGCCCGCCTCGCGCTTCGATGATGACGACGATGAGGATGATTTCGACGACGACGACGAGGATTGACCGTCGATCGAACTGACGCGCGATGAATCAGAAAAAAGGCCCCGCGAGGGGCCTTTTCCTTGTTGCGCGATCCGGGACGGTTTCAGGCGCGCAGCTGTACCGCGCTGGCGATGTTCTCGCGCATGGCGCGGATCACCGACCCGTAGTCCTTCTGGCCGAAGATGGCCGAACCGGCCACGAAGGTGTCGGCGCCGGCACGCGCGATGGCGCCGATGTTGTCGGCCTTCACGCCGCCATCCACCTCCAGCCGCACCGTCCGTCCCAGCGCATCGATCCGCCGGCGCACCTCGGCGATCTTCTGCAGCGCACCCGGGATGAACTGCTGGCCGCCGAAGCCGGGATTCACCGACATGATGAGCACCAGGTCCAGCTTGTCGAGCGTGTGATCCAGCCAGCCCAGCGGCGTGGCCGGGTTGAACACCAGTCCCGCCTTGCATCCGTGTTCGTGGATGAGGCCGATGGTGCGGTCCACGTGTTCGCTGGCTTCAGGGTGGAAACTGATGATGGAGGCGCCGGCCTTCGCGAAATCCGGCACGATCCGGTCCACCGGACGCACCATCAAGTGCACGTCGATGGGCGCTTTCACGCCATGCTTGCGCAACGCCTCGCACACCAGCGGACCGATGGTGAGGTTGGGCACGTAGTGGTTGTCCATCACGTCGAAGTGCACGATGTCGGCGCCGGCCGCCAGCACGGCATCCACCTCTGCGCCCAGCCGGGCGAAATCGGCGGACAGGATGGAAGGTGCGATCCAGGGCGTGTTCGGGGCAGCCATGAGTGCGATTCTACGCACTCATCCGAGGCCGCGCCGCTCGCGCAGCAGCTCATAGGCTTCGCGGATGGCCTGGGTGCGCTGCTTGGCGTGTTCGAGCATGGAATCCGGCAGGCCATTGGCTTTCAGCTTGTCCGGGTGATTGCGGCTCATCAGCCGCCGGTACGCCTTGACCAGTTCCGCATCGGAGATTTCCGGGTCCACTTCCAGGGTGCGGTACGCGCCGGCAACGCGTACGTCGATGTCGGGCCCGGCGCTGGCGGCGGACTGCCGCCCAAAGCCGCCACGCATCGCGGCCTCCATGCGTGCCAGAGTCTGCGGCCCGACTCCCAGACCCTGGGCAACCCGGGTCACGCGTGTGCGCACCGCCCCCACCATGTCGCTGCCCGAGAGCGCGAAGCGCAGCTGGATTTCCAGGAAGATGCGCAGGATCTCGGGCTGGGAATGGCAGGAGCCGCGCAGCTCGGCGACCTCCTGATCGAGGTTGAACTGCGGCTGCTTCCCGGCTGTGAACAGATCGATGGCCACGCGTTTCTGCAGGTCATCGAGCCTCAGGCCCTGCATCACCGAACGCGCCGCCTCGATCTCGCGTTCACTGACGCGGCCATCCGCTTTTGCGACATGCCCCATCACCCGGAAAGTGCTGCGGAAGAATTGTTCGGCGGGCGGACGCGCACCGCGACCCGAGCTGACGTCATACTGGTGACCCAGGGCCACGCCCACGGCCGCGCCCACCGGACCGAAAATCCATCCCAGCGCGCCACCAACGAGTTTTCCCGTCCACTGCATATGGTTTATGGTAGCAAGGCTTGAATACGCCGCCGTCCAGCCTGCACGAATCCAGTCTCAAGAGCCTCCGGCGGGTGCATCGCGGCAAGGTCCGCGATGTCTACGCCATCGATGAGTCGCGTCTGCTCATCGTCGCCACGGACCGCCTTTCGGCCTTCGATGTCATCCTGCCGGACCCGATTCCGGGCAAGGGACGCATACTCAACAGCATTTCGAACTTCTGGTTCGCGCGTACGGGCCACATCGTGCCCAACCATCTGCTCGACACGCCGCTGGAACAGGTACTTCCCGACCCGGTCGAGCGCGCCGAAGTGCAGGGCCGCAGCGTCGTGGCGCGGCGACTGAAGGCATTACCCATCGAGGCGGTGGTGCGAGGCTATCTGATCGGCTCGGGCTGGAAGGATTATCAGGCCACGGGTTCGGTGTGCGGCATCCGCCTGCCGGCCGGACTGCGGCAGGCGGAGCGGCTGCCCGAGGCCATCTTCACGCCCGCCACCAAGGCCGCAGTGGGCGACCACGATGAGAACATCTCCTTCGATGAAGCCGCGCGGCTCGTGGGCCCCGGACTGGCCGCGAAAGTGCGCGACACCGCGCTGGCGATCTATCACTTCGCCGCGGCGCATGCGGCCGCGCGCGGCATCCTCATCGCCGACACCAAGTTCGAATTCGGCCTCGCGCCCGATGGCGAACTGCTGCTGATCGACGAGGTGCTCACACCGGATTCCTCGCGCTTCTGGCCGGCGGATCGCTACCGCGTGGGCATCAGCCCGCCCAGCTTCGACAAGCAGATCGTGCGTGACTACCTGGAAACCCTGGACTGGAACAAGCGCTCGCCCGGGCCGAAGCTGCCGGCCGAAGTGATCGCCAACACCTCCGCGCAGTACCAGGAAGCGCTGCGCCGGCTGACTGGCCCGCCCACGGTCTGAAGATGGCCAACGGCCTCTCCCTGTGGCAGAGGTTCTGGCTCATGCTGGACCGCGGACTGTTCGGTCCGCCCAGCCAGGGTGATGGCCTGCTTGCTCGCGTACTTCGCGTGCTGCGCTACCCCTACGCCATCCTGCGCGACCTGCTCGGCGGTGAGCTGACGCTGCGCGCCACCGGCCTGGTCTACGCCACGCTGCTGGCGCTGATCCCGCTGATCGCGCTGAGTTTTGCGCTGCTGAAGGCGGTCGACGCGCACCGCGAACTGGAACCCTTCCTGCTGGAATTCTTCCGCCCCGTCGGCGACGCGGGGGTGACCATCACGCACCGGCTGATGGTGTTTGCCGAGAACGTCAGCGGAGGCCTGGTGGGTATCCTGGGGTTCACGGTGCTGCTGTGGACACTGGTCGGCGCGGTCAAGAAGATCGAGGACAGCCTGAACTATGTCTGGCAGGTGCGGCGGGCCCGCAGCATTCCGCGGCGCATGCTGGAGTTCGTCGCGCTGCTGGTGATCGGGCCGCTGGTCATCGCCGCCGTCATCGCCTCCTCCAAGCTGGCCTTCGACCGCGTGTCGAGCTATGCCATCCACGACTTCAGCTTCGGCGCGCAGATGGTGGGCTTCGCCATCCGCATGGCGCCGTACGTGCTGGTGAGCGCGCTGTTCACCGCCATCTACATGGTGATGCCGAACACGCGCGTGCGCCTGTGGCCTGCGGTGGGCGGAGCGGTGTCGGCCGGAATATTCTGGGCCGCCATCGGCAAGGCGTTCACGGCCATGGTGCTGTACACCTCGCGTCTCACGCTGGTGTACGCGGGCTTTGCCGTGGTGATCGCCGTGTTCGTGTGGACCTACCTGGGATGGCTGATCCTGCTCGCCGGCGCACAACTGGCGTTCTACCTGCAGAATCCGCAGAACCTGCGCCTGGGACACAGCCCGATGCGGCTGTCGGGCTCGGATCGAGAACGGCTGGCGCTGGAGATCATGGCGCGTGTCGCCGCCGGCCATCGTGCCGGCGACCCGCCCGCCTCGGTGGACCAGCTGGCGCGGCAGCTCGCGCTGCCTGGCACCGTCGTCACGGACATGACGGAGAAACTCGAGAGCGACGGACTGCTGGCCATCTCCGATGACTGCCGCCTGTTTCCGGGCCGCGAGATCACCAGCATTGCACTGACGCAGATCGTGGAGAGTGCACGCAGCTTCGGATGGGGAGATCCCATGCAGGCGCACGCCACCATGCCTGGGGTCGCCGAAGCGCAGAAGGCCATGGAGCAGGCCTGGCACGCGGCATTCGCGCAGCGCACCCTGGCCGATCTGGTTGGCGCGAATGAGCGCACTGCGGCGCCGGCGAACTGGCCGCCGGTCTAGGTCAGGATCCCGCGACGGTTACTTCGTCGATCAGCACGCTGCCGGTGCGGATCGCGCCATGCGTGTCCACGTCATCGCCCAGGGCCATCACGCCGCGGAACATGTCGCGCAGGTTGCCGGCCACCGTCACTTCGTGGACGGGATAGGCGATGGCGCCATCTTCCACCCAGAACCCCGATGCGCCGCGCGAGTAGTCGCCGGTCACGCCGTTGACGCCCTGGCCCATCATCTCCGTCACGAACAGTCCGCGGCCCAGTCGCCGCAGCATGGCATCCGGCGACAGTGCGCCGTCGCTGCTCTGGACCAGCAGATTGTGGATACCGCCGGCATTGCCGGTGGTGTGCAGCCCGAGTTTGCGCGCCGAGTAGCTGCCCAGCACGTAACCCTGCAGCACGCCATTGCGCACCAGGTCACGGTCACGTGTGGTCACGCCCTCGGAGTCGAAGGGACTGCTGGCCAGCGCGCGCAGCAGGTGCGGGCGCTCCTGCATCTGCAGGAATGACGGCAGGACCTGCTGCCCGGCGGCATCCAGCAGGAAGGAAGTCTTGCGGTATTGACTGGAGCCCCGCACCGCCGACACCAGGTGCCCGAAGAAGCTGCGAGCCATGTCGGCCGCGAACAGCACTGGCGCCTTGCGAGTGCTGAGCTGTCTTGCGCCCAGCCGCGCCACCGCACGCTGGCCCGCGCGGCGGCCCACCGTCTCCAGCGCATCCAGGTCGGCCGGCACGCGCGCGGCGGTGTACCAGTAGTCGCGCTGCATGTCATCGCCCTGCTGGGCCAGCAGCACGCAACTGACGCTGTGGCTGCTGCTGGGGTATCCGGCGAGGAATCCGTGCGAATTGCCGTACACCCTCACACCACGGTGCGAGGACACCGAGGACCCTTCCGAATTGGTGATGCGCGCATCAACGGCGCGACCCGCCGCCTCGCATTCCTGCGCCATGGCGATGGCCTGCTCGGGCGAGAGCTCCCAGGGATGGAACAGGTCCAGGTCCGGAATGTTGCGCGCCATGTCGCCCGGCTCGGCGAGCCCCGCGAACTCATCGCGCGAGGTGTAGCGCGCGATCATGCAGGCCTTGGCCACCATCTCGCTGATGGCGGCCGGGTTCAGGTCCGCGCTGCTGGCGGAGCCCTTTGCCCCGTCGAAGTAGACAGTGATTCCCAGGGCGCGGTCGCGCTGGTACTCGATGGTCTCCACTTCGCCCAGGCGTACGGTGACATTCAGTCCCTGCTGCAGGCTGCAATCGGCCTCGGCCTGCGTGGCGCCGGCCGCTCGCGCCTCGGCCAGCGCCAGGGCGACGACATCGGACAGTTCGGGCAGGCGGGACGCATCAATGGCGTTCGACATACGCCATAATTGTACGGTATGGGCCAATCCGGCGACGAACAGGACGAATTCGAGCTCCCGCCGAGCAAGAGCTCGCGCAAGCGGGCTGCGCTCGCGCTGCAGAAACTGGGTGAGCACCTGGTTTCGATGCGCGCGGCCGAGCGGGCGAAGCTGCCGCTCAGCGATACGCTGTCCGACGCCATCGCGGAGGCGCTGCGCATCCGCAGCCGCGGGGCACTGGCACGGCAGCTCCAGTACATCGGCAAGCTGATGCGCGATGAGGACGTGGCCGCGATCGAGGCCGCAATCATTGCGCTGGAAGAAGCACAGAAGGCCCATGCAAGGTCGCGTGCTAAACTCCCCGGATGAACGTACGCGTCGGCATCATCATGGGCTCGGCGTCGGACTGGGAAACACTGCAGCCGGCCGCCGAGCTGCTCACGCAGCTGGGCATCGGACACGAGGTGAAGGTGGTATCGGCCCACCGCACGCCTGACCTGCTGTTCGAATACGCCGGCACGGCCGAGCAGCGCGGACTCTCTGCGATCATCGCGGGCGCGGGTGGCGCCGCGCACCTGCCGGGCATGACGGCCGCCAAGACCCGTGTGCCGGTACTGGGCGTTCCCGTGCAGTCCCGCACCCTGAATGGCATCGATTCGCTGCTTTCCATCGTGCAGATGCCACGCGGCGTTCCCGTCGCCACCTTCGCCATCGGTCCGGCCGGGGCGGCGAATGCGGCGCTGTTCGCGGCCGCCATCATTGCCCTCGGCGATCCCGCAGTAGCGGCCGCCCTCACCCGCTTCCGCCAGTCGCAGACCGACGCCGTACTGGCCCAGCCCGATCCCCGCGGCACATGACCGTCGGCGTTCTGGGCGCCGGTCAGCTCGGCAGGATGCTGGCGCTGGCGGGTTACCCGCTGGGACTGGACTTCCTGTTCCTGGATCGGGAGGCGGGTACTCCTGCCCATCAGGTGGCGCCTTCGCTGCTGGGCAGTTTCACCGACCCCTCGCTGCTCGATGAGCTCGCCAGCCGCTGCGATGTCATCACCTTCGACTGGGAGAACGTGCCGGCCGAATCACTCGAGCGCCTGGCTGCGCGCGCGCGCATCGCACCGCCGCGCCTGGCACTGGCAACGGCGCAGGACCGCCTGCTCGAGAAGGAACTGTTCGCGAAGCTGAAGGTGCCCACCAACCGCACCGTTACAGTGGATTCGCTGGCGGACCTGCAGCGCGCCGCGGCCGACATCGGCTTGCCCGGAGTGCTGAAGACGCGCCGTCTGGGTTACGACGGCAAGGGCCAGAAAGTTATCCGCTCCGCGGCCGATATTGAACCGGCCTGGCAGCAACTGGGCGGTGCGCCACTCCTGTACGAGCAGCTCATCGCCTTCGATTACGAGGTATCGGCGATCGGAGTGCGCGGCTGGAAGGGCGAGTTCGCGATGTACCCGCTGAACCGGAACCTGCACCGCGACGGCATCCTGAGACTGACGCGGGCGCCGTGGAAGTCCGCGGCGCTCGAGGCATCGGCACGGCGCACCCTGCGCCGCGTGATGGATCACTTCGACTATGTGGGCGTCCTGGCCATCGAATTCTTCGTGAAGCGCGGCCGGCTGCTGGCCAACGAGATGGCGCCAAGGGTGCACAACTCCGGGCACTGGACCATCGAGGGTGCCGCCACCAGCCAGTTCGAGAACCATCTGCGCGCCATCTGCGGGCTGCCGCTGGGCGATACCCGCCCCCTGGGCCACAGTGCCATGCTGAACCTCATCGGCCATATGCCCGAGCGGCAGGACCTGCTGCGGGAAAAGGGCTTGCACCTGCATGACTATGGCAAGGCGCCGCGTCCCGGCCGCAAGCTGGGCCACGTGACCATTGTCGAGCCCTCGGCCCAGGCGGCGGACCGCCGCGCCATGCGCCTGCTGCGGCGGATCGAATCGCCTAGAATGTAGGCAGTCATGTACACGGATCTGTTCAGACTGCGGCAACCGCCCTTCCGGCTCACCCCCGACCCGGAATTCCTGTATCTGTCGAAGGCCCATTCCCGGGCCAAGGCGTACATGGAATCCACCATCTGGTTCGCCGATGGCTTCGTGGTGATCACCGGCGAGATCGGGTCGGGCAAGACCACCCTGATCGAGACCTTCCTGCGCGAGCTGGAGAAGGACGTGGTGGTTGCACAGATCAACCAGACGCAGGTCTCCTCGGTGGAGTTCCTGCAGGCGCTGCTGGTGCAGTTCGGCTTCTCGCCCTTCAAGATGAAGAAGGCCGAGCTCATCTCCACCCTGAACAGCTTCCTGGTCGAGCAGTACGCGGCCGGCCGCAAGGTGCTGCTGATCATCGACGAGGCGCAGAACCTGTCGCTGCGCACGCTGGAAGAGGTGCGCATGCTTTCCGGCGTCGAGACCACCAAGGACAAGGTGCTGCGCATCATCCTGGCCGGCCAGCCGGAACTGAACTCCAAGCTCGACTCGCCGGAGCTGGTGCAGCTCACGCAACGCGTGCGACTGCGCTTTCATCTTAGCGCCTTGTCGCCCGAGGACACCGAGGCCTACATCCGGCATCGCCTGGAGGTGGCCGGTTCGGACGGGCGCGAGATCTTCGAGCAGGGAGCCTATCCGGTCATCTACCGCTACTCGGGCGGCGTGCCCCGCCTGATCAACACGCTGAGCGAGACCGCGATGATGGCGGCCTTCGGGGCGGATCGCGACCATGTCACGAAAGCCGACGTGGAGTCGGTGATCGAGGAACTGCAGTGGCCCGTGTTCACCGAACGTCCCGGGAACAAGCGCCAGCCGGAGCCACAGGACTTCGTGACGACGGGCCGCTTCAACGACGATGGCTCGCCGCGCCGCGGACCGGTGCTGCATGTGAGCAGCAGTGATACGGCGAGCCAGCCGATACCCGAAACGCCACTGGCAAAGCTCATCGTGGTCACCGACGGACGTACGCTCGGGGAACTGCCGCTGCGCTCCGGCCGCACGATCATCGGGCGCACGCCCGACAACGACCTGCAGATAGACAGCCGCTTCGTCAGCCGGCATCACTGCCAGATCATCACCCGCCCGAATTCCTGCGTGGTCGAGGACCTGAACAGCACCAACGGCATCGTGGTGAAATCACAGCGCGTGCGCCGGCACAACCTCAATGACGGCGATGTCATCACCATCGGCCGGCATGACCTGATCTACATCGACGAACGCAGCGCGCGCACCGGCGGTACGGGCAGCCAGCCTTCACTGGGCGCCGACGCCTCCGGTCACGAGGAAACGCAGACGATCTAGCGGCCCGGCGGCGTGCTGGCCGACCGGAACTCCGCCACGGCCTGCAGCGCGGCGCGGCGCATCAGACCCTGATCCGACGCCAGGATGAAGGCCGTCACACCCAGCGTGCGCAGCCAGGCCACATCGGGAGAATCGATCCGGTCCACGTGCGCACAAAGCGCCTTGCCGGCCTGTCGTGCGGCCGCGGCGATCTGCTCGGTGGCCGCGACCACCGCAGGAGCGGAAGGCTTGTCGGCTCCGAGCGCGATCGAAAGGTCACCGCGCCCGATGAACACCGCGTCGAGGCCCGGCACGGCCATGATCTCGGGCAGCACGGCCAGTGCCGCCACGTCCTCGACCATGGCGAGCACGGCCGAGGCGGCATCACCCGCCGCCACATGCTCCTGGAAGCCCGCGGCGCCGTAGCGGCCGGCGCGAGACGAGTTGGTGAAGCCGCGCCGCCCTCCGCCGTAGCGCGCCTCCGCCACCACATCCGCGGCCTTGGCGGCAGAGTCGACATGCGGCACCAGCACGCCCTGCGCGCCGCAATCGAGCACCGGCAGGATGTCGCGCGCATCACTGCCCGGCACGCGGACCAGCACCGGCACCCCCGCGGCATGTCCGGCGAGAATCAGGCTGTCGATGGTCACGCGGTCGAAGGGCGCGTGCTCCTGGTCGATCACCACGAAGTCGAAGCCGGCGGCGCCCAGGATCTCCACCGGATGGGTCACCGGTGTCTTGATGAAGGTGCCCAGCAGCGGCTCACGCGCCCGCAGGCGCTCGCGCAGGGGTCGGGTGACAGGAATGGAAGACATCGGGGATCCGCCGGACTCAGCTGAAATAGAACTGCAGTGCGGTGTCGGTGATGCGGCGGCGCGCCTGCGCCGAAGGCACCCACTGGGCAAAGGTCGAAATTGTGTCGGCGTAGGTGAGGCTGGACTCGTGGCCGACGAAGGGACAGTCGCTGCCCCACAGCAGACGCTCGGGTCCGGCCTCCTGCAGCAGTTTCGCGGCGGCCTCATCCGCCAGGCGCATCGCCACCGGATCCGGACTGCCGGTGCCCCGCCCCTGCCAGGTCAGGCGGTAGCCAGCGGACAGCTTCACCCAGGTACGCCCTTTGGCCACCGAGCGCAGCACCGCCTGGAAACCCTCACCCGCAAGCCCCGTTGCCGGGTCCGGATGCCCGAAATGATCGAGCACGATGCGTACGCCACTGGCCTCGAGCTTGGGCAGCACCGCGGGCATCTGCGGTCCCTCCAGCGCCAGGTGCACATGCCAGTCCAGGTCGGCCACGCGCCGCAGCAGCAACCGGTAGCCTTCGCTGGCCAGGTCCGGCAGCTCACGGCGGCGCGAGAGCTGCAGACGCACGCCGACCACACCGTCGTCGCGCATGCGCTCAAGCGTGTAGCGGTCAGTGGCCGGATCGATGTTGACCGTGCCGCGCAGCCGGCGGTGGCGCCGCAGCTCGGAGATCATGTAGTCGTTGTACTGCCCGTAGATGCTGATGCCCGCGATCACGCCGAAATGCACGCCATGCGCATCGAGTACGCGCAGGTAGTCCTCCGCGGTGAAGCCATAGTCCGGGCGCATCCAGGCCGAATCCGCCAGCGGCATGTCGGGTGTGAAGATATGTGCATGCGCATCCACCACCGGTGGATCGATCGGCGTCCCTGCACTCATGCGTCAGGCACCGGGCATCGGATATTCATCGGCATTGAGCACCCAGCCGTTCATCTTGGAGAAGTCCATGCGCGGCGGCGAGAAGATGTCCACCAGCTGGTTGCCACTGGTGTCGGTGGCGGCCGAGGTGTGGATGGCGGGCGGCGGGATCACCGCGATCGAGGGCGCGGGGCAGTGCTCGTGGTCGTCGTCGCGCCAGTACCGCTGGTTCGCCGTCCAGGGCCAGCGGATGTGATGCGTGAACGCACCCTGGATCGCCAGCGAGCATTGCTCGAAATCGTCGTGGTGGTGCGGCGAAAGCTTGCTGGTGTCGCGTGGCGCCGGCTCGAACGGCAGCATGTTGATCATCATGGTGGTGCAGCGGAATATCCTGCCGAAGCGGCCCGGCTGCGCCGGCACATCGAGACTGTAGTGCCGGATACGGTAACCACCCGGAGGATGGGGCCAGGGCTGGAAAGGCGGAATGTTCGGATGCGGGTGGTCGTAGGCGGCGGCATTGGCCGCCTGGGCCGCCACGTCCACGTTGCGGGTGGAGAACACGCGCAACAGCAATCCGGACTGGCGCAGGGTGATGCGGCTTTCTCCCGGCGGCACGATGGCCAGCGAGAAACCCGGCACTGCCACCTGTTCGCCATTGGCCTCGATCAGCGCGCCATCCCCGGCCTCGGGCAGCACCAGCATGTACTCGTCCTGCTGGCCCTGGCGGTGGAATTGCGCTCCGGGCTGCACCTCCGAATAGCTCACGATCATGTTCTGGCCGCGGCCGTACCAGGTGCGCGCGTGCGGTGACTGTTCGGCCGGTGGCAGCTCGTGAAACTTCACGTACTCGGCTGCGGCGAAGCCTTCCGCCGCGGGACCCTTGGCGCCGACGGCAGTGAGCTTGGAACGGGGATCGTAGGCTTCGTACATGGCGATTTCCGGCGGGGAGTCAGTGGATCAGAGACGGATTCGGTCGGCGCCTTTCAGGCGCAGGCGCGAGCGCACCTGTTCCGGTGTCGCCACTTCCAGCGACAGCTCTCGCAGTATGCGGCATATCTTCGCGACCTGGTCCGCGTTCGAGCGCGCCAGCTCGCCGCGGCCGATGTACAGGCTGTCTTCCAGTCCCACCCGCACATTGCCGCCGAGCAGCGCCGCGTGAGTGCACATGGCCATCTGGTGGCGGCCGGCCGCGAGCACCGACCATTCCAGGTCGTTGCCGAACAGGCGCTGCGCCGTGCGCACCAGGTGCAGCAGGTGATCCGCCTCGGCGGCGATGCCGCCCGGGATGCCGAGCACGAACTGGATGAACAGCGGGGGATCGTAGCGGCGCCTTTCCAGCGCGATGGCCAGGTTGTGCAGCTGCCCGACGTCGTAGCACTCGAACTCGAAGCGCACGCCATGGCCCTCGCCCAGCCGCTGCATCACCGTGTCGATGTCCTCGAAGGTGTTGCGAAAGACATGACGACGCGCGATTTCGCGGTAGCCGCGCTCCCACTCATGCTGCAGGTGAGGCAGTTTCTCCAGCGCCATGAAGCCCGCGAAATTCATGGTGCCGAGATTCAGCGAGGTCATTTCCGGGCTGACGCGTTCCGGCGCCTCGAGCCGCTCCTCAAGCGTCATGCCCGGACCGCCACCCGTGGTGATGTTGATGATGGCATTGCAACGCGCGCGGATCTGCGGCAGGAACTGCATGAACACTTCGGGATCTGCAGTCGGACTGCCGTCCGCCGGATTGCGCGCATGCAGATGCAGCACCGCGGCGCCAGCCTCTACCGCGGCGACGGACTCCTCGATGATCTGCGCTGGGGTGAGCGGCAGGTACGGCGACTGGCTCGGCGTATGGATCGAACCGGTGACCGCGCAGGTGACGATGACGGGACGCGACAAGCTCGCCTCGGCTCAGGGGGAAAAGAATTTCATTCCGGAAAGGTACACCAGTGTCAACCGCGCGACTCACCGGTGGTGCGGGTGAGATCCCGGCCGGCCGTCTCCGGCAGCAGCAGGGTGGCGATGATGGCGAGCACGATGCCGGAGAGCGCCCCGATCAGCATTCCCGTACTGACCCTGGCCAGACCACCATCGATCATCCAGGCAACCGGCATCGTGAAGGCCAGTCCGCTCATCGCCCGGCCGAGGTTGTAGGCGAAAGCCTGCCCGGAGCCGCGAATCTCTGTGGGGAACAGCTCGGTGAAGAATGGACCGAACGACGCATACAGGCCGAACTGGAAGAATCCATACACGAGGCCGGCCGGCAGCAGCGTCCAGGCGGAGCTGCCCAGCGGTGCCAGAAGGTAGAAACTCGCCATGACCACGAAGCCGGCGCCAAACAGCCGGAACATCCTGCGGCGGCCAAGCCGATCACTGAAGTAGGCGTTGACCTGCGCGCCAAAGAACCCGCCGGCACTGTTGATCAGGATGTAGAGGCCCGCCACCTTCGCGCTGAGGCCGCGTTCGGCCTGCAGGAACACACTGAGGTAGTTGCTGATGGAATACGCCGCGCCCTGGATGCCGATTGCCAGCAACGCCGTCAGCAGCGTGATTCGCAGCACCTTCGGAGAGAAGATGGCCCAGGGGTACACCGTGCGCTTCTCGGCCTGCAGCCGCCTGCGCGACTGCAGGTAGATTTCCGAATCGTCGTCCGAGCGGCGCACGAAGAACACCAGCAGCGCCGGCACGATTCCCACCCAGAACACCACGCGCCAGCCGTATTCGGCGGGCAGCGCAGCCATCAGCGGGCCCGCGAGCAAGGCCGCCAGTCCCGTGCCCAGGGGTGCGGCGCTCTGCACGGTGCCCACCGCCTTGCCACGATGTGCCGGTGCGATGATCTCGCCCAGCAGTACTGCGCCCACCGCCCACTCGGCACCGAATCCCAGGCCCTGCAGCAGGCGCAGGACCAGCAGCTGGTCGTAGTTGCTGGCGAAACCGGACAGGAAGGAGAAGACCGAGAACCACAGGATCGTGAACTGGAGCAGGCGGGCGCGCCCGAAACGGTCACACAACAGACCCCCGATCCAGCCTCCCAATGCGGCCGCCACGAAATTCCACGTGTTGATGGTCTGGGCTTCGGTCAGCGTCATGCCGAAAGCGACCATCAGCGCCGGGATCATGAACGAGTAGACCAGCGCGTCCATCGAATCGAGCGCCCAGGCCGCCGAGCAGGTCCAGAACACGCGCCGCACGCGTGCATCAGCCTCTCGGTACCAGATGAACGGCGATCTGCTTGCCGCCATGGCCGTCAGAAGGCTCGCCGATAGATGTCGCGGGCGTCCTGCAGCGTGACCGTGCGCGGGTTCTGCACCAGCAGGCGCTGCACCTTGAGCGCAGATTCGGCCATGCGGTCGATCGCGGATTCAGGCACACCCAGCGATTCGATGTGCTGCGGAATCCCCACGCGCTCATTGAGCTCGCGGATGAACCGCACACCACGCGCCGCCTGCCCGGCGGCCGGACCGCCCTCTTCCACGCCCAGCGCAACGGCGATGTCGGCATAGCGCTGAGGCGCCGCTTCGAGATTGAACTCCAGCACATGGGCCAGCAGCACCGCGTTGGAAACACCATGGGCCACGCCGAAATCACTGCCGAGCGGATAGGCCAGCGCGTGCACGGCCGCGGTGTTGACCGGCCCCAGACACATGCCCCCGTACAGACTTCCCAGCGCCACATCACCGCGCGCATCCAGATCCGCGCCATTGTCGTAGGCCTTGCCGAGACTGCGCGCAATCCGGCGTATGCCTTCCAGCGCCCAGGTATCCACCAGCGGATGCGCCTGGCGGTTCGCGTAGGCTTCGATGCAATGCGTCAGCGCGTCGAGGCCGGTGGCCGCGGTGACCGCGGCCGGCATGCCCACCGTCAGCATCGGATCGACAAAGGCTGCGTCGGGAACCAGGTGCGGGCTGATGACGCCCTTCTTCAGGCCATCCGCCGAGTCCTGCACGATGGCGATGGGCGAGACCTCGCTGCCGGTGCCCGACGTCGTGGGCACGCATACCAGCGAGGTGGAGCGTCCGCGCAGGTTGCCGATGCCGAACACCTCGGCGATCTGCTGTCGGCCATCCTGCATCGCGGCGATGAGCTTGGCCACGTCCATCACGCTGCCGCCGCCCAGCCCGACGATGAGCTGCGCGCGGATCTGTCGCGCCACCTCGAGGCCCCGGGCCAGGTCGTCGACATGCGGCTCCTGCAGGACCTCGTCCCATACCGCCACCGTCCTGCCCTGTGCCCGCAGCGCGGCGACCAGCGGCTCAGCCAGCCCGCGCACCGGCGGCGAGGTCACGACGAGGATGGCCGCCGGATCCAGTGCAGCGATCCAGTCCCCGCAGGCGGCAAGGCTTCCGGCCCCGAAGGCCAGCTTGCGCGGCAACTGCAGGGCGATGTTTCGGGCGCTCATGGGATGGACTCGGGGTATCGGACGGATGCGGCCTGAAAGCTCACATGCCCGCACCGCGCACACTTCCCCGCCGCGGAAGGACCGGATACCCGCAGCGGAAGTCAGGCGTCCAGCGCCCCGCCGCGCCTGAATCCGGAAGGAGTGACGCGGTATTGCCGGCTGAATGCACGTGTGAAATGGGCGGCGCTGTTGAAGCCGCAGGCGAAGGCGATCTGCGTGATGGTGCGCCCCTTCAGCAGCGGATTGGTGAGCTGCCGGGCACACTCCTCCAGTCGCCGTCGCAGGATGTAGCAGGCGATGGACTCGCGCTCGCCTTCGAACAGCATGCGCAGGTAGCGCGTGGAGATGTGCAGCGCCTCGGCCACGCGCGGCGGCGCGAGATCAGGATCACACAGATGCACTTCGACATAACGTTGCGCCTGTATGCGCCTCGCCACGATGGAGGACGCGGAGCCCGGTACGTCGAAGGTCATGCCGATGGAGGTGGCCAGCACATCCAGCAGGTTGCCGGCGACGGTGCGCGCGAAATGCCCGGGCAGTCCGCCATCGATGCGCACGAACATGTCACGCACCATGTTGACCGCGGCGGAGGCAAACATTGAATCCGACGGCAGCCGCATGCCGCACCACAGCTCCGGATTCGGCAGATGCTCGCGGATCACGTCGGGCGAGACGCGCAACACCACCAGTTCGGTGGAGTCGTCGCTGTGCAGGCGGTGCGGCGCGGCGTTGTCGCAGAGCGTGAAATCTCCTGCGTGAAGCGCCGTGGAGTGCCCGCAGTGCTCGAACACGCCGGAGCCGCGCGCCAGCAGCAGGAAGGAGAATAGCCGCGCGCCACCGCGATTGATGTGGGCCCTGTTGCGCTCGATATCCACGCGCTTGGTGATCACCCGCGCCACGCCCAGAGGCCCGACCGCGCCCACACGCAGCTCAGCCTCGAAATCCGCCGGATCCGCGGGATTGAAGGTGACATGCGCGAGGCGGCTCGCGTACAGGGAATTCCAGTACGCGGCGCGTGTGCTGCGCGGTACGTTCGCGGTGCTGTAGGTTTCCACGCGCTGCGCCCCCGTCCTTTCGCTTATTATTTCCGCACAAAACATAGCACGAGGTCGATCATGCAGGTATCTGCGGGCGCTGGCGCGACGCTTTCCGTCAATCCGGCCACCGGCGAACAGCTCGCCACCTGGCCCCTGGCGGATGCGAACCAGGTGGAGCGGGCGGTAGATGCCGCTTCGCGCGCCACGGTGGCGTGGCGCCGCTTCACCGCAGCGCAGCGCGCCGACTTCCTGCGCGCCATCGCGGCGCAGCTTCGCAGCCGCAAGCCGGCGCTGGCTCGAACCATCACGCTGGAGATGGGCAAGCCCCTCGTGGAGTCGGAAGCCGAGGTCGAGAAGTCAGCCTGGAACTGCGAGTACGTGGCCGAGCAGGGTCCCGCGTGGCTGGCCGATGAAATCGTCGCGACGCAGGCACGCAGCAGTCATGTGTCGCATCTGCCGCTGGGCGTGGTGCTGTCCATCCTGCCGTGGAATTTTCCCGTGTGGCAGATCTTCCGCTGCGCCGCCTCGGCGCTGATGGCCGGCAACACGCTGCTGATGAAACACGCACCGAACGTGCAGGGCTGCGCCAGCCAGGTTGCCGCACTGATTCTCGAAGCGGGCGTGCCCGAGGGCGTGTTCCAGAACCTCAACGCCGCGATCGGGGATGTGGGGCGCATCATCGCCGACCCGCGCATCGCCGCGGTGACGCTGACAGGCAGCCCCGGCGCCGGCGCCAAGGTCGCCGCACAGGCCGGCGCGGTGTGCAAGAAGTCGGTACTCGAGCTGGGCGGATCGGATGCCTTCATCGTGCTCGCCGACGCCGATATCGCCGGCGCGGTGGCCGCTGGCGTACGCGCGCGCTTCACCAACTGCGGCCAGGTCTGCCTTGCCGCAAAGCGGTTCATCGTCGAGGAGCGCGTCGCGGAAGAATTCGCCGCGCGCTTTTCCGCCGCAGCCGCGGCGCTGCGCAGCGGCGATCCGCTGCTGCCGGGTACCCAGCTCGGCCCCATGGCTCGTGAGGACCTGCGTGCGGGGCTGGCGGCCCAGGTGGATGAGTCCCTGCATCGCGGTGCGAGACTTCTCACGGGCGGCGCTGCCGGCGAGGGGGCTGGCTGGTACTACCAACCCACCGTGCTGGCCGGTGTGAATCGCGAGATGCCGGTGGTCTCGGAGGAAACTTTCGGTCCGGTGGCGGCGTTGCTCACCGCTCGCGATGCGGACACTGCCATCGCGATGGCCAATGATTCCGCATTCGGCCTCAGCGCCATGGTGTGGACAGACCCGGACCGCGGCCGCGCCCTGGCGAAAGAGCTGGCGGTGGGCGGTGTGTTCGTGAACAGCGTGACGGCCTCGGACCCGCGTCTGCCAGTGGGTGGTGTGAAGCTCTCCGGCTACGGGCGCGAACTGGGCCGCGCCGGAATGCTGGAGCTGTGCAACACCCAGACTGTCTGGGTAGCCTGAATCACCGCGGCGCAATCGCGCCGCCCTCTCGTCAGTCTGGCATCCGGTTCACCGGCACCCGTCCCGACACGGGGTTCACGTAATGGAAGGCCGGCTCGGTGATTTCCGGAAATGCATACTGCCGCGCACGGATGGCGTGATCCGGCGGCATCTCGGTGACGAAGCGATTCGGCGTTGCCGCACCACCCAGTCCCTGCGTGATGCCTCCGCCCCGCTGGTCGCGCGGCGAAGGCGGCCTGCCCTTCAGCTGACCGGCGCCGGGACCCACGCGTGCCCAGCCATTGCGGTACGAAGCGTTGTACAGGTGATGCAGATCCTGGATGCCGAACTTCCACTCGCCGTTTTCGAACAGCGCCGTGTTCTCGTAGATGCCACCGATCCACGAGCCATTGGAACCGTCGGCGGCGCCGCCATCCTGGAACAGCCGCAGCCGCGCCTTCGCCGTGAGCCCGTCATCGGCAATGTGGATCACCGGCTGCGTGAGCTGGTGGATGGTGAAGAAGTTCGCCGAGCGTCCGCCCAGCGGTCCACGCAGTTTCAGGATCCGGCGGATGCGATCCTGCCCCACGTACACACCGGCGCCAGTCACTTCCTTCGAACCGGTGCTGCCGTAGGTATCGGCCATCTCGTCCCAGGCCGACTCGTCGATGTAGTAGCCGTAGGAGCTCATCAGGTTCTCGACCGCATCCACGCCGATGGCGGCGTGGATGCGCCGCTGCAGCGCGACGAGCTTTTCGGCTGGCAGCGGCATGCTGGCGGCGATCCCGTCACTCAGCTTCGAGCCGGCTGACTTCGGAGGCGCTGCGACCTGCGCAATGGACACCACGGCGCCACCGGGATTGCCGGCGCGCCTGCCCGTCACGGGATTGACGAAGTGGATGCCCACGCTCTGCAGCGCCGGGTAACTCGCAAAGCGGGCAGCGGGCTTGCGATCCGGCGGAAGTACCGTGCTTGCCGACGGCGCCGGCCTGGCATCCTTCTGCCAGCCCAGATCGTAGTCGGTGGACAGGCGCGGGAAGTAACGGACGGCCGCGATCTTCCACCTGCCATCCTGCTTCACGAACTGGTTCTCGTAGATACCGATCTCCCAGCTTGCGAACTCGCCAACCTGACCGAGCTGGCCCAGCTGGGTGGAACGTGCCGCGGCGTGGACACCATCGGGCGCAATCGACACCACCGTACCCAGCATGATGTGGTCGAAGAGCTCCCCGCGCTGCAGTGGCGTCGGTCCATACAGCACTTCAAGCGCCTTGCGGATGTGGTCGCGCCCGACATACGCGCCCTGGTTCGCGGGTTCCAGATAGCCATCTGCGGCGAACAGGTCCGCGACGTCGTCCCACATCTTGCGATCGAGGTAGTAGCCGTAGGCGTGCTGCAGGTTGTGTACCTCGGTCTCGTCGTTCAGCGCCGAGACGCGGCGATCGAGATCCTCATACCAGCCTTCCCGCTTGCGTGGCGTGGCCCCGGTCGCCAGCGCCGCGAGTGCGGCGGGTGGTACCGACAGGCCCACATGCTTCGAATCGAAGTGATACGGAATGTTCCACTTCGGCGGGGCCTTGTGCCCGTAGTCATCGAAGTTGCCGGCGTACTGCGGGTAGTAGGCCACGCGCGAGATTTTCCAGACCCCGCCTTCCAGCGTGTATTCGTTCTCGTAGATGCCACCAGCCCAGCGCGCCGACTGGCCGAACTGGCCCAGCATCGACACTTCGTGCCAGGCGCCCTTCGCGGTGCGTCCGTCCGCACCCAGCGTGATGATGGGCTGCATGACCAGATGCGTGTGCAGCTGGCCGGCCGCGAGACCTTCCTTCTTGCGTCCGGCCTGCTGCATCAGGCTTTGGCGTATCGCATCTCGCCCGCTGGCGGACTCGGCGCCGAACTGCGCGGTGGCTTTCGCGGTGAGCAGGTCCGACGCATCCTTCCACAGCCCGTCGTTGATGTACTGCGTCCAGGCGTGCTGCAGGCGCTTGACCGCGCGCACCGCCTCGGCCGCGCGGGTGCCGGCATCCAGCTGCGCGAGGTCGGCTTCACCGGCGTCGGCCGCCTGCAGCACGGGCCCCCAGCACGCAAGCGCCAGTGTGGCGGCGGCGGCCGGCAACGCCCGCAGGAAACCTGATATCGAAGCGCTCGCCCGGGAGAAACCAGCTGTGCCAGTCATGTTTGCTCCAGTCCTTGCAGTTCGTACGCCTACAGCCCGCCGGAAACGGCCACGTTCGCACCAGTGACATAGGAAGCGGCATCGGAAGCCAGGAACAGCACGGTCTCCGCCACTTCCTCCGGCGTTCCCGCGCGCTGCATCGGCGCGCGCTTTGCTCCGACCTCGAGTTTTCCCGGCCGGTGCATTTCGGTCACGATGGGCCCGGGCGAGACCGCATTGACGCGGATCCCTTCGTTGCCCAGCTCGCGCGCCAACCCGTTCGTCAGGCTGTCGACTCCTCCCTTGGACGCCGCATACCAGACGAATTCCGACGGGGATCCGTAGAAGGTCGCGCGCGAGGACAGCAGCACGATGGCGCCGCCCTGGCCACCCAGGCGCGTGGACATGCGGCGGATGGCGCCGCGCGAACACAATATGGCGCCGCGCAGATTGACGTTCAGCACGGCGTCGATGGTTTCGGTGGAAGCTTCCGCCAGCGGCGAATGCGGCCCGGTGATGCCGGCGTTGTAGACCAGCGCCGAGAGACGGCCGCGCGCATCCACTGCGGCGAACAGCTTCTCGATGTCGGCCTCGACTCCGGTGTCGGCCTGGATGGCCTGCGCGCTGCCTCCGGCCGAACGGATGCGCTCCACCACCGCCGCAGCACGGGATTCGCTGGTGGCGTAGCTGAGTACGACATCGTAGTCGCGCTGCGCCGCCATCACGGCCACCGCCTCGCCGATGCCGCGGCTGCCACCGGTAACCAGCATCACACCCGCGCTCATCGCCCTGCTCCGATGCGAATACAGCCGCCGAACGTACGGGTGTCGCCATCCCCGGGCTTGACCAGAGTGGCAACCAACATTGCCCCGTGAGACAAGTTTCCGCTGCGCATTATCCTAGTCTGACCTCATGGTTTGCCCCGCATGGGTCTGCCCCGCATGAACCAGAACAGCGAGCCGCGCCGCGCGCTGCACAACCAGCCTCCGGATCCCGATCCGCGGCGCCCGCGCCAC
>Ga0315912_10001400_pt1 | contig 29899 bp, 27 predicted proteins | sample VfabasoilMG_FD_204469 | JGI IMG/M metagenome (GOLD analysis project Ga0315912, IMG submission 204469) | Garden soil microbial communities collected in Santa Monica, California, United States - V. faba soil | ecosystem: Environmental > Terrestrial > Soil > Garden | place: USA: California...
CGCGTCTGGACCATGGCCCGGTACAGGCCGACGAGCTGCGCGTCGGGCAGTCCGGCCTTCTTGCCCTTGATGGCCTTGCCGTTCTCGCTGATGACCTGGAGCAGGTCGCTGCCGCCGCCGCTCATGCGCGCCTCCGTGTCTTCCGGTCCACCCACCTCGTCCGCCACCTGGTGCCGCGGCGGCCCGGCCGGCCGGCTGGCCGCCGTGCGTCGCCCCTTGCCGGCGGGCTTGCCGTCCTGGCCGCCCCGCGGCCCGGAACCGTCGCGCGGCGCATCGCCGCCAGCGCCGCCACCTCCCGCCCCGCGGCTGCTCACGCCTCACCGCCCGTCGGGCGCAGCCCGCGCGCCTCGAGCAGCAGCTCGCGGATGGCGATCTCGCCGGCCCGGTACGAGCTGCGCACCAGCGGACCGGAGGCCACCGAACGGAAGCCCGCGCGCAGGGCGCGCTCGCGCCAGCCCTCGAACTCCTCCGGCGGGACGTAGCGCTCGACGGGCAGGTGCCGCGGCGTTGGCTGCAGGTACTGGCCCAGCGTGACGACGTCCACGTCCTCGGCACGCAGGTCGGCCAGGGCGGTCTGCACCTCGGCCTCGGTCTCGCCCAGCCCCAGCATGAGCGACGACTTGGTCACCCGCCCGGGCCACCGGCGCTTGACCGCGCCGAGCAGCGCGAGCGTCTGCGCGTAGCCGGCGCGCGGATCGCGCACCCGACGCGTGAGGCGTTCGACCGTCTCCAGGTTCTGCGCCACGACGTCGGGCTGGCTCGCCAGCAGCGTGCCGAGCGCCGCCTCGTCACCGGCGAAGTCGGGGATGAGCACCTCGACCAGCGTGTGCGGATTGCGCTCGCGCACCGCCCGGACGCAGGCCGCGATGTGGCCGGCCCCGCCGTCGGGCAGGTCGTCCCGGTCGACCGAGGTGAGCACCACGTAGTCGAGCCCCATGAGGGCCACGCTCTCGGCGGCCCGGGCGGGCTCCTGCGGGTCGAGCGGGCGGCCCAGGCGGGCCGTCTTGACGGCGCAGAACGAGCAGCCGCGCGTGCAGGTGTCGCCCATGAGCATGAGCGTGGCCGTGCCGCCCCCCCAGCACTCCTCCACGTTCGGGCAGCGCGCCTCCTCGCACACCGTGACGAGCCCGCGCTCGCGCAGCTGCTGCTTGAGCGCCGCGTACTGCCCGCCGCCCGGCGGGCGGATCTTCAGCCAGGCGGGCTTGGGGGAGCGGGGAGCCGGCGGGCGGGCTGGGGTGGTCTGCGAGGCGGTCAATGGGTGCGTCCCGGGCTGAGGGTTGCCGGGTGTCGCCCGGGCCCTGTTCCCACCCCCCGACGGGCGCGAGGCGGCGGCGCATCATACACAAGGAGGATGGCCCCTCCAGGCTCGCCGCGGGCCGGGAGACGGCGCGTCGGGAGCGCCGGCGAGGCTGGCCGGAGCAGGCGGCCGACCGGCCGCGACCCAGGCCTCGGACCGGTTGCCCGGACCCGCGACGGGCGCGACCCGGACGCCACCGGGGCGCGACCTCAGCGCGACCTCAGCGCGTCGTCGGCGCGTCGGCGGCGTCGATGCGACCGTTGCCGTCCCGGTCGCAGCGACGGGCGACGCGCTCCCAGGCCAGGTGCTCGTCGGGTCGCACCGCACCGTCGCCATCCAGGTCCCAGCGCCGCAGGAAGCCGCCCAGCACACGCTCGCCGAGCACGTCGTCCAGCGGCCGGTTGCGCGCCCGCACCAGGAACTGCTCGAGGCGCTCGTCGGGGATGTCGCGCGGCGTGATGCGCTGCTCCTCGGTCGAGCCGGCGATGACGCGGTAGAGCAGCGGCCGGGCGCGCTCGAAGCCCATGCGCCCGATGAGGGCGCGCAGGCCGTCGGGCGGGCAGTACGCCAGGCTGGGCAAGGGGTCGTCCACCACCTCCCAGGGCCACTCGTCGCGCTGCACCCGGCCGTCGCCGTCCACGTCGAAGGCGGCCAGCACCTCGTCGTCCAGCTGCATCTCGCTGCGCGCCACGCGACCGTCGCCGTCGCGATCGAGCTGCGGCGGGTCGGCAGCCGGGTGGCGCGGCCACTCCAGCGGCCCGAGCACGCCGTCGGCATCGGCGTCGAGCAGCGCGAAGAACAGGCGTTCGAGTTCGCCGCGCGAGAGGGCCCCGTCGCCATTGCCGTCGAAGGCGGGCAGCTCCATGCCGCGCACCATGCGCGCCAGCGGCTCGGACGGGCCGATGCGGAAGCCGCGCCGCAGGCGATCGAGGCGTTCGTCGCGCGCCTGGGTCTCGAGCGCGTCCAGGGGCAGGCTGCGGGCCAGCGTGCCGCCGGGCAGGGCCCGGTCGGCGAAGGCCGTGCGCAGCTCGGCGCGCGAGGCGCCGCCGTCGTCCAGCGTGCCGAGCAGCTGCCCGGGCACCGAGAGCACGCGGTGCACGTCGGACACCGGCAGGAAGGCCGCCCCCGGGTGGCTGACGTCCTTCAGCGGCCGCCCGCTCGCGGTCTGCAGGCGATCGAAGGCGAAGGCCTCGACCGCCACGTCGGCCAGCGGACCGAGCATCGGGAAGGAGGCCAGCGGCAGCGGCTCGTCCGAGTCGGTCACGTCCACCAGCGCCAGGCCGCTCGCCGCCGCGACGAGCAGGCGCGTCTGGAGGGCCGGCGGGTTGAACGAGCGCGCCAGGGCCAGGGTCGAGGGATCGTCGGCTGCCTGCACGCGACGCCGCACGACGAGCTGCGGCGTCGACGCGTCGGTGAGGTCGAGCACCATCAGCTCGGCGGGCGCCGCGCCGCGACCGTTGAGCACGTGCAGCAGGTCGCGCTCCCGCGTCGGCGTGAGCCCGGTGGTGTCGCCCAGCTCGAAGCGCCCGAGCAGGGCCACGTCGAGCACGCGCCGCTCGGCCGAGTAGTCGTCGCCGAAGATCGACAGGCTTCGCACGGCGGAGGGCTCGGTCACGTCGAGCAGCGTCAGGCCGGCGCCTCCGTTGGCCACGGCGGCGAGCGTCCGCGCCGGGCTGCGCGCGTCGCCGCCCTGCGGCCGGCCGTACTGGAACAGCACGTCCACCGCCTCGGCATCGTCGGGCTGGTCGGCCCGCTTCCCGAGCGACACCTGGCCGACGATCGCCGGCTGCGAAGGCACCGACAGGTCGGCGATGACCAGCCCGCCCGGTCCGTCGGCGACGTACACCCATGGCCAGCGCACGCACAGGCCGCGGGCCTCGCGCGTGACGAGGTCCGCCAGCAGGCGCGGGCGGTCGCGGTCGGCGACGTCCACCACACGCAGGCCCCCGACGCCGTTGGCCACGAGCAGCAGGTCGCCGTCCAGCGCCACGTCGCGCGCGTCGCCGGCGGCCACGAACGAGCGCACGGCCGGGAAGGCGGGGTTGCGCACGTCCACCAGGGCCACGCCGGCGTGCTCGATGGCCACGAAGGCCGTCTCGGCATGGCCCGTGACCGGGTGGCTGTCGAGCGCCAGCCGGCGCGCGCCGCCCAGCGGCAGGCGCGCGAGGTAGACGCTCTGGTCCGGGTTCTCGCGGTCGAGCAGCAGGGTCTCGACCCCCCGCTCGCCGGCCGTGACGAGCAGCCCGCGCGCCAGGGCGAAGCTGCCGCCCGTGTCGCCGCCCGAGCCGAGCCCCCAGGTGGCCGGACTGCGGTGGCACTCGACGCACGAACGCGCTGCGCGCTGCGTCGTGTGCGTCTGGTGGTGCACGAGCGTCATGCCCGAGAGGCCCTCGGCCGTGCGCGGCAGCTCCTGATCGAGCAGCAGGCTGCCGTCGGCGGCGTGCACCGTGCCCATGCTCGAGAAGCCCACCATGTAGGGGGCGATGCGCCCCTCGGGATTGATGCCGAGCAGGTACTGGCGCAGCGTGGCGAACACGCGCTCCTGGGTCGTCACCACGCCGGGCGTGACGTCGCCCGTGATGAGGTCGAGCTGCCTGAACTGCTCGTTGCGGTCGAAGTGGAAGCCGAAGAAGTTCGTGTTCCAGCCCGAGTGGCACGCGTAGCACTCGAGGCGCGCGTGGTCGGAGTCCATGGCCGGCACGGCGCGCGGATCGTAGTCGGGATGCGTCGGGTCCACGACGTCCTTGACCTGCTTCACGCGGTAGCGGCGGTCCGTCACCTTGCTGCGCAGCACGAAGAGGTCGCCGCTGCGCTGCAGGTTCGTCACCGGGCGGCCCTGGCTGGTCAGCCCGTCGGCATAGGCCTCCGCCGTGCCGTGGCAGCTCGTGCACTCGATCTCGACCGCGTGCTCCATGGCGCCCCAGATGCGCCCGTCCCCCATCACGTCGCGCGCCGTGTGGCAGTCGATGCAGTGCATGCCGGCCGCGTGGTGCAGGTCGGGCGGCAGCAGGAGTTCGTCGGCCTGGAAGAACTGCCCGGCCAGCAGGCGGTCGGTGGTCCCGGGGATGGCGGGCCCGGCGGGCATCTGCGGGTAGAGCTGCGCCAGGCCGCGGAAGCCGTTGCCGATCGACGCGTCGCCGACGTGGCAGCTGGTGCAGCTGCTCGTGGGCGGCGCGGCCGTCATGCGGTGCAGCTGCGGGTGGCCCGGTTCGAAGTGGTCGGCCGTCGCGTCGGCGCTGCCCGAGCGGCCGTCCTCGGCATAGGTCACGTGGCAGGCGGCGCAGCCGGCGCCGCGGTAGCTGCCGTCCTGCCCGAGGCGGCCCTCCATGCCGATGCCGTTCGACCACAGGTGACACTGCATGCAGGCCTTGCGCGGCAGGTCCGCGAAGTGGTCGGCGAGGCCGCCGGCGCCGCTCGGGGCGAGGTGGGCGATCGGGCGCAGCGCCGCGAGCGCGTCCGCCGGCCGGGTCGCGGCCCCGTCCTGCACCGCGAAGATGCCGAAGCGCGCCTGGCGCGTCGGGTTGAGGCCGTTCTCGTACAGGCCGTCGTTGAGGTGACCGGCCGTCGTGCCGTGCAGGCTCAGCGGCAGGTCGGCCACGATGTCGGCGTGGCACTCGCCGCAGGTCTGCTGCACGACGCGCAGGTCGGAGGGGTTGCGGAAGCGCAGCGCGGGCAGTTCGTAGGCGGCGTGCAGCACGCGCTCGTCGGGCGGGAAGCCCACGCGCGCCGTGACGTGTGCCGACTCGAGCGTGGTGCCGGAGGCGTCGCCCCCGTGGCAGTCGACGCAACCCAGGGGGAACCAGGGGTGCATCTCCTCGATGCCGGCGTGGCAGCCGAGGCAGCCCGCGGCCGGAGCGGCGCCCTGCCCGGCCGCGCCCCGCACGACGGCGACCGCCACGAGGAGCAGGTACAGCGCACCGCCCAGCCGTCCTCCGCGCGCAGCCACCTCAGGCGAACAGGCCGTCGAGCACGGCACCCTGTCCACCCATGCGGCCGCCGAAGAGCGAGACGATCGTCGGCGCGACGTCGATCGCACGCACCTCGTGCGAGTCGACCTTGCCGCGCTTGAAGTCCGGGCCCCAGGCCACGAGCGTCACCTGGTTCAGGTCGTCGCTGCCGTCGCCGTGGTCCAGTCCGCGACGCGCGTTGAAGTCGCGATCCCGCCCGAACTCGGGCAGCACGAAGAGCGCCGTCGTGGCGGCCAGCTCGGCGTCGCCGCGCACGGCGTCGAAGAGCCGGCCCAGTTCGTCGTCGTTGCGGCGGATGACCGTGACGTAGTCGTTGTACGAGCCGTGCGCGATGTCGGCATCGTTGAGCGTCACACCCAGCAGCCGCGGCCGGAAGATCGACAGCAGGTTGCGCGCCACGTGCATGGCCTTGGCGTCGCTCGCACCCGGCCCGGTGATCTCGCTGGCGCCGCCGCGCAACTCGTCGAGGATGTACGACTCGATGCGCGCCAGGGCCTCGGGGTCGTTCTGCAGGCCGCTGCCGTCGGTGGTCTCTGCGGGCATGCGCATCGCGCCGCGCAGGCTTGCGAGCAGCGCCTCCTCGCCCGGGTCCACGCGACGCAGGCCGCCGGTCCCGACGACCAGCTGCCGGAACTCCGCGTTGAAGATGCCCTCGCCGCCGATGAGGTTCGCGCCGTAGCGGGCGCCGTAGCCCGCCGCCGAGCTGAAGGCGTAGTTGGTCTCCTGGTCCGCACCGGAGGTGGACAGCCACACGTCGGACGCCGACAGGCCGGTGGACTTGCGCACGTGCTCGAAGAGCGTGGGCTCGACCGGCCGCGCGTTCTCGCGGATGCCGAACACCTCCCAGCTGCCGGTGAGGATGGACACCGTCGACCCGTAGTGACCGTTGTTGCGCACGTCGACGCGCGGATACACGACGCCCTCGGCGGCGATGCGCCGCAGGTGGGGCGTGTTGTCGGACAGCAGCGTCTCGCGCGAGCGCACGCCGCCGCCGAAGACCACGAGCACCACGCGCTGGGTGCGGCGGCCGCCCGGCGCCGCGGGGTGCCATGGCTGCAGGGCGGGCCGCGCGGTCGCGGCGAGCAGCGCCGAGAGCGGGTCGGACAGCCAGGCGCTGGCAGCCAGGGCGGCCCCGGCCTGTAGCAGCTGGCGGCGGTGCGTGGTACGCGTCATCGCGGTTCTCCGTCCGATCCGGGGTCGCCGCGGCCGGTCGCCTGGGGCGCCGGCCGCACCGACCCGACTAGTAGTACTGGTATTCCTGGTGCGTGGTCACGGCGCGCACGAGCAGGCCGGGCTCGCAGGCGCACTGTTCGTACGTGAGCGTGAAGACCTCTTCCTCGTCGGGTCGTGGCAGCCGCCCCAGGAAGCGCTGGAAGACGTCGCGCACCAGCGCCGGAGCGTCCACCGGGTCGCGGCGCGGCGGATAGCCCGAGCCGGCCGTCTCCAGCAGCGCCCGCGCGATCACCGACCGCAGCGGACCCGGGTCGGCCACCGCGGCCAGGGCGCGGCGCAGGCGCTGCTCCGTCTCCGCGTCCGGCGGCCGGCCCGTCAGGTCGACATGCAGGCCGCGCAGGAACTGCCGGTCCGACTTGCGTCGCATGGTCTGCAGGCGCTCGGCGTAGGCCGGCGAGCCGACCCAGTCGACGACGAGCGCCGGGAAGCGGCTGCCGTCCTCGGCCAGCTCGGCGCCCCACCTCACGACGTCCGCCGGGGCGGGGCTGCGCCCCACGATGCGCTCGTACTGACGGCGCACGAAGTGCTCGGCGCACCCGGGCTGCGCGCAGGCGATGGCCACGACGTCGGCCTGGCTGCTGCCGGCCACGCCCCACAGGCTCGTGCGCTTGCCGTCGTACATGCGCTTGCCGGCCTCCAGCAACGACAGGTTGTCCTGCACGCGCAGGCCGAGCAGTTGCTCGAAGACGACGCTCACGAAGGTGTCGTTGCCGGGGTTCGCCCGATGGAAGGCGGAGCTGGACACGAGTTCGCGCAGCGCCGCCAGCACGTCGGTCCGGCCGTCGGCCAGGCGCTGCGGCAGGGGCACTCCGCTGCCGTCGTCCGGCCGGAAGTTGTCCACGAGCAGCAGGTAGTAGAGTTCCTCCTCGTACCACTGCTGCCAGAACTCTGGGCTGGCCTCCAGGTGCCGCAGCAGGGTGGACGGCCGGCCTCCCGCGGCGAGCTCGAGTTCGGCCGCATCGGGTGTGCGCCCGAGCATGTCGAGGTAGACGGCGCGCACGTGGCGCGCATCACGCAGGTCGAGCTGCGGCGCGCCCTCCCCCGCCCACAGGCCGAGCACGGCGAAGCAGGGAACGACCCACATGCGAGGCATCCTAGCACCGTGCCGAGCGCCGTCCGGGCGGCTTCACCCGCCCCGGGCCCGCCGTGCGAGGCCGCATCGCCTGGGCGCGCGACTCCGGCTAGCGACGCGCGGACCAGTCGGCGACGGCCTGGCGCAAGGCGCCGTCGCCACCGAACAGCTCGTAGCGGCCCATCCCGTCGAGGGCCAGGACGGCGCAGCGTCGCCGGACCGCTCGCCAGTCCCGGGCCCCGACCTCGTCCTGGTCGTCGAGCAGGCGCGCGTACCAGCCGGTGAGGCCCTCGCCCGCCTGGGGGGAGCAGAGCGCCACGCACACCACGCGCCGGACGCGCCGCGGCAGATGGCGCAGATCGAGCTCGTGCACGAGGCGCAGCAGGCGCTGGCGGACGTCGGTCACCGAGCGTGAGCTCGCGTCGAGGCCGACGAGCTGCTGTTCGCCTTCCCAGCGATAGTGCCAGGAGGGGTCACCGAGCGAGTGTGGCGTGCCGATGCGATCGCGCAGGGCCTCGACCACGGGCCGCAGCGCCGGGTGCGCCGGATCCTCGACCGACGAGGGAGCCGAGCGGGTGAGGATCGCACGTCGCGCACGCCAGCGGTCGAGCAGCATGCCGCGAGTGTACCCCTGCCGCAGGCGCAGGCGAGCGCCGAGCATGCCGCGCGGCGACGGGCGCCGGCACGGGCGCGTGCGCAGCCGGACGGCGTGCGCTCCCCGCACGTCGCGCGGCAGCGAGGCCACTGGCAGCTCGCAGCGCCCCGGCGCGCCTCAGAGCCCGGCGAGGAACTCGCCCACCGCCTCGCGCAGTGCGCCGAGTCGCGCGTGGAAGAGGTGCCCGGCCCCGGGCACGAGCACGCGTCGGTCCTGCGGCCGTCGCGCGGAGCCGGCCCAGGCCGACACCGCCTCCCGGTCGACGAGTTCGTCCTCGGCCGCGACGAGCACGCAGAGCGGCGCGGCGAGCGCATCGGGCGACGGGAAGGCGTAGTGCTCCACCGGCGGCGCCACGGCCACGAGCGCGCCGACGCGCGCATCGCCCGCAGCTGCGCTCAGCGCGATGAAGGACCCGAACGAGAAGCCCGCCACGAGCAGGCTGCCCGGCGCCTCGGTGCCGGCCAGCCGGGCGAGGGTGTCCAGGGCGCGCCGCGCGTCCTCGGTCTCACCGCGCCCGCCGTCGTGTTCGCCGGCGCTGCCGCCGGCCCCCCGGAAGTTGAAGCGCAGCACGTGCAGGCCGTGCTCGCAGGCCACCCGCGCCAGGCTGTGCACGACCTTGTTCTCGAGCGTGCCGCCGTGCAGCGGGTGGGGATGGCACACGAGCGCCCCCCGCAGGCCTCCGGGGGGCGGCGCGTCGGCCGGCGGGTCGTGTCGGGCGACGAGCGGACCGACGGGCGAGGTGAGCATCAGCCGCGGCATGGGCAGGCGCGATGCTGCCACGCAGGTCGGCACGGGGGAAGCCACAAAGATGCAGCCTGTCCCATGTGAAAGGTCGTGCGTGATGCGAATCGGACGATCTCCCGCTCGCGCCTGTGGAGGTCGGGGGCGGTGCAAGCCCCGTCCTGCGGCACAGCATGGCTGCAGGCCCATGATTCGCCCCGGCAGAAGCGTGGAGAAGTTGTGGAAAACGTCGTGGACGAGCGCGCAGCGAACCTACACTTGGCCGCCCGTCGCCTGGCGACGGGCGGAGCGCGCGCCACCCGGTGCGCGGGTTCCGACAGATGGCTCGCGGGTGCGCCGCAGCCCCGAGTTGTCGCCTGCGTCCCGCCGGCCCCGAGCCCCTTCCCTCCACCGGTCCCTCGCGGAGCCTGCCCCCATGACCCCGATCTATCGACCGAGCCTTGCCCTGCTCGTCGCCGGCACCCTGCTGCTGCCCGACGTGAGCGCCCAGAACCGTGAGATCGGCCTGCAGTGGCTGCGCAACGCCGGCACGCGCCTGGACGGCACGACCACGCTCACCACCGCCGGCCGAGCCCTGGCTGGGGCCGGGGACGTCAACGGCGACGGCCTCGACGACGTGCTCGTCTCGGCCTTCCGCACGGGCCTCATGATGCCGCCGGGCACGGGGTACCTCGTGTACGGCGACCAGTACTTCCCGCCGCTCACGCTGGGGCTCGGCTCGGCGGACGTGACCTTCAACGGCACGCAGCTGGGGTCGGAGACCGGCATTGCGCTGGCCGCCGCGGGTGACGTGGATCAGGACGGCTACGACGACATCCTCATCGGCGCCGACCGCATCGACTCGAACGCCACCGACTGCGGACGCGTCTACCTGGTGTACGGAGGGCCGAGCCTGCCGGCGTCGATCAACCTCTCCAGCCTCGCCGGAGGCGTCGGCGTGGTGTTCGAGGGCGCCGCCTTCAGCGACCTCACGGGCTGCTCGCTGGCGGGTGTCGGCGACGTCAACGGCGACACCTTCCCGGACATGCTCTTCGGCGCGCTCGGCGCCTCGCCCGGCGGCAAGAACCAGGCCGGACGCTGCTACCTCGTCTACGGCAGCAACAGCTTCCCGGACGTCGTGCAGCTCAGCACGCTCGGCGCCGGCGGCGTGGTGCTCAACGGAGTGGCGCAGACCGACCACTGCGGCACCTCGGTCTCGGCAGCCGGCGACGTCAACGACGACGGCCGGCCCGACCTGCTCATCGGCGCACCGGACGCCGACGCACCGCTCGCCCAGTCGGGCCAGGTCTACCTCGTGTACGGCAGCACGACGCTGCCCTCCACGATCGAGCTCGGCACGCTCGGCTCGGCGGGCGTCACCTTCGACGGCCAGAGCGGCGGCGATGCGCTCGGCATCTCGGTCTCGGGCGGCGGCGACGTGAACCGTGACGGCTTCGACGACATCGTCATGGGCAGCCACCTCGACGACGACACCGCCCTGAACGAAGGGCGCGCGTACATCGTGTACGGCGGCGCCTCGCTGCCCTCGGCGATCGACATCCACCTGCTCGGCGCGGCCGGCGTGACCCTGATCGGCGTGGATGCCGACGACGAGGCGGGTTACTCGGTGGCCATGGGCGGCGACATGAACGGTGACAAGTACGCCGACGTGCTCGTCAGCGCCAGGCAGGGCGACCCGCATGGCAGCAACGGTGCGGGTGAAGTGTACCTCGTGCGGGGCAGCAACTCGCTGCCGTCGAGCCTGTCGCTCGACGCCGTGGGCTCGCGCGGCGTGCAGTTCAACGGCATCGACGACCTCGATCGCGCGGGAGACACCTTGGCCTTCGTGGGCGACTTCAACGGAGACGACTTCGCCGACTTCGCCATCGGAGCGCGCTTCGCCGACCCGGCTGCCGGAGCAGATGCCGGCGAGGTCTACGTGGTGCAGGGCGCCTGCAACGTGCTCAACGCGGCCGGGCCGACGGGCGAGGGCCAGACCTTCACGCTCACCGCGCACGGCACGCCCAACCGGCTCACGCTGCTCTTCTACGGCGCCTTCCGCTTGCCCGCACCGATCGACACGGGCGTCGGTCCGTTCTGGCTGGCGTCGCCCTTCTTCCAGTTCCCGGTGCTGCTGCAGATCAGCGCGCAGGGCACCTGGAGCCTGCCCGTGACGGTGCCGAGCGGCATCGGACTCCCGGGCATCACGGTCTATTACCAGGTGTACGAGGACCCGCAGGCGCCGTGGTGCGACATCACGCAGCTGCTGGCCACACCCATCCCCTGAGCCGAACGAACGAGTCCAAGGGTCTCCCTTTTGCAACGGCGGTCGGTCGCTCGCGAGGCACCGCCCGCTCGGGACTCACGGCAGGCCGGTGCGCCCCGCGTACCGGCCTGCCGCCTTTTCGGGGCGTGGGCCGTGGGGCGTGCGGCATGAGGTACACCGGCCGGGCGAGAGACCTCAGCCGTCGCGGGCGATCGGACCGCGCCAGCCGTTCATGCCGCCCTCGACGTTGAACACGTTGAGGTAGCCGCGGTTCGAGAGGAACTTGGCCGCCGCCACGCTGCGCCCGCCCCCCGCGCAGATGACGTACATGGGCGTGCCGTCGCGCTTGACCGAGTGCAGCGACTTCTCGAGGTCGTCGACCGGCACGTGCACCGCACCGGGGATGTGGCCCACGGTCCACTCCTGGCTGCTGCGGACGTCGAGCACGTAGGGCTTGCGGCCCTCGTCCAGCGACTTCTGCAGCTCGGCCGAGGTCGTGTTCTTGTAGAGCCGGCCCTCGCGCACCATGAGCGCGTCCACGCTGTGCCCGCCGGCCATGCGGCCCAGCAGCGCCCTCAGGGTGTCGACCGACTCCTTGAGTTCGTCGGCCGTGGCCTGGGCAGCCGTGGCGGTGCGGCGTGCCTCCCCGAGACGCTCCTCCAGACCGGCAGCCCGCTTGCGCGCACCGATCGCCATGAGCAGGGCGCACAGCGCGACGGCGGTCAGCACGATGTCCATGGGCAGCATCCTCCTCGTCGCGATGCGCGGTCCGGCGCGACGGCGCGCGGAGTCTACCAAGGCGTGGGGCGTCCACCGGCTGGTACGCTGGCGCGCATGTCGTCGGCCCTCACCGGCTCCGTGCTGCGCTCGCTCCGCACGGCCCTCCTGCGCTGGTTCGACGGGCACCGCCGGGATCTCCCCTGGCGAGCGACGCGCGACCCGTGGGCCATCCTGGTGAGCGAGGTGATGCTGCAACAGACCACGGTGTCCACCGTGCTGCCGTACTGGCAACGCTTCCTGGAGCGCTTCCCGGCGCCGGACGACCTCGCGCGGGCGAGCGTCGACGAGGTGCTGGAGCACTGGTCCGGCCTCGGCTACTACGGCCGCGCGCGCCGGCTCCAGGCCGCCGCCCGCGAACTCGCGCTGGCCCCGCGCCGCGATGCCGCCGGCCTGCGTGAGCTGCCCGGGGTGGGTGCCTACACCGCGGCGGCGGTGGCCTCGATCGCCTTCGGGGAAGCGGTCGCCGCCGTGGACGGGAACGTGCAGCGCGTCCTCAGCCGGCTCTGCGCCGTGCCCGGAGATCCCACGCGCGCCGCGGTGCGGAAGGCGCTGCAGCAGCTGGCACAGGAGCTGCTCGACCCGGACCGCCCCGGCGACGCCAACCAGGCGCTCATGGAACTGGGCGCCATGCTCTGCCGTCCGCGCGAGCCGCGCTGCAAGGCCTGTCCGCTGGCGGCGCACTGCCTGGCGCACGAGCGCGGCGAGGAGCAGCGCTTCCCCGAGTTGGAGGCGCGCCCCGCCCCGACCGCCGTGGTGCGCGCCGCCGCCCTGGTGCAGCGCGGCCACAGGCTGCTGGTGTGCCTGCGCGAGGCCCCGCCCAACGAGGGCTTCGTCGAGCTGCCGTCGATCGACATCCCCCGCCCCGCCGCGGCGCCGGACGCCCTGCGGCGCCTGTTCGCGGAGCGCTTCGGCCTGCAGCTGCGGATCGGTGAGGCCCTGCCGGTGCACCGCCACGTCATCACGCGCTACCGCATCCAGGTGCATCCGTTCATCGCAACGCTATCCTCGGGTCGCGTCGTCGCTCCCCTGTCGTGGACGGACGGACGGCCGGCGCACCCCTTCACCACGGCGACGCGCCGCATCCTGGCGAAGTCCGTTCCGCGGCTGCTGAGCGCAGCCACCCCCGCATGACCGCCACGCTGCTCGACGAACTCGCGGCGCTGCGTCGGTCCGGCGGCCTGTGCCAGACGACGCAGCGCTTCCTGGTCGAGGTCGGCGGCGACGACAGCCTGCTCTGGCTCGACCGCCTGAGCAGCCAGCCCGTGGTGGGCATGGCAGCCGGCGGCGTGGTCGATGCCGTGCTGATGGACGGCAAGGGTCGACTGCGCGCCGACCTGCGCGTCGTCGCGCCGGCCGATCCGGGCAACGGCCTGCTGCTCGAGCTGCCGGCCAGCCACCGCACGCAGCTGCTGCGCCTGCTCGACATGTACGTCATCCGCGAGCGCGTCGTGCTCGCGGACGCCTCGGAGACGCGGCAGGTCATCGCCCTCGTCGGGCCGCGCAGCGAGGAACTGCTCGCCGCCGTCGGGCTGGCCCTGCCGCCCGCCGGGGTCGCCGCCACGCCGCGCCCCGGTGTGCTGCTGCTGCACCCGGCGCAGCCCGGCCTGCCTGGCGCCGAGTTCTACGTCGAGCGGGAAGCGGGCCGAGAGCTGTGCGACGAGCTGCTCGCCGCCGGCGCCGTGCGCGTCGGTGACGAAGCGCTGGAGATCGAGCGCATCGCGGCCGGCATCGCGCGCTTCCAGCCCGACCTGAGCGGCGACGTGATCCCGCTCGAGGCGGGCCTCGAGGCGCGCGTCTCGATCACGAAGGGCTGCTACCCGGGCCAGGAGGTGGTGGCGCGCATCCTGAACCTGGGCCAGGTGACGCGCCGGCTCGTGCGCCTGAGTTGCCCCGGTCGCGCACCGGTGGAGGCCGGAGTCGAACTCGCCGAACTGCCCGGCGCCGCGACGAGCGGGCCTGCCGGTGTCGACGGCCCGAGCAGCGCCAGCGGTCCCGTCAGCACGAGCGGCCAGGCCGCATCGGGTGCCGGGGCGCCACCGCCGGCCGCCGCACCGCGCGTCGTCGGTCGCCTCACCTCGGTGGCCTACGACCCGGCCCGCGACACCACCTTTGCGCTCGGATTCCTGCGCCGCAGCCACTGGAAGCCCGGGACGCGCGTCGCGGCGCGCGGCGCGGTGCTCGAGGTCGCGGCGCCCGACGCGGACTGACCCGCGACGCCCATCCCACGTTCGGCAGTTGGAAATCGGCTGCCGCTGGTCGAGAATGCCGCGCAATCGCGCGAGGGAGGAACCAGGCCTCATGCTGCTGCAAGGCAAGTCCGGCGTCGTCTTCGGGGTCGCCAACAAGCGCAGCATCGCCTTCGCCTGTGCCCAGTCGGCCAGCGAACACGGCGCGCGGCTCATCCTGACGTACCAGGGCGAACGCCTGGAGAAGACGGTGCGCGAACTGGCCGAGGGCCTTCCCAACGAGGCCATCGCACTGCCCTGCGACGTGAGCAGCGAGGCCGCGCTGGACGAGGCCTTTGCGCGCATCCGCGACCACATGAGCGAGGTGGACTTCGGCGTGCACTCGATCGCCTTCGCGCCGCGGGAGGAGCTGGAGGGCCGCTTCGTCGACACGACGCGCTCGGGCTGGACGACCACGCTCGACGTGAGCGCCTACTCGCTCACCACGATCACGCGGCGGCTCGAGCCGCTCATGGCCAAGGGGGGCAGCCTGGTCACCATGACGTACTTCGGCGGCGAGAAGGTCATGCCGCACTACAACGTCATGGGCCCGGCCAAGGCCGCCCTCGAGAGCAGCGTGCGCTACCTGGCCTCCGACCTCGGGCCGCAGGGCATCCGCGTCAACGCCATCTCCGCCGGCCCGATCCGCACGCTGGCGGCCAGCGGCATCTCGGGCTTCAGCCAGTTCCTCGACATCGCGCGCGAGAACTCGCCCCTGCGGCGCAACACGAGCCCGTCCGAGGTGGGCGATGCAGCCGTCTTCCTGGTGTCGGACATGTCGCGCGGCATCACCGGCACCACGCTCTGGGTGGACAGCGGCTACCACATCATGGCGCTCTGAGAGCGGGCCCGGGCGAGCGCCGCAGGCCGAGCGCTGCGGGGCGATGGTCCGGGGCGATGGTCCGGGGCGTATGCGGGTGGGTCGCCGGGCGAGAACCAGGCGCAAAGGGTCGTCCGTCCCGGCGCACGGCGTGCAACGGCGCCCGGTGCGCGGCCCGTGCGGCCGGCGCCGACCGCGCGCTCCGGCCACCGGCAGGTGCTTCAGCCGTCGCCGATGCGTTCGAGGTCCAGGGCCCCCAGCTCCAGGGCGCCTGCGGCGACTTCCTCGCGCGCGATGAACTCGAGCAGATGCTGCCCGTCGCCCAGCCAGCGGGAACCGAGGTCGGTGCGCAGCGCACGCGAGGTCGGGCGCCAACCGTCGCGCGGCGGCGGCTGGCGTTCACCGTCGAGCAGGATCTCGAACAGCAGGCCGTCCGGCCCCGGTTGCCACTCGAGGACGAGCCGGAAGGTGCCGGGGCGCGCCGTCTCGAACTGCGTGGCCCAGCGCTGACCGCTGGCCCGTACCGGCAGGCGCACGCGCGTCGAGGCGCCAGCGCCGACCAGTCCGGGGAGCGCGGACTCCGCTCCGTCGAGCGTCCAGCGGGCCTCGGCCAACGGGATGCGCTGCCGATCGGTTCCCGGAGCGAGCGCGAGCAGCGAAGCGATGAGCAGCAGCGCCAGCAGCACGCGACGGCCGGGGGAGACGCGGGTACGCGGCATGGCGTTCAGCTCGGCAGGAGGGCGAGCGTCGGGTCGATGGCGCGCGGTGCGAAGGGTTGCAGGTCCACGCTCGTGCGGCGCTCGGCCACCAGCTCCGCCACGAGCTGCGCCGTGACCGGCGCGAGCAGGATGCCGTTGCGGAAGTGCCCGGTCGCGAGCAGCAGCCCGTCGATCTCCGGCACTGCACCGATGTAGGGCATGCGGTCGGCCGTGCCGGGCCGCAGGCCGGCCCAGTCGGTCTCCACCTCCATGCGGGCGGTGGCGGGCAGCAGGTCGGCGGCCCGACGACGCAGTCGCCGCAGGGCCTGCGGTGTCGTCACCTCGTCGAAGCCGGCGTCCTCCATCGTGCTGCCGACCAGCAGGCGGCCGTCGCGCCGTGGCACGAGATAGGTGTCCCCGTCGTTGACCACCGGACCGAGCAGCCCGGGCGGCCCGCGCAGCAGCAGGATCTGGCCGCGCACGGGCCGCACGTCGATCGCCAGCCCGAGCGTGGCAGCCAGGGGCGCCGACCAGGCGCCGGCCGCCAGCACCACGACCTCGGCCTCGAGCTGCTGGCCGCTCGCCACCTGGACGCCGGTGACACGCCCGCGACGGCCGAGCAGCCGGACGACCTCGCAGCCGGACACGAGGTGCACTCCCAGCTGGCCCGCGCGCGCCACGAGCCCGGCCAGGAGCCGTGGCGGACGCACGCGCGCACTGCGCGGCTGCCAGGCGGCGCCCTGCACCTGCGGACCGAGGCCGGACTGCAGCGCTGAGAGCTGGGCGTGGTCGAGGCGCACGGTGTCGAAGCCGAGCCCGTTGCGCAGCGCGCTGTGCTCGGCCACCTCGGCAGCGCCGAAGGCCGCGCCCTCGGGATAGAGCATGCCCCCCACCTCGTACTCGGCGTCATGGCCGGTGTGCTCGGCCAGGTCGGCGACGAAGTCGGGGAACATCGCCTCGCTGCGGTGGCAGAGGTCGATCAGCGCGCGCGGATAGCGCCAGGGGGAGGACGGGGTGAGCAGGCCCGCCGCGACCCAGCTCGCGCGGCAGCCCGGGCGCTCGCGTTCGAGCAGCTGCACGAGGTGCCCGTCGCGCGCCAATGCGGCCGCCACGGCCAGCCCCTGGATGCCGCCGCCGACGACGAGGATCTGCATGCGCGCAGGTTCTAGCACACCGGCTGCCGGCACCCGCTGCGTTGCTAGGATGCGCCGGCCATGGCCCGCCCCCGTCAGCAACCGCTCCACCTCCCGTCCGACTTCGTGCATCGGCTCGCCGCGCGCCTCGCCGGCGACGCGCGCATCGAGGGCTTCTGGCTGGAGCACGACGACGCCAGCATCCAGTGGCCGCCCTATGCGCGCCTCGACCTGCACTTCGCGGTGCCGGAGCCCGAGGTCGAGGCGGTGCGGAGCAGTCTCGAGGCGCTGCTGCGATCGCTCGATGCGATCTCGGCCTTCGAGCAGCAGGCGGCGCCCTTCAAGGGCTTCGCCGGCCGGGCCGTGCTCTCGGACGGCAGCCTGCTCAGCTACCGCATCGAACGCACGAGCCAGATCGCCAAGGTGCCGCGGCGCCACGTGAACCTGCTGCTCGACCGCAGCGGCGGGTTGCTGGTGCCCGCGCTCAGCTTCGTGGGCTGAGCCGGCGACGCACGCTACACGCTAGGGGTGGCTGGCGCGGACCACCGTGTGGATGCCGCCGCGCACCATGAAGTCGCCCTCGATGTGCATGCGCCGGGGAGCAAGCACCGCGACGAGGTCGTCGAGCACGCGGTTCGTCACGTCCTCGTGGAAGTGCCCCTCGTCGCGGAACGACCACAGGTAGAGCTTGAGCGACTTGAGCTCGACGCACAGGGCGTCCGGCACGTACTCGATGCGTAGCGTGGCGAAGTCCGGCTGGCCGGTGCGCGGGCAGACGCAGGTGAACTCCGGGCACTCGAACGAGATCGTGTACTCGCGCCCGGGGCGCGGGTTCGGGAAGGTCTCGAGCGCCTTGCCGGGGCCGCGGCGCGCGGCGGTTCGGGCGGGTTTGCGGGACATGGCGGCGGAGTGTAGCGGCGGGCGGCGAGGGTGTCGCGCCGGCCGGGCGGGTCCTACTTGTTCAAGTACGGGATCTGCGCGAGCCGGTCGCGCAGCTCGTCGTTCTCGGAACGGCTGGCGGCCTCGCGGCAGTTCTCCAGGCGCTCGACGAACAGGGCTTCCCGCCCGGGGTAGGCGCGCACCCCCGCGTCGAGCACGTCGATCGAACCTCCGATGTCCCCGGCGGAGAGTGCAAGATCCGCCACCTGGCAGTACAGCTCGGGGCTCACCTTGTTCTCGGGCAGCTGCGCGGCCTGCTCCAGGCTGGCGGCTGCATCCGATCCCCGCCCGAGCCGGGCGAGCGCCAGCAGGTGGAGCTTCTGGAGCTTCCAGACCCGGGCCGGGGCCAGTTGCCCGGAACGGCCGAGCTCCAGCAGGGCCGGCGCGTCACGGGCGACGTCAGCGTTCGCACCGGCGTCGAAGGCGACCTCCAGGGCTCCCACGCGCTCGTCGAGGCTGGCCTCCCCGCCACAGGCTGCGAGCAGCAGTCCGATGAAGAGCCGCGCCTTCACAAGTAGCCGAGCGCCTTGAGCTTGGCGATCGTCGCGTCGTCGCCGCTGGCGGTGGCCGAGGCCTTGCACTTCTCGATGTACGGCACGAAGACGGCCTTCATGTCGGGATGCTTCTGCAGCCCGGCGTCGAGCACGTCGATGGCCTCGGCGGGGTTCCCGGCCTCCTCCACGTAGCCGCCCACCTGCGCGTAGAGTTCGGCCTTGACCTTGTCGGGGTAGGAGGCCGACAGGCGCGCCAGCTCGCTGGTGGCTTCCTTGCCCCGCGCCAGGCGTCCGAGCGCCAGCAGGCGCAGCTTCTCGACCTTCCAGCTCTTGGCCTCGCCCGCCTGCTCCTGCTGGCAGCGCGCCAGGAGGGGGCCGGCGTCGGTCACCACCTGCTCGTGCGAACCGGCGTCGTAGGCCGCCTGGAGGGCCTCCACCTGCTCGTCGAGGGAGGCCGCCCCGCTGCACGACGCCACCAGCAGGCCGAATCCGAGAGCGAGGAGAGCGGTCGGGATCTTCATGCGGAGGGGGCTCCGGGGTCGGCCAGGGGGGAGCGCCGGGCGGTTCCCGGCGGGATCGGAAGGATACGCCAGACCAGCGGCGGTGCGGCCTGCCCCGACCTGATCCGGCGGCCTCCCAGGGGTCCGGGGCGAGATTTGACTTGCCTCGCGCGCCAGCCAAGGTAGGTTTTGCACTCCAATCGGAGTGCGATCAGAGTGCGAAATAGCACGTGATCACGCTCCAGGCGGAGCCCGGCTCCGGCCGACCGGAGTCGGGCGGCCAGCCCGCGCCCGCGCCGTACCCGCTCTGCTCGGCGGCCCACCACCCCGCCGCACCCGCCCCCAGCCCACCTGCACCGCACGCCATGAGGGAACCCAAGGTCACCGTGAAGATCCCGCGCCCGCTCTACGAGCGGATCCAGCAGGTCATCACGGATTCGGGGTTCAGCTCGCCCACGGACTTCATCGTGTTCGTGCTGCGGGACCTGGTGGGCGATCGCGCGCTCGAGAAGACCAACCCCGAAGCCGGCGTGCGCAACACCTTCACCAACGACGAGCTGGCCGCCATCCGGCGCAAGCTCGAGAACCTCGGATACCTGTAGACCACAGGCAGACCCTCGGAGATCCCTGACCCATGATTGCCGCCCACGGTGGACGCCTCATCAACCGCATCGCCACGGGTGACCAGCGCCAGCAGCTGCTCGCCGCCGCCAAGGCCGCGCCGCGGTTGACCCTGAACTCCCGCGAGGTCTCCGACCTGGAGATGATCGCGAACGGAGCGATGAGCCCGCTCGAAGGCTTCATGGGCAGCGCCGACCTCGACAGCGTCATCCAGCGCTGCCGGCTGGCGAACGGCGTCGTCTGGCCCCTGCCGGTCACGCTCAGCAGCAAGGGCGGCAGCTTCAAGGCCGGCAAGCCGATCGCGCTGGTGGACGAGGGCGGCAAGCTGCTCGGCGTGCTCGAGCTGGAGGAGGTCTACTCCTACGACAAGGACAAGGAGGCGCAGGGCGCGCTCGGCACGACGGACGCAGCGCACCCCGGCGTGCAGTACCTGCAGACCATCAAGGGCCCCTACCTGGCCGGACCGGTGTGGCTGCTCGAGATGCCCACCTACGACTTCGCGAACGAGCGGCGCCTCACGCCGCGCGAGACGCGCGTGCTCTTCAAGGCCAAGGGCTGGAAGACGATCGTCGCCTTCCAGACGCGCAACCCGATCCACCGCGCGCACGAGTACCTGACCAAGTGCGCGCTCGAGATCGTGGACGGCCTGCTCATCCACCCGCTGGTCGGCGAGACCAAGGGTGACGACATCCCGGCCAAGGTGCGCATGGACTGCTACGTCGCGCTGCTCGACCGCTACTACCCGAAGGAGCGCGTGGCCCTGGCGGTGTACCCGCAGGCGATGCGCTACGCCGGTCCGCGCGAGGCGATCTTCCACGCGCTCATCCGCAAGAACTACGGCTGCACGCACTTCATCGTCGGCCGCGACCACGCCGGCGTGGGCGAGTACTACGGCACCTACGACGCGCAGCTCATCTTCAACCAGTTCACGCCGGCCGAGATCGGCATCATGCCGCTCATGTTCGAGCACACCTTCTGGGACAAGGTCGCCGGCGCGATGGCCTCGACCAAGACGTCGGCGGCGCGCGGCCCGGAGGACAAGGTGTTCCTCTCGGGCACGAAGGTGCGCGACATGCTGCGCAGCGGGCAGCGCCCGCCGGTGGAGTTCACGCGCCCCGAGGTGGCCGACATCCTCATCGACTCGATGGCCAGCAAGACCCCGGTCTGACCGCCACACGCCCCCCGCCCGACGCCCGACCGAGGACCGCCCCATGGGCCTGTTCGACATGTTCAAGAAGCCGCCGCGCAACGTGGCGGCGCCGACGCCGCGTCCCAGCGCGGCCCCGGCTGCCGCCCCGCGCCCGGAGCCGAAGGCGAAGAACAACTACATCATCGTGATCCTCGACTCGTGCCGCTTCGATTCGTTCATGGCGGCCAAGCCGAAGAACATCGCCAAGCTCACCGATGGTCGCGTCGAGTCGCGCTGGAGCTATGCCAGCTGGACCGGCCCCTCGCACTACAACCTGCTCATGGGGCTCCTGCCCCACGTCAGCCCGCAGCACGAGTTCGCCTCGGAGTACTACAAGGAGGACTTCCTCAACTACAACAAGCGCTTCGGCACGGAGGGCATGGAGTTCGGCAAGCTCGTGCCGTCGCTGTGGATGCCCGAGTACCTGCGCAACGAACTGGGCTACACCACGCACGCACGCGTGTCTCTGCCGGTGCTCAACAGCAAGACGAACATCAACCGCAGCTTCGACTCGTTCCAGCTGATGGACAAGCACAACGACATGAAGGCCATGCTGCCGACGCTCAAGTTCGACAGCTCGCGGCCGTCGTTCCACCTGCTCAACGTGGGCGAGACGCACTACCCGTTCGTCAAGCCCGACGAGGACCCGAGCAATTGGCCGCGCATCAGCGGCATCCACGGCGTCTTCAAGCACCTCGACAGCCAGAACGTCGGCGGCAAGCTCATCAAGGACGACAACGCGCCGAAGTTCTTCGACCAGGACAAGCTCGACAAGCTGCGGGCGATGCAGATCGACACGGTGCGCTACCTCGACGAGCACGTGTTCCCCGCGCTGTACGACATGGTCCCGAAGGACACCTTCATCACCGTCACCGCCGACCACGGCGAACTGTTCGGTGAGAGCGGCTACTTCGGCCACGGGCCGATCATGCACGAGAAGGTGTTCCAGGTGCCGTTCCTGGAAGGCAAGATCCGCTGACGGCCGGGCCGGCGACCCGACGCCCGCAGGCCCGGGGGCGCCGCGCTCGACGGCACGCCCGCCCCCACCGACCGACCCGGCCGCCGCGCCGGCCCCCCACACATCAGACACCGGGCGCGTAGGCCCGCAACCCCTGCGCACCCGCAACGATCACTGGCATCGCACGAAGGAGCGAACGCACCCCCCATGGCCACCACCGGCTTCACCATCTGGTTCACCGGGCTCTCGGGAGCCGGCAAGACCACCCTCGCCAAGAAGATCCAGAAGACCATGCTCAAGCGCGGCATGAACGTCGAGCTGCTGGACGGCGACGTCGTGCGCACGAACCTGAGCAAGGGCCTCGGCTTCAGCAAGGAGGACCGCGACACGAACATCCGCCGCATCGGTTTCGTCGCGAGCCTGCTGGCTCGCAACAACACGGTGTGCATCGCGGCTGCCATCTCGCCCTACAAGGCCATCCGCGACGAGGTGCGCGGGATGCACGAGCACTTCGTCGAGGTCTACACCGAGTGCTCGCTCGACGCGCTCGAGGGGCGCGACACCAAGGGGCTCTACAAGAAGGCCCGCGCCGGCGAGATCAAGGGCTTCACCGGGGTGGACGACCCCTACGAGGCGCCCGAAAGCCCGGAGATCGTCGTGCACACCGAGAACGAGGGCATCGACGAGAGCGCCGACAAGATCATCCGCCACCTCGAGCTGAAGGGCCTGATCCCCGCCGAGGACGGCGGCGGCATCTCCGCCGAGGAGGAGCAGCAGATCCGCGCCCGGCTCAAGAGCCTGCAGTTCATCGACTGAGGCGGAAGAAGCAGAGGATGACCGTGCCGCGCATCGCCAAGCTCGCTGCCCTCGTCGCCGTGTGGGTGCTGTTCGCCACGCGGCCGGCCGAGGCCTACATCGGGCCGGGCGCCGGCTTCGCGTTCGCCGGCTCGGCGCTGGTGCTGGTCACCACGCTCTTCCTGGCGCTCGGCACGATCCTGATCTTCCCGCTGAAGCTCGTGTGGCGCCTCGTGCTCTCGGGCAATCCGTTCAAGCACGCGCGCTGCAAGCGCGTGGTGATCCTCGGGCTGGACGGCATGGACCCGGGTATCGCCACGCGCTTCATGCGCGAGGGCAAGCTGCCCAACTTCCAGCGCCTGGCCGACCGCGGCGTGTTCCGGCCGCTGGGCACCAGCTACCCGTCGATGTCGCCGGTGGCCTGGTCGAGCTTCACCACCGGGGTCGACCCGAGCCGCCACAACATCTTCGACTTCCTCACGCGTGACCCCTGCACCTACGCGCCGATGCTCTCGAGCACGGACATCCGCTCGAGCAGGCGCGTGCTGAACATCGGGCGCTTCATGGTGCCGCTGCCTGGCACCAAGGCCACGATCAAGCTGCTGCAGAAGAGCCAGGCCTTCTGGAAGCTGCTCGGCGAGAAGCACATCCCCTCCACGATCCAGCGCGTGCCGATCACCTTCCCGCCGGTGCCCTTCAAGGGCCTGCTGCTCTCGGGGATGTGCGTGCCCGACCTGCGCGGCAGCCAGGGCACCTTCGGATTCTTCAGCACCGAGAACGCCGATGGCCACGCCAAGTTCACCGGCGGCGAGCAGACGGTCCTGCGTCGTCAGGGCAACCGCTTCCGCACGCGGGTGATGGGGCCCGATGCGCCGGGCGGCGGGCACATGACGCTGCCGATGACGATCACCGTGGCGGCCGACAAGCAGTCGGCGCTGCTGGAGATCGACGGCTGCGAGCCGTTCACGCTGCGCCAGGGAGAGTACAGCGAGTGGGTCACGCTGCCCTTCAAGGCCGGACGCATGGCGAAGGCCAGCGGCATCGCGCGCTTCTACATCACGCAGATCGAGCCCGAGTTCAACCTCTACCACACGCCGATCCACATCGACCCGGAGAACCCGGCGATGCCGATCAGCCACCCGTCGGTCTACGCCATCTACCTGGCCAAGAAGCTCGGCAAGTTCGCCACCCTCGGCCTGGCCGAGGACACCTGGGCGCTCAACGAGCGCGTCATCGACGAGCAGGCCTTCTTCGAGCAGGCGATGCTCATCTGCGACGAGCGCATCGCCATGTTCAAGGATGCGCTCCAGAAGACGCGCAAGGGCCTGGTGACCTGCGTGTTCGACACGACCGACCGCATCCAGCACATGTTCTACCGCTACCTCGATCCGACCCACCCGGCCAACGCCGGCAAGGACACCGAGCGCTGGAAGGACGCCATCGAGCGCGCCTACCGCCGCATGGACGAGCTGGTCGGCGAGTTGTGGGACGAGCTGCTGCGCGACGACACCTGCTTCGCGGTCATCTCCGACCACGGCTTCACCAACTTCCGGCGCGGCGTCAACCTGAATGCCTGGCTGCGGGACGAGGGCTACCTGTTCCTCAAGGATGACAGCGGCCTCTCCGGCGACTGGTTCGCCAACGTCGACTGGAGCCGCACCAAGGCCTTCTCGCTCGGCCTCACCGGCATGTTCATCAACCGCAAGGGGCGCGAGGCGAGCGGCGTGGTCGGCGAGGGCGCCGAGTACGAGGCGCTGAAGGCCGAGCTCATCGCCAAGCTCAAGCAGCTGCGCGACCCGCAGGACGGCCGCCGCGCCATCCTCGACGTGTTCGCGGCCAGCGACTTCTTCGATGGCCCGTACCGCTTCGACGCGCCCGACCTGATCATCGGCTACGACGGCGGCTTCCGGAACAGCTGGGACTGCGCCACGGGCGCCGTGCCGGCCCACGTGTTCAGCGACAACACCAAGAGCTGGAGCGGCGACCACTGCGTGGACCCGCGCATCGTGCCCGGCGTGTTCTTCTCGAACCTGCTGCTCAACACCGAGACGCCCAACCTGCTCGACATGGCGCCCTCGGTCATGACGCTCTTCGGGCACAGCCCGCCGAAGTACATGCAGGGCCGGAACATCTTCGCGGCGCCGGGAGCGCAGGATGCCGTGCGCGGTGCGCTCGACCCCACCACCCTGAGCCAGTCGGGCAGCGCACCGGGCGCACGCATCTTCCCCGAAGGCCGGTCGGCCAGCACGGCGGGAGCGCCGGTGCCCGCCACGGGCAGGGATCACCGCTGATGCGCCACCGACCCATGAGCGTGGCGATCTGCGCGCTGTGGCTCGCCACGGCCGTCCGGGCGGCCCTGCCGGGCGAGAGCCCGTCCGCGCCGACCGCCGCACCCGCGCCAGCAGCCGCAGCGCCGGTCGCCGCGACAGACCCGACCGCCGCGCCGGCCACCGTGCCGGCGGCCGACGCGCGGGGCGCTGGCTCCTTCGTGCTCGGCATCGACGGCGTCGACCCGGTCATCCTGAAACGACTGATGGACGCCGGCGCGCTGCCGAACTTCGCGCGCCTCGCGGCCGAGGGCACCTTCCAGACGCTCGGGACGAGCAACCCGCCCCAGAGCCCCGTGGCCTGGTCCAACTTCGTCACCGGCATGAACCCCGGCGGCCACGGCATCTACGACTTCATCCACCGCGACCCGCGGCACTACATGCCGCTCAGTTCGGCCACGCCCCCGCCCTCGGGCGAGGAGCCGACGACGCTCGAGTTCTTCGGCTACGCCCTGCCGCTGGGCGGCGACGAGCTGGTGAACAACCGCAGCGGCAAGCCCTTCTGGGACTACCTCGTCGAGGCCGGTGTGCCGGCCGAGGTCTACCGCGTGCCGGGCAACTACCCGCCCACGCCCTCCGAGGCGCTCACGCTGTCGGGCATGGGCACGGTGGACATGCGCGGCACGGCGGGAACCTACAGCTGGTTCACCGACGAGCTCTTCGCCGGCCAGCACCTGAAGGCCGACCTGACGCTCGTCACGGCCGACGACGGCGACGAGGACGGCATCGACGAGACGTACCGTTCGGTGCTCAAGGGTCCGCCGGACAGCCTGCGCGTGGGCGCCGGGCCGGACGACTACGTCACGACCCCCATCACCATCAACGTCACCCCCGAGCGCGACGCGGCCTGGATCCGACTCGGCCCGCTCGAACAGCCCAGCGGCCAGGCGGTCCTGGCCGTGGGCGAGTGGAGCGACTGGCTGCCGGTGACCTTCGAGCCCCTGCCCATGGGCGTGGCCAACCTGACGGGCATGGTGCGCCTGTTCCTCAAGGAGCTGGAGCCGAACCTCAAGCTGTACGCCTCGCCGGTGAACATCGACCCGACCGCCCCGGCGCAGCCCATCGCGACGCCGGACGGCGCCGTGGAGGAGCTGGCGGCGCGCATGGGCCGCTTCTACACGCTCGGCATGCCCGAGGAGGTGAACGCGCTGAAGGACGGCCTCTTCGACGACGACGACTACATCCGCCAGGTGAAGCTGGTGCACGACGACGGCCACCGCATGCTCGAGGTGGCCTTGGAGCGCTTCGACCCGGGCGACATGACCTTCATGTACCTGTCGGACATCGACCTGCAGTGCCACATGCTGTGGCGGCACGGCGACCCGAAGCAGCCGGACGCACCGGCGCACCCGGCCTACGAGGCGGCGGCCGCCGCGCGCCACCACGACGACATCGAGCGCTTCTACCGCGGCGTGGATGCGGTGCTCGGCCGGGTGCGCGAGCGGCTGCCGGCCGACACGCTGCTCATCGTGATGAGCGACCACGGCTTCCAGAGCTTCCGGCGCAAGCTGCACCTCAATGCCTGGCTGCGCGACGCGGGCTACCTCGTGCTCAACGACGGCAAGACCACCGGCCGCATCGGCAGCCCGCAGTTCGACCCGGCCGGCGTGGCGCTGCACGACGTGGACTGGTCGAAGACGCGCGCCTACGGACTGGGCTTCAACGGCATCTACCTCAACCTGCAGGGCCGTGAGGGCTCGCCGGGCGAGGGCACGGGCGGCATCGTGGCGCCGCAGGACGCGCCGGCGCTGGCCCGGGAGATCGCAGCCCGGCTGCTCGCCCTGCGCGACCCCGCCGGGGGCGCCGCCCCCGTGCTGCGCTGCGAGCTGTCGCACGACATCTACAGCGGCGCACGGCTCTCGGAGGCGCCCGACCTGGTCGTCGGCTACGACGCCGGCTACGGCTGCTCGGACGAGTCCACGCTGGGCGAGATCACCGCCGAGGTCTTCGTGGACAACACCGACCGCTGGTCGGGCAACCACCTCATGGCGCCCGAGGTCGTGCCGGGCATCCTGCTCGTCAACCGCCGCCTGGCGGCGGGCGGCCACGATCTGACCGACGTCACCGCCACCTTGCTGCACTACCATGGGCTGCCGCTGCCCGCCGACATGGTCGGGCAGAGCTTCCTGCCCTGATCGACGCACGACGCATCCCAGCACACCCACCACCGACCGGAGAAGACCCATGTTCGGCGCCACGAAAGTCAGGCTCGACAAGGACCTCGTCCAGCGGCTGAAGCGCGTCTCCGACACGGCGGGCTATGCCACCGTGGAGGAGTTCATCACGCACATCCTCGAGAAGGAGCTGCAGCACTTCGAGGGCAGCGAGAGCGACGAGGACATCAAGAACAAGCTGCGCGGTCTGGGTTACATCAGCTGACGGGTCCTCGGCGGCCGGGCCGGACCGCGGCGCCGTCGGACGACGACGCCACGGCGCGACGACACCGGCCGGACGACGGACGGCCCGCCTCGCTGCCGACCCGGGCCGGAGCCGTGCACGGACAGAGGGAGCATGCAGACCTACAACGCCATCACCTCAGCCCTCTTCGGGCCGCTGCTCGGCTGGTTCGGCCGCCACTCCGCCGTCGTGGACATCCTCTTCTGGTCGGTCCTGGGCGGCATCGTGGCGCTGCTCGTCTACAAGCACGCCAGCAACCAGAAGGGCATCGAGAAGGCCAAGAACGACATCAAGGTGCACCTGATGGAGATCCGGCTCTTCCAGGACGACATCCTCGGGGTGCTGGTGTCCACCGGGAAGATCCTGGTCAAGAACGCGCTGTACATCGGGCACAACATCCTGCCCATGCTCATCATGTTCGTGCCCATGATGACCATCCTGTTCCAGCTGGAGGCGCACTACGCCTTCGACCCCATCGCGCCCGGCAGCACCCAGGTGCTCACCGTCAAGATGGACCCGGACCTCGGCGTGCCGAGCCGGGACGTGCGGCTCGCGGTGCCGGCGGGCGTGACGCTGGACGCGCCGCCCGTCGCCGCTCCCGACGCCGTGGCCTTCCGCCTGAACGTCGAGCAGCCGGGTGACCACGTGCTGCGCCTGAGCGTCGGCGGACAGGAGTTCGAGAAGGGCCTGGCTGTCGGCGGCAGCGCGCGCAAGGTGCCCTTCCTGCGCACCAAGAGCTGGGAGGGCTTCCTGTACCCGGGCGAGGACCCGCTGCCCGCCGACTCCCCCATCGCCGAGATCCGCCTGGCCTACCCGGAACGCGACCTCGGCTGGCTGCCCTCCGGCGAGATGGGCATCCTCGCGACCTTCTTCATCCTCTCCCTCGTCGCCGGACTCGCGCTCAAGGGCCTGTTCGGCGTGACGCTCTGAATGCGCCGCCTCGTCGGGCCACCGAACGCGCGCTGGGTCGTCTGCTGCCTCGCCATCCTCCTGGCGGGCTGCCATTCGCCGCCCTACGACCCGTGGGTGCAGGGGGCGCACTACGAACTCACCGCGAAGCTCGACCTCGATGACGTGCGCGCCGCCTGCGGCACGGACGTCGGCACGAGCTGCTCGCTGCCCGCGCCGCGCAACGACGCGGCTCAGCAGACCTACACCACGACGGTCGAGTCGCCCTGGCCGTGGACGCTCGAGACCGATGCGCACGGCAACCCGGCCGTCTGCCTGCGCCCGCCCGCGGGCGACGCCTCCGGTGCGTCGTCCGGATCGACGGTGGTGGTGCGCTTCCAGCTGCGCCGCATGCCGCACGCGGCGGAACTGTCCGGACTGCCGCCGGCGGCCACGGGCGACGAGGCCACGCGGGTCATCGGCTACCTGCTGCCGGCCGACCGCTGGCGCGGAGACCTGAAGGCCTCCTGCGAGTGGAGCGGCAACCCGGCCGGCTCGTCGGCCCCGATCACGAGCGACCGCGTGGCCTTCGTGCAGTGGCCGTCCACGGGCGGCGCTGAGCAGCTCGCACCCTGGTGCGAGAGCGGCGGCCGTCGCACGTCCATCCCCTGGAAGCTGAGCTGGGTGCGCCTGGCCACCGAGGACTGAGGCCGCGCGAGCCGGCTCAGCCGACTTCGCGGGAGAAGCCGATGTAGTCGACCACGGCCGGGGCCGCGCCGTGCTCGCGCAACACGCTGGCGATCTGTCCGCGGTGGTAGCTGCCGTGCAGGACGAGGTGCACGAGCAGTTCGGCCGGCGAGCTGGCGAACTCCTTCCCGGCGCTGTTGCGGTAGCGCACCGGGAGCTGCAGCCGGCGCTCGTCGAGCGCGTCCGGGCCGTCGCCCAGCAGGCGCTCGTAGAGTCCGGCGTTGCGCCGCGCGAGCTGCTCGCAGGCGCGCAGGTCCAGCGCGGGCCAGAAGTCCTGCGGCCAGGGATCGGCTCCGCGCAGGCGCTCGTGATAGAGCCACTCGGTCTGCAACACGTGCCCGAGGAGCCGCCGGCCGGCGGGCAGCGGGGCCGCCGCCGTGAGCGCTGCGAGCACGCGCCGGTTGCTCCAGTCGGCGTGCTGCATCCAGCGGCGGAAGCAGTCGCGCGGCGCCGTCGAGGCCTCCGGTGCGCCGTGCAACGTCACCGTGTCGGAGCCCGCACCGGGCTGCGGTGCGTCGCCCGCGGGATCGCGTGCGAAGGCCGACTCCTCCTCCACGCGGGCGATGCGCACGGCGTAGTGCGAGTAGAAGCGCTCGCGCCCCAGCTCCTGGGCGCCGCGATGTTCGGCGACGGCGCGCCACGCGGCGGCGGCCGCGCGGTCCCGCCAGTACGACACGGTGATCCCGAAGCCGTCGGCCTCGCGGGCCGACTCGACCCCCAGGTACCCGTCCTGCAGCGCCGCCAGTTCCAGCATGCGTGCGGCCACGCGCTCGTAGCCGTCGCCCGGGCGCTCACGGCGCAGCGAGCTGAAGATCACGGCGTGGCAGGGAGCGACCCGCCGTGCCAGGCGCGAGCCGAGGGGGGCATCGCCGGACTGACTCATGCCGGGCGGCTCCTCGGCGCGCCGGTGTCAGGGCAGGGTGGGCGGCTCGCTGGCCAGCGGCGTCGCCTTCCAGGCCGGGTCCACGTGCGGAGGCCGGAGACCCGCGCGCTGCAGGGCCACGACGCCGAGCAGCACCAGCAAATAGAGCGAGCCGACCAGCGTGGTGTGATGACCCACGATCTGCGCATAGAGGGTGAGCGCCGGCACGAACAGCACCACCAGGCTCAAGGTCAGCGGACGAAGACGTTCGGGCCGCCGTACGGGCTGCCCCTTGTCGGACTGCGGAGACATCGA